>ENA-OOKA01000137-OOKA01000137.1-human-skin-metagenome-genome-assembly--contig:-NODE-137-length-24981-cov-6.494103_pt1 | contig 24981 bp, 25 predicted proteins | sample MGYA00248825_ERZ500995 | MGnify/ENA primary metagenome ERZ500995 (study PRJEB25958, sample SAMN03398540) | human skin metagenome | study: EMG produced TPA metagenomics assembly of the Human Skin...
CGTCGAAGGACCTCAAAGCCGGCGACCTGCTCTTCTTCTCGACGAGTTCGGGCACGGTCCACCACGTGGGCATGTACATCGGCGGAGGGAAGATGATCCATTCGCCGAACGCGTCGAAGACGGTCTACGTCGTCGACTGGAAGGACTGGGACAAGGGCAACGAGTTCTCCGGAGCCCGCCGCATCCTCTGAGAATGATCGGTGGTGCCCCCTCGCCGAGGTGGTCGCCGACTTGATCGCTCACTGGTCCTCCCAGCGGACCGATCGGTGGTGCCTCTTCGCCGAGGTGGTCGCTCCCGAGCCTTGATTATGGGCCTGACCTTCGCACAGTGCGAAGGTCAGGCCCATTGCCGTTGAGTGGGGCTTCCGCCGAGGCAGTGGGTAATCCGCTCACCGCCTCGGGCCGCAGTTACCGCGGTCGCGCCGAGACCGCAGTCGCGCCGACACCGCAGTCGGGCGGCAACCCTGCCCCGCGTCGCGCGACGGCGCACTGACCGCGACTGCCGGCTCAGTGCCGCGAGGTCTGGCGGGCCTTGAGGTAGATCGCCCGAGCGAGATCGTCACGACGCTCGATGAGCAGGCGCCGCAGCGCCGCAGGGGCATCAGGATGGTCGGCGAGCCACGCATCGGTCTTCTCGACGACGCGCTCCTCGTCGACCGACCACCGCGGATAGAGGCCGAGCACCAGACGGCGGGCGATCTCGATCGAGTTGTCCGCCCAGAACCCGGCAAGCCGCTCGAAGTACTCATCGACGTACATCTCCGTGATCGGCAGCGCCGAAGGAGCGACGAAGCCGGAGATGATCGCCGAGAGCACATCGTTGCTCAGCGACCCGGTGACGACGGTCTCCCACGCGCGCATCTTGACGATCGGCAGCGGCAGGGCGGCATTGGCGGTCTCGGCGCGCAGGCGTCCCGAGGAGCTCTGATCGAGGTGGGTCTCGCGCGCGATGTCCGTCTGATCCGCCCACCCGAGGCACACGAGCGCAGTCATCGCGTTCCATCGGAGGGCATGGTCGTTGATGAGACCCCGGAACGGCAGGGAAGCCGCCGCATGCTCGGCGACACCGTCCCGATCAGGATGGGACGCAGTCCCGCCCGATCCGGACCCGCTCGACCCGTCTCCCGAGGCAATCCGGTCTCCTGCGGCTGATCCGTCGTCCTGACCGCTGCGACCACCTGTGCCCGCAGTCGCCTCGTCGACGATCTCGGGGCTCATGCTCTCGATCTCCTCGCCGATCGGCACGGCGAGGACCTGAGTCGCAAACGCCCGACCCATCGCGATCGACGGACTGTCCTCGATGCATCGCGCCGTCCGCGACGTCAGCGAGAGCACGAGATTGGCCAGATGCAGCTGCGCATCCGACCCTGACTTCGCCGTCGCCAGCGCATCAAGCGCGGCACCGAGCAGGCCCGAGATCGCGGTCTCGAAGTTCCGCTCCGCCACCCACTGATCGAGACAGAGCAGCGCCGTCTGGCTCAGGCCGGCCATGATCCCCGCATGGCTCTCCTTGCCGAGGCTGCGGGCATAAGCAGTAAGGTACCTCTGCACAGGCAGCAGTCCATCGCGCACCGCATTGTCGAGCGCCGACCATACGAGGGCCCGTGAGAGCGGGTCGGCGATCCTCGAGACCGAGGTGATCGCCGCCTCCGTCGAAGCCTCATCGAGACGCACCCGCGCATAGTCGTGATCGGCGTAGTTGAGCAGCGCGATCTCCCCGCGCGTGCGCCCGACGAGCTGCTCCACCTCGGCGGACTCTCCGTCGAAGTCGAACTTCACGCTGTCGATGGGGACGATGTCGCGCCCCGACCGCCCGAGCGTGGCGATCTCCAGAGTGTGCGGGCGCAGCAGACGCGTGCCCTCAGCCGAATCCGACTGGGTGATCGTCGCGCCGGTGATGCTCGCCCGGGGGTCGTGCTGCGGGCCTGACCCGGCCCGACCGGCAGTGTTCGCAGTCGACTCGTTCCGGGACCCGGCCCCCGCCGAGGTGGTGTCGTCCTCGGCGCTCGTCGTCAGAGCGAGCGAGAGCTCGGAGACGCCCGAGGTCCCCAGCCACGCGTCCGCCCAGCCGGCGATGTCACGGTCGGGGGCCGCCTCGGCGAGGCAGTCGAGGAAATCGGCGAGTTCCGTGTTGCCGAAGGCGAAGCGCTTGAAGTAGAGCCGGGATCCGGCGAAGAACGCCTCCCGACCGACGTACGCGACGAGCTGCTTGAGCACCGAGGCGCCCTTCGCGTACGTGATGCCGTCGAAGTTGAGCTTCGCGGCCTCGACGTCGGGGATGTCGGCGACGATCGGGTGCGTGGTCGGGTAGAGGTCCTGCATGTACGCCCACGCCTTGCGGCGCAGCGCGAACGTCACCCATCCGTCGGTGAACCGCGTCGCCTCGGCGAGCGCGAGGCCGCCCATGTAGTCGGCGAAGGACTCCTTGAGCCAGAGATCGTCCCACCACTTCATCGTCACGAGATCGCCGAACCACATGTGCGCCATCTCGTGGAGGATGACGTTCGCCCGCGACTCGTACATCGCGTCGGTGACCTTGTCCCGGAAGATGAGGGAATCGGTGAAGGTGACGAGTCCCGGATTCTCCATCGCGCCGAGGTTGTACTCGGGAACGAAGATCTGATCGTACTTGCCCCACGGATAGGGGTAGTCGAATTCGGCGCTGAAGAAGTCGAGACCCGCCTTCGTGATCCCGAGGATGTCGGCCGAGTCGAGATGGTCGACGAGGCTCGCCCGCGTCCACACGCCGAGGTCGACGCTCTCACCCGTGGTCGGATCCGTCCACGTGTCCGTCGCCCCCTCGTAGGGGCCGGCGGTGACGCACGTGATGTAGCTCGACTGCTTGAGCGTCGGTGCGAAGAAGTGGGTGACGGCCGCGCTGCCGTCCTCGCTCACCGTCTCCCGGCTCGTCTCGACCTGGTTCGACAGCACCTGGAACGACTGTGGGGCGGTGACGCTGAAGACGAACTTCGCCTTGAGGTCGGGCTGGTCGAAGTTCGCGAAGACCCGCCGGGCATCGGTGGGTTCGAACTGCGAGTAGAGGTAGACCTTGCCATCGGCGGGATCGGTGAACCGGTGGAGTCCCTCACCCGAGGTGGAATACCGGGTCTGGGCTTCGATCGTCAGGGTGTTCTTCCCCTCACGGACGGGGAACGTGACACGGGCACCGTCGAACACCTCGGCGGGGGAGAGGTCCTCCCCGTTGATCTGCACGAGCGAGACAGAGTCGGCGATGATGTCGATGAAGGTCTGTGAATCGGAGCGAGCCTTGAACTCGACGACGGTGCGGGAGGTGAAGGTGTCGGCATCGGACTCGGCGTTGCTCACATCGATATGGACGGTGTAAGTCTTGACCTTGAGCAGATGCGATCGGCTCTGCGCTTCGTCTCGGGTCAGGTTCGTCGTCATTCTTCAGCCTCCTCGGCGCACAGACTTTAGCATGTCACAATTCCGGTAATCTGAGTACAACGAGCGCGAGAGGGGGCCGGATCGGATGGCGAAGACCCAGGTCAGCGGGTTGATCAAGCGAGGGTTCAACATCGTCGCCCACCGCCTCCGCCTCGGCTTCAGGCGCGTGTGGGCGAACTCCGGACAGCTCATCCAGATCCCCATCGCGGCCACCGCCGCCTACGCGTTCTGCGTCTACATCCTCGGCCACCCTTACCCGTTCCTCGCCGCCGTCGCCGCCGCCGTCGGCATCGGACCCGTCGCCGATCGCCGCCTGCGCCGCTCGCTTGAGATCGGCATCGGTGCGACCTTCGGGGTGCTCGTCGGCGAGGTGCTCGTCAACATCTACGGCAGCGGCATCTGGCAGCTCGCGCTCACCCTCATCATCGGCCTCGTCATCGGCACGGTGCTCAACTCCGGCGGCATCTTCATCACCCAGATCGCCGTCCAGTCCGTCTACGTCGTCGTCGTGCCCGCCACCGCGACGACCCTGCCGTTCCCGCGCACGCTCGACGCCCTCGTCGGCTCGCTCTTCGCGATAGTCCTCGCGCTCATCATCCCCCGCGATGCCCGCAAGGTCCCGCGGGCACTCGCCGCGAACCTCCTCGACGAGGTCAGCGCCGTGCTCACGATGATGTCGAAGGCCCTGCGCGACGCCGACACCGAACTCGCGATGCGCGCCCTCACCCGAGCCCGCGAGACCCAGGACATCATCGACTCGTGGGGCTCGTCGCTGCAGGTGTCGAAGGAGGCGGCGAAGATCAATGCGCGCGGTCGCCGTCATGCCGCCGAGGTGACCCGGCTCTCTCGTGCCCACACCTACTCCGATCGGGCGATGCGCACGATCCGCGTCATCGCCCGCCGCGTCGTCGGCATCACCGAACTTGGCGTCGAGAAGCCGATCATCGCCGACTACGTCGAATCCCTCGCCGACGGAGCGAAGAAGCTCGAGATCGCGCTGCGTCGGGGAACCGACAGATCGCTCGCCGAGGTGGCCCTGTCCGAAGCCGCCGGCGAACTCGATCCCAGGGCGGAGAAGAGCTGGGACATCCACGACGAATCCCTCGTCCTCCTCCTCCGGCCCGTCGCCGCCGACCTGCTCCAGGCGGCCGGCCTGACGAACGACGCCGCGCACGAACGCCTGCCCTCGCTCGCTGAAGACAAGGCCGACGGTCCGCCGGTCGAATAGGGCTGCGGCTGGGCTGCGGCTGCCGAGCGGCAAAGGGTGGGGCTGGGCTGAGGCTGCCAAGCGGCGAGCGGCGGGGCCGGTCAGCGGCTCTCGACGACGAAGATGCAGTTCGTACCGGGCTCGAGGGCTGTGAACGAATGCGGCTGATCGCCCGGGTGGACGAGGTAGTCACCGGCGACCAGCTCGAACGACTGGCCGAGCGCTTCGATCCGTGCCGCCCCGCGACCGACGATGACGTGCTCGATCGTGCCCGCCGGATGCGGATGGGAATTGCGTGATTCACCGGGTTCGGCCTGGATGAAGTAGATGTCGCGGCGTGCGGTGGGCGGAGACGCCGAGAGCAGGGTGGCGACATAGTTCGCCGTCGTCGACGGCAGGCTCGGCATGTCGCGAACGTGGTGGAGGGCGATCTCCTGCTGTGGGGGATCGAGCAGCCGTGAGAGCGGGATGTCGAGAGCCGCGGCGAGGGCCCACATCGTCTCGAGGCTCGGGTTGGCCGTTCCCGCCTCGAGTCCGGACATCGTCGACTTGCCGATGCCGGCTCGGCGCGCGACCTCGGAGAGGGAGAGCCCGGCCCGCTGCCGTTCGCGCTTGACCGCTGCTGCGACCTGGGCTCGCGGGGTCGACGAGTCGGTCGCGGTGCTGTTGTCGTGGACGCGGTTCTCGTGATCTCCGCTGACTTGGTCGACGCTGCCCTGGTTGCTGTCGGCGTCGTTGCCGCTGCGCTGGTCGACGCTGCCCTGGTCGACGCTGCTGTCCTCGACGTTGCCCTTGACGGATGGGTCTCTCGTCTCGGGACTGGGGGAGTCGTCTGCCGCCGCGCTCATGCCGTTGCTCCGCTCATACGATCATCTTAGCTGTCGTTCATTATTCCGCACTGCCGTTCCGGTTGACGAACCTCTCTCGCGGTGTGCACTATGGTGAACATGAGTTCATCATTCCGCACGATCGAGCGCATTCTGCCGTCGTCGACCTACCGGGCAGTCGCCATCATCACGGTGACGATCGTCGCCGTCGCGCTCTCGTACGGTGCGATCTCGCAGGTGTCAGGCTTCGCGTGGTGGCAGACGCTCATGCTCGCGGCCTTCGCCCTCGGCGGTGCCGCCGAGTTCACCTTCGTCGGAGTCATCGCCGCCGGTGGAGCGCCGATCCTCGCGGTTCTCGCCGGGCTGCTCGTCAACTCCCGCAACTTCGCGTTCGGCATGGCCGTCGGTCCGTTCTTCCCGCAGGACTGGCGGGCCCTCATCGCCGCGCACTGGATCAATGACGAATCGACGGCAGTGGCCCGCACGGGAGAGAACGACCGCCAGCGGTGGCGCGCGTTCCTCCTCATGGGAGTGGCGATCGCGATCATGTGGCCCTCGGGTGCGGTCGTTGGGCAGTGGCTCGGCAGCGTCATCGACGCCGACATGCTCGGTCTCGACGCCGCGTTTCCGATCATCCTCTTCTGCCTTATCCGCGGCGATCTGCGGAACCGTTCGACGCTCTGCCTCACGCTCGCCGGCATCCTCGTCGCAGTCTGCCTCACGCCGATCCTCCCGCTCGGCCTCGGGGCCGTGACCTCGCTGTCCGTCTTCGCCTTCGTCGCCCTCGGCTGGTTCGTCCGCCGAGCGGTGAGGGAGAGGAGGACGCGCAGAACTGTGCCCGGCCACGAGGCGCGCAGAATTGTGCCCGGCCACGAGGCGCGCAGAACTGTGCCCGACCAGGAGGGGTGTGGAACGGCGCCTGACCACGAGATGGCCGTGCCCGTCGAGGTGCGACGGTCGAGAATGTCCGCCGAGTCGCAGCCACCGACAATGTCTCAGCCACCGGCGATGTCCCAGCCACCGACATTTTCGCAGCCGCCGACCATGCAGCCCCGCAGCACAGGCCCGACCGAGAGCGAGGAAGCGCAGTGAATCCGACGACCTTCCTCATCGCGCTCGCCGCGCTGAGCATCGGCACCTACGTCATGCGTTTCGCGGGAGTGAAGGTGGGCGCTGCGCTCGCCGTCCGCGGACGACGGGGAGCGCAGGTGACGACGGGATCTGAGGTGAGCACCGAAGCCCCGACCGCCTCGGCGAGCGATCCCGACGAACCGACCTCGCGGGTCACGGCCTGGATGGACAGGGCCACCGTCGTGCTCATCGGGGCGGTCTTCGCGACGACGGCGGTCTTCGACGGTCAGGCGCTCGCCGACCCGGCGCGCCTCATCGGCGTCGGAGTGGGCGTTCTCGCCGCGGTGGTGCGTGTGCCGATGCTCGTCTGCGTCATCCTCGCGATGGCGGTGTGCGCCGGGATCCGGTGGACGGGCATCCTGTGAGTTGCCCAGGTGCCGGTGTCAGGCCCGATTGCTAGGCTTAAGGGCATGGAACTCATTGCTGACTTTCAGCGCCTGGTCTTTCTCGCTCTCACGGTTGCGGCGTTCATCGTCCAACTGTGGGCGTTCATCGACTCGCTGCGGTACAAGGATGAGAACTACCGCGCGGTGGACAAGCAGTCGAAGAAGTTCTGGGTCATCCTGCTGGCCGTCGGCCTCGCCCTCGCTCTCATCGCGCTCCCGCCGCTGGGCATGAGCATGATCTTCCTCAACCTCCTCGCCCTCGTCGGCGCGATCGTCTACCTCACCGACGTGCGCCCGAAGATCAAGGCCATCGACCCCAGGAATCGGAACCGCTGACCCGGGGATGAGCGAAGATCTCAACTTCCCCGGTGCTGACACCGGGTACATCGCGACGTTCGGCTCCGGCGACCCGCACACCCTCTTCAGCCACGGCTTCGCCGGCGCGATCCGCGACACCCGGCCCTTCGGCACCGGCATCTCCGGCACCAAGCACTTCCTCCACCTCTTCGGCCACGGCGGTCGCCCCTCACCGGGCCCAGGCTGGGACTACGCCCTCATCGCCGAGGCGCTCGCCGAGGCCCTCACCGCCACCTCGGCGACCCGGGCGCTCGGGGTCTCGATGTCCGCCGGCGGACTCCTGCGCCTGCTCAGCGACGGCCATCCCGTGATCGAGGGCCTCGAGAAGGTCGCCCTCGTCCTCCCCGCCTCGTTCGCCGGTTTCCCCGCCGAGGTGGTCCGCTCCCACACCGCCTACCTCGAGTCCCTCCGCGGGCTCGTCGCCGCCGGTGACGTCGAGGGCATCACCGACCTCATGCTCTCCCGTGAACCCGCCGAGGTGGCCGACCTCCTCCCCGCCCGAGCGTGGACCCGGACGAAGGCCGAGAATCTCATCACCACGGACATGTCCGACGGGCTCGGGCTCGCGCTCGAGATCGCCGTCGACGGGCAGTACCTCGGCGGCGGCCTCGACGCCTCACTGGAGAGGCTGCGCGACTTCGCCGGCGAGGTCCTCGTCCTCACCCACGAGGACGATCCCGCCCACCCCGTCTTCATCGCCGAGGAGATCGCCGCCGCGATCCCCGGTTCGCGCCTCGAAGTGCTGCCGGCCGGATCGATCCTGTGGCGGGGTCGCCATGAGGTCCGCCGGATCCTCGGCGACTTCTTTGGCTAGACTGACTCCGTGCGCATCTCCGTCCTCTCACTTCACACCTCGCCTGCGGCTCAGCCCGGGCAGGGCGATGCGGGCGGGATGAATGTCTACGTCGACCATACGGTCAGGGCCCTTGCCGCATCAGGACACGAGGTCGACGTCTTCACCGCCGACCCGCACGGCCTCGGCGTCGCCGGCGACGAGCAGGCGCGTTCGGTCACCCTCGCACCCAACCTCCGCCTCCACCGTCTCGACGTCGACGCCGACAGCAAGGACGCGCTCGCGGGCAGGCTCGACGACCTCGCCCGCCTGCTCACAGCCCACCCCGTCTTCACCGCCGCAGACCTCGTGTGGGCCCACTACTGGATCTCCGCCGAGGCGGCCCTGCGTTCCGTGCGCACCCGGGGCGGGCCGCGGCCGACGATCATCGCGAGCATGCACACGATCGGTGCCGTGAAGAACCGGGACTCCGATACCGCCGAGGAATCCCCCCGCCGACTCCGCACCGAGGAGCGCATCGCCGCCGGCGTCGACCTCCTCGTTGCGAACACCCCGGCTGAGCGCCGTGACCTCATCGGCGAGCTCGGTGCTGATCCCGCCTCCGTCGTCGTCGCCCGGCCCGGCGTCGACCATGCCCTCTTCTCACCCGGATCGCGGCGGGCCGCCCGCGCCGAACTCGGACTCGCGGCCGATGAGAACCTCGTCCTCTACGTCGGACGGATGCAGTTCATCAAGGGCACCGACGTCGTCGTCGATGCCCTGGCCTGCCTTCACGAGAACAACCCCGAGCTCTCCGCGCGGACACGGGGCATCCTCCTCGGCGCGGCCTCCGGATGGGTCGAACCCTCTGCGCGACCGGGCACCCGTGGCGCTGGTCGTGCCGGTGCGGACGGACGCGGGCGGACCGCTCCGGATCGCGAGTGGAACACGCCCTCCGACTTCCATGCCACGCTGTCGGCGGCGATCGCCGCGGAACCGAATGTCGAGGTCAGGCCGCCCGTGCCTGCGGCCGAACTCGTCACCTACTACCGTGCCGCGGACGTCCTCCTCGTGCCCTCGCGCAGCGAGTCCTTCGGGCTCGTCGCCGCCGAGGCGGCCGCTTCCGGTCTGCCGTCGATCGCCGCGGCCGTCGGCGGACTGCCGGAGATCGTCGAGAACGGATATTCGGGACTGCTCATCGCCGACCACAATCCGCGGCACTGGGCGCTCACCCTGGAGAGGCTCCTCGGCGATGCGGAGATGCGGGCCGAACTCGCCGACCATGCGGCGGCCCGGTCGCAGCGCTTCGACTGGAACCGGACCGTCGCCGCCGTCCTCGACGCCGTCGCCGGGGAACGCGAGGACTCTGCCCGGATCCGCTCGGGAATCGGAGCCGCTTCCCGGGGCATGGCCGGAGACCGCGGCACCCGCGACGCGAGCGACCTCACGGCCCCGGGCGTGTGCGGAGGATGGCGCTGATGAGCGCCGAGCCGGCCGTGCTCATGCAGGGCATCACGGACTGGGCCGAGGCCAACGACGTCGCCGTCGACAGCCTCGACGACACGTCGATCGCCGTCGTCCTGCCGGGAGAGCGGAAGCTCAAGACGACCGTGTCGATCGTCGTCTCCGCGCGGACGGCGGAGCTCGCGGCCTTCGTCATCCGGCACCCGGACGAGAACGCCGAGGCCTTCAACCGGTGGCTGCTGCGAAAGAACATGAAGCTCGGAGCGGCGGCGTTCGGGATCGACCACCTCGGCGACGTCTATCTGCGGGCCACGGTTCCGGTCGATCGCCTCCTCGACGGCCTCGACGCCCTACTCGGTGAGATCCTCACCGTCGCCGACGAGTCGTTCAACGAACTCCTCCTTCTCGGATTCCTCACGGGCATGAAGAAGGAGTGGGCGTGGCGGGTGAGCCGAGGTGAGTCGACCCGGAACCTCGCGGCGTTCGAACACGTCCTCGACAGCCCGGACAATGAGTTCCTCGGCACGATCGGGCCCGAGCGGCCTGAGCCGAGTCCCGACGACCCCGGGGGAGAGGCTGCGCCGACCGGGCACCCGACGACCGACGGCGACCGACGATGATCAAGCGAGTGGATCTGAGCAGGCCGGGCAATGTCGACGAATACATCGCGACCTTCGACTCGGTCGAGCAGCAGGACTTCCTCCGTCACCTGCGCGACCTCAGCCGGGAACACGCCCCGACCGCGGGCGAGGGCCTCAAGTGGGGCAATCCGGCGTACTTCCTCGACACCATCCTCTTCGCGTTCGCCGGGTACCAGCGGCACGCGAACGTCGTCTTCACGCCGAGCACGAAGGACGCCTTCGCCGACAGGCTCACCGACTTCGACACCGGCAAAGGGTCGATCAGACTGCCGTACGACGAGGAGATCCCCGACGCCCTCCTCGCAGAGATGATCGCCTACCGTATACGCGAATTCGAGGTCGACGGCGTCAAGTGGATGTGAGTCCGAGGTCGAGTTTGAGTCCCTCGTGACTCGCGGTGTACCCGAGGCGTTCGTAGAAGCGGTGCGCATCGGCCCGGGACCTGTCCGTCGTCAGCTGAGCCAACCGAGCACCGGACTCTCGTCCCCGCTCGTGTGCCTGACCGTGAAGCGCCGATCGGCGATATCGATCGTGTGCGGGGCGATTTCGCCGAATCCCGACCGGGGTGCTTCGTCGGGCTTGGAGTCCGCGCGTCGACGTGGACGGCGGCTCACGCCGACTGCGGCGTGCGGGACTGCTCGGTCGCCTCGGCGGGCGGCTTGCCGTAGGGCAGGCGGGCGAAGATCGAGGCGAGGACGGCACCGGAGACGTTGTGCCACACGCTGAAGACCGCGCCGGGCAGCGCCGCCAGCGGGGAGAAGTAGGTCGTCGCCAGCGTCGAGGCCAGGCCCGAGTTCTGCAGTCCGACCTCGAACGCGAGCGCTCGGCGGGTCGGGGTGTCGAGGCGGCAGGCCGTGGCCACACCGTAGCCGACGCCGAGCCCGAGGAGGTTGTGCGTGATCACGGCGAGGAGGACGAGGATGCCCGCCGAGGCGATCGATCCGGCCGACCCGGCGACGACGATCGCGACGATGTAGGCGATCGCGATCGAGGCGAGCCACGGCAGCACGGGCGCGATCCGATCGACGAGACGTGAGGCGACGAGACGGACGAGGACGCCGACGATGACCGGCACGAGCACCGTCTGACAGATCGAGACGAACATCGACCAGAACGGCACGTCCATGTACGACCCGGCCAGCCACAGCGTGAGCAGGGGAGTGAGGACGGGGGCGAGCAGCGTCGAGAGCGTCGTGATCGACACCGACAGCGCGGTGTCGCCCTTCGCGAGGTACGTGACGACGTTCGACGCGGTGCCGCCGGGGGCGCAGCCGACAAGGATGACGCCGACGGCGATCTCAGGCGGCAGACTGTAGACGGTGACGACGAGGAGGCCGAGCAGCGGCATCGCCACGTATTGGGTGACGACGCCGAGGACGACGACCCACGGGCGCTTCGCGATCCTCGCGAAGTCCGGGAGGGTGAGGGTGAGTCCCATGAAGAACATCACCACGCCGAGGCTCCACGTGATCGTCGGGGCCAGCGGAGTGAACGTGTCCGGGGAGAGGAAGCCCGCGATGCCGGCGAGGATGACGAGGACGGGCAGCGCGGTGACCGCGATGATCGAACTGCGCTCGGCCGTCGACTGCGGCTTCGCGGACGGACGGGGGTCGGGGGCTGGCGTGCGATCGGACATATGCGAAGACTACTCCCAGCGTTTTGTCATGCAAGACCCATGTCCGTACTCTGAGCGCCCTTAGGTCGGGCCGTCGCGAGTCCCACCGCCGGCGGGAAGTCGAGGGCGCGGAGCCGGCCGCGGACCGGCGGGCACCCGCGCGAGGTCTCGTGCGAAGATAGGGGCCATGACGCATAACCTCATCCTGCTGCGCCACGGCGAAAGCGAATGGAACCAGAAGAACCTCTTCACCGGCTGGGTCGATGTCACCCTCACCGAGAAGGGCCGTGCCGAGGGCAAGCGCGCCGGCGAGCTGCTGCGCGAAGCCGACCTCATCCCCGACGTCGTCCACACCTCGCGCCTCAAGCGGGCGATCCTCACGGCGAACCTCGCACTCGAGGCCGCCGACCTCTCCTGGCTCGACACCCACCGCAGCTGGCGCCTCAACGAGCGCCATTACGGAGCGCTGCAGGGCAAGGACAAGAAGGAGATCCGCGACGAGTTCGGCGAAGAGCAGTTCATGACGTGGCGTCGGTCCTTCGACACCCCGCCCCCTGCGCTCTCCGATGCCTCCGAATTCTCGCAGGCCCACGATCCGCGGTACGCCAACCTCGGCGACTCGGTGCCGCGCACCGAATGCCTTGCCGACGTCATCGACCGTCTCCTGCCGTACTGGTACGACGTCCTCGTTCCCGAGCTCGCCGACGGCCGCACCGTCCTCGTCGTCGCCCACGGCAACTCCCTGCGGGCGCTCGTCAAGCACCTCGACGGGATCTCCGACGCCGACATCACCGGGCTGAACATCCCCACCGGCATCCCGCTCCACTACGAGCTCACCGAGGACTTCACGCCTGTCACCCCCGGCGGCACCTACCTCGACCCCGAGGCCGCGAAGGAAGCGATCGGCAAGGTCGCCAACCAGGGCCGCTGAGGCCAGGCAGCTTCAGCCGCACGCCGTCTCGAACTCCCCGGCGATCGCCTGGAGCTCCTCCCGGAGCAGGGCGATCGCCGGGGAGTTCGTCATCGAGCGGCGCCACACGACGTGGATCGACCGGGCGATCGTCGGATCGTCGAGCGGCACCGCGGTGACGTCGGCCGGCAGGTGCGGCCTCCCGAGTCGGGGGACGAGCGCCAGCGCCCGCATCGACCGGCAGAACTCGACCTGGGTGTCGTACTCGACGGCCCAGTACTCGACGCGCGGCTCCGAGCTGAGATCCTCGAAGAGCGCAACGAGCCACCGATGGCACACCGCCCCGCGCGGGGCGGAGACGAAGACCTCGCCGACGAGGTCGGTGCGGGTCACCTCGGCGCGCGAGGCGAGATGGTGGTCGCGGTGCATGACGATGTCGGCCCGGTCGACGGCGATGACCTCCGAGGTCAGGGTCGAGGGCAGGCGGAGGACCGAGCTGTTCCAGTCGAAGATGAGCGCGGCGTCGATCCGCCCCGCCGAGACCATCTCGACGAGCTCATCGGGATCGGACTCGACGTTCGTCACCGTGAGTTCGGGCGCCGCCTCCCGCAGTCTCGGCAGCGCCGGCACGAGGAGACCGCGGATGCCGGTGGAGAACCCGCCGACCGTGATGCGCCCGCGCGGTTCGCCCGAACGCGCCCGCGCCTCGGCCTCGATGCCTTCGAGGTCGTGGAGGATCTGCGCACCCCGGCTGCTGAGCTCACGGCCCATGGGGGTGAGGGAGATGCCGCGTCCGGAGCGCTCGGTGACCGGGGCGCCGAGGTAGCGCGAGAGCTTCTGGAGCTGATGGCTCACCGCGGCCGGGGTGTAGCCGAGGGAGTCGGCCGTGGCCGTGACGGAGCCGAGCGCGTCGAGGGCGACGAGGGTGCGCAGGGCGACGATGTCGATCATCAAATTACTGTAACGAGTCCGCGCAAGGACTTTCAATGGAAATTTGATCAGCGCGCTGGGATCCTGAAGTCATGCGACCCGTCCACCAGCTCCTCGCGCTCCTCGTCGTCGTCCTCTGGGGCGTCAACTTCGTCTTCATCGACTTCGGACTCCGCGATTGGCCGCCCCTGCTCCTCGTCGCCGCGCGGTTCACCATGGTCGTCATCCCGGCGATCCTCTTCGTGCGCTTTCCCCGCGGCAGCCTCGGGCGCATCCTCCTCATCGGCGTCTTCATGTCCGCCGGGCAGTTCGGCCTCCTCTACACCTCGCTCTTCCTCGGCCTGCCGGTGGGCCTGTCCTCGATCATCCTGCAGATCCAGGCTGCCTTCACCGTCGTCGTCGCCGCCCTCGCGCTGCGCGAGACCCCGACCCGCCGACAGGTCGTCGGCATCCTCATCGGCCTCACCGGGCTCGCGGTCATCGGGCTCAGCCTCGAGGCCTCGACACCCGTCGCCGCCTTCGTCGTCTGCCTCGCCGCTGCCCTGTCGTGGGCGATCGGCAATGTCATCGCCCGCGGGGTCAAGCCGGGGATCAGCGGACTGCAGATGACCGTGTGGTCGGGTCTCGTCGTCCCCGTGCCGATGCTCGGGCTCTCCCTCCTCATCGACGGGCCCGCCGAGGTGGCCCGCGCCGTCCTGCACCCGACCTGGGGTGTGCTCGCATCCGTCGTCTACACCGCTGGCGTCGCCTCGCTCATCGGGTATGTCATCTGGAACTCCCTGCTCGCGCGCTTCCCCGCCTCGCAGGTCGCCCCGTTCACGCTCCTCGTCCCGCCCGTGGGAGTCGGTGCCGCGTGGCTCGTCCTCGGGGATCGTCCCACGGTGCCCGAGCTCATCGGCGGCGGCCTCCTCATCCTCGGAGTCGCCGTGACCACGGGGGCGCTGCGGACGGTCGCGCGGGGCATCGGGCGTGTGGTCCTGCGCCGAGGCGGGAGACCCCGCCGAGGCGAGCGGCCGCGGCGTCGCACGGTCGTGGCCCGCGAGCACCCTGAGACCGCAGGTGCCGGCGCCGAGAGTGAACTCGGAGCAGCGGCCTCAGGACGGAATGGGCAGGAGATCGCGCGGTGAATCTGACCAGAGTGACCTCGACTCGGGCGGACCTGGGCGGCCGCACCCGGGAATGGGTCACTCCGGTCGGGGTCGTCCGGGAGGTGAATGACGATCGCCGAGGAGGATGAACCACCTCGGCGATCGTCGTTCTCAGCGGTGCGAGCCTGCGCTCACGCCCCTGACCGGGACGGTGTGCACGACTGCGAGCCTGCGCTCACTTGCGGGAGAGGTAGGGCTCCCAGTTGCCGGTGAGCAGGTACTCGACCTTCTGCGAGACGGAGACGGCGTGGTCGCCGAAGCGCTCGTAGTAGCGGGAGAGGAGCGTGACGTCGGCGATGTGGCGCGGCGCGAGGTCCTCCGCGGGAGCGTCGGCGAGCTTCGCGAAGACGGAGAGGTGGAGCTCGTCGAGCTCCTCGTCGATCGCGTTGATCGTCGGCACCATCGACAGTCCCGGATTCGACAGGAGGTTGACGGTCGCCTCGGCGATCTTCTCCGCCGCATCGCCCATGCGTGCGAAGGTGCCGGAGAAGTGCTGCGGGATCGCGGACTCGGGGTAGCGGATGCGGACCTGCTGGGCGATGTGGCGGGCGAGGTCGCCCATCCGCTCGAGTGAGGCGCTCATCCGCAGGGCGCCGATGACGGCGCGCAGATCGGCGGCGACGGGGGCCTGCAGGGCGAGGATCTCCGCGGCCTGCTGATCGAGAGTGTGCTGCATGGCGTCGATGTCCGCGTCGGCCTCGATGACCCGTTCGGCGAGATCGAGATCGTTGTTCTGCACGGCCTGGTTGGCCAGGCGGATGGAGTCGAGGACCTTGGTGGACATGTCGACGAGCTGGGTGGCCAGTTCGTCGAGCTCATTCCTGAAGACTTCGCGCATTGAGTGCGTTTCCTTAATCTCGTGCGAGGTGAGAGTGCGTGGCGCAGTTCTCGTCGATCGGCCGTGCCCGTGGCCCGGGCGGAATCGCCGCGTGCTCGGGGATCCGGGCAGGCACACTGACCCCAGCTTTCCAGCGCCGTGTGAACGAGACTTGTCGGTTCGGTGAATTCCTCGCCAAAAGGCCTGTCAGCGGGTGAATCCGGTGCGACCGCCGAGCAGACTGCGCCTAAGCTTGGTCACGTGGATCTCTTGATTGTAGCGGTCCTGACCGGCATCGTCGGCCTGGGACTCGGCATAGCGGGCATACTCGCGTTCCGTTTCAGCGAACGCTCCCGCGATGCTGCCGATCTGCATTCCGAAGACGATCTGCCCGAGGGCATCGCCGAGGTGCTCGCCGTCCTCCCGTCCGCTGCGATCGTCCTCGACGCCGGTGACGACGTCGTCAAAGCCTCACCCGCCGCCTACACGTTCGGCCTGGTCAGAGGTCATTCCCTGTCGTCGCCGGAGATGCTCGAGGTCGTCGAACGAGTGCGCGCACGCGGGCTCATCGAGGAGATCGACCTCGAGCAGAAGCGCGAGCTCTCCGACTCGGTCCTCCGCTACCTCCACGCGCGCATCGCTCCGCTGGGCACCGCGTTCATCCTCGTCCTCTGCGACGACCAGACCGAGTCCAAACGCGTCGACGCCGTGCGCCGGGACTTCGTCGCCAACGTCTCCCATGAGCTCAAGACCCCGATCGGGGCGATGGCCCTCCTCGCCGAGGCGGTCACCGACTTCTCCGACGACCCGGCCGCCGTCGAGCGCTTCGGCGGACGCATGCAGCGGGAGTCGAAGCGCCTGACCCAGCTCGTCCAGGAGATCATCGACCTCTCCCGGGTCCAGGACCATGCGGCTCCGTCGACGACGGAGAAGATCTCCGCCGCCGAGGTGGTCGAGGATGCCGCCGACCGTGCCCACACCCGAGCCGAGGCGAAGCGGATCCACATCGAGGTCGCCCCACCGTCGTCCCTCCTCGTCGAGGGCAACTACGAACTCCTCGTCAACGCGGTGCGCAACCTCATCGACAACGCGATCAACTACTCTCCCGACGGCACGCGCGTGGGCGTCGGGGTCGAGCTCGTCGACGAGCGCGTCGAGATCTCGGTGACCGATCAGGGCATCGGCCTTTCCCGGCAGGACACGGAGCGGGTCTTCGAGCGCTTCTACCGCGTCGACCCCGCCCGCTCCCGGATCACCGGCGGCACCGGCCTGGGCCTGAGCATCGTCAAGCACATCGTCGCCACCCACGGCGGTGAGGTGCGCGTGTGGAGCCGACTCGGGAAGGGCTCGACGTTCACGATCGTCCTCCCGCTCGCCGGGACGCAGACCGTCGCCGAGGCGACCTCGTCCGCGCCGGCGGGAGTCCTCCTCGAACACTCCGCGCAGGCCGGGGACGACTCCGGGACTGCGGACGACCGGGTCGACGCCGACCCGGCGGCAGCCTCGGCGCATGACAACGCCGAGGGCGCGGAGGAGAATGGGACTGCCCAGGTTTTGCCCACTGGAAGCGAACAAAGGAAGCTCACGACGTGACTCGAATTCTGCTTGTTGAGGACGAGGATTCGTTCTCGGATCCGCTGTCGTACCTGCTCGGCAAGGAGGGGTACGAGGTGACTGTTGCCGATGACGGACTCAAGGCTCTCGCGGAGTTCGATCGCAATGGTGCCGACCTGGTGCTCCTCGACCTCATGCTCCCCGGTGCCTCGGGCACCGAGGTGTGCCGTGAGCTGCGCGCGAAGTCGAATGTGCCGATCATCATGCTCACCGCCAAGGATTCGGAGATCGACAAGGTTGTGGGGCTTGAGCTCGGCGCCGACGACTATGTGACGAAGCCGTACTCCTCGCGCGAGCTCCTTGCCCGGGTCCGGGCGGTGCTGCGCCGCAACGTCGAGGCCGAGAGCTTCGACGAGTCGATCCTCGAAGCCGGCGGGGTCCGGATCGACGTCGAACGCCACGTCGTGTCCGTGCGCGGCGAAGAGCTGTCGATGCCGCTCAAGGAGTTCGAGCTCCTCGAGATCCTCGTCCGCAACTCCGGGCGCGTGATGACCCGCGGTCAGCTCATCGACCGGATCTGGGGCGAGGACTACGTCGGGGACACGAAGACCCTCGACGTCCACGTCAAGCGCCTGCGCGCGAAGGTCGAGGAGAACCCCTCGGAGCCGCAGCTGCTCACGACCGTCCGCGGACTCGGGTACAAGTTCGAGGCCTGAGGGCAGACAGCGAAGGGGCCGCTCACCATGTGGTGAGCGGCCCCTTCGCTGTGCGCGCGTCAGCCGTCGGCGGACGCGGTGCCCTCTGCAGGAGCGGTGCTCTCGGTGGTCGCGCCCTCGGTGCTCGTGCTTCCCGTGGAAGTCTCCTCGCCGGCGCTGCTGCCGGTGGGCTCGTCGGTCGGCATGTCCGACGGCGACGGCGTCGGGACGTACTCCTCGTAGTAGGGGAGCACATCGGAGAGGACCTGGGTCTGGATCGTCTTCTCCTGGCCGCCGGTGGCCACGGTGATGTCGACGAGGTCGCCGGGCTTGGCCTGGAGGCTGTCGACGATGACCGGTTCGTCCGTCGACGACGCCGGGCTCTTCGGATCCTGGACGAAGGTCTCGCCGGCCGGGACGGTCTCGGTGATGGTCTTCCCGGAGACCTCGACGGAGACCTCGGCAGGAGCATCGCCCTTGTTGACGAGCGTGAAGAACAGCTGGGCCGGGCCCTTGCCGCTCTCATCCATGATGAGCAGGAGACCGCGCACCTCGACGTCGCCGACCGTTCCCCAGGCTCCGTCGCCGCCGTTGTACTGGTACTCGGCGGTCTGGTGAGGCGACAGCAGGCTGGCGCACCCGCTGACCGGGAGGACGAGCGCGATTGCGGCAACTGCGAGAGCCGCGCGGTTGTGCCGTTTCATTGTGCTCCTTGAAGTGGCAATACAAGATCCGTCTGTATACTACCCGGTTTTTGACCTTCCGTAGAACCGGCTGGGAGATCCCGGAGAGGAGGATCACTTGTCGGACGAGCACGCTGCGGACAGTGGGCAAAAAGGCTGAGCTTAGCACGGAGAATCGGCTGCCTGGGCGATTTCTGTGGCGCGCCTCATGGTAAACTGGGATTCCGCGAAAGGGGTTTGAAGAGAATATGAGTTTCCAGGTCGGCGACACTGTTGTCTATCCACATCACGGTGCAGCGACAATCCAAGAAATCAGGCAACGAACCATCAAGGGTGAGGAGAAACTGTATCTCAAGCTCCAGGTCGCGCACGGCGATCTCGTGATCGAGGTCCCCGCTGAGAACTGCGACCTCGTGGGTGTCCGCGACGTCGTCGGAGAAGAGGGTGTCGAGAAGGTCTTCACCGTCCTCCGCGCGGAATTCGTCGAAGAGCCGACCAACTGGTCCCGCCGGTACAAGGCGAACCTCGAGAAGCTCCAGTCCGGTGACGTCATCAAGGTCGCCGAGGTCGTCCGTGACCTCTGGCGCCGTGAGCAGGACCGCGGACTCTCCACCGGTGAGAAGCGCATGCTGTCCAAGGCGCGGCAGATCCTCGTCTCCGAGCTCGCCCTCGCCGAGAAGAAAGAGGAGTCCGAAGCCGAAGCCCTCCTCGACGAAGTGCTCGCGTCCTGAGCACCTGCGTCATCGTCCCGGCCGCAGGGTCGGGAACGCGCTTGGGTCATCCCGAACCGAAGGCTTTCGTCTCCGTGGACGGGCGCACGCTGCTCGCCCACAGTCTTGAGGCCATCATCTCCTCGGGAGTCGCCACCACCATCGTGGTCGCGGCTCCCGAGGAGTTTCTGCTTCTCGCCCGCGCCGAGATCGACGAGGTCCGCGGGCGGCTTGATGCGGATGACGCGGCGGACAGCGCAGCCGACGTCGAGATCGTCGCCGTCGTCGGCGGTGCCGACCGCGTCGAGTCCGTCGACGCCGGACTGCGTGCCGCCGGTGAGCACGACGTCGTCCTCGTCCACGACGCCGCCCGGGCGCTCACCCCGCCTGATGTCTTCCGTCGGGTTGCCGATGCGGTGTCCTCCGGCGCCGAGGCGGTCGTCCCCGTTCTGCCCATGATCGACACCGTCCGGCGGGCGGAGGCGGTCCACGGTGCCCCCGCAGACGCCGACTTCGAGGTCCTGCGCGGTGACCTCGACCGGGGGAGTCTGCGGCGGGTCCAGACGCCGCAGGGGTTCGCCGCCGAGATCCTCCGCAGGGCCCACGATGCCTACCGTGAGGAGGTGCGCACTCAGGGTGCGGACGCTCGTGAGGCCACCGACGATGCGGGGCTCGTCGAGCGCCTCGGCGTCGATGTCGTGGCCGTCGCCGGTGATGAGGAGTCCCTGAAGATCACCTACCCCCTCGACCTCGTCCTCGCCGAGCACATCGCCCGCACACGCGGCCGCTGAACCACTACCCTGGCAGTAGACGACAGCTGTCCGGACAGGGCTCCGTCGTCGAATCAGACCAAGCGAAGACGAAGGGTGAGGCGATGACCATTCCGCGCACGGGGATCGGCGTCGATGTCCACGCGTTCTCCGACGACCCGTCACGCGAGCTCTGGGTCGCTGGACTGCTCTGGCCCGGCGAACGAGGCCTCGAGGGGCACTCGGATTCCGACGTCGCCGCGCACGCGTGCTGCGATGCGCTCTTCTCGGCGGCGGGGATCGGGGATCTCGGGGAGCATTTCGGCGTCGACCGTCCGGAGTTCGCCGGGGCGTCCGGGGTCAGACTCCTCACCGAGGCGGGCCGACTCGTCCGCGAAGCCGGATTCGCGATCGGCAACATCTCCGTCCAGGTCATCGGAAACCGGCCGAAGATCGGCACCCGCCGGGCCGAGGCGCAGGAGGCGCTGTCGCGGGCCGTCGGTGCGGAGGTGTCCGTGTCGGGGACGACGACCGACGGGCTCGGGCTGACCGGTCGCGGCGACGGGGTCGCGGCGATCGCGAATGCGCTGGTTCACCGGCCATGAGGATCCTCTTCCAGGGCGCCGGGGCGATCGGTATCGCCGGTGCCGCGCTGTTCGGCGACCGGCATGAGACCGTCGTCGTCACGCGCACGCCGCTGGAACGACCGCAGGCGGTGTACCCGCTGCGCGTCGGATGGTTCGACGAACTCGCCCACGATGGCGCGTCGGGAGTCGACGCTGCCCTAGACGCCGCATCGACGCGACGGGTGACGATCACCGATTGGGCCGGCATCGAGGAGGCCGGAGGGTTCCGGCTCAAGCCCGGGAGCGACGAAGGCAGTGAGACTGCGGCAGCCGACGGCACAGGGGTCTCCATCACAGAGGCGCGACGGCACTGGCAGCGCGGCAGGAGCCGCAACGCCCGTGACCGGCGCGTCCAGGACTCGTGGGATCTCGTCGTGCTCACGACGCGGCCGGGCGACCTCGATGAGGATGTCGCCGCGGCGGTGCGAGCGGTCGCTCCTCGGTGGGTGGCGATCACGAGCCAGGTCGACGGCGACCTCGAAGTTGCCCGGTCACTCTTCCCCGGCGCCGAGGTCGTCGTCTTCGGTCCCGCATTCCTCTCCGAACGCACGACCTCGCACACCGTGCGGTTCTGGACGCCGCTGGGCGCAACGGCCTTCTTCGTCGCCGGCCCGGCCGAGCCCGTGCGTCGTCTCACCCGTGCGCTCGGGTCACTCGTCCTCCCGGTGCCGCTCGAGGCGCTGCTCGTGCCGCCCGCGGTCTTCACGCCCTTCTTCGCCGAACTGAGCATCGACGGCGGGGAATGGGATGAGCTCCTCACTCATCTCCGTCGTCCGAGCGACGCCGCCGCCGAGGCGGTCCGCGCGGTCACCGGTGTGCCGGTGCCGATTCTGCCCGCCGTGGCGCGGGCCGTCCTCGAGCTCGCCGAGCGGGTGTCGCCGATCCCGATGCGCGAGTACGCCGGACGGCACTTCGCCCGGCACGAGAGGCAGACGCTTGCGATGCTCGACGGCTGGATCGCACGGGCCCCGGAGCATGCGGCGCTGACTGAGATCGCGGACGGTCTGCGAGCGAAACTCGCCTACTGAGCGTACGCGTCGGCCCCCGCCCCGCGCGGATTGCGCGGGACAGGGGCCGGCAGGGACCACCTCGGCGGGTCACACCTCGGCGACGATCCCCTTCGCCTTCTGACGGCGGGTGACGGCCATGCCGATGAAGTAGAGCGCGACGGAGAAGATCAGGGTGCCGATGATCTGGAAGCGCACGGATTCGACGGTGAGGCCGAGGATGATGATGGCGGCGATGCCGGCGAGCGTGAGGTAGGTCAGGCCGGGGAACAGCCACATCTTCAGCGGCAGGGGAGTGCCGGCGGCCTCGGCGCGGCGGCGGAGGATGAGCTGGGAGACCAGGGTGACGACCCAGGTGACGATGAGCGTCGAGCCGACGATGTTGAGGAGGACTCCGAGCACCTCGGCGGCCCAGAAGTAGTTGAGTGCCACGGCGATGAAGCCGAAGACCGAGGTCGCGAGGACGGCGGCCACGGGCACGCCGCGTCGGTTCGTCGTGCCGAGGCCGGCAGGGAGCATCGAGCGGCGCGACATCGAGAACGCCATGCGGGAGGCGCCGTAGATGTTCGCGTTCATCGACGAGAGCAGGGCGATGACGATGACGCCGGCGAGCAGGGAGGCGATGAACGGCAGGCCGGCGGTCTCGAGGACGGCGACGAACGGCGATTCGGCCAGGCGCGGGTCGGTCCAGTCGAGGACGAGGACGATGATCGCCACCGAGCCGATGTAGAGGAAGAGGATGCGCCAGACGATCGTCTTGATCGCCTTGCTCACCGAGCGGCTGGGGTCGGAGGTCTCAGCGGCGGCGACGGCAACGATCTCGATGCCGCCGAAGGCGAAGGCGACGACGAGGAGGCCGGCGGCGACGCCGGGGATGTCGGTGGGCATGAAGCCGTCGGTGAAGATCTCCGCCGGCGGGGTCGCCGGGGTCCAGCCTGCGAGGTAGGCGACGCCGAGGATGACGAAGAGGGCGACGAAGGCGACCTTGATGAGGGAGAACCAGAACTCGAATTCACCGAAGCTGCCCGAGGTCGTGAGGTTGATCGCGGTGAAGACGATCATGATGATGAGCGCGAGCACCCACTGCGGGACCGACGGGATGTAGCTCGCGGCGATCTGCGCGGCTGCGGTCGCCTCGGCGGCGACGACGAGGCACAGCTGCACCCACCACAGGGCACCGACCGCGAAGGCCGCGGCCGGGCCCATCGCCTTGCCGGCGTAGTGGGAGAACGCGCCGGGGTTGGGGTCGGCGGCGACGAGTTCGCCGAGCGCCCGCATGACGAAGATGACGATGAGACCGGCGACGACATAGGAGATGAGCACGGCCGGCCCGGCGGCCTGCACTCCGGCACCCGATCCGACGAAGAGTCCGGCGCCGATCGCTGAGCCGAGGCTCATCATCACGAGGTGGCGCGGCTTCATCCCGGCCTTGAGGCCGGAACCGTCGGGAGTGGGCTGGGGGCTGGCGTTCGCGGAGTCGGCGGTCACTGGCGACTGCGATGTTCGTGGTTCAGGCACCAGAGCAGTCTAACGCCCATGGGGTGACCTCGATCTCAGGAGGTGGTCGGTTCAACATGAGGATGGGATGGTTGTCCCGTCGGTCTCCGTCGAGGAGGATATTCGTCCGTTTGACCCCCGCCGAGGCGGCAGTTCGTCCACGGTCAGGTGGTGGGATGGCCCGGTCGACGGTGGGGTCAGGTCGGCTTGGTTCAACCGGCGGGGCTCAGTCGTCCTGGAGGTAGACGAGCCCGTTGCCGTCGGGGTCGGTGAACGAGAACATCGGCGGCACCCCGGGCCACCGCAGCACCTCGTCGTTGTGGATCGTCACGCCGGCGGCCGAGATCCGTTCGTGAGCCTCCTCGGCGTCCGAGGTCTCGAGGCGGACGGCAACGGGGATCTCACTGCCCTTGGGGATGAGGACGATCGCGACGTCCGATCCCGGCGGGGCCACCTCGACGATGCGGTTGCCGGGCATCGGCTCGCCGTCGTAGCTGACCGAGCACCCGAGGACCTCGGTGTAGAAGCGGGTTGCCTCGTCGAGGTCGCTGACGGGGACGGAGACGCTGATGATTCTGTTCGTCTTGGCCATAGGTTCAGTGTGCGCGTATCGGTGTCGGGTGTACAGGGGTCGACCAGACTCAGATAATCAGTCCGCGAACCGCACCCGATGCCTCACATACTTTTGCCCGCGAAATGGTGGACCCTCGAACACCATGGGGAGTGAACTGTCGATGACGACACGAGCCGAGATCACCACGAAATACGCCAAGACGTACACGAAGGCACCGAAGAAGACCAAGAGCGCCATCCTCAACGAGGTCATTGCTGTGACCGGATGGTCTCGCGATAACGCCCGCCGGCGCCTGACCCAAGCCGCGCACCACCCGCCGGGTCCCGGTCGGCAAGTCGCGAAAGCACCGCGGAAGCCCCGTGCCAGGAAATACTCCTACGACGCGACGAAGACCCTCCAACGCGTGTGGGCAATCTCTGGCGGCCAGTGCGGCAAATACCTTGCGACGGTGATGCGGATCCTCCTCGACCTCCTCGAGGCCCATGGCGAGCTCGTGATCGGCCAAGGACGCTACACCCGCAAGGTCCGTAAGGAACTGTTGACGATGAGCCCCGCAACGATCGACCGATACCTCAAACCTATCCGAGCCAAAGACGCGATAAACGGACACTCCACGACGCAACCGGGAAGTCTGCTGCGCTCAGCGATCACGATCCGTCGGGCAGGTGACGAGGTCGAAGACGAACCCGGCTTCTTCGAAGGTGATACCGTCGCTCACTGCGGGCCCGTCGAGTCCGGAGAATTCGCGCGCACACTCAACCTCACTGACTTCCATACCGGGTGGACATTCACCCGCACCGTGCGCAACAACGCCCACACGAACATCCTGGTAGGCCTCAAGACCGCCGCTCGTGAGATCCCATTCCAGATCACCGGTCTGGATTTCGACAACGGGTCGGAGTTCCTCAACCAGCACGTTATCGAATGGGCCGGATCCAGGGACATCTATTTCACAAGATCGCGGCCGTATAAGAAGAACGATCAAGCCACGATCGATTCGAAGAACAATGTCATGCCCCGGGGAGAATAGAGGCAGGGAGATTGGAAGAAGGAGTTTCTCTCTTGCCAGTGAAATACACCGACGAACTCAGGGCTCGCGCTGTTGAGCTCGTCATCCATGCCCAGGCCGATCCCGACACTGCGAACGGAGCCATCACCCGCGTCGCGAAGGAACTCGGCCTGAGCAAAGAGACCCTGCGCGTCTGGGTACGCAGGCACAAGGAATCCGGCAAATCCACGCCGACTGAGTCAGTCGACCTGAAAGCAGAAAACC
>ENA-OOKA01000138-OOKA01000138.1-human-skin-metagenome-genome-assembly--contig:-NODE-138-length-24981-cov-6.272888_pt1 | contig 24981 bp, 20 predicted proteins | sample MGYA00248825_ERZ500995 | MGnify/ENA primary metagenome ERZ500995 (study PRJEB25958, sample SAMN03398540) | human skin metagenome | study: EMG produced TPA metagenomics assembly of the Human Skin...
CGGCATCCTCTTCGGCGAATCCGCGGTCAAGGGCGCGCACTTCATCGAACTCTGCGACCAGCGCACGATCCCGCTCGTCTTCCTCCAGAACATCTCCGGCTTCATGGTCGGCCGCGACTACGAAGCCGGCGGCATCGCCAAGCACGGCGCGAAGATGGTCAACGCCGTCGCCACCGCCCGCGTCCCGAAGTTCACCGTCGTCATCGGCGGCTCCTTCGGCGCCGGCAACTACTCGATGTGCGGCCGCGCCTACTCGCCGCGATTCCTCTGGATGTGGCCGAACGCCCGGATCTCCGTGATGGGCGGCGAACAGGCCGCGAGCGTGCTCTCGACCGTCAAACGCGACCAGATCGAAGCCCGCGGGGAGACCTGGTCGGCGGAGGACGAAGACGCGTTCAAGCAGCCCATCCGCGACCAGTACGAAGCCCAGGGCAACCCGTACTACTCGACCGCGAGACTCTGGGACGACGGGATCATCGAACCTCAAGACACCCGCGAGATCCTCGCGCTCGCCCTCGACCTCGCCCGCTTCTCGCCCCTTGGCCGGCCGCTCGATGCCGACGGCTACGGCGTCTTCAGAATGTGAGCTGACTATGTTCGACACCATCCTCATCGCCAACCGCGGCGAGATCGCCCTGCGCGTCATCCGCACCGCCAAGCGGCTGGGCATCCGCACCGTCGCCGTCTACTCCGACGCCGACGCCCACGCCGCCCACGTGAGAGCCGCCGACACCGCCGTGCGCCTCGGCCCCGCCCAGGCGAGCGAGTCCTACCTCGACATCGACAAGGTCATCGCCGCAGCGAAGGCGACGGGAGCCGAGGCCATCCACCCCGGCTACGGGTTCCTCTCCGAGAACGCCGACTTCTCCGCCGCGTGCGATGCCGCCGGCATCGTCTTCCTCGGCCCCGGCCCCGAGGCGATCCGGACGATGGGCGACAAGATCACCGCGAAGCAGGCGGTCTCCGCCCGCGGCGTCCCCCTCGTGCCGGGCACGAAGGACGCCGGGTCCTCCGACGAGGCCCTCATCGCCGCAGCCGAGGACATCGGCTTCCCCGTCCTCATCAAGCCCTCCGCCGGAGGCGGCGGCAAGGGCATGCACGCCGTCTTCGAGCCCTCCGAACTCCCGGCAGCACTCAAGACCGCCCGCCGTGAGGCCGCGAACTCCTTCGGCGACGACACGCTCTTCCTCGAACGCCTCGTCGCCACCCCGCGCCACATCGAGGTCCAGGTCATGGCCGATGCGCACGGGAATGTCATCCACCTCGGCGAACGCGAATGCTCGCTCCAGCGCCGCCACCAGAAAGTCATCGAGGAAGCGCCGTCGGCGCTCCTCGACGAAGAGACGCGGGCCCGGATCGGTGAGGCCGCGATCGAGACGGCCCGCTCGGTCGGCTACCGGGGTGCCGGCACCGTCGAGTTCATCGTCGGCGCCGACCGTCCCGACGAGTTCTTCTTCATGGAGATGAACACCCGCCTCCAGGTCGAGCACCCCGTCACCGAGGAGGTCACCGGGGTCGACCTCGTCGAACTCCAGCTGCGCGTCGGCGCCGGCGAGGAGCTGCCGCTGAGCCAGGACGACATCACGCTCACCGGCCACTCCGTCGAGGCCCGCATCTACGCCGAGGATCCCGCCCGCGGGTTCCTCCCCACCGGCGGCCGCGCGATCGACGTCGTCTTCCCCGACGGTGAGGGCATCCGCGTCGACGCCGGACTCGACGCCGGGCAGGCGGTCGCCTCCGACTACGATCCGATGATCGCCAAGCTCATCGCCACCGGCCCCGACCGGGCCACCGCCCTCGACCGGCTCGATGCGGCACTGGCCGCCTCGGCGGTGCCGGGGATCGTGACGAACATCGACTTCCTCCGCACCCTCATCACCCTGCCAGAGGTGGCCGCCGGAGACCTCGACACCTCCCTCATCGACCGCCTCGGCGAGGATGAGCTCGCCCACACAGCCACGGACATCGACCGGCAGTTCGCCGTTGCCGCCGTGCTCGCGACCCAGGGCCGTGCCGGGGCGGAGATCACCGGGGAGCTCACCGCGGACACGCTCGCGAAGGCGGGCGCCGCCTCGGCGTGGGCGCAGCCGCGGACCTTCCGCACCTCCCGTCCGGACTTCCGGCCCACGGTCGACCTCACCGTCGACGGGAAGTCCGCGCACGTGGAGAGCCGCGTCGACGACGTCGTCGTCGATGACGACGGGATCTGGCACGTCCTCGTCGACGGCGTCCAGCACACCGGGCGGGTCTTCTCCGACGCCCGCGACCGGACGATCTGGGTGGCAGGGGACCGGGGCATCCACGTCTTCACCCGCACCCAGGCCGACACCTCGCTCACCCCGGGCGAGGGCGGCGCCGAGGTGCTCGCCCCCATGCCCGGATCCGTCGTCGAGGTCCGCGTCGACTCCGGCGACCACGTCGAGGCGGGCGATCCGATCGTCGTCGTCGAGGCGATGAAGATGGAGCACGTGCTCACCGCACCCGCGGCCGGCACCGTCACCGTCACCGCAGTGCCGGGAGCCCAGGTCGCCCTCGACGAGGTGCTCGCCACCGTCGTCGACGACTCAGCCGACACCGGCGATACCGCCGACTCACCCGACACCGCCGACACCGCCCCCGCGAACACCGACCGATGACCACCGCACCCACCAAGGAGACCACCATGACCGCATTCGCACCGGGCATGCTGCCCGAGGAGTACGAAGACCTGCGCCAGGGCGTGGCGAAGTTCGCCGACGAGGAGGTCGCCCCCGTCAGCGCCGAACTCGACGCCAAGCACGAGTTCCCCTACGCCCTCGTTGCCAAGATGGGGCAGATGGGCCTCTTCGGCCTGCCCTTCGACGAGGAGTACGGCGGCATGGGCGGAGACTACTTCGCCCTGTGTCTGGCGATCGAGGAGATCGCCCGCGTCAACCAGTCGCTCGCGATCACCCTCGAGGCCGGCGTCTCCCTCGGCGCGATGCCGATCTACCGCTTCGGCACCGAGGAGCAGAAGCAGGAGTGGCTGCCGAAGCTCACCGACGGCTCGGGGCTGGCCGCCTTCGGCCTCACCGAACCCGAAGCCGGCTCCGATGCCGGCGGCACCCGGACGAAGGCGACGCTGGAGAACGGCACGTGGACGATCAACGGCTCGAAGTCGTTCATCACGAACTCGGGCACCGACATCACCCGCCTCGTCACCGCCACCGCCGTGACCGGGACGAAGACCTCGAAGTCGGGTCGTGAGGTCCCGGAGATCTCGACGATCATGATCCCCGCCGGCACCCCCGGCTTCACCGCCGAACCCGCGTATGACAAGGTCGGCTGGAACTCCTCGGACACCCACCCGCTCACCTTCGACAACGTCGAGGTCCCCGAGGCGAACCTGCTCGGCGAACGCGGCCGCGGCTACGCGAACTTCCTCCGCATCCTCGACGAGGGCCGCATCGCCGTCGCCGCGCTCTCCGTCGGTGCCGCCCAGGGCTGCGTCGACGAATCCGTGAAGTACGCGAAGGACCGGCAGGCGTTCGGGCATGCGATCGCCGACTTCCAGGGCATCCAGTTCAAGATCGCCCGCATGGAGGCCCGCGTCGTCGCCGCCCGCACCGCCTACTACCTCGCGGCCTCCCGGATGCTCGCAGGCCTGCCGTTCAAGAAGGAGGCGGCGATCGCGAAGATGATCGCCGGCGACGCGGCGATGGACAACGCCCGCGACGCCACGCAGATCCACGGCGGCTACGGCTTCATGAACGAATACCTCGTCGCCCGCCACTACCGCGACTCGAAGATCCTCGAGGTCGGCGAGGGCACGACCGAGGTCCAGCTCATGCTCATCGCCCGCGAACTCGGACTCTGAGATCTCGTGACCTTGAGGTGACCCTCCCGGTCTCTGCGCCGGAGTCGCACCACCCACCCCTCGCCGAGGCGGTCCCGTCGTTCCGTACGGAGCGGCGGACCGCCTCAGCGAGGGGTTCGTCCGGTTAGGGTGGACCTCAACCGAGGAACGGAGGTCGCGGATGGAGCCCATCGACTGGTCGTCGATCAACTGGACGACAGTGCTGTCGGTGACCTGGATCGTCATCGAGTACATCGTCAAGATCATCGCCATCGGCGTCGTCCCGGAGAACCGGCGGCCGTCGTCGTCATCGGCGTGGCTGCTCCTCATCCTCTTCCTGCCCATCGTCGGCATCCCCCTCTTCCTCCTCATCGGCAGCCCCTACATCAACCGCAGGCGGGCGCGCATCCAGGCGATGGCGAACGAACTCATGCACAAGGGCGCCGACGACCTGCCCGATGTCCCGCCGTCGCTCAAGGCGCCGCGCGACTTCGACCTCATCGCCGAACTCGCCCGCAACCTCACCGAACTGCCCATGGTCACCGGGACCAACCACGGCATCAGCATGGACTACGACCGGACGATCGAGCGGATGGCCGAACTCGTCGACGGAGCCGAGAACTACGTCCACGTCGAGATCTACATCATGGCCTGGGATAGGACAACTGACGTCTTCTTCGAAGCGCTCAAGCGGGCAGCCGCCCGCGGAGTGCACGTGCGCGTCCTCTACGACCACATCGGATCGCGGAAGTACCCGGGATTCCATTCGCTCGGCAAGCGTCTGACCGCGGCCGGGATCGAATGGCACCTCATGCTCCCGTTCATCCCGTGGCAGGGCAAGGCGCGGCGCATCGACCTGCGCAACCACCGCAAACTCCTCGTCGTCGACGGCAAGCGGGCGATGATGGGCTCGCAGAACATGATCGACTCGAGCTACGACATGAAGGCGAACATCAAGGTCGGGCGGCACTGGCACGACATCATGGTCGAAGTCAGCGGGGAGATCGTCGCGACGATCGAAGCTGTCTTCGCCACCGACTGGTACACCGAGAGCGGGGAGGAGCTCGGCATCCGCGACTACGTGTGGGGCGTCGAGGTCCCCGACGTCGGGGGAGACGTCTGCGGGATGCAGCTCGTGCCCTCGGGGCCGGGGTTCACCACCGAGCCCAACCTCAAGGTCTTCAACTCCCTCTTCTACCTCGCGCAGGAGAAGCTCTCGATCGTCAGTCCTTACTTCATCCCCGACGAGTCGCTGCTCGCGGCGATCAACACCGCCTCCTACCGGGGCGTCGACGTCGAGCTCTACGTCAGCGAGGAGGCAGACCAGTACGTCGTCGGTCGCGCCCAGGCCTCGTACTATCAGGCGCTGCTCGAGGCGGGTGTGCGCATCTTCCTCTACCCCAAGCCCGCGGTCCTCCACACGAAGTGCTTCGTCGTCGACGGGAAGTACGGGGTCATGGGCTCATCGAACATGGACATGCGCTCCTTCGGGCTCAACTACGAGATCAGCCTGCTCACCACCGGCGGCGACCTGGTGGGCGACATCTCTGCGGTCATCGACGACTACCGGGAGAAGAGCCACGAGCTCACCCTCGAGGAGTGGATGCAGCGGCCGTGGACGCGGAAGTACATGGAGTCGGCGATGCGGCTGATGTCGGCGCTCGCGTAGCTCCCTCGCCGAGGCGGCGGCTCAGTACCGTTCGGCCCCGCCGATGCCCTCGGGGTCGGCGACGGTTGAGAGCCGACGATCGAGCGGGTCCTCCCACCACCGGTCGGTGCCCCGGTCGAGGACGGCCACACGTTCGCTCAGTGCCTCCTGTTGGGATGCGGGGCAGAGCGAGGCGAGGTCGGCGAAGAGCGCGCGCAGGCGGCGCTGGATCTGGATCGAGGTGGTTCCGAACTGGCGGATCTCGTCGGTGGCGGCGGCGACGTACTCGGCCCAGCTGCGCGTCCAGTCGCGCAGCACCGAGGCGTCGGGACGGGAGGCGAGCTCCTTCTCCTGCGCGTCGATCATCGGTGAGAGCCGGATGAGGATCGCCTCGATCTGGTCGAGTGCCTGCACCGCCCGGGACGGGTCGTTGACGGCCGGGGAGAGCGCCTTGAGCGCGATGTCGGAGATCGTGCGGATCGCCCCGAAGGGACCGTTCTCCGGGGATTCGATGTCGCCGAAGGCCACCGCTTTCTCGAGTTCGGCCTCCTGTCTGCTCGTCAGCGCCTCACTCGTCCGGAAGAGCAGGGTGTGGACGGGCACCGGGGTTCCCACCGTGGGCACGAGTTCGATCGTGCATCCCCACGCGTCCTCGAAGTCGAGCAGACGAGGAGTGTTGACGGCGAGCAGAGCGTCGCCGCCGGAGCCGTAGTGTCGACGTCGGACGAGGTGGCCGTCGGGCACCGAGCGTTCGGAGACGGCGACGGCGTGGGTGTGGAATCGGTCTGGGGAGAAGCGCAGGGCCTTCCACCCGTCACGGGCGAGTCGGCGCAGCAGCGCCCCGGAGTTGAGCAGTGTGCACACGCGCACGACGAAGGCGAGGAACATCACCGCGCAGGCGAGGGTGACGAGGACGGCTCCGACGGTGCCCGTCCACGGTTTGTAGCTGTCCTCGCCGAGGGCGATGCTCAGGGCGATGAGCAGCGAATAGACGAAGGTGGCGACGAAGGAGCCCAGGGCCCATTGAACGACGCGGTCGCTCTGGAGGAGGGGCGCCAGGCGCACGGACATCGTCGTGATCCCCAGGCTCATCGGCGTCGTCAGGGCGGCGAATGCGAGGCCGGCCAGCGTGACCATGGCACCGGAGATGATCCCGAGCAGCGAGGCGACGCTGCCGGAGTCGAGATCCGGGTACGGGGAGAAGACCTGGGCGAGTCCGCGGTCGACGAGCGGGGTGAGCAGACCGAGGACCACCGAGGCGATGAGAAGGCGCAGCGGGACGTCCCACATCGTCGTCGGCCGGATGTGCCGGCGCATCTTCCGCCATTCCCGGCGGTCGGCAGCGCTCTCCCGGGTCGGACCGGTCTTCTGTGACGGGGAGCTCGACTCGCCGGTCGCGGAAGGATGGGGGTGGGCCTGCGCCATCGGCTGCCTCCTTGGAAATCCGGTGTCGGTCGCCGTCGACGCGGTGCTGCGGCCTCCGGCGGAGCAGGGGCAGTTGCGAGTCTAGCGCGGGCTGGCCCGGTGTGCTCAGGCGTCGACGACCTCCGGGTTGAGGACTCCGGCATCGTGGCGGTAGAAGGCGGGCGCCCGACCGGCGGGTTCCTCCCCGCTCTCCTGCCGGCCCCGCGCGGGGAGATCGAGCATGCCGTATGCGGGCATCATCACCTCGAGGCCCCGGGCGTAGACGGAGTAGGTGTGGAAGACGTCGTCGCCGTCCCTGAGGAAGGTGCTGATCCCCGGCTGCTCGCCCCGATACGTCGTCAGCCACTCCTGGTCAGCGGCGATGAGCTCGTCCCCGTCCCGGAAGTTGTATGAGTTCGGGGCGAGGTCCGGATCGAGGGTGACGTGGAAGTCGAGGTTGAAGTCGCTGCCCGCCGAGGAGACCCAGGGGAACGACCAGCCCTTCGCCTCTCGGTAGGCGACGAGTTTGGACAGCGGCGCGCGGGAGACGGCGGCGAACGCGGTGCCGCGGCCGGCGAGCTGGTCGAGCATGGCCGGATGCGCGGCAGAGCTCGCCATTGCGGTGCAGCTCGAACAGCCCGCGTCCCAGGCGGGATCGAACATGAAGTGCTGGACGATGAGCTGTCGGTGGTCGCCGAAGAGGTCGCGGAGTCCGACATCGCCGTCGGGGCCCTCGAACCGGTAGTCCTTCGTCACCGGCACCATCGGCAGGCGGCGGCGTTCGGCGTTGAGGCGATCGATCTGCGCGGTAAGGTCCTTCTCTTTCTCAAGCAGGCGCCTGCGCGCTTCGCGCCATGTGGCTTCGTCGACGATCTCTGGAATGGACATGTGACTCCGATCACAGCGTGAGCATGGTGAGGATGAGTCTACGGCGTGTGACTTTCATCATGCAAGTGGATAACGGTAGGATTCCTGAGCATGTTGGGAAGCAAGTACGCACGTGAGAACTGCTCGGCGGCCCGAGCGCTCGACGTCGTCGGAGAGAGGTGGAGTCTGCTCATCATCCGCAATGCGGCGTTCGCCGGGATGACGCGCTTCTCCGAGTTCGAACGCAGCCTCGGTATCGCGCCGAACATCCTCACCAAGCGCCTCGCCGACTTCGTCGCCAACGGCCTCATGGCCATCGACGAGTCGGCCACTGGAGGCGGGAGGGAGTACCGGCTGACAGAGAAGGGCGCCGAACTCGGGCAGGTCGTCATCGCGCTCACCGCGTGGGGCGACCGCTGGGCGGCACCCGACGGCCCTCCCGTCGTCTACCGGCACTCCGGCTGCGGGGGAGAGTGCGGGGCGCGGACCGCATGCGATCGCTGCGGTGCCGAGGTCGCCGTCCCCGGCATCGAGGCCCACCCCGGCCCCGGTGCCACCGAGGCGCAGAGACAGCGTCTCGAGTCCCGCCTCGGCGGGTGACCGGGGAGAGCGGGGTGCGCTGAGACCGAGACGCCTCCCCGAGGAGGATCCGATGCGAAATCGGGCCGGATATCGGACCGGATCCGCCTCGGGGGCGCCGCGATACGACCGGCGCCTACGCGGAACCGGTGACGTCGGCGCCGAGGCTGCCCTGCTCCTCGAGCGGGACGTCGAGGAGGTCGTAGACGCCGTCGAGGATCTCGTCGGGGCGGAACGGATACTTCCGGACATCCTCGGCGGTGGAGATCCCCGAGAGGACGAGGACGGTGTGCATGCCGGCCTCCATGCCCGCGATGATGTCGGTGTCCATGCGGTCGCCGATCATCGCCGTGCTGATCGAGTGCGCTCCGATCTTGTTGAGCGCCGAGCGGAACATCATCGGATTGGGCTTGCCGACGACGTAGGGCACCCGGTTCGTCGCCTTCGTGATGAGGGCCGCGATCGCGCCGGTCGCCGGGAGCACGCCCTCGGGGCTCGGGCCGGTCGCGTCGGGGTTGGTGACGATGAAGCGCGAGCCCGCATCGATGAGCCGGATCGCCTTCGTGATCGCTTCGAAGGAGTAATTGTGGGTCTCGCCGACGACGACGAAGTCGGGGTCGTGCTCGGTCATGATGAACCCGGCTTCGTGGATGGCCGTCGTCAGTCCCGCCTCGCCGACGACGTAGGCCGTGCCGTGCTCGACCTGGTGGGAGAGGAAATCGGCCGTGGCCATCGCCGAGGTCCAGATGTTCGCCTCGGGGACCTCGAGCCCGTTCGAGCGCAGGCGCGCAGAGAGGTCCCGGGCCGTGTAGATCGAATTGTTCGTGAGCACGAGGAACGGGATGTCGGCCCGCCGCCATTGGGCGAGCAGCTCGGCGGCACCGGGCAGGGCGCTGTTCTCCCTGACCAGGACACCGTCCATGTCGGTCAGCCAGCATTCGATCGATTCGCGATCCATGACTCTCCTCGTGCTAGTCCGGGGGCCGAAGCGCCTGCCTCCTAGCCTAGTCGGCTTTCGACGCTTCAGTCGGATGACGAGGTGAATCCTCCCTGTCCGAGGCGCATCGAGACGGTTCTCGACAGCACCCAGTAGAGGCCGCCGGCGACCGCCATCGACGGCAGGGACGCCGTGAGCCAACGGAACGGTTCGGACGGGACGTAGTCGACCGGGTTGAGGAGCAGCGCGTAGACGAGCGCACCGGCGGCCATCGAGGCGAAGGCGACGAGGTTGAACCCGCCGGTGTAGTGATATGGGGAGCCGGATCGGTTGTCGTACATCGCGCGGATGTCGAGGCGCTGCCTGCGCAGGACGAAGAAGTCGACGAGCTGGATCGCGCACAGCGGTCCGAGCACGATCGCACCCCACGAGACGAACCGACCGTAGTTGTTGTAGGTGGCGTCGGGGAAGAAGACGAGGACGACGGCGGGGATGAGGATGACCGCGCCGAGCACCGGCCAGGGCATCCTCCGGCCGATGTTGCCGGTGCCTCCGCGTACAGCGACGAGTGCGGCATACCCCTGGGCGACGATCGAGGTGATGTTCGCGAAGCCGACGAAGACGAGCGCCAGTCCGCCGAGGACGAAGCCGCCGAGGGGGATCATCCACTGTGTCGGGTCGTCCGAGCCGAGCGCGAGCGCCGAGAACGCACCGACGACCGCGGCGATGACCGAGGCGAGGAAGAGGCCGATCATGTTCGGCCAGTACGCCGCCCGCGAGCTTCTCGTCAGGCGGGCGAGGTTGCCGACGTTCGGCCACCATGCGAGGCCGCCGGCGATGTTGAGCTCGATCGCGAGCATGAACGCCATGTGCCTGTCGACGTCGAAGGCCAGGGGCGGGAGGGAGACGAGTTCGGACCACCCGACCTGGGTGAGGATGAGGACGAGCATGACGAGGGTGACGACGACGAGCCCTGGCGCGACGATCTTGTTGACCGTCTCGATCGAGGTCGGGCCGCGCATGAGGATGACCCACGAGACGACGACCGCGGACAGCCCCATGAGTTTGACGGTGAGGCTGTCGGTGGCGAAGTCCGTGCCGAAGAGCGCATTCCACACGTTCGCGAACGCGTGGCCGCACATGATCGCGAGCACCGCGGCCCACGCGGCGGCGAGCAGGGCGGAGAGGGCGAGCATGATCGCCCGGGCACCGCCGGTGCCGAAGGCCGAGCGCAGGGAGACGAACTGCTCGATCCCGTAGCGGACGGCGGGGATGCACGGGGCGAGGGCGACGAGGACGATCGAGATCCCGTAGCCGATGACGATGCTCGCCACGGCCTCCTTCGCTCCGACGTAGTAGGCGACGGCCCCGCCCTGGAGGAAGGCCCAGGTCGCGATCGCCAGGCCGATGTTCGCCGCCGAGAAGTCCCAGAAGCTCCAGATCCGATCCTTGGTCAGCAGCGGCAGATCGCTCGTCGATCCGGCGTCCGCCAGAGCGGTGCGCTGGAAGCGGCGCGGTGTCCGGCTCACAGCAGGCACCACGCGAGAAGGGCTGCGGAGAGGACGGCGAGGACGGCGACGGAGAGGCCGAGGTCGCGCCACGGCAGGGGATCGAGGATGCCCTCGTCGCTCTCGGGGTCCTCGTAGAGGTCGAGGCGGCGGTCGAGTTCTGTGCGGAAGTCCCTGTCCATCATCGGCTGTGGTCTCCTTTGACCGTTCGTCCTGCGCTGCGCGCCGGCTGAGAGCCATGCGCAGGTGCGACTCTATACCGTCCGGACGGTTCTGTCGTGGAGATCGTCACAGAGCGGACAGGGCGCCGACTACGCCGCCACGAGGTCCTCGACGATCCGCCGGGCATGGGTGAGACGATGATCGTCGCCGTCGATGCCGCGGTGGACGATGCCGCCTTCGAGGAGGAGGAAGATGTGCTCTGCGAGCGACCGCGGATCGGGGCTGTCGCCGAGGATGTCCGCGAGCAGTCCTTCGACCGCACGCTTGTGGGCGCGGACGACGCCGTGCGCAGGATGATCGGACGGAAGCTCGGCGGCGGCGTTGACGAAGGCGCAGCCGCGGTCGCTCGACTCGGAGTCGAGGGTGTAGGAGTCGAACACCGCGAGCGCGCGGCTGCCCGGTGTCGACTCCGCCGAGAGCGTGGCCAGGCGCTTCTCCAGGCGAGCCCACCAGGCCTCATGTCTGACCTGGAGGTAGGCGGCGACGAGGGTGTCCTTTGACCCGAAGCGGTCGTAGAGGGTCCGCTTGGTCAGCCCCGACTCCTCGGCGATCGTGTCGACGCCGACGGCGTGGATGCCGCGGGAGTAGAAGAGCGCGGCGGCGGTGTCGAGGATCCGTCGCGCGCCAGGCGTCAGCTGCGGGGGAGTGAGGTCGTCGTGCGGGTCTGGCCTCATCGCTGCTCCCTCCCTCGGGTTCCGTGTCGACCGCCGTTCGGCATCCGGTCTTCACCGACGTCGATGTCGATTCGGACTTTACAGATCAGTGTACCTGCCTGCAGGATAGTTCACAGACCTGTGAAGTTCGAGGGGTGCGACGCACTCTGTGACGCGCTCCACGACTCGCTCCGACGACGCCCTCCGGAGAGGACCGACGATGACCACGACGAGCACCGGCGGACCGGGTCTCGGCCGACTCGGCACCCTGCGCCTGACCGCGGCGGGGCTCTGCCTCATCGCCGTCTGCTACGGCCTCGCCCGATTCGCCTACGGCATGTTCCTCCCCGCCTTCCGCGCCGAGTTCGGACTCGACCCACAGACCGCCGGCGCCATCGCCTCCGGCTCCTACATCGCCTACTGCGTCGCGATCGTCGTCTCGACGATCCTCACACCCCGCCTCGGTGCTCGCGTCGTCGCCGTCAGCGCAGGAGTCGTCGCCGCGGTCGGCACCGCGGTCGTCGCCGTGGCCCCGAACGCGCTCGTGCTCGCGGCAGGCGTCCTCCTCGCCGGATCGAGCACCGGTATCGCCTCGCCGCCGCTCGCCCATGCCGTTGCCCTCTTCGTGCGCAGCGGCGTCCGAGATCGGACGCAGACGGTCATCAACGCAGGCACCGGCGCCGGTGTCGCCCTCGCGGGACCGGTCGCCCTCCTCACCGTCGGACAGTGGCGGCTGGCGTGGTGGGCCTTCGCCGTCATCGCTGCGGTCGTCACCGTCTGGGTCGCTCGCGCGGTTCCGCGCCGGGACGAGACAGGGACGCAGTCGAACCGTCGGCAGGCCTTCCTGCCCGGACCGCTGCTGCGAGCGGGCGGCGTCCGACTCATCGCCGCCGCCGCACTCATGGGAATCGCGAGCTCAGCGGTGTGGACGTTCGGCCGCGACCTCCTCGGCGGGGCCGAGGGGATCGGTCCGACCGCCTCGGCGATCGCCTGGATCCTGCTCGGGGTGTGCGGACTCGTCGGGGCGATCACTGGCGATGCTGTGCGGCGGCTGGGCCTGCGCCCGGCGTGGACGCTGTCGATGCTCGTCCTCGCCGCCGTCACCATCGCCTTCGCCCTCGTCCCCGGCAGCCTCGCCACAGCATGGACGTCGGCAGCGGTCTTCGGTGCCGTCTACATCGTCCTCACCGGTCTGGTGCTCATCTGGGGGACGGAGATCTGCGCCGACGCACCCGCGGCCGGGGTCGGACTCGGGTTCCTCGTCCTCGCTCTCGGCCAGGCCATCGGCTCCCCGCTGGTGGGAGCACTCCTCGCCGAGGCCGGACCGATCCCGGCGTTCTCAGTCGCCGCCGCATGCGCAGCTCTCGGCGCGCTCATCCGCCCGCGCCCACACTGAGCCGACCTCACGCGGACCTCCCAACCGTCGGCTGTGTCACGGGCGGACGGTATGGTGAAGACCATCACGACGAAGGAGCGGAGAATGAGCGAGAGCAAGGTCGTCGAGCAGCGCGGACTGTGGCTCGACGAGATGGAGGTCGGCACCGTGTACAGGCATGCGCCGGGCCGGACCATCACCGAGGCGGACAACACGTGGTTCACCGCGGTGACGATGAACACGCAGGCCCTCCACCTCGACGCCGCCTTCGCCGAGACCGAGCCCTTCGGCCAGCGCCTCGTCAACTCGATGTTCACGTTGGCCACCCTCATCGGGCTCTCCGTCTCCCAGCTCACGCAGGGCACGATCGTCGGCAACCTCGGCTTCTCCGAGGTGAGCTTCCCCGCCCCGCTCTTCCACGGCGACACCCTCTACGCGGAGACGACGATCCTCGACAAGCGCGCCTCGAAGTCCCGCCCCGGGCAGGGCATCGTCACCCTCGAGCACCGCGGGTACAACCAGAACGGGCAGCTGGTGGCCAAGGCCGTGCGCCAGACGATGATGTTCGACTCCTCGCACGCCAAGCCCTCCGGTTCTGCGGGACCTTCCGCGGATGCGGCGGCGCAGTCGCAGAACTCGGATTCGCCAGCCCCGTCAGCGCAGTCCCCGCAGACCTCGACCGAAGAGTGAGGAGACCACCCATGGCACTCGATTTCGCCCCCGCCTGGCTCTTCGTCCCCGGAGACCGGCCCGATCGGTTCCAGAAGGCCGCCGAACGCTCCGACATCGTCATCCTCGACCTCGAGGACGCCGTCAACGACGCCGACAAGGCCGAGGCCCGCGAAGCGGTCGTCGACTACCCGCTCGACCCGTCCCGCACCGTCGTGCGCGTCAATCCCCGCGACTCCGACCACCTCGGCGAGGATCTGCGGATGCTCGAGCGCACCGACTACACGACCGTGATGCTGCCGAAGGCGGAATCCGCCTCGGACCTCACCGTCTTCGGAGGCCTCGAGGTCATCGCCCTCATCGAGACGGCATTGGGGACGATCAACGCGGCCGAGATCGCCGCCGCCCCCAACGTCCACGGCCTCATGTGGGGCTCCGAGGACCTCATCGCCGATCTCGGCGGGGGATCCTCGCGCCGCGCCGACGGCACGTGGCGCGACGTCGTCTCCCACGTCCGCAGCTCGACGCTGCTCGCCGCGCGCGCACACGGCAAACACGCCCTCGACTCGATCTGGGCCGACATCCCCGACCTCGACGGTCTCCGCGAGGAAGCCGAGGACGCCTGCGAATCGGGGTTCAGCGGAAAGGTCTCCATCCACCCCAACCACGTCCCGGTCGTCCGCGAGGCCTTCCGCCCCAGCGACGAACAGCTGGAGTGGGCGCGCGCGGTCCTCGACCTGGCACGAACGGAGAAGGGGGCGTTCGCCTATGAGGGGAAGATGATCGACGCCCCGCTGCTCAAGCACGCCGAACTCATCGTCGCCCGCGCCCGCTGACCGGCCCGACCACCAGGAGTTCCCCGTGAACCTCACCGATGCGATCGTCGCTCAGCAGATCGACGAGGGCCTCGCCGCAGCGGACGCCCACGACGGCATCGCCCCGATCGTCGGGGCCGGCGATCCGATCCTCCGCGCCCCGGTGCTGCCGTACTCCGGTCAGGTCGACGACGCGACCCTGGCCCGCCTCGCCGAGGTGATGGCGAAGACGATGCGCGAGGCCCCCGGTGTCGGACTCGCAGGCCCCCAGGTGGGCGTCGGACTCTCGATCTTCGTCGCCGAGGATCCCGCAGCCGTGAGCGCCGAGGTCGCCGCCGTCCGCGAACGCGAACCGCTGCCGCTGCGCACCGTGCTCAACGCACAGTACGAACCGGTCACCGGTGAGCTCGCCGCCTTCTACGAAGGGTGCCTGTCCATCCCCGGCTACCAGGCCGTCGTCGCCCGGCCCCGCACGATCGGGCTGCGCGGAGTCGACCTCACCGGTGCGCCCATCGACGAGGAGGTCACCGGCTGGTCGGCGCGCATCGTCGCCCACGAGACCGACCACCTCGACGGCATCCTCTTCCTCGACAAGGCCGAGATGCGGTCCCTGTCGACGAACGCGGCGGTCGCGAGACTGTGGAACGAGCCCTCGACCCAGCGGGCTGCGACGGAACTCGGGTTCACCCTGCCGAGCGGCCTGCTGCTCTGACGACGGTGCCGGTGCTCTGACGACGCTGCCGGAATCTCGGCGCACGGCGGGGCGGTTCGGGTCGTGGCCGGGAGACTCACACGCGCACCTCAGGTGCGCATGATTCGATGAGGGCATGCGCCTTCCCGACATCCCAGCACGCCACCGTCTCCTCGTCCGCACCGTCTCGACCATCGGCTCCGGTGCACTGAGCATCGTCCGCCGCCGCGACTTCGCCGCCGAGCACCAGAACACGGCACGGGCCGCCTACGCCGTCGCGACCGCAGCGATGACGTGGCTCGGCGGGACGAGGGCCTTCGCGGACACCGATGTCGACCTCGTCGCCCCCGGCGGCGCTGAGGCGGGAGAGCCTGCCCGCTACGCCGAGGACGAACCGTTCGGATACGTCGACGGCGGCGATCCGGAGGCCTGGTGGATCGAGGATGCGACGTGGAGGTCGCGGGCGTTCCTCAACCTCGCAGCCGCCGCCGCGGCCGGTGCTGCGAGCTGGATGCTCTGGGGACCGATCCAGAACCTCAAGGACTCCTGGGACGAGAAGCTGCCCGACGGGCTCGGTCGCGGACTGGGTGCCGTCATCAACTCCTCAGTCGTCGCGGCCACCGCCTTCGCCGTCGACAGGGCCGAGGAGTTCGTCGCCCGCGAAGCCCTCGACGGGCACATCGACGTCGCTCCCGTCGAGATCGAACTCCCCGCGCACGTGCGGGCCTCCCTCGACGCCCTCCTCGACGAACCCCACCCGCAGTCCCAGGACGTCGCCGAGGTCATCCGCGCCCAGCTCGACCACGGCCGCTTCTTCATCACGGTGCCCTACTCGAGGAAGCAGTTCCCCGGGGATGATCCGATCGAGCTCTCCGATGCCGACCTCTCCGCTCTGCTCGCCGAAGAGGACGTCTCGAGCATCGACGTGTACCTCGACGCAGAGGCTCCGAGGGCGATCCCGGCGAACCACACCTACCCGGTCAGTGCGCTCTTCGAGCGGGACGCGGACAGGTCCGGATCCAGCGCTGACCCCGCACTCTACGAACTCAGCCTCGACATCCGGGACGGACTCCTCGACCGCATCGACCTCTACGGAGTCGATGCCGAGCTCGATGCCGAGGTCGCGGCGATGACGGCCGACAACCTCGGTGCCTCAGCACCGGGAACCCTTCACCCCGAGGGGATCGAAGGGTGGGTGGAGCCTGACCTCATCGACGGCGAGGACGTCGACGACGCTGACCTCGCGGCGGTGAGCATCGAAGCGCCCCTCACGCTCGCGGACTGGCCGGCACCCGAGGACCTCACCTTCCGCACCGACGGTGCTTGAGCGGTGCGGGAATAAGCGGACACGGACGTCGTTGTACCTGTTATGAGCGAACTCCGCACTCTCACCCTCGGCGCAGGCTGCTTCTGGTGCCTCGACGCCGTCTACCAGCGCACCACGGGCGTGACCTCGGTGATCTCCGGATACACCGGCGGTCACACCACCGACCCGCACTACCGTGAGGTGTGCTCGGGCACGACCGGTCACGCCGAAGCCCTTCAGGTCACCTTCGATCCCGAGATCGTGCCCGAGAGCATCATCCTCGGACTCTTCTTCACCGGGCACGACCCGACGAGCCTCAACCGGCAGGGCTACGACGTCGGCACACAGTACCGGTCGGCGATGTTCTACCGGGACGAGGAGGAGAAGGCCCGGTTCGCCGAGGCGATCGAAGCGGCCCAGGAGTACTTCGACAAGCCCATCGTCACGACCCTCGAACCGCTCGGTGTCTTCTACCCCGCTGAGACGGTCCACCAGGACTTCTACTCGAACAATCCCGACAACGGCTACTGCCGGGTGATCATCGACCCCAAACTCTCGCAGGCACGGAAGGCCTATGCGAACTGGGTGAGCTGAATGGGGAGCAGGAAGAAGTCCGGGTGCGCGAAGAAGGACAAGCGCCGGGGGAAACGCGAGCGGCCCGACCACGAACGGGAGCTGACACGGGCGTACTTCCTCGACGGTGAGACCGGTCCGTGGGCGATGAAGCTCGCGGCCAGGGAATCCCTCACTCGCCTCGGCGCGGGAGCCGTCGAGGACAGCACGGTCGTCGGCGGTGCTGCGCTCGGCGACGGGACGAGTGTCGGCGACGAGACGAACGTCGGTGACGCCGCGGGCGGCGGCTTCGGCACCACCAGCGAATCACCCGCTGACCCCGACGGTGCCCGTCTCGCTCCCGCGAAGGCGAACAGAGGGCGCACCGGACCGGACTACTCCGCCCCGAGTTCGATCGACTCACTCACCGATCCGGTGCTCCACGCGATCGCCACCCGGCGTTCGATCTCCAAGGTGGGCCCGGAGACGCCGAGCGACTCCGACCTCCGAGAGATCATCCGCATCATCTCGACCGTTGCCGACCACAAGGCTCTCAAACCGTGGCGCTTCCTCATCCTCCGGGGAGACGACCGGATCCGCCTCGGTGAGGCCCTCGACGAAGCCGACGGTGTCACGCGCAAGGACGGTGAGGTCAATACGAAGCCGCTGCGGGCCGAACTGCTCCTCGCGCTCGTCTCGTCGCCGACCCCGCACCCGAAGGTCCCCGAATGGGAGCAGCACGCGACCGCGGCGGGAGCCGGTCACCTCCTCGAACTCGCCCTCTGGCAGGCCGGGTGGGGAGTGATGTGGCGCAGCGGGCACCTGACGAACGCCCCGGCCGTGCGCAGGCTCCACCGCCTCAGGGACGGCGAGCTGCTCATGGGCTGGTTCTACATCGGCTCGGTCCCCGAACGGTACCGCGCGCGGCTCGCCGCGGGCACCCGACCCCGGCCGGACCCCGACCAGTTCCTCGACACCCTGTGAAGGGCGAGGAGCCGGCAGCCGAGGACCCGTCGACGACGAGGCGGCTGCCCACCGAGATCTACGTCCTCGTCGCTGCGGCCTTCATCGTCGCGCTCGGCTACGGCATCATCGCCCCCGTCCTCCCGCAGTTCGCCGCGAGCTTCGACTTCGGGGTGACCGCGGCGTCGATCGTCGTCTCCTCCTTCGCCCTCTTCCGGTTCGTCTTCTCACCCACATCGGGTCGACTCGTCGACGCCTTCGGCGAACGTCGGATCTACATCACGGGTCTCCTCATCGTCGCCGCCTCCACCGCGGCCGTGGCCTTCGCCCAGAACTACTGGCAGCTCCTCGTCTTCCGGGGACTCGGCGGCATCGGATCGACGATGTTCACCGTCTCCGCGATGGCGCTCATCATCCGACTGGCCCCCGTCGACGCCCGCGCGAAGGCGTCGAGCACGTACGCCACGGCGTTCCTCGTCGGCAACATCGCCGGACCGGTCCTCGGCGGACTCATGGCCGGGTGGGGGATGCGCGTGCCGTTCATCATCTACGCCGCAGGCCTCGTCGTCGCCGCCGCCGTCGTGCGGATCTTCCTCGCCTCGACCGCCTCGGCGGGATCGGCGACAAAGCTCGGCCGGGCGCGGATCGCCGCAGCCGCGGATCTGCCTGCGCAGGAGGTGATGACGTTCCGGCAGGCCTGGCAGGACTCCGCGTACCGTGCCGCACTCGTCTCCGCGTTCGTCCAGGGCTGGTCGGCGATGGGCATCCGGGTGGCGATCTACCCCCTGTTCGCGATCCAGGCGCTGCGCGCCGACACCGCGGCGGCCGGACTCGCGCTGACGATGTTCGCCCTCGGCAACGCGGCAGCCGTCGCACTCGTCGGCCGCTTCGCCGACACCTACGGACGCAGGACCTTCATCATCTGGGGTCTGCTCACGCTCGGGCTCTCGACGGCCGCGCTCGCCTTCACCGATGCACTCTGGGTCTTCTTCGCCCTCTCGATACTCGCCGGCATCGGCTCCGGGCTGGCCAATCCCGCCCAGCAGGCCACGGTCGCCGACGTCGTCGGCCGTGAGCGCAGAGGCGGGCGGGTACTCGCGAAGTACCAGATGGCCCTCGACGGGGGTGCGATCCTCGGGCCCGTCCTCGCCGGAGTCATCGTCGACCACGCCGGCTATTCGTGGGCGTTCGCGCTCACCGGGGCACTCGCCGTCCTCGCCGCCGCGTACTGGCTCACCGGACGCGAGACCCGCCCGCGAGAGCTGCGTTGACTCCGACGCGGTGAACCGACAAAAACGCGGTCTGCTAACCGCGTATTTGTCGGATGACCGCGTCGGTGCGGCTGAGGGTTCGCAGAACCTGCACAGGGTGCACTGAGGAGAATGCGCGGCGCCGGGTCACTAAGATGAGCGTGGTGTCGCCGAGCGCCGGTGACCCAGCCGGCCACCCGAGCAGAAAGAGCCCACGTGAGCTTTCTCACCCGCCTGAGTCTGAAGAACCGAGCGCTCATCGCTCTCATCTCCGTCGTCGCCGTGATCTTCGGCGTCATCGGAGCAGGAGCACTCAAGCAGGAGCTCTTCCCCTCCCTCGACAACCCCCAGGCCACGGTCACCGCGACCTATGAAGGGGCCACGCCGCAGGCCGTGGAGAGTGAGGTCACCGACCCGCTCGAAGCAGCGCTCTCACCCCTGCCGGAGGTCGAGGACATGACCTCGGTGTCCTCGGCCGGCAGCGCCACGATCACCGTGAGCACGAAGTACGGCGAGAACTCCGACGACATCGTCCGGTCCCTCCAACGCGCCGTCTCCCAGGTCCAGCCCCAGCTGCCCGACGGAGTCGAACCCAATGTGCTCACCCTGAGCACCGACGACATCCCCGTCCTCGCCCTCTCCGTGACCTCCGACGCCGACGAGGACAAGCTCGCCGCAGAGCTCAACGACATCGTCGAACCCGAGCTCTCCAAGGTCGACGGCGTCTCCCAGGTCCAGATCGCCGGCGCGAAGACCAAGCAGGTCGAGATCCGCATCCGCGAGGACGACCTCGAGGACGAAGGGGCGAGCATCGACGAGATCGCCGGCGTGCTCCAGGCCAACGGCGTCCCCACCTCGGCGGGGGACCTCGAAGGAGGCGACGGGACGGCCCCGGTCGAGGTCGGGTCCCGCATCCGATCGGTCGACGCGATCAAGGACCTCGTCGTCTCCGGCACCGACGGTCCGGTCAAGCTCTCCGATGTCGCCGACGTCGCGATCGCCGACGCCCCAATCGAATCGATCTCCCGCACCAACGGCAAACCCTCCCTGTCACTGTCGGTGATGAAGGAGTCGGATGCGAACACCGTCGACGTCTCCCACGCGGTCTCGGCGAAGCTGCCGGAGCTCGCGAAGACGCTCGGCGACAACACGGAGTTCGTCTCCGCGTTCGACCAGGCCCCGTTCATCGAGCAGTCGATCGACGACCTTCTCAAGGAGGGCATGCTCGGCCTCGTCTTCGCCGTCCTCGTCATCCTCGTCTTCCTCCTGTCCGTGCGCGCGACGATCATCACTGCGATCTCGATCCCGCTCTCCCTCCTCATCGCCCTCATCGGCCTGTGGATGGGCGGGGAGACGCTCAACATGCTCACCCTCGGGGCGCTGACGATCTCCGTCGGCCGCGTCGTCGACGACTCGATCGTCGTCATCGAGGCCATCCGCAGGCGGCATGCGGCCGGCGGCGACAAGTTCGCCAACATCCTCGCAGCCGTCGCCGAGGTGGCCGGAGCCATCACCGCCTCGACCCTGACCACGGTGGCCGTCTTCCTCCCACTCGCCTTCGTCACCGGCCAGACCGGGGAGATGTTCCGCCCGTTCGCGCTCACCGCGACGATCGCGCTGCTCTCGAGCCTCTTCGTCGCGCTCACCATCGTCCCCGTCCTCGCGTACTGGTTCCTTCGCCAGCGGGAGGCCAAGGTCAGGCTCACGCGGGAGGAGAAGGCGGAGATCAGGCAGAGCCGCAGGCAGATGCTCACGCAGTGGCGGGCGGAGAAGAGGGCCGCGCGCAAGGCTGCGAAGAAGCAGAGCATCACCGCCGCCGGCCGCCACGACGCCGGCGGCGACGTCGAGACCGACGAAGGGGTCGTCCCCGCAGGCCGAGCCGCCGGACTCGGTGCCGCAGCGGGAGCGTCGGAGGCCGCCGAGGTCGATGAGCTCGCGGCCCTGCGCTCACCGGTCACACGACTGCAGAGGACCTACCTCCCGGTGATCTCGTTCTCGACGAAGCACCCGGTGCTCATGATCGTCGCCGCGCTCATCATCCTCGCCGGCACCGGGGCGATGGTCCCGCAGCTGAAGACCGAACTCTTCGGCGACACCGGGCAGGAGCAGCTGCAGGTCACGCAGACCTTCGACCCGGGCACCGACCTCGACGAGGCCTCCGAGCAGTCACAGCAGGTCGAGGACATCCTCGTCGCCGATGACAGCATCGAGTCCTACCAGGTCTCGATCGGCGGCTCGACGTTCGGGTTCGCCGACGACTCCGGGCTGAGCGGCACGTTCATCGTCAACGCGAAGCCGGGCACCTCCGCGCAGTCGATCAGCGCGGAGCTGCAGAGGAAGTTCGATGCCCTCGAGGGTGTCGGACAGGTCGAACTCCAGGACCAGAGCTCGACACCGGGCGCGCAGACCATCGACGTGACCCTGACCTCGAGCGACACCGCCGTCCTCGAGGACACCACGGAGAAGGTCGCCCAACGCCTCGAGGATGTGCCCGGAGCGCAGTCGGTGACGAGCGACGTCGAAGCCGTCCAACCCGTCATCGAGGTCAAGGTCGACCAGGAGAAGGCCGCCGAGGAGAACCTCACCGAGGCGGCGATCGGTCAGTACGTCCAGCGCGCGATGCGAGGCCAGAGCATCGGAGAGGTGATCATCGACGACGTCACCCACTCCGTCCTCCTCTTCGATCGGGAGGCCGACACGGTCGAGGAGCTGCGCGACCTGCAGATCCCCGGAAAGCCGGAGACCCCCGACGCACCGACCGGAGCAGGCTCCGGCGCGGGAGCCGGTGCCGGTGCAGGCGCGGGAGCCGGGGCAGGTGCGGGTGCAGGCACCGGTGCGGGTGCGGGTGCCCCTGCGGGTGTTGCGCCGGCCGCTGAGCCGCGTCTCATCGATCTCGACGACGTCGCCGACGTCGAGGAGGTCACGACCGCGCCGAACATCCGGCACACGAACAGCCAGCGGTCGACGACGGTGTCCGTGACCCCGGAGGGCGACGACCTCGGTGCGGTCTCCGCCGCTGTGCAGTCGGCGCTGAGCGAGGTCGACATCCCCGACGACGTCTCCGTCGACACCGGCGGCGCCACCGAGGAGCAGCAGGACGCGTTCTCGCAGCTCGGCCTCGCCATGCTCGCTGCGATCCTCATCGTCTTCGTCATCATGGTCGCGACCTTCAAGTCGCTGCTCCAGCCGCTCATCCTCCTCGTCTCGATCCCCTTCGCAGCGACCGGATCGATCGCCCTGCTCCTCCTCACGGACACGGCGATGGGGCTGACGGCGATGATCGGCCTGCTCATGCTCATCGGCATCGTCGTGACGAACGCGATCGTCCTCATCGACCTCATCAACCACTTCCGCGCCCGCGGGGTGCCGCTGCGCACCGCGGTGGTCCAGGGGTCGCGCCTGCGCTACCGGCCGATCCTCATGACGGCGGCGGCGACGATCTTCGCGCTCGTCCCCATGGCGCTCGGCCTCACCGGCGGCGGCGTGTTCATCTCGAAGCCGCTCGCGATCACCGTGATCGGCGGCCTGGTGAGCTCGACGATCCTCACGCTCGTCCTCGTCCCCGTGCTCTACCAGCTCCTCGAGGGCATCAAGGAGCGCCGGGCGGAGAAGCGGGCGATCACCGAGATGGCGCGCGGCCGGGTCATCGACGAGGCCGAGGCGGCCGAGGACTCCCGCCGCGAGGCCGAGCGCTCCGAGCGGATCCGCGCCGAGGCCGCCGCAAGCGGCGGGGGCGTTGCGGGCACCGCAGAGTCGACGGATTCCGATGCCGCTGCGGACCGCACGGAGATCGGAGACCCTGCAGGACGCGAAGACGACGGTCCTGTGACCCGGGATCGCACGGACGGGCCCGCAGCTCGGGATCGCACGGACGGCCCCGGCCACGACGGCGGGCGCGGCACCACCGGCGGCGGTTCGACCGCCCGGTGACCCCGATGGCCGACGAGACCGCTCACCCCGAGGTGGGAGGCCAGGCGGGCCCCCGCCTCGGCCGCCCGCGCTGGGGCTGGGAGCTCACTCTCGTCGCCGCGCTCGCCCTCGGCCAGTCGGCGGTGTACGCGCTCGTCCGGCTCATCGACATGTCCACCCGCGGACCGCTCACCGAGGCCCAGGCCCGGCTCAACGTCGAGGCATCCCCGCGGCCGTGGTTCGACCTCGTGTACCAGCTCCTCGGCATCGGGTTCGCGCTCGTGCCGGTGCTCCTCGTCCTGTTCCTCCTCAACCGCGACCGGGTGTGGGCGGCCACCGGTGCCGACCTCGGCGGCGGGCCAGTTGCCCTGCGGGGGCTCGGCTTCCGTGGGAGCCGGAAGGCGGACGCCGTGCGCGGTGAAGGCGCGGCGGATGTCCGGCCGGCGCTCCAGCGGATCGGGTTCGACCTCCGGCGTCCCGGCTGGGACCTCGGGACGGGAACGCTGCTCTTCCTCGTCATCGGGATCGGCACGCTCGGCGTCTACGCGACCGGCAGGGCGCTCGGGCTCACCGCCGAGATCCTGCCGAACAACCTCCAGGCCTACTGGTGGACGGTGCCGGTGCTCCTGCTTTCCGCGGCGAAGAACGGCATCCTCGAGGAGGTGCTGCTCTTGGGCTACGGCGTCGACCGGCTCGAGAAGCTTCGGCTGGGGCCGTGGGCGATCATCATCGGCCTCGCCCTCTTCCGCGCCTCGTACCACCTGTACCAGGGGGTCGGGCCGTTCGTCGGCAACGTCCTCATGGGCCTGCTGTTCGGCTGGCTCTACCTCCGGTGGCGGCGCGTCATGCCGTTCGTCGTCGCCCACACCCTCATCGACGCCGTGGGCTTCCTGGCACCGGGCATCCTCGCCGCCGTCGACCCGCTGTAGGGCGCCTCGGATGCGTTGAGATCAAATGGGGTCGATGATCTTGCGGTGCCGATGATCTCGCGGGGCGAGCGATTCAACGGGGCTGGTGAGCGATGCCGGGTGAATCGCGCGCTTGCCGGTGATCTCCCGGTTCAGTCGACCCGCGCCGAATCCGGCAGACACTCCGACGCGGTCCTGATGCCCGGCGGTCTCAGATGCCTGTCTACCCCGGACGCCTGTCCGCTCCGGATGCCTGTTCGTCACGAATGTCTTTCCGCCCCGGAGGTCTGCCCACCCGGGATGTCTTCCCATCACGGCTGACGAGCCGACGCACACCGGCGTAGACGCAGAACGCGCCGGTGACGCAGAAAGCCGGAGGACCCGGAGAGATCTCTCCGGGTCCTCGCGGGGCAGGGTCTGTGGGCGTCAGAGGGTGACGGGCCCGTTCGGGGTCTCGAAGGTCACCGACATCAGCCCCGGGGTGCCGTGCGGGGCGGTCCAGTCGATGCTGATCTCCGGGATCGGCTTGGGCTCGTCGGTTCCCAGCCACTCGCGCAGCCGGTCGCGGTCGCCGGCGATCTCGAGTGCGGAGATCGTCACGCCGGACTCCGCGCCGCGCGCCGAGGGGTGCTGGGTTGCGGGGGAGAGCCAGTGGATGAAGAACGGCAGCTGAGGGTCGGCGATGAGGCCCTTGACGCCGATCTGCTTCCACAGGAGCTCGACGCCGTCATCGGGAGTGCGGTTGCCGTCGACGGCCTTGCGCTCGAGGCGCTCCTCGACGGGGGCGAGGTCGCTCACCGACACGCACCAGCCCATCCAGCCGCCGCCGAGCTCGGACCGGGTCCGCACGGCTTGACCGAAGGGGGTGGAGAGAGCGGCCGGGTGCTCCAAGGCTTCGACGACTTCGAGGT
>ENA-OOKA01000140-OOKA01000140.1-human-skin-metagenome-genome-assembly--contig:-NODE-140-length-24888-cov-3.626263_pt1 | contig 24888 bp, 26 predicted proteins | sample MGYA00248825_ERZ500995 | MGnify/ENA primary metagenome ERZ500995 (study PRJEB25958, sample SAMN03398540) | human skin metagenome | study: EMG produced TPA metagenomics assembly of the Human Skin...
TTTGATGGCAACGTGTCGGCCACGTCGATTTGTCTCGTCCAATCTACCGGAAGGCTGCGCGATCTCAATGCGCAACAGGCCCGATACTTCCCGATCAGCGAGTCGGAGCGATCGTAGCCGGCACCACGTCAGTCTTCATCTGCTGATGTCGTCCTGCGCTTCGGAAATTTCGACCCCGGAGCAAGAACAGCCTTGACTTTACAAGCGCTGGAAGCCGCACGCTGACGGCAATCCACTCTTCCGGGAGGCCGTTTGACGGTCTGCCGGAAGCCAATCCACGTCTAAAGCAAGAAGGGCAAGGACATGCCAGAAGCCAACACGCCACACATCCTCATCTATACGACGCCGACCTGCCCGGACTGCCATGCACTCAAGCGTTGGCTGGCCCAGCAGGGTCTCGCCTATGAGGAGCGTGACCTGACCGACCCCAAGATCGCCGAGGAGGCAAAGGCACGCACGGGTGTCAGGGTCGCTCCTATTACAATCGTAGGGTCGGAAGTTTTCTACGGAACCTTCCCAAGCCAGAAGCCGGGACTCGTCAAGGCTCTAGGTTTGACCGGGAGTGCATGATGACGACCAGGTTCGTTGATATTCGGCAGGCACGGGTCAGTCTGGAGGTCCAGGAGGGACAAACCATCCTCGACGCAGCACTTGCCGCAGGCATACCTTATCCCCACGGCTGCCGTTCCGGCCGCTGCGGCTCGTGCAAGTCACGTCTGATCGAGGGCGAGGTGGAACTGCTCCAGCATTCTCGCTTCGCCCTCAGCGAGGAAGAGAAGGCCGACGGCCTGATCCTGGCATGCCGCGCGGTGCCGCAGACCGATGCGGCTGTCGCCTGGCTTGGCAGCGATGACGATGATGCGGTTGAGGCTCCTCGACGGGTGGAGGCCATCGTGTCCGGCCTCGATGACCTTACCCACGACATCAAACTGGTGCGAATCTCGCCTGTGGATGGCTCCCCGTTGCTCTTCACGGCCGGACAGTATGCCCAGGTCGGATTCGATGGTGTGCCCGCGCGCAGCTACTCCATGGCCAATCGTCACGGCGACGACAGCCTCGAATTTCACATTCGCAAGGTTCCGGGCGGCGTCACCTCGCAGCACGTCCATGAGGCACTGAAGGCCGGTGACAAGCTGACGCTCGAATTTCCACTAGGCTCCTCCTATCTGCGCCAGCATCATTCCGGCCCGATCCTGTGCATCGCCGGCGGTTCCGGTCTGGCGCCGATCAAGTCGATCGTGGAAACAGCCCTTGCGCACGGCATGAAGCAGCCGATCCATGTCTACTTCGGCGCACGCGGCGCGCGTGATCTCTATCTCGTCGAGCATTTCGAGACCCTGGCGGACCGCCACAACAATCTCAGCTTTACGGCTGTCTTGTCCGATACACAGGTAGCCCCCCATCGGCACGGGTTCGTGACCGACGCGGTGGCCGAGGATCTCGCGGACTTCGACGGGTGGAAAGCCTATGTCGCAGGCCCGCCCCCGATGGTTGATGCGGCGATGGCAATGGCATTTGCGCGCGGGCTGCGACCCGAGGACATGCACGCCGACGTTTTCTTCACGCCCGAAGGGCAGGAAGGCTAGTCGCCTCGTTCAATGAAATCAGGCGAGAGCCTGCGCTGCGAGGAATCGCGGCGCAGGCTTTTTTCATTCATTTCAGGCGGATATGCTGAGCTCGGTCATCATGCCGGTCTGGAGATGCGGCATATGATGGCAGTGCAGCATCCAGCGCGCCGCCTCTCCGGCGTCGAGCGCGACGGTCACCATGGCCATCGGAGGAACATAAACGGTGTCGCGCCGTGCCCCATCGAAGCGCTTGCCGTTGATGTCCACGACCTGGAAGACATGGCCGTGCAGATGCATCGGATGCCCCATCATCGACATATTGTGAAACATGATCTCGACCCGCTCGCCCGTCTTTGCAAGGAGGGGCTTGTGATCTCCCCAGACCTTGCCGTCGATGGTCCAGACATAGGGCTGCATCGAGCCGCCCAGCATAACCATGTGGCTGCGCTGTGGCGCACGCGAGGGAAGGCCGTCCGAGGCGCGCAGCTTCAGCTCTTGCGACAGGTCGATGTCGAACGCAGGCGCATCCGCTTCGCCAAGCGCCGGGATCTTCTCAATGGTCGCGCCGGGCGTGGCGAGGATCAACCCCGTGCGCTCCTTCGACCCCTCGCGCGACGCAAGCACGGGCCACGCCCCTTCACCGGCAAGCTCCAGATCCAGATCGAGGCGTTGGCCCATGGCGATACCGAAACGACTGCCTTCGAGGCCCGCGATGGCATGGCCGTCGACTGCCACGAGTCTCGCAGACAGCCCACCCGTATCGATCCAGAAAACAGTGGCCGAGGCGCCGTTGATCACCCGCAGCTTTACCCGTCCGCCCTTCTCGACCATGATGATCTCCGGGTCGGACAAGGTGCGGTCGTTGGTCAGGTAGGCGTCCCAATTGTAGTCATTCAGATCCATGGCCATGCCCTGCATCGAGGACATATCCATCTGCATGCCTGAATGGTCCATCGAGGCGCCGGGGGCGGCGTGGCCTCCCATGGCGCTCATATCGTGGCCGCCGCCGTGCCCGCCGGTGATCTCCTGCATGACCTCTTCGGGCGCCTTGAACGAGAAGTCATGGAGAAACATCACGACTTCCTGGCGGTCGGCCGCCACGTCTTCGGCGCTGCGCACGATCAGCGGCGCGGCGAGCAGGTTCATCTCCTGGAGCGGGATGTGCGCGTGCATCCAGTATGTGCCGGGGAGCGGCTCGTAGTCATAGGAGCGCGTTTCGTCGGGTTGCAGCATCGGCTGTGGCAGATCCGGGACGCCATCCTGCTCGTTGGGCGGGATCTGGCCATGCCAATGGATGAGGGTCGGAACATCCAGGCGATTGGTAAGACTGGCGCGAAAGCGTTGGCCTGGATTGAGAACCAATCCCTGTCCACTCGGGCCTTCCAAGCCGAAGACTGTGGCGGCGCGTCCATTGACGTCCAGCACCCGTGTCGCGGCGCTGAGCGATATGGCGTTTTGCGCCATGGCAAAGCGCGGTAGAGCTGCTGTGGACAACGTGGCAGCGCTTGCGGCAAGAAAGCCGCGTCGTGAAATAAGTGTCATTTTCGGTCTCCTGGGAGAACTATGCTCCCTCTGAGTTCAGATCGGCGTGCGCTTATGCAGCCACTGGTTTTCAGCGAGACTGGGATTGGGAGGGCGTTCATTCCGTTCGGGGCTGAGACCGGCGAGGTTCGTCGTCTCCGGTAGTGCCCAACGCGCCGAGGTAGGCTGAATCGCATTTCCGGGCTGGTCAGACACGAACCAAGAGCCCATGCCAGAGCATACGAAGTAGCAGAAGCCATCGCTTCCGGAACAGATTCGATCTTCCTGACATGCCTCGGGAGAGGAGTATGCGGTGCGATGCGGCGCTTCGTGTTTTGAGGCGATCGTTTGGGAGACGGTGGCCATGCGGGCGCCGTGCGCCGGCACAGCCAACGCCACCGTGACGAAGGAGAAGATCATCAGCACTGCGATGAACAGACGACGCATCGGCGTCAAAACTCCTTGTCAGACAACATTCCGCGCATCCTTGGCTGGATGAATCTTATATGTCGCAACCGCCGCCGCGCATCATTGCTGACGCACCGCGGCGGTTCCTACATATCAAAATCACTGGCCGCGCGCGGCGAGCCATTCCCGCATCATAGCGATCTCACCTTCTTGGGCCGAGATCACCTCCTCGGCGAGTTTGCGGACCTCGGGGTCAGTGCCGTATTGCAGCACGATCCGCGCCATGTCGATCGCGCCCTGGTGGTGCGGGATCATGCCGCGCATGAAGTCGATGTCGGCGTCGCCGGTGAAGTCGACTGTCATGTCGGCGTGCATACGGTTATTGGCTTCGATGTAAGCCTGCGTGGATGGGTTGTCGGAGGCCGGCATCGAATGCCCCGGCATGTCGTGGCCTTGCATGGTGGTATCCGTGTTCAGTTGGCTTTGTGCGATGGCGAGGCCGGCGCTGATGGCGAGTGCGCCGCCAATGAAAATCGGGGTCAGCTTGTGCATGATCTTGCTCCTGTTCACTTCACGGTCGCCGGATAGCCAGCCTCTTCGAGAACCTGCCGAAGGGCTGCCGGGGTTGCGGTCGTCTCGACCTTGACCATCCGCTGGGCGGGGTTGGTATCGATCTTGGCGGTCGGATCGACCGACTGGATCGCCTTGGTGACGGACTTGGCGCAACCGCCGCAGGTCATGCCTTCGATCTTGAGTTCCATGAGCTTTCTCCTTTGGGTTCGGTTCTCATGGTCCTCAAGTTGGGGTTTCCAACGATGGTAAGGTCAAGAGGAAACGAAAAGGAATTTTTACCCTTGACCTTCCCATCGTTGGAAGGAGCATATCAGTGTCCGAACTCGAATTCTGACTTAGAAAGGAGGCGGCAATGGATGCCCCTGTTCGAGCTGCGGACAAGATGAATGCAGCAATTTCCCTGCCTATCGAGGGCATGACCTGCGCATCCTGCGTCGGCCGTGTCGAGAGAGCCCTGAAGGCCGTCCCCGGCGTCGCCAACGCGGTCGTCAATCTGGCGACCGAGAAGGCCAGCATCACGACGAACGACACGGTTGATCGCATAGCGCTCGTCAAGGCGGTCGAAAATGCTGGCTATGAAGTGCCGGCCAGCTTCAGTGCGCCGAAAGCTGCCCTCCTTGAAGTGCCGATCGAAGGCATGACCTGCGCTTCTTGTGTGGGGCGGGTGGAAAAGGCCCTCAAGGCCATCCCCGGCGTTGCCAATGCCGTGGTCAACCTCGCTACCGAGAAAGCCAGCATCACGACGAGCGGCCCGGTGGACCGAGCGGTCGTCGTGAAGGCCGTGGAGGACGCAGGCTACGCGGTTTCGGCAAGTTTCACCGCGCCGGCGGCGGCTTCGCTTGAGGTCGCGATCGAGGGCATGACCTGCGCCTCCTGCGTGGGACGTGTCGAAAAGGCGCTCAAGGCCGTGCCGGGCGTCACCAACGCCGTCGTCAACCTCGCCACCGAGAAGGCCACCGTCCAGGGAACCGCCGATGCTGCGGCCATCGTCGCGGCAATCGCGAACGCGGGCTACGAGGCCAAGGTGATCGCGGCGGCGACCGGGGCGGGCCAGGCCGAGGTCGATGACCGCGCCGAGAAGAAGGAAGCCGAACGCCGTGAGCTGACCCGCGATTTCACCATCGCGGCGGTTCTGACCGCGCCGGTCTTCATCCTGGAGATGGGGTCGCACCTCATTCCGGGCGCGCACGACATGATCGCCGCGACCATCGGCATGCAGAACAGTTGGTATCTTCAGTTCGTGCTGACGACGCTGGTGCTGTTCGTGCCCGGCATCCGCTTCTACGACAAGGGCCTCCCGGCGCTCTGGCGGCTGGCTCCCGACATGAACTCGCTGGTCGCCGTCGGCTCGCTGGCCGCCTACCTCTATTCGCTGGTGGCGACCTTCGCGCCGGGCTTCCTGCCCGCTGGGACGGTGAACGTCTATTATGAAGCCGCCGCGGTTATCGTCACCCTGATCCTGCTCGGCCGGTTGCTCGAGGCCCGCGCCAAGGGGCGCACTTCGGAAGCGATCAAGCGGCTGGTCGGACTTCAGGCCAAGACCGCGCGTGTCCGCCGCGACGGCAAGACGGTCGATCTGCCGATCGATTCGGTGCTGTCCGGCGACATCGTGGAGGTCCGCCCCGGCGACCGTATCCCGGTCGATGGTGAAGTCATCGAGGGCGAAAGCTATGTCGACGAGTCGATGATCACCGGCGAACCGATCCCGGTGTCCAAGACGAGCGGCAGCGAGGTCGTGGCCGGAACCGTGAACCAGAAGGGCGCCTTCGCGATCCGGGCCACGGCGGTCGGCGGCAACACGGTGCTGTCGCAGATCATCCGCATGGTCGAGGAAGCACAAGGGTCGAAGCTGCCGATCCAGGCGCTGGTCGACAAGGTGACGATGTATTTCGTGCCGGCGGTCTTCGCCGTCGCCGCCCTCACCTTCGCTGCATGGCTCTATTTCGGCCCGTCGCCTGCGTTGACCTTCGCGCTGGTCAATGCCGTCGCCGTGCTGATCATCGCCTGCCCCTGCGCCATGGGTCTGGCAACGCCGACCTCGATCATGGTCGGCACCGGCCGGGGCGCGGAGCTGGGCGTGCTGTTCCGCAAGGGTGAAGCGTTGCAACTGCTGAAGGATGCCAAGGTGGTGGCCGTCGACAAGACCGGCACGCTGACCGAAGGCAAGCCGGCGCTGACCGACCTCGAACTGGCCGCCGGCTTCGACCGGACGACGGTGCTGGGCCTGGTCGCAGCCGTCGAAGCCAAGTCGGAACACCCGATTGCCCGCGCCATCGTGGATGCGGCCGAGGCGGAAGGCATTGCACTGCCCGCCGTGTCGGACTTCGAGTCGGTGACCGGCTTCGGCGTGAAGGCCGTGGTCGACGGCAAGCGCATCGAGATCGGCGCGGATCGCTACATGGTCGAGCTTGGCCATGACGTGGCGGGCTTCGCCCAGGTTGCCGAACGTCTGGGCAACGAGGGCAAGTCGCCGCTCTATGCGGCGATCGACGGCAAGCTGGCGACGATCATCGCCGTGGCCGACCCGATCAAGGAGACGACGCCGGCGGCGATCAAGGCGCTGCACGACCTCGGCCTGAAGGTCGCGATGATCACCGGCGACAACAAGCGCACGGCCAAGGCCATCGCGGCTCGCCTGGGCATCGACGAGGTGGTGGCGGAGGTGCTGCCGGACGGCAAGGTCGACTCGATCCGCCGGCTCAAGGCCGAGCATGGCAAGGTCGCCTTCGTCGGCGACGGCATCAACGACGCTCCGGCGCTGGCCGAGGCGGATGTGGGTCTCGCCATCGGCACGGGCACGGACATCGCCATCGAGGCGGCGGACGTGGTGCTGATGTCGGGCAGCCTGACCGGGGTGCCGAACGCCATCGCGCTGTCCAAGGCGACGATCGGCAATATCCGGCAGAACCTGTTCTGGGCCTTCGCCTACAACACGGCCCTGATCCCGGTCGCCGCGGGTGCGCTCTATCCGGCCTACGGCATCCTCTTGTCGCCGGTCTTTGCCGCCGGCGCCATGGCCCTGTCGAGCGTCTTCGTCCTCGGCAATGCGCTCCGGCTCAAGACCTTCAAGGTCCAGGGCTGATGAAACCAGACAGCCGATCCTATATTTAGGGTCGGCTGTCCTTACATATGGGAGATTGTTCATGAACATCGGACAGGCAGCAAAGGCATCGGGCGTTTCGGCCAAGATGATCCGCTACTACGAGCAGACAGGTCTCATCCCGGCTGCTGATCGGAAGGACTCCGGCTACCGCGATTATTCGGCTACCGATGTCCACATGCTGCGCTTCATCCGCCGCGCGCGCGACCTCGGTTTTTCGGTGGCCGAGATCGGCGACCTGCTCAACCTCTGGCGCGACGAGACGCGACAGAGCGCAGAAGTGAAGCGCTTGGCGCAGGGCCATATCGACGCGCTGGAGAGGAAGATCGCGGATATGCAGGACATGGCCCACACGCTCACCATGCTGGTGAACGCCTGCCAAGGGGATCATCGGCCGCATTGCCCGATCCTACAGCGCCTTGAGACCGATCAGGACGATGAAGATCTTTCGATCCGGCCTCGGTCCGGCGCGGTCAATCGCTCGCTGCAATAACCGCATGCCCAAGCAGCCTTTCGGCTGCGAGGGCGCAGAGCGAGGACCTGACCCGGTGCGTCCCCGCCAAAATGGCGGGGACATTGCGTTTCAGGCTTGCGGTTTGCGTGCCGCTTGCCAGAGCAACGGCACGAGGATCAAGGCGACCGGCGGAAACAATAGCCAGTTGATTGCCGCCCAGCCCGAGTTGTGCAGGACGCTGCCTGCCAGAAACGAGACGGCGGCGGTCGTGCCGAAGACCATGAAGTCGTTTGCGCCCTGCGCCTTGGCGCGCTCGCCCGGCGTATGGCAGTCTGTGACCATCGCCGTCGCTCCGATGAAGCTGAAATTCCAGCCGATGCCCATGATGGCCAGAGACCCCCAGAAATTGATTAGCTCAAGCCCGGCCAGCGCGACGATGGCCGAGACGGCGATGAGCAGCATCCCCGCCGCCGTCACACGCTCCTTGCCGAAGCGTGTCATGAGGCGGCCGGTGACGAAGCTCGGCGCGAACATCGCCAGTAGATGCCACTGGATTCCGAGTGCTGCGCTGTCGACCGAATGGCCGGTATTGACCATCGCGATCGGTGCGGCCGTCATGACGAAAGCCATGAGGCCGTAGGAGACGACGCCGGCCGCGACGGCAAGCATGTAGCGGGGCATCATCAGGATCTGGATCAGGGAACGGCCGGAGCTTTCCGACGCGGATTGCGAAGCGGATTGCGGCGTGCGCAGCATCAACAGAATCGGGATCGACAACAACGGAAGCGCCGCCTGGCTGAGGAAGCTGCCGACATAGGGGGTGCCGGGGAAGGAATCGCGTGTCCAGATGACGAGCTGCGGACCGATTACAGCCGCGATCAGCCCACCGACCATCACCCAGGAGATTGCTCGTGCCTTCAAAGCGCCTTCGGCAGCATCGGCGGCAGCGAAGCGATAGCTTTGGACGTAGGAACCGTAGAGACCGGCGGTAAAGCAGCCGACGCAGAACAGTAGGAACGACGATACGAAGATGCCAAACGCCGCGATGAGTCCCGCTGCGAGGCCGAACAACGCGCCGAACAGATAACCGCCACGGCGCCCCCAGGCGCGCATGACGAAGGCGGCGGGCAGCGTGCCGATTGCGAGGCCGAGACCGAAGAGACTGACCGGCAGCGTCACCCATGCGGGGTTGTCGGCAAGCTGCTGGCCGACCAGGCCGCCGAGCGACATGACGATCGGCGCGCTCGATCCTCCGAGCGCCTGCGCGGCAGTAAGGACGGTGATGTTGCGCCGGACAGTTACCGTATCGTCCATTGGACCTCCCACGATTATTTGCTTCGACGTTGACATGCCGGCAAAACTCTTGGGTTTTGCGGGAACCAAACTTTTGCTCTAACGTATATATACCCATACCGGGTAGGGGTAGCTGGATGTGCAACAAAAATTCCAAGCAGATCATCGCGTCGCTCAACCGGATCGCCGGGCAGGTTCGCGGTGTCGGCCAGATGGTCGAGGACGAGCGATACTGCATCGACATTCTCAACCAGATCCACGCGGTTAAAGCCGCGCTCTCCAAGGTGGAGAACCAGGTGTTGCGATCGCATGCCGCCTGCTGCGTCGAGGAGGCGATCGCATCGGGCGATGCAGACCTTCAGCGCGCCAAGTTCAATGAACTGGTGGAGGTGTTCGCGAAAGCGAAACTTTAGATCGAAGGGATCAGACTATGGCGACCCATGCAGCCAAACGCGCCGAACTTCATAGAATGGTGATGGAAAACCATACCTGCCCCTACGGGTTGAAAGCGCTCGATCTGCTCAAGCGGGAAGGCTACGAGGTCGACGATCACCATCTGACGACCCGCGCGGAGACGGACGCCTTCAAGGCAAAGCATGATGTTCAATCGACGCCGCAGACCTTCATAGGCGGCAAGCGGATCGGCGGTTACGATGATCTCGTCCGGTTCTTCGGCGGCAAGGTCGAGGACAAGGATGCCGTTACCTACAAGCCGGTGATCGCGCTGTTCGCGATGGCTGCCCTAATGGCTTTGGCCGCGAGTTGGGCGGCGTTCGGGAACCTCGCGACGGTCCAAGCCGCCGAATGGCTCATCGCCATCGCGATGTGCCTTCTTGCCCTTCAGAAACTGAAGGACGTGGAAGGCTTCGCGACCATGTTCCTGAACTACGACCTTCTGGCGCAGCGATGGGTCCGATATGCCTACATCTATCCCTTCGCGGAGGCGCTCGCCGGCGTCCTGATGATCTCCGGTGCCCTGATGTGGGTGTCGATCCCCGTCGCGCTGTTCATCGGCGGCATCGGCGCGGTCTCGGTGTTCAAGGCGGTCTATATCGACAGGCGCGAGCTGAAATGCGCCTGCGTCGGTGGCGACAGCAACGTGCCGCTCGGCTTCGTGTCGCTCACCGAGAACCTCATGATGATCGGCATGGCGGTCTGGATGATCTTCAAGCCGATGGGCATTGGACACTGACAACCGCGAAAGGACGATCAAATGGCGAGCGACCACACGGCTCATGGCGGGCATTCGGGGAATAGCCACGGCTCCCATGGCCGTCCCTATCTGATGTTCTGGATCAACATGATCCTCGGCCTCATCGTGATGTATGTCGTGATGTTTTCGATGATCGACGGCTGGGGCGACTTCCGGAACAATCTGAACATGCTTTACATGGCGATAACCATGTGGGCGCCGATGGGCATCTTCATGCTGGCGACGATGCCGGGCATGTTTCCGAACCGCAGCGTGAATATTGTCCTCTATGTGCTTTTTGTCGTCCTTACCCTGGGATCATTTTGGGCGACTCGATCCCAAGCCATGATCGATGACCGCCAGTTTATCGACTCGATGATTCCGCATCACTCGGGAGCCATCTTGATGTGCAGAGAGGCCAACCTGTCGGACGCCGAGCTTCTGGCGTTGTGTGAAGAGATTGAGGTCGCCCAGCGTCGCGAGATCGAGCAAATGCAGGCGATTGCTGGCCGGCTGAACGATTAGTCGGGGCTTGGTTCGCATGCGGTGGCAACCTGCATGCGGGGAGATAAGGGAAGCGGAGGCTTACTATGGTTCACGACCATAACCATCATCAAGGCGCCGCCCATGCCCATAACAAGGGGCACGGTGGCGGATCGGGCCATCACACCGCGACTGCGGAGGCAAGCGATACTGTGAAGGACCCCGTTTGTGGGATGTCCGTGGACCCCACAACGGCTAAGCACCGAGCCCAATACCAGGGCGCGACGTATTATTTCTGCTCCGAGAACTGCCAGACCAAGTTCATGGCCGATCCGGGCAAATATGTTGGACCATCGGAACCGACCCAGGCAGCGGTAGTGCCGGAGGGCACGATCTTTACCTGTCCGATGCACCCCCAGATCCGTCAGGTCGGTCCAGGATCATGCCCGATCTGCGGGATGGCGCTGGAACCCGAAATGCCGACGGCCGAAACCGGACCCAGTGCGGAACTGGTCAACATGACTCGACGGTTCTGGGTGGGTGCCGCCCTTTCTGTTCCGGTGGTCTTCCTTGGGATGGGCAGCGAACTTTTCGGCCTGCATCGTTACATTCCTGGCCAGATCAACAACTGGCTGCAACTCATACTGGCGACGCCGGTGGTGCTGTGGGCAGGCTGGCCGTTCTTTCAGCGCGGCTGGGCGTCCGTGGTGAACCGATCGCTCAATATGTTCACGCTCATCGCGATGGGCGTAGGCGTTGCCTGGATTTACTCCGTGGTGGCAACGCTCGCCCCCGACCTGTTCCCGGAAACGGCGCGGATGATGGGAGACACCGTTGCGGTTTACTTCGAGGCGGCCGCGGTGATCACGGTGCTGGCGCTGCTCGGCCAAGTGCTGGAGCTACGCGCGCGCGAACAGACCTCGGGCGCGATACGCGCGCTTCTTGACCTGGCTCCGAAGACAGCCCGACGTATCCGGCCAGATGGCACCGACGAGGAGGTGGCGGTCGAGCATATTGCCGTCGGCGACAAGCTTCGTGTTCGCATGGGCGAGAAAGTTCCGGTGGACGGGACGGTGCTGGAGGGGCGTTCGGCCGTCGATGAATCGATGATTACCGGCGAATCGATGCCGGTCACGAAAGAGCCGGGTGCAAAGCTCATCGCAGGGACCATCAATCAATCTGGCGCTCTGGTCATGGATGCGGCTCGCATTGGTCGCGATACCATGCTTTCGCAGATCGTCCAGATGGTGGCGCAGGCGCAGCGGTCCCGCGCCCCGATCCAGCGCTTAGCAGACCAGGTGTCCGGCTGGTTCGTTCCACTGGTCATCGTTATCGCCTTGATCGCTTTTGTGGCCTGGACCCTTTTTGGCCCGGAACCCCGGTTGAGTTACGGCCTGATTGCGGCTGTTTCTGTTCTCATCATCGCCTGCCCATGCGCCCTTGGCCTTGCAACGCCGATGTCGATCATGGTTGGCGTCGGCAAAGGCGCCAATCTCGGATTGCTGATCAAGAACGCCGAGGCGCTCGAAAGGCTGGAGAAGATCGATACCCTCGTGGTCGACAAGACCGGCACGCTTACGGAGGGGAAACCGGCCGTCACGGCCATCGTTCCGGTCGATGGGCGGAGCGAGACGGAACTTCTTCAAGCCGCGGCGAGCCTTGAACGTGCGAGCGAACATCCGATTGCACAGGCTATTGTCCGTGCCGCGGTGGAGAAGCAGCTCGCACTGTCGGAACCCTCGGACGTCGACTCTCCTGTCGGTCGGGGAGTCTTGGGAACCGTCGCCGGTCAGCGCGTGCTGATCGGTAGCGCCAAGTTTTTGGAGCTGGAAGGCGTTCAGCCGGGCGCAGCGGCGATCGAGGCGGACGTCATTCGCTCACGCGGGGCCACCGCCGTCTTGGTCGCCATCGACGGCCGGCCCGTCGGCGCCATCGGCGTGGCCGATCCCATACGATCCACTACGCCGGCAGCGCTGGAAGCCCTCCGAAAGGACGGCATCCGCGTGGTCATGATGACTGGTGACAATAAGCTCACGGCTCAGGCGGTGGCAAAAGAGCTGGGCATCGCCGATGTGGAGGCCGAGGTGCTTCCAGAACGCAAGAGCGAGGTTGTTACACGTCTTCGCAAGGAAGGCCGTATCGTCGCCATGGCGGGCGATGGGGTGAATGACGCCCCAGCGCTTGCGGCTGCCGATGTCGGCATAGCGATGGGCGGAGGAACGGATGTCGCCATGGAATCCGCGGGAGTCACGCTGCTAGGCGGTGACCTATTGGGGATCGTGAAGGCGCGTCGCCTGTCGGGAGCGACAATGCGCAATATCCGGCAGAACCTGTTCTTCGCATTCTTCTACAACTCGGCAGGCGTGCCGGTGGCGGCCGGGTTACTGTATCCCGTGATGGGGCTGCTGTTGTCACCGGCGCTTGCCGCACTGGCCATGGCGCTCTCTTCGGTCAGCGTCATTGCCAACGCTTTGCGATTGAGAACTACCAAGATCGACATTTAGTGTCACAGGCCAGCGAAGGGCTGCTCAAGAACGAGGACCGATGATGTCGCGTTTTGGGTCGCCTTCCCTTTCCTCACGCGCATGCGAGAGCATGTCGAGCAGAACGTCACCGACATGCCTGTCGGTGACCTCGTAGAACATTTGCTTCGAGTGGCGAACACGGGTCACCAGGCGCGCGCCACGAAGAAGACGCAGGTGATGGCTGACGAGCGACTGCGAAAGCTCCAGCGCCTCGGAAATATCGGTCACGGATTTCGGACCGTCTTCGCAGTGCAGGAGAATCTTCAGCCTGCTGGGATCACCCAGCAGGCGGAAGGTTTCAGCGAGAAAGTTCAACTCTTGGGACGAAGGGGCTTCTGCGATATTCATGTCGAACCTTCCCGATCAACTGAGTGAACCATCAGGCGCGACCGATCAGTGCGAATGACCCGCATGGGATAGCGCCGCGGTGTTCGGCTCCTCCAAGGTGCAACTGGCTACTCCGTCCCAGTCGATGCCGATCGTCGGGTGTTCGATTTTGAACTTCGTTTTCAGTTCGGCCTCGACCTGTTTCATGACGCTGCGAACATCGACGCCTTCCATCGGCTGCACCTGAAGCGTCGCCAGCACACGACCGGAGGTCAGCGACCAGACATGGATATGGTTGACGCTCTGGATACCAGGAACAGTCTTGAGAAGATGCTCGGAGATCTTGTCGGCGCCGGCGTTGTCAGGTGCGCCTTCGAGCAGGATATGCAGAGTGTTCTTGAGCAGGCTCCATGCACTGCGCAGGATCAGCAGAGACACGAATACCGACAGGATGGGGTCGATAGGAGTCCAACCCGTATACCAGATGACGACAGCGGCGACGATCGCACCCACCGAGCCGAGCAGGTCGCCCATGACGTGCAGGACAGCGCCCTTGACGTTGACGTGTTCGGAATCTCCGCGCGTCAGATACCAAAGCACGAAGAGGTTCACGAGCATGCCGATGATGGCTACGACGAACATCGAACCAGCGAGGACCGGCTGGGGCTCCTGGAACCGTTCGATAGCCTCATAGACGATAAAGCCGACGATGCCGAACAACGTAAGAGCGTTGACCAGGCCGGCGATCACCTCGAAGCGGGCATAGCCGAAGGTGCGCTGGCCGTCCGCGGCCCGCCGACCGAGGCGGAAGGCGACATAGGCGAGGCCGAGCGCGATTGCGTCGGTCAGCATGTGGCCGGCATCGGCAAGCAGCGCGAGCGAGCCCGAGATCACGCCGCCGACGGCCTCCACGATCATGAAGGTGAAGATGATGAAAAAGGAAATGAGGATTTTGCGCTCGTTGTCCTTCGTGACTGTCGGGACATGCGAGTGGTCATGATCGTGATCGTGACCATGATCGTGGCCGCCGCCGTGGTTATGGTCGTGCTTGGAGTGGTCGTGACCGTCATGGTCGCTGTGGGAGTGTGATGAGTTTGCCATTGCTCGTTTCCGGTTGCATCAAGTCAACACTTGAATAGTTGTTCAAGTGTATGCTTGTCAACCAGCCGTGCGAATTTTTTTGCCATCTGCCCGAAGCCTCTAGGACCGACGGGTCGTGACGGCGCACAGGGCAATGCCGACGCCTTCGACGTTGAAGATCTGGCTGATCCTAGAAATCAAAATGGGCAGCCCGAGGACTGCCCATTTTGACACTGCAATGAACCGGGGGACACCTACGGGAGCAGCTTGACGCTCATGATCAGTGGGCAGGAGGTAGCATCAGGCGGCTGCCGGGGCGCCTTCGGCCGGATAGCCCGCCTCGGTGAGAACGGCACGCAGGTCCGCCTCGGTCGCGGATGATTCAACACGGACCTCACGCTTGGGCGGATCAGTCTCGATCTTCGCGGCGGCATCGACGATTTGCAGCGCCTTGGTTACCGACTTGGCGCAACCGCCGCATGTCATGTTGGGAACGGTGAAGAGATACATGGAGGGCTCCTTGATTTGAGTCCTCTGGAAAATGGGGCTTTCCACCGTTGGAAGGTCAAGGGGCAAAATTCAGAAAACTTTCTGCTTGACCTTGCCACCGTTGTAAGCCGCAAGCATCCGTCATGCCACGACCGCAATCCTCAAGCGCCACGGGCTCGTTTTGAGACTTCGGCATCTTGACCTGGCGGTGGCATCGCCTCTCTCGATTATCTTCCTCTTTCATACAAATATTGAACAGTTGTTTATGTGTTCAAATGTTGTATGATCTGGCTATGACCCGCTACGCGCGATACGTCTCGTCATCGCGTGAATGCTCGACAATCGGAGAGGGACAGTTGGCTTGCCTATGGTCCGAGAGCATATGATCCGGACGGCGGCCCTCGGATGAAGGAGACCGCCAAGTTCCCTGACTCCATCGAGCTTCGTCACCTTCGCTACTTCATAGCCGCTGCCGAACATGGCAGCTTCCGAAAGGCAGGGAGTTCGTTAGGACTATCGCAATCGGCAATCAGCCGTTGCATCGCCGATCTCGAAGACAGGATGGGCGCGTCCCTTTTTCACCGGCACGCATGGGGCGTGTCGCAGACCTTTGCGGGGCAGCGTTTCCTTCATCGCGCGCGTCGGGCTATCAAGACGATAGACGAAGGCGCTCACGAAGTTGCCGCCGCAGGACGATCCGAGCAGGGACGAGTGCGGATCGGCATCTATTCGTCCATCGCTTCGGGCTTTTTGACAAAGCTGCTGGCAAGCTATGGTCGGTCTCATAAAGACGTCAGGATCGAACTGATCGACGGCGATCCTGCCGAACACGTCGCGGCCATCCGCCAGTTCCGCCTCGACGTCGCCTTCCTGACCGGCGACCGGGAATGGCCTGGATGCGACCGGGCGCCTCTGTGGTCCGAGCGGGTTTTCGTTGTGCTGCCCGATCTCCACCCCCTGGCGGCTTTGGACGAGGTGATGTGGGGAGATCTCGCCGATGAGCCCTTCATCGTCAGCGAAGCCGCGCCGGGCCAGGAGATCCATGACCATCTGGTGCGGGAGTTGGCGGACCTCGGCCGGCATCCCGAGATCCAGGTTCAATCGGTCGGTCGGGATAACCTGCTGCCGCTGGTGGCGATCGGCCAGGGTCTGACGCTAGTGAGCGAGGCCATGACGGTGGCCGCGCTTCCAGGCATCACATACCGACCCATCGCCGCCGAGGTGCTTCCATTTTCGGCGGTCTGGTCCCCGGCGAACGACAATCCCGCGTTCCGCAGGTTGCTCTCCATGGCAAAGGCGGCGTCTGCCAAGGCTATGAGGCTCAAGCAAGCGGCTTCGCAGATTGGGGCGAGCGACGTGCTTTTGCGAAGCCGCGATCTGTCGCAATAAATCGCTCCAGCATCGGCACAATGAGCCTGACGGGATCGGCGACGGGCTGGCCGCTCTCGCGGGCCAGCACCTCGGCATAGGCGACCAGATCGCGGTGAAGCGGCGCGGGCAGCTCCACCGTCACCTTGACGGGCTTGTCGTCGGGCAGCGGGCCGAGTCTCAGCTTGGTCATGATCAACCTCCTGCCGGCTCGAATACAAGGTCGCGGGTCACGATGATCCTGACCGGGAAGCCCGGCCGGATGGTCAGCGTGGGGGCAACCTGCAACTGACGTTGCACGATCTGTTGGCCCGCCTGATTGACGGTATCCTGTGCGCCGTCGCGGATGGCCCGGATAAGCCGGTCCTCGTCGCTGGTCGCCAGCTCCGCGCCGACCGCGAGCAGCGTGGAGAGGCCAGCCGCTTTCATCAGATCCCACCAGTGGTAGTCGATCCCGTCCTCAAGGCCGGCATAGCCGCTGGCGTCCGCGCCCGGCAGGCGCTCAAGCACGATGGAGCGTCCGCCCGGCAGGATCAGGCGATTCCACACCAAGAGCACCCTGCGCTGGCCGAAGGTCACGCCATCATCATATTGGCCGATGATGCGCGTTCCCTGCGGGATCAGGAGCAGCGAGCCGGTGGGGCTGTCATAGACGTTCTCCGTCACCTGTGCGGTGATCTGGCCCGGAAGGTCGGAACGGATGCCGGTGATGAGCGCGGCCGGGATCACGGCTCCGGCTTGAAGGATGTAGGGCGAGGCCGGCGGTGCGACGCGATCCGGAGCGACGGTCTGCCGGTCCACCGGCCCGTTGAGGAAAGCGGTATGGCGATTCTGGCCCGCCGTTCCGTCCGGTTGTCCTGTGAGCCCAGCCAGTCCGGGCATGGCTGTTCCGGCCGGACCTCCCGTGCGTGGGCCTGACTGGAAAAATACGTTGCTCAACCGTGCGGCTTCTTCTTCCGCGAGGCGGCGTTGCTCCTCGGGATCGACGGCAGGGGTTGTGATGGCAGGCGGAACGATCGGCTGTCCCCGATTTTGTGCATCGAGGATTGGCCGGCCAAGGTCGCCCGGCAATGCCGGCCCCAGGATCGGGCCAGTATAATCGCGCGGGAGACCGGCGAGGCCATCCGCAGTGGGACGGTTCTCGGTTGAGTAGAGTTCGCCTCCTCCCGGCCCCGCCTCGCGGGTCTGGAGCGCATAGATCAGCGCTCCCCCGACGCCGAGAAGCGCGGCGGCGCCGACGCCTGCCAGCACCTTGCGGGACAAGCGGGTGACGCGGGGCGGCTCGGCGCGCAACCGCATGGGCGCGGCGGTGTTGGTATCGCTCATGAAGGCGATCCTCCCGTGGTCGCGTCGGCCGACTGGGTAGCGGCCTGTCTCTGCTCGATACGGACGATTCTGACCACCTGCTGGCGGTCACCGCTGCCAAGGCGCAGTTCCGCCGCGCCGAACAGCCTGTCGACGATCAGGACATTTTGGTGGATGCGCGAATTGACGATCTGCGGTTCGCCGTCGGAACCGAGAACGAACAGGGGCGGCATCTCGCCCTGCACGATGCCGCGTGGGAAGACGACATAGACGCGCCTGCCGTCATCGAAGACGGAGACTGGACGCCATGGCGGGCTGTCGCCTTGCAGCTGCAAGGCGTAGCGATAGTTCCGCGCGGCCTCGGCCGGGATGACGGGGACCGACGGCGCGGTCGCTCGGCTGCCCGGCGGCGGTGCCGGATACGCCCATGCCACGGCAGGCATATAGAGCGCTTCGCGGGCGCGAAGTTCGATCATGTAGATGCGCCGGTCGGTGGTGATGACGAGGTTGGTCGAGATGTCCGGCCGGGTTGGCTTCACCAGCACATGCACTCGGCGCGTCGGACCGCTTCCGCTCTCTGTGTCGCCGATCACCCACCTGGCCGTGTCGCCGGCGGCGATCGGTCCCGCGCCGGTCAGGTTCTCGCCCGGCTCCAGCGCGATGGTGGTGATCTGTCCGACGGCGGCATAGACTTGGTAGAGCGCACCTTCCGACCAGGGATAGATCTGTATGGCATTGTAATAGCCTTCGCGACGCGGCTCGACACGGGCGGCGGCATTGGCGTTCTCAACGCGGCCGGTGGCCGTGCCGGCAGCCTCGCCGCCCCGCGCCACATTCCAGGTGGGCGGCACATGCAGCGGCCTTGGGCGTGCATCGGTGATGGGAGCCTGCGCGGACGGAAGAGGCGGGACATCGGCGTCGTAGCTGAATTGCGGTGTCCGGTTGGTGGCGCAGCCAGCGAGCATGGTCGCGGCAAGCAACAAAGCCGGAAAACCGAGTTTACGGAAAACCGGAAAAGCGGGTTCACTCAAAGACGTGCGGATCATTGACTCATCTCCCGCGACCAGTTGATTGCGTTGACATAGATTCCCAAGGGATTGGCGCGCAGGCGCTCGGCGTCACGCGGCGGCTGGATGACGATGGTGAGGATCGCGGTCCATCGCTCGGTGGTGGAGAGCTGGCCGTTTTCGTAGTGGCGTTCGGTCCAGGCTACGCGGAAACTGTCCGGGGACGCCCGGATGATGCTCGACACCTCGACGGCGACCTGCTGGCGGCCGACGCGCGTGAACGGGTCGTTGGCGCGGGCGTAGTCGTTGAGCGCCACGGCGCCGCGATCCGTGGTCCAGTCATAGGCCCTGAGCCAGTTCTGACGGACAATGATCGGGTCAGCCGGAAGCGAGCGGACCTGTTCGATGAAGCGGCCGAGATGGAATGCGATCTGCGGATCGGTCGGCCGATAATCGGCGGTAGCGGGGGCAACGGTCTGCGCCTGGCCGAGATTGTCGACTTGAACGACCCAGGGCACGACGGTTCCGCGCGCAGATTGCCAGACAAGAGCGCCGGCGAACCCGACCGAGAGGATCAGCGAACCGAACGCCATGTAGCGCCAGTTCCTTGCCTGGACCCGGGCCGAGCCGATGCGGTCGTCCCAGACTTGCGCGGCGCGCTGATAGGGCGTTTCGGGTTCCGGCACCTTGCCGTAATGGGTCGTCGGTCGTTTGAAGGTGTTCATGTGCGGTCACTTTCGGAAAGGCTGACTGAGGAGCCGCCACCGTGGCTGTCGCCGGACCGGACGGCATGGGCGGCAGCGGTGACGCCGTGGCTCATCGCCCGGCTGCGGCGCATCTGCTGCGCCCAGGCCGGTGGACCATCAGCGGCTGAAGGAGGTGATTGCTCGGGCGACGGGGCGCCCCCGACCGTGCCCATGGACGAACTGCCGCCGGACGCCGCAAATCCGGCCCTTGCGCCATCGGAATAGCTGGACTTCATGCTGTCGGCGGCATGGGAGGCTGCGCGCTTCAAAGGCGAGATGGCAGCCGAGCCTGCGGCGCGCGCCACACCGCCAAGGCCGGAAGCGACCCCCGCCGCGCCTGACCCACCCATGGAGCCGAGGGAATAGGCAGACGATGCTGCGCCGGCGGCTGAGGCCCCGCCGCGTGCAAGTGCAGCACCGCCCGAGAGTGTGGCACCGCCCCCCCGCGCGGCGAGCATGGTCGCACCACCGGCAGCGATCGCGGCACCGCCGACAGCGAGGCCAGTCCCGACGGCAGCGCCAGCACTGAGTTGCGGGCCGCCGGAGACGAGGCCGGTGGCGATGCCGGGGCCGAAGATGCCGAGGCCGAGAAGGGAAAGGGCTGCCAGCACGATCGCCATGGCGTCGTCGATGGTCGGGGTCGCGCCGCCGAAGCCGGCGGTGAACTGGCCGAAGAGTGTCGAGCCGATGCCGATGATGACGGCGAGGACCAACACCTTGATGCCGGAAGAGATGACGTTCCCCAGAACCCGTTCCGCCATGAAGGCGGTCTTGCCGAACAGGCCGAAGGGGATCAGCACGAAGCCCGCAAGCGTGGTCAGCTTGAACTCGATCAGGGTGACGAAGAGCTGGATTGCCAAAATAAAGAAGGCGAGGATAACCAGTGCCCAGGCGAAGAACAGGCAGAGGATCTGCACCAGGTTTTCAAAGACGGCGATCCAGCCCATGAGACTGGAGATGGATTCGAGCAGCGGCCGCCCGGCGTCGAGACCGATCTGGGCAACGCGGCCGGGGCGCAGGAGATCTGCGGCCGAAAAGCCTGTGCCGGAAGCCATGAGGCCCAGCCCGGCGAAGCTCTCGAAGACGATGCGTGCGAGGCTGTTCCAATTGCCAATGATATAGGCGAAGACACCGACAAAGATCGTCTTCTTCACCAGGCGCGCGAGAATGTCGTCGTCGGCGCCCCAGGCCCAAAACAGGGCGGCGAGCGTGACGTCTATGACGATCAGCGTCGTCGCGATGAAGGCAACTTCACCGCCGAGCAGGCCAAAGCCCGAGTCGATGTAGCTGGTGAAGATACCGAGAAAATTGTCGATGACCCCCGTTCCGCCCATGATTATCGCTCCCCATCCGGGCCAGGCGTCGACTGCGCGGGCGACCGTCCGAGGAAGCGGTCGCGGGTTTCGGCCCAGATCGCCAAGCATTCGGCGTCATTGGCCGCCGCCTCGCCCATTTCCTGACAGAGACGCTGCCCCTCGCGCAGGAGATCGACCTGTCGCGTCTGCAAAGGAACGGAAGGGGCCGGACCGGCTACATCCTCGCGGTTCATCTCGATGATCGCCGCCGTGATGGCGACGGCTACGAATACGATGGCTGCGATCCGGGCCAGCACCTTCCCCTCCATGATGGGCCTCCCCGGCGTCAGTTGAACATCTGGGCGTTGCCGGGCTGGTAGCCCGAGCCCGGTGTCAGGAAGCGTTCGCGCTGGATGCGGCCCTGTTCGGCGGCGGTCGCGCGTTCGGCTTCCATCAGGGCGTCGGCCCGGCCGTTGGCCGAGATGACCGCGATCAGGTCGGAAAGCTGCTGCGACTGGAGGGCGAGAAGCTGATTGCCGGCTTGGGTGGCCTGAAGCGCGCCGGTCGCCCCTTGGCTTTCGCCGACGAGCGCGGACATCTCCGCGCGGTTGCTGTCGATATTGCCGACGACACCCGCCTGCACCCGCATCGCGTCCTGAAGACCCCCGACGGTATTTTCCCAGCGGGTTCGGGCATCCGCAATGAGCTGCTGGTCGGTGGCCGTGAGGGAAAGGTTGCCATAATCCTGCTGGAACATCTGGTCGATGTTCTGCACATCGAAGGCGATGTTCTGGGCCTGCCCGAGAAGCTGCTGGGTGCGTTGGACGTTCTGCTGAAGCGCCTGAAGCGAACTGTAGGGCAGGCTCGCGAGGTTGCGGGCCTGGTTGATCAGCATCTGCGCCTCGTTCTGGAGCGAGGTGATCTGGTTGTTGATCTGTTCCAGAGTGCGGGCGGCGGTCAGCAGGTTCTCCGCGTGGTTGGTCGGGTCATAGACGATCCGCCCAATGCCGAAGAAGGCGTGGGCCGGTGTCGTGAACATCGGGGTCAGCGCCAGCGGTGCGGTGAGCGCAAGGGCGAGCGCCGAAGCGCTGGCGATGCGGGTGAGCCGGGGAATTGTGCGCGTCATGGGGTAATCTCCTCTTCTTCCAGGATGAGTTCGATTTCGCCGAGGTCAGCGACCGTCGGCGGCAGGGTCTCGCTTTCGGTCGCGAGATTGGTGAGGTCCGGGATGAGATCGGCGGCCCAATCGACGTCGCGTGCCCGGAGCCAGGCCGAGAGGAACCCGTCGCCACCGTGTTCAGCGAGGATTTCGGTGATCAGGGCCTGATCGGATTTGGCCGAGGCGGCGCAGAGCGCCAGACCGACCTCCGACAATCCAAGATCGAACAGGCGGTTGCCACGCCGCGACTGGCAGTAGTAGTCCCGCTTCGGAGTCGCCCTGGCCAGGATTTCGATCTGGCGATCATTGAGGCCAAAGCGGCGATAGATCGCGGTGATCTGGGGTTCGATGGCGCGCTCGTTCGGCAAGAGGAGTCGCGTCGGGCAGCTTTCAATGATGGCCGGAGCAATGGCGGAATTGTCGATGTCGGACAGCGACTGCGTGGCGAAGATGACGCTGGCGTTCTTCTTGCGCAGGGTCTTGAGCCATTCTCTGAGTTGGTCCGCGAACCCTTCGTCGTCCAGCGCAAGCCAGCCCTCGTCGATGATCAGCAGCGTAGGTTGCCCACCCAACCGATCGCCGATGCGGTGGAAGAGATAGGAGAGGACGGCGGGCGCTGCGCCGGTGCCGACGAGGCCCTCGATTTCAAATGCCTGGACATCGGCCGAACCGAGATGTTCGCTCTCGGCGTCGAGCAGCCGACCATACGGGCCGCCGACGCAATAAGGCCGTAGCGCCTGTTTCAGGTCGTTGGACTGGAGCAGCACGGCAAGGCCGGTGATGGTGCGTTCGCCGACCGGGGCGGAAGCAAGCGAAGTCAGCGCCGTCCAAATATGTTCCTTGACGTCCGGGGTGATCTGGATGTTCTCGCGCATCAGGATCGCGACGATCCAGTCCGCAGCCCAGGCGCGCTCGGAGGTCTGGTGAATACGAGCCAGCGGTTGCAGCGAGACGGAAGCATCGGCCGCATCGGTCAGCTCGCCGCCAAGATCGTGCCAGTCCCCTTGCATGGCGAGGGCGCAGGCGCGGATGGACCCCCCGAAATCGAAGGCAAAGACCTGAGCGCGCGGATAGCGGCGAAACTGCAAGGCCATCAGCGCCAGCAGCACGGATTTGCCCGCGCCGGTCGGTCCGACGACGAGGGTATGGCCCACGTCGCCCACATGCAGGGAAAGCCGGAACGGCGTCGATCCCTCGGTCCTGCCGTAAAGCAGTGGGGGTGCGCCGAGATGATCGTCGCGTTCCGGCCCCGCCCACACGGCGGACGAAGGGACCATGTGGGCAAGGTTGAGCGTCGAGACCGGCGGCTGCCGGACATTGGCATAGGCATGTCCGGGCAGGCTGCCGAGCCAGGCGTCGACGGCATTGACCGTCTCGACCATGACGCTGAAATCGCGGGACTGGATGATCTTTTCGACCAGCCGCAGCTTTTCGTCGGCGCGGCGGGCGTCCTCGTCCCAGACGGTGACGGTCGCCGTGACATAGGCCATCCCGGCCATGTCGGCGCCGAGTTCCTGCAAGGCCATGTCCGCGTCGGCGGCCTTGTTCGCCGCATCGGTATCCACGAGCGCAGATTGCTCGTTGGTCATCACCTCCTTGATGATCGCCGCGATGCTCTTGCGCTTGGCGAACCATTGCCGCCTGATCTTCGTCAGCAGCCGGGTCGCGTCGGTCTTGTCCATAAGGATGGCGCGGGTGGACCATCGGTAGGGAAAGGCCAGCCGGTTCATCTCGTCGAGCAGGCCGGGTGTGGTGGTGCCCGGAAAGCCGGTGATCGTCAGAAGCCGGAGATGTTGATTGCCCAGTCGGGGTTCCAGGCCGCCGGTCAGCGGCTGATCGGCCAGCAGCGCATCGAGATAGACCGGAGTTTCGGGCACGCGGACGCGATGCCGGTTGGTCGAAATCGTCGAGTGGAGGTAGGTCAGCGTGCCGGCGTCATCGAGCCATCGGCACTCGGGCATGAAGCCGTCGAGCAGCGCCAGCACGCGGTCGGTGCGGTCGATGAAGCCGCGCACCAGTTCCCAGGGGTTCACGCCCGAGGTCTCGCGCCCTTCATACAGCCAGGACTCGGAACGTGCGGCATCTTCGGCGGGCGGGAGCCACAGGAAGGTCAGGAAGTAGCCAGAGACGAAATGGCTGCCCTCCTCCTCGAAATCGGCCTTCCGCTCGGCATCGACCAGCGCCGAGGCCGGATCGGGGAAGCGGCTTGCGGGATAGCTTGCGGCTTCCGACCGCTGTGCTTCGACAAAGATGGCCCAGCCGGAGCCGAGACGGCGGAAGGCGTTGTTCAGCCGCCCGGCCACCGCGACCAGCTCGGCCGCGACGGCGGAATCCAGATCGGGACCGCGAAACTTCGCCGTCCTCTGAAAACTCCCGTCTTTGTTCAAGACGACGCCGGAGACGACCAATGCGGACCATGGCAGATAGTCGGCGAGCCGCGTGGCGGTGCGGCGATATTCGGCAAGGTTCATCATGGCCGCGCCCTCACACCGCCAGATGGCCGGGGACGCGCAGATGCCTACGCCCGACCTCGACGAATTGGGGATCGCGCTTCGCCGCCCATACGGCTGCGAAATGGCCGATTGCCCAAATGGCGATGCCGACCAGCCAGAGGCGCAAACCGAGGCCCACGGCTCCGGCCAGCGTGCCGTTCATGATGGCGATGGCGCGCGGAGCGCCGCCGAGCAAAATGTGCTCGGTCAGCGCCCGGTGGACCGGGACGGAGAAGCCCGGCAGTTGGCCGCCATGATCCGCGCCATCGGCCATCAGACGAGCGCCCCGCCGCCGAACGAGAAGAAGGACAGGAAGAAGCTGGACGCGGCGAAGGCGATCGACAGACCGAATACGATCTGGATCAATCTCCGAAAGCCGCCGCTGGTGTCGCCGAACGCCAGCGTGAGGCCGGTGACGATGATGATGATCACGGCGATGATCTTGGCGACCGGCCCCTCGATCGACTGAAGGATGGATTGCAGGGGCGCTTCCCACGGCATCG
>ENA-OOKA01000141-OOKA01000141.1-human-skin-metagenome-genome-assembly--contig:-NODE-141-length-24804-cov-7.712999_pt1 | contig 24804 bp, 21 predicted proteins | sample MGYA00248825_ERZ500995 | MGnify/ENA primary metagenome ERZ500995 (study PRJEB25958, sample SAMN03398540) | human skin metagenome | study: EMG produced TPA metagenomics assembly of the Human Skin...
GGCTGCTCGGCACCGAGCTCGCGGCCGCCTCGGCCGGGGAGCACGCCGCGGCCCGCACCGCGGGCACCGACGTCGGAGGCGGCACCCCGGACACCACCGCAGACGGAGGGCAGGCATGACCACCGCACCGGACTACACCCAGACCGAGCTCATCGTGTGCGCGGCGGCCCAGATGCTCGCCGACAAGCACACGGTGTTCGCCGGGATCGGCCTGCCCACGCTCGCCGTCGACCTCGCGCACCGCACGATCAACCGCGACATCGAGCTGATCTACGAATCCGGCGTCTCCGGCGCCCACCCGGAGGCGATGGCCGAGGGCATCGCCGACTCCGTCGTCGTGTCCGGCGCCGAGGCGGTCGTGAACATGCAGGCCCTGTTCGGCTACGTGCTCCAGGGCGGCAATGTCGACGTCGGCTTCCTCGGCGCCGCTCAGATCGACCGGTTCGGCTCGCTCAACACCACGGTGATCGGCGAGTGGGGCAGACCGTCGGTGCGCCTCCCGGGATCGGGCGGAGCGACGGACATCATGGCCAACGCCGGCGAGATCTTCGTCATCATCCGGCGCCACGATCCGTCCGCGTTCCCCGCCGAGGTCGACTTCGTCACCTCGCCCTCGCCCGTCCGCGCCCGCGAGGCCGGGGTGGGCATCCAGCCCGCCGGCCACGGGGTGAGCGTCGTCATCACCCCGCTCGGCGTGCTCCGGCGCACCGACAGGTACGGCGAGCTCGTGCTCACGCACGTCCATCCGGGCGTCACCGTCGAACAGGTCCGGGAGAACACCGGCTGGGACCTCGCCGTCGCACCGGACGTGCAGACCACGGCGGAGCCCACCGTCGAGCAGGTGCGCCTGCTCCGCGACGAGATCGACACCGTCAGGCTCTATCTGCGCTGACACCCGCACCGCGCGCACCCGGGCGATCGGGGCGCGCGGATCCACCCGAGACGGCCGTACCGGCCGACAGATCGATCGCCCGCCGGCAGTTCCGGCGGGCAGCACGAGGAGGAGACACGTGGACACCACGGCTCAGGACAGCAAGGCCCAGCACCTGCGGGAGACGTTCTCGCGCACCGGAAACGGTCCGCTCGCCGGCATCATCGTCGCCGACTTCGGCCGCGTGCTCGCCGGCCCCTACGCCACGATGCTGCTCGCCGACCTCGGCGCGACGGTGATCAAGGTCGAGAGCCCCGGCGGCGACGACACCCGCCTGTGGAAGCCCCCGGTGCGCGAGGACGACGCGACGTACTACCTGTCGGTCAACCGCAACAAGACCGATGTCGTCCTCGACTTCCGGGACGCGGGCGACCTCGAGCTCGCCCGCGAGCTCGCTCGCCGCGCCGACGTCGTCGTCGAGAACTTCAAGCCCGGCGGCCTCGTCAAGTACGGACTCGACCACGAGACCGTCGCCCGGACCAACCCGAACGTCATCTACTCCTCGGTGACCGGGTTCGGACCGAACAACCCGCAGCCGGGCTACGACCTGCTCGTCCAGGGGCTGTCGGGCTTCATGAGCCTCACCGGCGACGCCGACGGCCCGCCCTACCGCGGCGGCGTCGCGATCTTCGACGTCATCACCGGCCTCCACACCACCATCGGCATCCTCGCCGCGCTCCAGCACCGCAACCGCACGGGCGAGGGCCAGAAGGTCGACACCAACCTGCTGTCGTCCGCGCTGTCGGGCCTGGCGAACCAGACCTCGGCGTACGTGGCCGGCGGGGTCGTGCCGCACCGCATGGGCAACGAGCACCCGAGCCTCTACCCCTACCAGCCGATGCCCACGAAGGACGGCGACCTCATCATCGCGTGCGGCAACGATCGCCAGTTCGCGGTGCTCGCCAATGCCGTCGAGCGCACCGAATGGCTCTCCGATGAGCGCTTCGCGACCGCCTTCCCGCGCAACAGCAACCGCAAGGCGCTCGAACCGCTCCTCATCGAGGCGCTCTCGCACCGGACGGCGCAGGAGTGGTACGAGCTGCTCACCGCCGCGGGTCTGCCCTGCGCGCCGATCAACACGATCGAGCAGGGCGTGCAGCTCGCCGAGCGGATCGGTCTCGAACCCGTCGTCGAGGTGACCACCGGGGATCGCACGATCCCCACCGTCCGCAATCCGATCTCGCTGTCGAAGTCGCCGGTCGTCTACGACCTCGCCCCGCCGGCCCTCGGCCAGGACACCGAGCTCGTGCGCCGGTGGCTGCAGGAGGAGTACACCCGCCCCGACGAGGAGCAGGGCGCCGCGCCCACCGAGGCCTGAGGGGCGTGACCGACGCCGCAGGGTCCTCCTCCGCCCCGGAGCGCGAACCGGGGAGACTCGCATACCTCGCGATGCTCGGCACCACGACCGTGGGCGCGCTGTCCGGCAACGTCATCAACGCCCCGCTCCACCGGATCCAGCAGGACTTCGGGGCGACCGACAGCCAGACCGTGCTCGCGGTGTCGGCGTTCACCGTGTCGATGGTGATCTTCGTGCCGTTCACCGGATGGCTGTGCGACCGGTTCGGCACCGTGCGGATCGTGCTCGGCGGGCTCGCTGTCATGGTCGTGGCGCAGGCGCTCGCCGCGTTCTCGGTCAACCTCGAGATGCTCATCCTGCTCCGGGTCGCGCAGGGGATCGCGTGCTCGACGTTCCCGCCCGGCGTGCAGCGCGCCCTCGTCGCGCTGTGGCCCTCGAAGGGGCAGGCGGCGATGGCGGCGTGGGCCTCGGCGATCGGCGTCGGGCAGGCCGTCGGGCCGCCGGTCGGCGGGGTGGTGTCGGAGATCTTCGGGTGGCGCGCCGTCTTCATCCTCCAGGCCTCGCTGTGCCTGATCCTCGCCGTCGTCATCGCGGTCGCGGTGCCCAAGGTGCGCGGACGACGGGCCCCCATCCACGGGGTTGGGATGGCGGTGCTCATGATCGCGATGGGCGCGTCTGTCCTGCTCGTCACCCTCGTCGGCCAGCGCGCGGACCCGCTCACCGAGGTCGTCGTCGCGGTCATCGCCTCGGCCGGACTCGTCATCTACGTCATCCTCGCGGCGCGGTACCCGGAGACCCTGTTCGAACCGCGCTCGCTCCTCGAGAAGCGCTACATCCGCGGCACGGTGTCCGCCGGATCGACGATGTTCATCATGGGCGTGTGCCTCGTGAGCATGCCGCTCTACCTCGGTGAGCGTCTGGGCCTCACCCCCGGTCCCGTGGGACTCGTCGTGTTCGCGATGGCCTTCGCGATGGCGGTGTCCGGCAGGTTCACCGCGTGGCTGTCGGAGAAGCTCTCCATGCGCACCGTCATCGAGGCGGGCCTCGGGGTGCTCATCCTCGCCCCGCTCGTCCTCGGCTGGTGGACGTCACGGGAGCCGGACTCCGCCGGGATCCAGGTCGCGGTGATCGTCGTGCTTCTCCTGCTCATCGGAACCGGCCTCAACGCCGGGCAGAGCATCGCGGCCTACGCGATCTCGCGCTCGCTCGCGGCGAAGAACTCGATGGCGTTCGGCCTCCACAACACCGCCCGCTTCATGGGCATGGCCACCGGATACGCGTGGGCCGCGCTCATCTACCCGCTCGGTGCGCCGGTCCTCCTGTACGCAGGTGCCTCGGTCGTCGCGCTCGTCGCCCTGCTCACCACGGTCATCGGCGGCCCCGCCGGCCGTGTGGAGCCGGTGCGCGAGCCGGCCTGAGCCGGCAGCCTCGGCCGAGGCGAGTGCGCCCGGACCGGTGCATCAGGCAGGCGGACCCAGGCCGCGACAGCACGCGCCGCTGGGGAGACCGAGTTGTCACGCGGGTGTCCGGGAGCCCACTCATCCCCGGCCGGTGGAGCTTTCACGCGATGCGTCCGCGCCGACCCGTAGGCTGGGAGCATGGACGAGGCCGCGCATTCCCACGACATCGCCGCGCCACCCGGCGAGCCCGCACCCCCGACGGCCGTCGGCGATCCCGAGGCACCCGGTGAGGCATCGGTGTCCGACGGGAACACGGTGCCCGGCGATGCGTCGGTGACTGACGGGGACGTGGCATCCGCCCCGGCTCCCGGTTCCCCGGAGGCTCTGCGGATCCTCTCCGAGGTCTTCGGCTACGAGGCCTTCCGCGGTGACCAGGGTGCGATCATCGACCACGTCGCCGGGGGCGGGGACGCGGTCGTCCTCATGCCCACCGGCGGCGGCAAGTCGCTGTGCTACCAGATCCCCGCGCTCCTGCGGCCGGGCACCGGGATCGTCGTGTCCCCGCTCATCGCCCTCATGGCCGATCAGGTCGCCGCGCTCGAGGCGCTCGGCATCCGGGCGGCGTTCCTCAACTCCTCGCTCGACCTCGACGAGGCCCGCACCGTCGAGGCCGCGTTCGCCGCCGGCGAGCTCGACCTCCTCTACATGGCCCCGGAGCGCCTCGTCCTCGAGCGCACCCGCGCCCTGCTCCACCGCGCCCCCGTGGCGCTCTTCGCGATCGACGAGGCGCACTGCGTGTCCCAATGGGGCCACGACTTCCGCCGCGACTACCTGGGGCTGTCCCTCCTCGCCGAGGAGTTCCCGGAGATCCCGCGGATCGCGCTCACCGCGACGGCCACCCGCGCCACCCACGAAGAGCTCACCGAGCGGCTGCGGATGGAGAGGGCGCGGCACTTCGTGTCGAGCTTCGACCGGCCGAACATCCAGTACCGGATCGTGCCCAAGGACCAGCCGCGCAGGCAGCTCATCGACTTCATCTCCCGCGAGCACGACGGCGAGGCCGGGATCGTCTACTGCCTGTCGCGCAAGAGCGTCGATGCGCTCGCCCAGGCGCTCGACGCCCGCGGGATCCCGGCGCTGCCCTACCACGCGGGCATGGATGCGGCCGATCGCGCCCGGAACCAGGCCCGGTTCCTCCGCGAGGACGGCATCGTCATGGTCGCGACGATCGCGTTCGGGATGGGCATCGACAAGCCCGACGTCCGGTTCGTCGCCCACCTCGACCTGCCGAAGTCGATCGAGGGCTACTACCAGGAGACCGGACGCGCCGGGCGCGACGGCCTCGCCGCGACCGCGTGGATGGCCTACGGGCTCGGCGACGTCGTCAACCAGCGCCGGCTCATCGACTCCGGGGAGGGATCCCCGGAGTTCCGGCGGAACCAGCGCGCCCACCTCGACGCGATGCTCGCGCTGTGCGAGACCGTCGACTGCCGGCGCGTCCAGCTCCTCCGGTACTTCGGGCAGGAATCGACCCCCTGCGGCAACTGCGACACCTGCCTGGCACCCCCGCGCACATCGGACGCGACGATCGCGGCGCAGAAGCTCCTCTCCGCGCTCATCCGGCTCGACCGCGAGCGCGGCCAGCAGTTCGGCTCCGGACAGGTCATCGACGTGCTGCTCGGCCGCGACAATCCGCGCTCGGAGCAGTCCCGGCACGACGAGCTCAGCGTGTGGGGAGTGGGCGCGGAGCTGAGCGAGAAGCAATGGCGCACGGTCATCCGGCAGCTCATGGCCGCCGACATCATCGCCGCGGCCGGCGAGTACAACGTCCTCGTGCCCGGCCCGCGGGCCACCGGGGTGCTCCGCGGCGAGGAGACCGTGCATCTGCGCGATGATCCGGAGCCCGCCCGGGTCTCCCGCCGGTCCCGAGGTGCGAGCGGCTCGTCGGGTGCGCGCGCCTCGGCGGCGGACGGGCTCGCGGGCGCGGACCGGGAGCTGTTCGAGGCGCTGCGCGAATGGCGGACGGAGACCGCGCGGGAGAAGCAGATCCCTCCCTACATGGTGTTCTCCGACGCGACCCTCGTGGGCATCGTCGAAGCGCGGCCGGCCTCGCGCGGCGCGCTCGGCACGGTGAGCGGCGTCGGGCTCAAGAAGCGTGCCGAGTACGGCGAGGCGATCCTCGCGGTCGTCGCAGGGGCCGCTGCGGGGGAGTGACGCCGGAGGCCTCGCCGCACGACCCGGTCAGGGCAGCCGGACGGCGTCGACGACGGCCGCGTTCTCGCCCCGGAAGGTGAAGTCGGAGAGCTCCTCGGACACCGTCAAGCGCGTGCTCGATGCCGGGTCGGCGAGGTCGACGAACTCGAGCTGCGGAACGGGGGAGCCGCCGGCGAGCTGCTCGGTGGATTCCGCCCAATGGACGACGACCGCCTCCGCGCCGTCGAGCCATGCACCGTGGACGGTGTCGGGGGAGAAGTCGCCATCGAGGACCTGGGAGCGCACCGGCTCCGGGTCGCTGTCGACCTCGGCGGCCGGCACCTGCTCGAACGTGCCGTTCTGATCGAGCCAGACGAGCGCATCCCCGGTGTCGTCCGCGATGGCGCCGCGCGATTCGCCGAAGCCGAGGAATCCGTCCCCGGCGGAGTCGACGAGCTGCTCCTCGACGGATCCGGAGACGGTGTCGATCGCGCGGATGCGGATGCCCTGCTCCACACCGTCGTCCGGGTGGACGCGCTCGGTGAGGAACAGCCGGCCGCCGATGCAGGGGAGATCCCCGGTGCTGCCCTCGAGGATCCCTGATTCGATCGGTGCGGCCAGGCGGTCCGACCGGCCCTGCTGGAACATCGTGAGCCGCCAGGCGTCGCCCGCGGCCTCCTCCTCGGTGAGCACGGCGGTCATCGTGCCGCACGCGCCCGAGGCGACCGGCCGGCCCTCGACGCTGTGCTCCGCGGTGACGCCGTCCGCGCCGATCTCGACGACCTCGGTGCCCGCCCCTCCCGCGCGGACGACCGTCGTCGAATCCTCCCGGCCGAGCAGGCTGCCGTCGCCGGTGTCCCCGAAGGATCCCAGCCGTTCGGTCACCGGATCCGGTCCGTACCGGGTGACGGTGCGGCCGGTGAGGAGCACCAGGCTGTCGCCCTGCCGTTCGAGCTCGGCTCCACTCCTGCCCAGCTCGAAGCGGTCGAACGAGCCGTCCGGGCGGACCATGAGGAGCGAGAACTCCGAGTCCCCCTCCGCGGACACCGCCTCGGATCCGATGAGCGCTGCGGAGTAGAGCGAGAGGTCGAGGTCCTCGGGCGCGCGGTTCCCGCCGGGCGTGCACCCGCCGAGCACGGTTGAGAGGGCGAGTGCGGACGCCAGCGCGGACATGCGGGGAAGGCTCATGATGGTCCCACGCTAGCCGTGCGGGACCGGTGCCGCCCACGCTCGAGGCCGTCTCACCGGAAACGGTCAGACGGCCTCGAGGGGGGTCGAACAGGAGTCCGGCGGGTCACACCCCGCCGATGAGCCCCTTGCCGCCGTCGAGCACGAGCACCTGGCCGGTGATCCAGCTCGCCTCCTCGGAGAGGAGGAACGCTGACGCCGCGGCGATGTCCTCCGGGGTGCCGAGGCGCTTCATCGGGTAGCCGGCGGCCACCCCCTCCTCGTCCTTCGCGTAGAGCGCCTCGGCGAACTTCGTCTTGACGACGGCAGGTGCCACGGCGTTGACGCGGACGTCCGGACCGAGCTCCATCGCGAGCTGGCGGGTGATGTGGATGAGCATCGCCTTGGACGAGCCGTAGAAGCCGATGTTCTCCGGCTGGCCCAGGCCCGCCACGGAGGCGACGTTGAGCACCCGGCCGCCGCGCTCGGCGAACGATGCCCGGTAGACCTTCTGCGTCCACGACAGCGCGGACAGGTCGTTGACTTCGACGACCTTGCGGGCCGCACCCAGATCGAGATCGATCATCGGGCCGTAGACCGGGTTGATGCCGGTGTTGTTGACGAGGATGTCGACGGGTCCGAAGGTCTCGGTGACCTTCGCGATGACCTCGTCCTGGTGATCGGGCTGGTCGGCCTTGCCGGCGACGGCGATCGCGTGCTCCGGGCCGCCGAGGGTCTCGACCGCGGCGTCGAGCGCCTCCTGGCCGCGCGCGGTGATCGCGACCCTCGCGCCCTCGTCGACGAGGCGCTGGGCGATGCCGAGGCCGATGCCGCGCGAGGCTCCGGTGACAATGGCCACGGTGTTCTCGAACCGACGGGTCATGGGTGCTCTCCTTCGAGTGGTGGGCGGTGCAGACGTGCGGACACGGCGCTTCGAAGCCGTGCCGAACGATTGTTCACCATCCTATGTGCGCGGGTCCGCGCGTCAATCGGAACCGACTGCGGACCCGGCCTGCAGCGGCGCACGTGCGGTCCGGCGCGGTCATGACCGTGTCGAGCGGTGTCGCCCGGTCCTGTGCTGTCCTTGGCCCACGCATGCGCGGCCCGGCGGCCGCGCGGATGCCAGGTCAGTCGAGCCAGGTTCCGCGGAGCCGCGGCGCACGGCGCCTGCGCACGCTCTGACAGCGCGGACACCAGTAGACGGAGCGGGCGGCGATCTGGGCGTCGCGCACCGGGGTGTCGCACAGGCGGCACGGCAGCCCCTGCCGGTGGTAGACGTAGAACGACTTCTCCCGCGGGACCACGCCGGGGTCCTCGTCGCCGTTCTGGCGGGTGCCGCGCGAGCGCTCCCGGATGATCGGGTGGATGTCGCGGTGCTCGGGCTCCGTCGTGACGATCCGGCCTGTGCGCGCACCGTACCGGAGGAGGGGCACGAGGTCGTCCCACAGGCCCTCCACGATGCTCGCGGTGAGGTCCGAGCCGGCGACGAACGGATCGAGCCGCGCGCGGAACAGGAGCTCCGCGCGGTAGATGTTCCCGATCCCGGCGACCACGGCCTGATTCATCAGCTGGGCGCCGATCGCGGTGCGCGACCTGCGCACCCGGTCGACGAAGGCCTGCGGTTCGGCGTCGGCGCGGAGGGGATCCGGGCCGAGCCGAGCGAGGATCTCCGCGCGTTCGACGGGGTCGATCACCGCGCAGGCGGTGGGCCCGGTGAGATCGGCGAGGCCGTGCGGTCCCACGACCCTCAGGCGCACGTTCTCCCCCGGAACGAGGTGACGCCAGGAATCCTTTCGGCCCGCACCTCGGCCCGCGCCCGAGGTGCCCGGAGTGCTCTCCTGCTCGCCGAGGCGCCTGCGGGGCGCGCCGATCGCATGGACCCGGGCGAACGCCTCGTCCCCGGCGAAGGTCCAGGAGCCGTAGAGCCCCAGGTGGACGTGGATGTAGGACTCCGGGGAACCGCCGTCGAGCGCGCGCCCCTCGGGGGCGAACCCGAGGAAGAGGTGCTTGCCCACGGCCTCCGAGGACACGAGGAACTGCCCGGACAGGCGCTCGGCGCCGGCGGCGAACCGGCCCTGCGGGCTCGACAGCGCGAGCCGGGCGCCGAGGAACGCCTCGTCGAACGCGGAGGCCAGCCGGTGGATCGTGTGGCCCTCGGGCATCAGCGGACCCCCGTCGCGCCGCGCCGGGGAATCATGCGACCTCCTTGAAGAACCAGCAGCGGTCACCCGGGTCCGTCGCCGAGGTGGCGAGCAGCCCGTCCTCGATTTCGCCGAAGGTGAACGGGGGCTCGTCCCCGTGCTCGAGGACGACGAACCCGGCGCGGTGGACGAAGCCGGCGAGCGACTCCGGGCAGGCGCCGGTGAGCAGAGCGCGGGTGGGCAGTCCGGCCTGGCCGAGGACCTGCGGGGCGAGCCCGAGCAGCACCGTGGCGATGCCGCGCGAGCGGAAGCCCGGGGCGGTGGCGAGTGCGCGCACGAAGAGTGCGGTGCCGTTGTCGTAGCTCACCGCGGTGAGGACGAGAACCCCGGTGAGGGTGCCGGCGGCATCGCGGACGACGAGCCCCGTGTGCTGGGGCTCGAGGGTGAATGCGGTGGCCGCGGACGGCCGCTCGGCGGAGTCTGGCCCGGCCGGATCCGGGCCTGCGCCGTCGAGCGCGTCGCGGACGAGCGCGGCCGCCTCCTCGCGGCCCTCGTCGACGAGGAGATCGAAGGTCAGGCCGTCGTCCACGAGCGCCTGCGCCCAGCGGACGTGCCGCTTCCTCACCGCGTCGTTGTGCAGTCCGGGAAAGAGAATCGCCATGCCTGCCACAGTAGCGCGGTGCTCCGCGGCGGCTTCCCGGCGCCCGGCTCGGCGGCGGTCCCCGTATGTCGCTGGGGCTAGAGCGCGCTAGAGGCCGGTACCGTGTGGCCATGGACCCGATTCGGAACCCCTATGCCCCCGGGGCCGGCCAGCGCCCGCCCGAGCTCGCCGGACGCGACACCGAGCTCGACATGTTCCAGGTCGTGCTCGAGCGGATCGCGCGCGGTCGGCCCGAGCGCTCCCTCGTCCTCACCGGTCTGCGCGGGGTCGGAAAGACCGTGCTCCTCAACAGCCTGCGCTCCTCGGCGGTGCGCTCGCGCTGGGGGACCGGCAAGATCGAGGCGCGGCCGGACTCCGAGCTGCGCCGCCCGCTGTCCGCGGCCCTCCATCAGGCGGTGCGCGAGCTCGGCATCCGCGACGAGGACTCCCGCACCCACGTCCTCGGTATCCTCAAGGCCTTCGCCCAGCGGAGCGCGGGCAAGGACGCCAAGCTCCGCGACAAGTGGCAGCCGGGCATCGACGCCCCGGCGGTGACGGGCCGGGCGGACTCGGGCGATATCGAGATCGACCTCGTCGAGCTGTTCACCGACATCGCCGGCCTCGCGCAGGACAGCGGCAAGGGGGTGGCGGTCTTCATCGACGAGATGCAGGACGTCCAGCCCGCCGATGTCTCCGCGCTGTGCGCCGCCTGCCACGAGATCTCCCAGCTCGGCCTCCCGTTCGTCGTCGTCGGGGCCGGACTGCCGCATCTGCCGGCGGTGCTGTCGGCGTCGAAGTCGTACTCCGAGCGCCTGTTCCACTACCGGCGCATCGACCGGCTCGACCGGGAGCAGGCGGACCGGGCGCTGCGAACCCCGGCACTCGACGAGGGCGCGGACTTCACCGCCGAGGCGCTCGCCGCCCTCTACGAGGCCACCGACGGCTACCCGTACTTCGTCCAGGCCTACGGCAAAGCCGCGTGGGACGTCGCCCCGAAGTCGCCGATCACCGCGGAGGACGTCACCGTCGCCGCGCCGGCCGCCCAATCGGAGCTCGCGGTCGGGTTCTTCGGCTCCCGGTACGAGCGGGCGACGCCGGCCGAGCGCGAGTACATGAAGGGCCTCGCCGATCTCGAGGTGCGCGAGGGCGCGACGCCCGACCCCACCGGGGTCCCGACGAAGGACCTCGCCGAGCACCTCGGGCGCAAGCCGCAGTCGCTCTCCCCGGCGCGCGACGGCCTCATCAAGAAGGGGCTCGTGTACTCGGCCGAGCGCGGTCGGATCGCCTTCACCGTGCCGCACTTCGGGAAGTACCTGCGGTCCCAACCGGAGCTGTGACGGGGGAGCGGACAGCCGGGTGATCGGAGTCCGGGAACGGGGGATCACGCCTCTCTACCGCATGTTTACTTTAAGACGTAAACTCAACAAATTGGGCTCGATCGTTGACTGTATGAACTACGTGGAGGAGCGGCGTGGGAACCTGGGAAACAGCCGAATGGGCCGCCGCTGAGACTTCGGGGATCCCGCGGCGCGAGCGGAGGGCCGGGTCGTTCCAGACGTATCTGCCGGACGCTCTCGTGGGCGTGCCGCTCGTCCTCGGCCGCGAGGCCGATTCGCGCGTGGCCGAAGCCGAATACGCCGTACGCCGACTTGATCGACGCGCCGGAGCGGACCTCGCAGGGATCTCGCGGTATCTCCTGCGCTCGGAGGCGATCGCATCCTCGCGCATCGAAGGCATCGCCCCGAACCCGCGGAACGTCGCCCTCGCTGAGCTCGGGCTGTCCGAGGAGGTCTCGGGGATCGGCGAGCAGGCGCAGCTCGTCGCGAACAATATGACGATCGTGAAGTCTTCGACCACGGCTCTCGTCGACGCACCGACGGTGCAGCTCGACGATGTGGTCGACCTGCAGCGCGCGCTGCTCCCGGACGCTCACCGGTTGCACGGAGTGCGGGCGCGCCAGAACTGGATCGGTGGATCGGGCCATCATCCGCTCGACGCCGACTTCGTGCCCCCAGCACCGGAGCGCGTGCCTGCGCTCCTCGACGACTGGATCACCTACCTCAACGGTGCCGCCCATTCACCGATCATCCAGGCCGCGCTCGTCCATGCGCAGTTCGAGACGATCCATCCCTTCGCAGACGGCAATGGCAGGGTCGGGCGTGCTCTCATCCATACGGTGCTCGCCCGACGCGGACTGACCTCCGGGGCGGTGCTGCCGGTCAGTCTCGTGCTGGCGACGCACAGCGGAGCGTATATCGAGGGGCTCACTGCGTTCCGGCACTCCGGTGAACCTGGTTCCTCCGAGGCCATCGCCGCTCGGGAGTGGTGGATCACCACCTTCGCCGATGCCGTGATCGAAGCGAGCGCCCAGGCCATGAGCTTCGCCGAGGACCTGGATGAGCTGCGCGGGCAGTGGAACGTCCGTTTGGAGCAGCATCGAAAGCGTGGTGGAAGAACGCGACGGCTCCGCAGCGATTCGGCGGTGACCCTCGTCCTCCGCGACCTCCCCGGTTCGCCGGTTCTCACCCCGGGGACCGTGCAACGGATCCACGGCGTGACTGCTGCAGCCGCAGTCAGAGCACTCGAGGAACTCCAATCCGCGGAGATCCTCGAAACCCGTTCGATCGGCAGGCGCCGCCGTGCGTACATCGCCTCGGAAGTCCTCGACCTCGTGGCGGCCACCGAGCGGAGGTTGGCGAGCACTCGATTCGACACCCGACTCAGCCCACCGGTTCGTCCCGTCCCCGTACGACCTCCCACCCCCGGATAGGGGTCCACCATGACCACCGACTCCACTCGCACCCGCGTCCCTCGGGCGATCGACGGACACCCGCTGCGCACCGAGCTGATCACGGCCGGGGCCGCACCGGTTCGGCACTCGCGCTCGCCCAGGCCTTCGAGCTCTCCGCGCCCCGGGCCGAGGTGTGGGTCAACCTCACGGGTGCGGTCTTCTCACCCGCGCCCCGCCCGTGCGGCCACCGGGTCCCGCCCCAGTAGACTGCACCTCATGGGTAAGAAGTCCAAGAAGTCCAAGGAAGAACTCATCGCCAAGCGGCTCGCCAAGGCGCAGGCCGGCGCCTTCGTCCAGCGCCCCTTCGAGGGGCTGCCGTTCGAGGCCGACCTCGTGTGCCTGCGCGAGCTCGTGCCCGCCGCGACGGCGACCGCGAAGCTCACCGAGGAGTACGGCGGCGACGAGATCACGTTCGCCTCGCTCCTCCCGGCGGCCTGGCAGGCGCTCCACCGCGCCGATGGCGTGATCATGGCCGGCCTCCAGGTCCCGTTCTCCTCCCCGGACCCCTCGCGCGACATCGCCGCCGCGGTCCTCGCGGTCAAGGAGCGCGAGCCCGGCGCCTACGCCGAGGCCGACTCGAACCCGGGCGAGGGTCCGCGCCTCCAGGACATCCTCGATACTTCGGTGCCGTTCACCGTGAGCGTCGCCGAGACCTTCGACTACTGGCTGCCCGAGGACGCGTCCCAGCAGGACGAGGACGTCGCGAACGCTCTCGAGCAGGCGAACGAGAACATCAGCCCGACGGAGAAGCTCGTCTCCGCCGAAGCCGCGTACTGGACCGAGATGGGCGGGCGGATCTACGTCCGCTGGGCCCGCACGGACGGCGAGGACACCGTGATGAACGGCCTCGCCCGCCTCCACGCGCGCGGCGACAACACCCTCGGCGGGATCGGCAAGTACCTCGGCTGCTTCCGCGCCCACGGCATCGTGATCCCGGTGTGGGAGCTGCCCGACGGCACCCAGCCCGACGAGGTCGAGGAGCCGCTCGCGGCGTTCGACACGCAGCTCACCGAGGCCATGGCGGAGACGGGGAACCTCGACTTCGAGGAGCGGCGGGCGAAGGCCGGCGTCGTCTCCCGCCAGCTCACCATCCGCTGATGACCGGCGCACACCCGGAGCCCGGAGCGCCCGTGCCCGCGGCGCCCGTCGCGGTCGCCGCGATCATCCCGGCCAAGGACGAGGCGCGGCGCATCGCCGCCACGGTGGCCTCCGCGCGGCGGATCCCCGGCGTCGACCTCGTGCTCGTCGTCGACGACGGCTCCGGTGACGACACCGCCGCGCTCGCCGCGGAGGCGGGCGCCCGGGTCGTCTCCCACCGGAAGAACCGCGGCAAGGCGGCGGCGATGATGACCGGCGCGTTCGCGGTGCGCAATCGCGAGATCTCCGGACTGGCTCCCGGCGAGAAGGTGCGGCACCGCGCCCTGCTGTTCATCGACGGCGACCTCGAGGACTCGGCGGCGAACACCGCGCCGCTCACCGCTCCGGTGCTCGCCGGTCGAGCGGACATGACGATCGCGATCCTGCCCCCGCAGAAGCGCGTCGGAGGCGGATTCGGATTCGTCGTCGGGCTGGCGAAGAGGGGGATCCGCGAACTCGCCGGATTCGAGGCGACCCAGCCGCTGTCCGGCATGCGCTGCCTCACCCGCGAAGCATTCGACGCCGCCCTGCCGTTCGCCGCCGGCTGGGGTGTGGAGACCGGGATGACGATCGACGTCATCAACGCCGGCCTGCGCGTCGAGGAGGTCGAGTGCGACCTCCACCACCGCGTCACCGGCAAGGACCTCAAGGCCCAGCTCCACCGCGCCGCCCAGTACCGCGATGTCGCCCGGGCGCTCCTCGTCCGCCGGCTGCGGAAGCGGAGCCGGGGCGTGCAGGGAGCGGCGCCCGGCCCCGGCACCCCGGCGGCTGGTTTCGGAACCTCGGTCGACGGTTCCGCAGTCGACGAGAACGGTGCCCGGTCATGACGACGTTCGGCTACCTCGGCCCGGAGGCGACCTTCACCGAGGCCGCGCTCATCCAGCTCCTCGCCGCGCGCGGCATCACCGACGCCACCCGGGTGCCCATGCACAACGCCGAGGCGGCGCTCTCCGGGCTCGCGCGCGGGGAGCTCGACGGTGCGGTCGTGCCGATCGAGAACTCGCTCGAGGGCGGGGTGCCGGCCACCCTCGATGCGCTCACCCGCAACGGACGGCTGCAGATCGTCGCGGAGACGCTCGTGCAGGTGACCTTCGTCCTCGCGGTGCGCCCGGGCACGACGCTCGACGAGGTGCGCAGCTTCTCCACCCATCCCCACGGCGAGGCGCAGACCCGCGCGTGGATCAGCGAGCACCTCGGCGGCGCACACTATCTGCCGGCGTCGTCCACGGCCGCCGCGGCCCGCGACCTCGCCGCCGGCGACGTCGAGTACCAGGCGGCGATCTGCCCGGCGCTCGCCGCCGAGAGGTACGGCCTCGAGGTGCTCGCCGAGGACATCGGCGACCGGGACGACGCGATCACCCGCTTCGTTCTCGTGCGCACCCCGGCCGACCTGCCCGCGCCCACGGGGTCGGACAAGACGACGATCGTCGCGGTGCTGTCGAGCGACCGCGCCGGTGCGCTCCTCGAGCTGCTCGAGCAGTTCGCCGCGCGCGGGGTCAACATGTCGCGGATCGAATCGCGTCCCACCGGGGACGGGCTGGGCCTCTACCAGTTCTCGATCGACCTCCAGGGGCACATCGCGGAGGCGCGGATGGCCGAGGCGCTCATGGGCGTCCACCGGGTCGCGCGCCGGATGCAGTTCCTCGGGTCGTACCCCGCAGCCGCCGGGGACACGGTGATCGTCGACCCGCGCACCACGGACACCGCGTTCGACGAGGCCCGCGCCTGGCTCGACGACATCCGCACCCCACCCCAGACCTCAATTTCCGAAGGTTCCTGAGAGCCGATCCGCAGTTCTTCGCAATCTCACGGGCCGTCTCGGCGAGCGGAAGCGATGTCTGCGGCTCCTCGGTCCGCGGCCGCCGGTCCGCCTGCTCACCGCCGTGTCTGTTGTCAGGCGGCCCGGCGTCGCGGATACTGTGAAGGCGTACTACACCGTAAGGCGCATTGTCCCCGCCGGGGACGGTCGAACCAACCAGGGCGCTGCCCGGGAGGATCGGGGTCCAGCCTCTGCGGTGCACCCAGTTCAGGAGACAGTCATGGGATTCGGAGTCGGAGTCTTCCTCATCCTCGTCGGAGCCATCCTCGCGTTCGCCGTGCAGGACGCCTGGAGCGTCATGGACCTCACCATGGTCGGCTACATCTGCATCGGCGTGGGCATCCTCGCCCTCATCCTCGGGTTCGTCACCCTCGCTTCGCGGCGCCGCCGGTCCGAGGTGACCTACCGCGAGACGCCGGCCGCGCCGCACGGCCGCGGCGGGAACGTCGAGCGCACCGAGCGCTACAACGACGGCCTCTGACGCACCGCTGCGCGCAGCGTCCCGCGATCCGCTCGCGGAGCTGCCGCACATCCGGCCCGGTCGACCGCACCCCGGTGGCCGGGCCGGTGCGATCCCCGATGTGATCACGGTGCCAGCGCCGCCGCCCGCGCGGCATCGCACCGAGCTCGCGTCCCCTACCCGCTCTCTCCCCGCTCCGACCCGACCCGAAGGACCACCCATGACCGCAGTCGTCGTCCGCCCCGCCGAACCCGCCGACGTCGAGGAGATCCACGCCCTCGTCGTCGAGCTCGCGATCTACGAGAAGGAGCCCGCGGAGACGGTCAAACTCACCGCGGACACGCTGCGCGAACAGCTGTTCGGCGCGCGTCCGGCGATCTTCGCCCACGTCGCCGAGGCGCCCGCCGGCTCGGGGCGGCGGATCGACGGCTTCGCGCTGTGGTTCCTCAACTACTCGACCTGGGAGGGCGTCCACGGGATCTACCTCGAGGACCTCTTCGTGCGGCCCGAGGCGCGCGGCGGCGGACTCGGCAAGGCCCTGCTCCAGCAGCTCGCCCGCACTGCGGTGGAGCGCGGCTACGCCCGCGTCGAATGGTCGGTGCTCAAGTGGAACGCTCCCTCGATCGCCTTCTACCGCAGCGTCGGGGCGTTCCCGCAGTAGGAATGGGACACCTTCCGCCTCACCGGGGAGGCGCTGGCGGAGTTCGGTCGCTGAGCGCACCCCTGCCGGACCGGGGGTGGTTCAGGCCCCCTCGGCGCGCTCCTCGATACCGCACCATTCGGCGATGAAGAGCGCGATCGATCCGGTGATCCGCCGCACCGACTCGAGGTCGACGCATTCGTCGTTGCCGTGGATCGCTCGGGAGATCGGGCCGTACACCAGGGTGGGAATGTCGGCGTACTGGACGAACACCCGCCCGTCGAGGTACCCGGGGGTGGTGAACGACTCGAGCTCCGCCCCGAACGCGGCGCGGTGCGCGCGCTCGAGCACCGCCTCGGCGTCCGATCCCTCCTCGAGCACGTAGCCCTCGGCGTAGAAGCCGGTCCGGGTCGCAGCGGCGGTGATCGGATTCCCGTTCGCGTCCGCGGTGATCGCGGCGAGCGCCTCGGTGATGGCCGCCCAGCCGGCATCCGCGCTGGTGCCGGGATAGAGCGCGCACCGGAGGTCGACCTCGCACCAGGCGGGCACGCTCGAACCCCAGTCGCCGCCGCGGATCATCCCGACGTTGAGGTTGATCGGGTGGTCGAGGTCCTCGAAGTGGCGGTGCTGCGCCTTCTCCGCGTTCCACCGGTCCTCGAGGGCGCGAAGCTCGCCGACGACGAAATAGGCGGCATCGATCGCGTTGAACCCGGTGGCCATCTCGCGCACGTGCGTGGGACGCCCGGTCACGCGGACGCGGAACCAGATGACGCCGACGTTCGCGCGGACGAGCATGTCCTCCTCGGGCTCGGGGATGACCACGGCCTCGGCGGTGTATCCGCGCATGAGCGCGGACAGGGAGCCGTTGCCGGTGCACTCCTCCTCGGCGACGGACTCGACGTGGATCCGGCCGCATGGGGCGAACCCGGCCTCGCGGATCGCGTCGAGCGCGAAGAGGTTCGCCGCGAGGCCGGCCTTCATGTCTCCGCTGCCGCGGCCGTACAGCCAGCCGTCGCGGACCTCCGCATCCCAGGGGGAGCGCGACCACTGGTCCTCGGGCCCCTCGGGGACGACGTCGATGTGGCCGTTGAGGATGAGCGATCGCCCGCTCTCGGTGACCGGGCGATACGTTCCCACGACGTTCTCCACATCGTCGTAGGGCACCTCGACGAATCCGGCTCCCGGATGCGCGGAGAGCTCCGCCGGATCGAGCGCCCACCGGTCGATCTCGAGATCGCGCTCCGCCATGGCGCGTTCCATGAGGTCCTGGGCGGAACGTTCCGCCGTGCGCCGGGACGGGTGCCGGACGAGCTCCTGGATGAACCGGACCTCGTCGTCGAAGCGGGCGTCGACGGCGCGCAGGATCCGGGAGCGCGTCTCCTCGCTCAGCGTCGCGCCGGCCGTTCCGACGCCGGCTGGGCCTGCTCCCGAGCGTTCGTCGGAGCCCATGCCCGTGCGCGTGTCCGCGCCGGGATTCGGGGTCTGCTGCTCGTCCATGGCGGATTCCCTTCGCTGAGTGTTCCGGGCGTCGCCGGTTCGGCGCCCGGGGGCGGATCAGGCGCGGCGCGGTGCCAGGTGCTGCACCCCGCTGCAGCCGAGCTGCTGCTCGAGGCGGGTGAGGTCGTAGGTGCGCTCGTGGATGACCTGTCGGATCGTGGTGCGGGTGATAGGGGGCCGGGTGCCCTTCTTGCGCGCCCGCCGTTCGGCATACCAGGCCCGGGCCATCGCGAGGTCCGCGGGCACCTCGTCGAGGACGACCCGCTCCTCGCCTGCGCGCGCCAGGTAGGTGAGGAGCGCCTCCTTGAGGACATAGGGCTTGGGGTCGCCGACGTTGATCGGGCCGGAGACATCCGGCCGGGCGATCCCAGCGAGCATGGCCTCGACGAGGGTGTCGATGTGGGTGAGGGTGATCCGCTTGCGCCCGCCGCCGGGGATCCGCAGCTGGCCGCCCTCGATGATCGCCCGCAGGCGGGGGAACAGGGTGGTGTCCCCCGGGCCGTAGACCACGGAGGGTCGGAGGACGAGGGTCTGCGGGCGCACCCGCTGGATGACGGTCTCCGCGAGCGCCTTGGAGAGCTCCGGGCCCGAGGGGTAGCGCGCCTCGGCGACGGGGCCGGCCTCCTCGTAGAGGCGGTCGTGGTCCCGCTGCGGATCGTAGACCTCGGTCGAGGAGAGATGGATGATGCGCTGATCGGGGAAGGCGTCGAGGACGTGCCGTGTCCCGATGACGTTGACCGCGTGGAGCTCATCCGCGTCCGCCCAGTCGTCGACGATCCCGGCGCAGTGGATCACCGTCTCGAGGTACGGCAGCGCGCGGAGCACCTCCGGGCCGGCGGCCTCACGGACATCCCAGGTCACGTGCGCCAGGCCCGGGATCCCGGGGTCGGTGCGGCCCAGGCTGACGACGCGCCGGCCCTCGTCCAGCAGCCGCTGGACGACGGCGCGCCCGATGAACCCCGATGCTCCGGTGACGACGATCGACATGCACTCCCCTTCTTCACTCCCAGGCTAATCGGCTCGGGGTGCCGGGCAGGGCATTGGCCGGTGTGTCCGTGGCAGCGCGCGCCCGGCGGCCGAGGACAGCGCGCCCGGCGACAGACGACCACGCGCCCGGCGGCTGAGGACAGCGCTCGAGGACCGCGCTGGACGACCGCGCGTGAGATTGCGAAGAAGTGCGGATCGGCTCTCAGGAACCTTCGGAAATTGCTGTTCGGGTCAGATGCGGTCGAGGGCGCGGGTGAGGTCGGCGATGAGGTCCTCGGCGTCCTCGATCCCCACGGACAGCCGCACGAGGTTGTCCGGGACCTCGAGGTCGGTGCCCTGGACCGAGGCGTGGGTCATGTCGTACGGGTACTCGATGAGCGACTCGATGCCGCCGAGCGACTCCGCGAGCGTGAACACCTCGGTGTGGGCGACGAGGTCCCGGGCCGCCGCGCGCCCGCCGCTCACCTGGATCGACATCATCCCGCCGAACAGGCCCTCGCGCATCTGCCCGGCGGCGACCGCGTGGCCGGGATGCGATTCGAGGCCGGGGTAGAGGATCCGCTCGATCTTCGGGTGGCCCGTGAGCGCCTCGACGAGAGCCGCGGCGTTCGCGCTGTGCTGCTTGACCCGGACCGCGAGCGTCTTGATCCCGCGCATGGTCAGCCACGCGTCGAACGGGCTCGACACCGCTCCGGCGGCGTTCTGCATGTAGCCGATCGCCTCCGCGTGGGTGTCGTCGGCGAGCACGAGCGCACCGCCCACGACGTCGGAGTGGCCGCCGAGGTACTTCGTCACCGAGTGCACGACGATGTCCGCCCCGAGGGCGATCGGGTTCTGCAGGTAGGGGGTGGCGAAGGTGTTGTCGACGACGAGGATCGCCCCGGCCTCGTGGGCCAGGCGCGCGGTCTCGCGGATGTCGACGACGTTGAGGAGCGGATTCGTGGGCGTCTCCACCCAGACGACCTTCGGGCGGTGCGCGGCGATCGCCGCGGCGGCGGTGCCCGCATCGGTGAGGTCGACCGCGAAGTGCTTGACGCCCCATTGGCCGAATACCGCGTTGATGAGCCGGAAGGTGCCGCCGTAGGCGTCGTTGCCGAGCAGGATGGTGTCGCCGGGCGCGGTGAGCGCGCGGAGCAGCGCGTCCTCGGCGGCGAGGCCCGAGGCGAAGGAGAAGGCCCGGGTGCCGCCCTCGATCGCGGCGAGCTGCGCCTGGAGGGCGTCGCGGGTGGGGTTGGCGCTGCGGGAGTACTCGTAGCCGCTGCGGAATCCGCCCACCCCGTCCTGCTTGTAGGTCGAGCTCATGTGGAGGGGCGGGATCACCGCACCGGTGCGCGGGTCCGGGTCCTGCCCGGCGTGGATGGCCTTGGTGGAGAAGGAGTCGACGATCGGGTTCTCGGTCACTGGAAGTCCTTTCGGTCGGCGGCCCAGCGGGCGAAGGCGGTGCGGTCGATGAGGGCGACGGGTCGCCCGGAGTCGTAGACGAGGGCGGCGGGCGCGGTGCGGAGCTTCTCGCGCAGCGTCGTGGCTTCCTGGCGGGTGCCGACCTTCGGCAGCTCGATGAGCGAGTCGGTCAGGGTCCCGACCTCCGTCCGGCCGTCGACCGGCGCGTCGCCGAGGAGCAGGGAGGTGAGCGCGGTGCGCTCGAGGGCGCCGTAGATGTTGAATTCGGTGGCGGCGTCCGGGTCCGCGACGAGGAGCACATCTCCGGAGAGCTCGGCCACCGCGCGGGACAGCGGGGTGGCCGGTCCGGTGCAGGCGTACTCGCCAGGCGTGAGCCCGAGGTCGGCGATGACGTCCGCGACAGCGGTGCCGGTCGCCCGGCCCGCCTCGCGGGTGTCCTCGGCCTCGCCGCCGTTCGGGACGACGTCGCCGCCGGTCCGGGCGGCGGTGGCGAAGCCGTGCTCGTCCATCCACTCGTCGTTGAAGATCTTGTCGATGTAGCCGCGGCCGGAGTCCGGGAGCACGACGACGACGACGGCGTCCTCGTCGAGGTCGCGGGCGACCTCGAGCGCGGCGACGACCGCCATGCCCGACGAGCCGCCGACGAGCAGCCCCTCCTCGACGGCGAGCCTGCGCGTCATCTCGAAGGAGGCGGCGTCGTCGACGGTGACGAAGCCGTCCGGCACGGACGGGTCGTAGGTGTCGGGGATCATGTCCTCGCCGACGCCCTCGACGTAGTAGCCGTGGAGCTGCGCGGAGTGGTCGGCGTAGATCGAGCCCGCGGGGTCGGCGGCGATGACGCGCACGCGGCCGTCGGACGCCTCGTGGAGGTAGCGGCCGGTGCCGGTGATCGTGCCGCCGGTGCCCGGCCCCATGACGACGTGGCTGACCCTGCCCTCGGTGTCGTTCCAGATCTCGGGTCCGGTCGTCCGGTAGTGGGCGGCGGGCCCGGCCTGGTTGGAGAACTGGTCGGGCTTGAAGGCGCCCGCGCGCTCGCGGGTGAGGCGATCGGAGACGCCGTAGTAGGACTCGGGGGAGTCGGGGGCGACGTTGGTCTTCGTGACGACGACCTCGGCGCCGTAGGCCGACAGCACGTCCCGCTTGCCCTTGCCGACCTTGTCCGGGGTGACGAACACCGCGTCGTACCCGCGGATCGCGGCGACCATCGCCAGGCCCACGCCGGTGTTGCCCGAGGTGGGCTCGACGATCGTGCCGCCCGGGCGGAGCTGTCCGGAGGCCTCGGCGTCGGCGATGAGGCTCACCGCGATCCGGTCCTTGATCGAGCCGCCGGGGTTCATGTACTCGAGCTTCGCGAGCACGGTGGCCCGGATGCCGCGGGTGACCGAGTTGAGGCGGACGAGCGGGGTGCTGCCGACGAGATCGAGAACGGAGTCTGCGTACTTCACTGGGATCCTGACGCTGGTGGCGGAAGGGCTGCGGCCGGGGTGCTCGCGCGGAGTCCGCCGCGGCCGGGATGCTCCGATCCTAGGACAGGGCGGAGCGCCGCGTCACACGGTCTCACCCCTGCACGGAGTGCCGCGTCGCCCGGTCGCGTGCGCACGGAGGTGCGCGCGGGCGACGAGACGCGGGGCCGCGCAGGTGCTCAGGAGCGGTGCCGGAGCGCGCCGGTCATCAGGACCGGCCGCGCCACTGCGGTTCGCGCTTGGTGAGGAAGGCGTCGATGCCTTCGCGCGCGTCCGGCATCACCGCGTTGTCGGCCATCACCCGGCTCATCCGGGAGTAGGCGTCGGAGGTCGACAGGTGGATCTGCTCGTAGAACGCCCGCTTGCCGATCGCGACCGTCGCCGAGGACGCCTGCGCGACGCGGGCTGCGAGCGCGGCGGCCGCGTCCTCGAGCTCGCCGGGGGCGGCGACGTCGGACACGAGGCCGCGGGCGAGCGCCTCCTCCGCGGACAGCATGTCCCCGGTGAGGAGCATGCGCAGGGCGGTCTTGCGGTCGACGGCGCGGCTGAGCGCGACCATCGGGGTCGAGCAGAACAGCCCGATGCGCACGCCGGGGGTGCCGAAGCGCGCCTCGCTCGAGGCGACCGCGAGGTCGCAGGTCGCGACGAGCTGGCAGCCGGCTGCGGTGGCGACCCCCTGGACCCGGGCGATGACCGGCTGCGGGATCTCCTGGATGAGGAGCATGAGCTCGGAGCAGGTCTCGAAGATCTCCTGCTGCTCGGGGTGCTCGGCGCAGCCGACCTCCTTGAGGTCGTGGCCGGAGGAGAACACGTGCCCGGCTGCGGCGAGCACGATCGCGTGGACGTCGGTGCGCTCGCCGAGCGCCCGGAACGTGTCGATGAGGGAGCGCATGAGCTCGAGGGAGAGCGCATTGCGGGTGGCGGGGTGGTTGAGGGTGACTGTGGCTACGGTGTCCTCGACGCTGAGGAGGACGATCTCTTCGCTCATGGATCCAGTGTGCCCGATGGCACGGACGCCGTCAGCGGTCCGCCGCCATACTGCGTCCGGATGGAAGACGGTGCGGTACCCGTGCAGGAGTCCGCACTGTCGCGCTCCGGAAGTCGCGCAGCACTGCCCGGCAGGCCGCGCAGCCCCGCTCAGGAGGCGAGGAGGACCCCGGTCAGCCCGGTGGCGGCGACGGCGAGGGTCGAGATCGCGGCGAGCGCGAACGGGCGGGCGCCCACCCGGCGGAGGAGCGACAGCCGGACTCCGGCGCCGAGCGCGAACATCGCGGCCGCGAGGAGCGCCGACTGCACGAGTCCCGCGGTATCGACGACCGCGGCGGGCACGATCCCGGTGGAGCGGAGCGCGACCATCGCGACGAATCCGGCGACGAACAGCGGGACGAGGGGCGGCAGCGTCGCGGCCTCGCCGTCCGCGCGCGAGCGGAGGGTGCGGCGGCGGTGGGCGGAGACGAGGAGCATCACCGGCGCGAGGAGCAGGACGCGGGCGAGCTTGACGAGCACGGCCGCGCTCAGGGCCGCCGCGCCCAGGGTGCCGCCGATCGCGACGACCTGGGCGACCTCGTGCACCGCGGCGCCGGCCCACAGTCCGGTGACCTCCGCATCGAGGCCGAGGGCGGCCGCGGCGAGCGGGAGCGCGGGGATCATGAGCGTGCCGAAGACGACGACGAGCGCGACCGCGGTGACGACCTCCTCCTCGTCCTCGGTGCGCACGACGCCGTCGACCGCGGCCACCGCGGCCGCCCCGCAGATCGAGAATCCCGAGGCGATGAGCAGCGTCTGCGTCCCCGACAGCCCGAGGAGCCGGCCGGCGAGCAGCGTGACTGCGAATCCCACGGCGACGACCGCGACGACGGTGACGATGATCCCGGCGCCGAGACCGAGGATGTCGCCGAGCACGAGCTGGAGCCCGAGCAGCACGATGCCCGCCCGGAGCAGGCGCTTGGCGGCGAAGGCGAGCCCGGGCTCGACCTGCTCGGGAAGGGGGAGAAGATTGCGGGTGAGGATCCCGAGGACGATCGCGATGAGCAGGACGCTCACCGTCGGCAGGAGGGCGGCGATCCCGAGCGCCGCGAGGACCCCGAAGGCGGCGAGCCCCAGACCGGGGACGACGCGACGGGTCGCTCCGGCGTGGGAGTGCGGGGCCTGAGCGATCGAGGGCATGCGTTCCAGCCTCTCCGAGTCCGGAGGCCGCCGGTAGACCCGATTCCCGCATCCGGGCATATCCTGGTGATATGACGATGCGCTGGCCGGACCTTGCGGTCCTCGAGCTCCTCACCGCGATCGGTGAGCACGGGAGCCTGGGTGCCGGCGCCCGTGCGGTCGGGATGGCCCAGCCCAATGCGAGTCGCGCGATCCGGGCGCTCGAGCGCCGGATCGGCGTCGATCTGCTCGTGCGTCGGCCGGGCGGCTCCCGACTGAGCGAGGAGGGCGCGGTCGTCGTCGACTGGGCCCGCGGCGTGCTCTCCGCCGGCCGCGAGTTCGTCTCCGTCACCCAGGCGCTGTCGGCCGAGCGCGCCGCCCACCTCGACCTCGCGGCGAGCATGACCGTCGCCGAGCACCTCGTGCCCGGGTGGCTCGCCGAGCTGCGCCGCGGGCACCCCGAGGCCGAGGTGCGCCTCCGGGTCCACAACTCCTCCCACGTGTTCGAGCTCGTCGCCTCCGGGAGCTGCGAACTGGGATTCGTCGAGACCCCGCACGCGCATCCAGGGCTCCGCACCCGCGTCGTGGCCCGGGACCGGCTCGTGGTCGTCGTCCCGCCCGCCCACCCGTGGGCCGAGCGCACCGCGGGCCTCACCCCGGCGGAGCTCGCGGCCACGCCGCTCGTCGTCCGTGAG
>ENA-OOKA01000142-OOKA01000142.1-human-skin-metagenome-genome-assembly--contig:-NODE-142-length-24783-cov-4.197388_pt1 | contig 24783 bp, 28 predicted proteins | sample MGYA00248825_ERZ500995 | MGnify/ENA primary metagenome ERZ500995 (study PRJEB25958, sample SAMN03398540) | human skin metagenome | study: EMG produced TPA metagenomics assembly of the Human Skin...
GGAATTCCTCGTAGCCTAATGCAAAATTCTTATCGTCGCCCAGTAGGCCAGGTTGAACACGACATTGAAATCAAGCGTTCCCGATTTATTACTTTGATCGGTCGCGTCACCAATGAGGAAGAGGCCCGCGCGTTTATCGACGCCGCCCGCACCCGCTTTCCCGACGCCCGTCACCATTGCTCCGCCTACGTCTATCACGTCGACGGCGCAAACCCGGTGGAGCGCTCCTCCGATGATGGCGAGCCCTCCGGCACTGCCGGAAAACCCATGCTGGATGTGGTCAAAGGCTCCGGCATGCTCGATGTCTGCGCAGTGGTAGTGCGCTACTTCGGTGGCATCAAGTTAGGCGCCGGCGGCCTCGTGCATGCCTATGGTGGCGCGGTGAGTGAGGCCATGGAAAAGGTGCGTGCGGTAACCCGGGCGCGCCGGGAGCTCTATGCCGTGGAGTGCCCACATGCAACGGCCGGGCGAGTGGAGGCGGATCTGCGCGGGCGCGACTATGAGATAACCGATACCGCCTACGCGGCCGCTGTAACCTTTACTGTGGCCGTGCGCCCAGGTGGGCTGGAAGAGCTGGAAGCAACGCTGGCAGCGATCTCGCAGGGCCAGCTCGCGGCGGCAGAAGCTGGCAGCGCGTGGGTTGAGGTAGGATCCTGAACATGAGTATGCAGCAGCGACCGAATAACCCCATTGCGCAGCGCAAGCAGCAGGTGCGCAAGCACTCCCGCAACGCCGTTGTGTGCGTGGCCGGCGGCCTCGGCGTGGGCGCAGTGCTGGGCGTGCTATCTGCGGCAAGTTTCTGGGCCTGGATGTTGGTGGGCGCCATCGTCGCCGTAGTTGGTGGCGGCTATAACTGGCTGAAGATCCAGAAAATCGTCAACGAGAACCACAACCAGTACTAGATGCCGGCACCGCAACCTAGCGGCCGCCCCGTCCGGATTGATGCCTGGGTGTGGGCCGTGCGCATGTTTAAAACCCGATCCGCGGCCGCGACGGCCGTGCGCGCCGGGCACGTGAAGATAAATGGTGAAGCAGTCAAGCCCTCCCAGCAGGTGGTGCCGGGCGACCGTGTGCGTGTGTGGCGCAATCACCACGAGCATGACCTTGAGGTCTTAGCGACTGTGGCCAAGCGCGTGGGCGCACCCGTGGCGCGTACGTGCTACACGGACCATGCGCCGCCGCCTCCACCCAAGGAGTTTATGCCGTCGGTACCCGTGCGCCCACGCGGGGCGGGCCGACCGACGAAGAAGGAACGCCGCGATATGGAGAAATTCCGCGGCGGTTTCCGGTAAGTAGCCCGAATCAGTGGGCTCGCAAGGCCTTCAGGCGCGCAGTAAGTCGACGCTTGCGGCCCGGTCGGTCGCCGGATTCGGCGGTGGCCTCGATATGCTGCTTGCCAAATTTGTTGAGCAGCAAGTCGTCGATAAGCCGCACCTGGCCGGGACGAAAGCGGTAGCGCATGGCGTCGTGGACGTGGGCAATGGCAGTATCGTCAAGCAGCTGCTCGAGCTGGCTCAAGTGGCGCACGCCGTTTTGCTCCAATAACTCCGCCAAGAATCGGTAGTGCTCCGAGCGCGAGAGCGGGAAGCGGTTGCCCAGGATAATGGCCAGCACGCCCGGTAGGGTCTCGGCGGTAAGCTCGACGTCCCTATCGGTTTCCGTACTGGGGGCCTTGAGCGCAGCAATCTCGTCAAATTGTTGGTCCGCAAGCTCGATAAGCCCCGCGGCCAAGGTAAAGAGGCGGTCTACTTCAGGTGAGGGCGGGTTGGGCCCCTGCTTGTAGCGGATATCGTGCTCAAACTCCGCCCATGCGTGCTGCAGAACGGTGCGAATCTGCACCTCAAAGGTCCAACCTACGTAGTTCGCGAGCTCTTCCATTGCGGCAGCGCTATCTTCGGTCACGGTGAGCACGAGGTGGTGGGAGCCGTAGCCAAAGCCGCCGGAAATGCGGGTCTCGGCTGCTTTATCAACGGAACGCTCGACTTTAAACGATTCACCAAAAACGCTCAGCGCTTCTGGAATGGCGGTGGAGTGAAACAGCGTGACCCGCACCCCCATCACATCGTGGATCTCCTGCCACGGCTGGGGGTAGACAAAATCGCCGTTCTCGCGGCGCTTTTTGGCTTTTGCCTTAAGCGAGGGCCAAGTCTTGACGCGGGTAGAAACGCGGTCGAAGATGATGCCGGCGTCATTGAGGAGATCCTCGATGGCGGTGCGGAAGTCCCCCGCAGCGGTGGGGTGGTTGCGCGCCCAGTCGTGGTACTGGTTGCTTAGCCGCGACATCCTACTTTCCGGCATGGTGCTCCTTTCATAACTCCCGCGGGAATCCGTTAGACCATACTAGCGGGCGCGGGTGGAGCACGGTGCGATGGTAGGGCACGCGCGCGACGGCATCGGCAGCCAGCTGGCAGGCATAGGTGTCCGGCAGGCGGGCAAAAACGAAGAGGGTGGCGGAGTCTGGGACAAGGTAGGTCAGCGAGTGCGAACGCAGGAGGCGGCGCATGTGCTTGTCCAGTACAGTAAATGTTTCTGGGTGAGCGATCCAGGAGGAAATCGGTGCGCCGTGGGAGCGAACCTGTAGGCCCCCGAGGTGGGAGGCGGAAGGGAGCTCGCAGGCAGCCGGACGAGTCCAGAAACGCAGTCCCTGCGAATCGAGGGCGGCGCGTTGCAGGTTATGTGAGGCGTGGTTCCACGCCCGGCGCGTGGAAATGTCCATGTCTGCCAAGCCGCGGTGGCTCAGTCGGCGAAAGCTACGCTTGCCTGGAAAGACAAGCGCCATGGACAGGCTGGGGGAGAGCTGGATGGTGGCAAGGGAATCGCAAAAGCCGTCGTCGGAAAGCCGCTGTTCTTTCAGCCAGGAACGGGCAAAGAGGGCAGGCAGCAGGTTTGCGGTGGTAGGACGCGGCGAACGCAGGGCGACGGTCACGACGGGGCTCTCCAGTGGGGTAGGGTGCAGTCGCCTTTATTGGACTGGAGAAACCGCCGTTTGGTTCCCGGGAAAATTAAAAGGGCGGCTCGGCGTCGAGTTGGAGTTCGGCAAAGAGCTTATCGGCCGGCCAGATGTCGATTTTTTGGCCCTTGGCCTGCAGTTCCTCCGCACGCTTTTCCTTGGAGGTTTTCTTGGCCCATTCGCCCACGATAAGCAGCGTGGTCTTTTTGGTGACGTTTTTGGCTACCTGGCCGCCGCGCTCGGCGATGCCCTGCCACAGCACGCCCTTATCGTAGGGCTCAAAATCACCGGTGAGGGTGACGTGCTGGCCGTAGAGTGCGCCTTCCGGGTCGGCGTCGGGGTTGGGCTCCGGGATTGTGTCCGGGGTGGCGACGGACTGCCACGGGGCGGGCCCGCTGGACTTTTTCTTGGCACCGGCTGCGCGGGTTTGGTCGCGGAAGTCGGTGCCTGCGCCGAGGTCGGCGCCGGAGGTCGGGGCCGTGTGGGCGCGCAGGACAGGAAGGACGGCCGTGGACTCGAGGCGGCCAAGGGTGAACTTGCGGGCGGTGAATAGATCGCGGATGCTGCCGGTGTGTCCGAAGCGCTCTGCCAAGCGGGCGATGATTTCGCCGGCTGCGCGGGCATCTTCGGTGGCGTCGTGGTGGCTAAAATCCGGCGCGGAAAGGTGGGCTGCGACGGTGGGCAGCTTGTGATTGCGCACCGAAATTACCTTGGCTTTAGAGGCGTCGCGGGCTAGCGCGAGGGAGCATGCCAGCGGCACCGTGGGTACCTCGGCGCCGGCGGTAAGTAGGCCGGAGCGCAGTGCGGTGGAATCGAATTGGGCGTTGTGCGCGACAAGTACGTCGCCGCCGAGGAAGTCGAAGAGCTTTTTGGCGACGTCGGCAAAAGCTGGCGCCCCTTCCACATCGCTCGCGGTAATGCCGTGGATGGAGACGTTTATATCCGCAAAGTGCTCTAGGCCCGGTGGAGGGGTGCACAGCCAGGAACGGGAGTCGGTCTCTTGGCCATCGCGGAAGCGAACCGCGCCGATTTGGCAGATAGAGCCCCAGTTATCATTGGCCGTTTCTACATCCACGGCGGTGAAATCGAGCCCCGGGATGGTGGCGGTGGCGGAGGGGGCCTCGCCGCGCTGGGCGGCGGCGATGGCGCGGGCGACGGCCTGCGGGTCTTGGTGCGGGGCAAAAGCGATGGAACCGGCGGCGCCAAGGTCGAGGGCGCCAAAGCCGGTGGCGGTCGGTTCATTCACGCGCACAGTGTCGATGGAATCGAGCGGGATATCCTGCGTGGCGGGGGCGCCAAGGCTGGTGGCCAGCAGCGTGCGGTGGAGCACGAGTTTATCCGCTATGACATCGATGAGTACGCCGTGCGCGGGAAATGACACGAGGGGCCTTTCTCTAGGAGTCAAAAACGGGCGGCTCAACCTGACGCAAGATCAGCGTTGAACGCGGTTGCACCGTGATCGTACCCTCTGCCTCAATGAGGGTTTCCTCCGCGGGGTAGCCGCCGGAATCGGCGGTATCGACCATCAGCCGCCAGGTGGCGCCGAGATCCTTGGTAGGCAGGGTGAACTCGATTTCGCCGTCGTGGGAGTTGAATATCATGATGAAGGAATCATCGGTGATACGTTCGCCGCGGGAGGTGGTCTCCGTGATGGCATTGCCATTGAGGTAGACCATAAGAGCGCGGCCGAAATCGTGGTCCCAGTCGTCTTGGGTCATCAGGCGGCCAGAGGGGACCAGCCAGGCGATATCGCGTTCTTTTACATCCGCGCCTAGCGGGCCACCGGCCAAGAAGCGTTTGCGGCGGAATACGGGGTGGTGATTGCGAATGGTCAGCACGCGCTTGGTAAATCCCAGCATTGCGGCGGACTTTTCTTCTTTCAGCATGGACCAGTCCATCCATGCCAGCTCGTTGTCTTGGCAGTAGACGTTATTATTTCCGTCTTGGGTGCGGCCGAACTCATCGCCGTGCGAGAGCATCGGAGTGCCCTGGGAGAGCAAGAGCGTGGTTAGGAAATTGCGCACCTGGCGGCGCCGCAGCTTGCGGATTTCTTCGTTATCGGTGGGGCCTTCTTCACCGCAGTTCCAGGAGCGGTTGAAGGACTCGCCGTCGCGATTGTCCTCGCCATTGGCCTCGTTGTGCTTGTCGTTATAGGACACGAGGTCGCGCAGGGTAAAGCCATCGTGGGCGGTGATGAAGTTGATAGAAGCGGTGGGGCGGCGGTCATTATCGGCATAAAGATCCGACGACCCGGTCAGACGGGAGGCGAATTCACCCAGAGTAGCGGGCTCACCGCGCCAGAAATCGCGCACGGTATCGCGGTACTTGCCGTTCCATTCGCTCCAGATAGGCGGGAAGTTGCCTACCTGGTAGCCATCGTGGCCAATGTCCCAGGGCTCGGCGATGAGCTTGACCTGGCTGACAATGGGGTCTTGTTGGACAAGGTCGAAGAAGGTAGCGAGCTTATCGACGTCGTCAAGCTCTCGCGCCAAAGTCGCCGCCAGGTCGAAGCGGAAGCCATCGACTCGCATCTCCGTGACCCAGTAGCGCAGGGAATCCATAATCAGCTGCAGCGAGTGCGGGTTGCGGACATTGAGGGAATTGCCGGTGCCGGTGTAGTCCATGTAGTGGGCTTCATCGCCTTCGACGAGGCGATAGTAAGCGCCATTGTCAATGCCGCGGAAGGCAATGGTGGGCCCCATGTGGTTGCCTTCGGCGGTGTGGTTATAAACCACGTCAAGGATTACCTCGATGCCTGCCTCGTGGAAGGCACGGACCATGGTCTTGAATTCGGAGACCACCTCGCCTGGCTTTTTGGCATAGGCGTAGTCATGGTGCGGGGCGAAAAAGCCGAAGGTGTTATAGCCCCAGTAGTTGCGCAGGCCCAAGTTGCGCAGCCGATCGTCTTGCAAGAATTGGTGGACGGGCATGAGCTCGACGGTGGTGACGCCGAGATCCTTGAAGTAGTCAATGATGGCGGGGTGCGCCATGCCGGCGTAAGTACCGCGCAGTTCTTCCGGCACGTCTGGGTGGGTCATAGTCATGCCCTTGACGTGAGTTTCGTAAATGACCTTCTCGTTGTCTGGAATGTGCGGGCGATGGTCGCTGCGCCAGTCAAAGAAAGGGTTGATGACCACGGAGAGCATGGTGTGGCCCAGCGAGTCTTCTTCGTTGCGGCCGGTGCCGGGTTCCTCAGCATGGATGTCATAGGAGTAGAGGGAAGCATCGCCGTCGAATTCGCCGTCGAACGCCCTGGCATAGGGGTCTACAAGGAGCTTGGAAGGGTCGCAGCGCAGGCCGTTTTCTGGTTCATAGGGGCCATAGACGCGGTAGCCATAGCGCTGGCCAGGGGTGACATTGGGGAGGTAAATATGCCACACATGGGCGGTGACCTCCGACATTTCGATGCGTTCCTCGTTGCCTTCTTTGTCGATGAGGCAGAGCTCGATTTTGTCTGCTACCTCGGAAAACAGGGCAAAGTTGGTGCCGGATCCATCAAAGGTGGATCCCAGTGGGGTAGGTTTGCCAGGCCAGATTTGGCGGCCGTAGCGCTCGGTGGGCGTGGGGACTGCGTCCATGGCGGGAGTGTTCATGCCCACGAGCATAACCACTTTTTAGTCTCCAGTGCCGTGCGTAAGTCCAGCGTGAATTATGCGAATGCCGCGATGGAGGTCGTCGCGATAATTAGAGCTAGGAGCCTCGCCGGTGGTTTCTGCAAGCTGGCGTTGGGACTGTTCCATCAAGGTGGCGCCGAGCACGAGGTGAATGGCCGATAGGGCGGCGGCGCGGTGGGCACTGTCGGCTTCATAGGCACCACGCGCTGCGGCAGAGCAAAAGACGGATAAGAGGTAGTCCCAGGCGGGGGCCTGAGGCAGGGAGAGGCCGGCAATGACTACCTCAGCGCCGTCGCGGTGGGCGAGTAGCGCATCGCGCAGGTTGAGGCTGAGCTCCTCGAGCGACTCCCCAGAAACGGGGGAGATAATGTCTTCAGCCAAAGCCGCAATGAGCGCCTGTTTATTGGCAATGTGCCAGTAAAGCGCGCCGGGGGCAACGCCGAGGGAGGATGCAACGCGGCGCATGGTGACGTCGCCCAGCCCATAGGTATCAAGCAAGGAAATAGCGGCGTCGATAATACTCTCGCGATTGATATGCACCTTGGTGATTGTACGGACTAGGACGAGCGGGGCGGTAGTTCACAGGTTCTTTTAATGGAGTATCAATGTCATTTCCATCGTGGTGTTGTTAGTATTGCGAAGACAAAAAGAAGCTGCCTTAGGGCGCTTCACATTCGCAAGATTGATTCAGGAGTTTTCCCTTGTCCTTTTTGACCCCTGCTAGGAAGTCCCTTATCGCAGTAGCGCTGGTTGCCCCCTTGGCGCTGGCTGCATGTGGTTCGGATGACAACAACGACGATTCTAAGAAGGCTGCCGCCACCACTGCCTCAAAGTCTTCTGAGGATAAGTCTGCAGACAAGTCCCAGGACAAAGACGCCGATAAGGACAAGGACAAAAACAAGGATAAGGATAAAGACAAGGATAAAAACAAGGACGGCGAAAACAAGGACGGCGCTGCTGGTGCAGAGGGCCAAGACGGCGAGGGCGCCCCTGGCGAGGGCCCAGATCAGATGGCCAACCCGCTAAATAATGGCGAGGATCCTTTCGCTGGGGCGAAGGACATCAAGCCGATTGAGGGTGGCCAGGACGCAAATGATGCTGACAAGCAGGCCATCGAGCAGCTGGTCCGCGGCCAGCACGAGATCGATAATGTGAAGGAATACTTCAACTACATGCCGCAGCACGCCTGCCAAGCCGTGCGTGAAGGCCAGTCCAAGGAGTTTGGCCAGTACCAGCAGTACGTCGATAGCCTGCCGAACCAGTCCTTCGCTGAGTACGCCAACACCATGCGCCAGCAGGGCGGCGGCAACGGTGAGGTGGAGAAGTTTGCTAGCCAGCTGGAGTCCATCCCGCAGTCGACCAAGCTGCAGTCTGTTAACGACATTGTGGTCAACGGTGACGATGCTTCTGCAACCGTGAGCGTGTCCAACTCTGAGGGCACCGAGACCTCTACGGTTCGTTTCCGCCGCGAGAATGGCAACTGGACCTTCTGTAACTAAGTTGTCTTTGTTAAAACTCCGGTTACCCCGCACCCTAGGTTTTGGTGCGGGGTTACTCGCGTGTGCGCTCTTGGTCTTTGGCGTGGCAGGTGCGCTGTGGGGGCTTTCCCGTCCGACGCTTGCCGGCCATGAGGTAGACGATGGCGGTTATGCCATCGAAGCGATGGGCAGCGCCCAGTTCATCGCCTTCATTACCTTTGCCCTCATTACCGGCCTACTCGGACTGCTCTTGGGCTTGGGTGCGTATCTGCGTCGGCAAGGGCGGGGCTTGTCGATGCTCTTGTGGGTCGGCGTGTGCGCCTTGGCAGGCGCGGCCTCGTTTTACGTATTTGGCGGGGTCACCGCCACACATCCGCCCGAAAACCCCGGAGAGTTCGTGGAATTTGCACCGAAATTCTCCCCGGCTATCTCTTGGGCGGTGGCGCCTTTTATGGCGATGTTTTCCTACTGGTCCACGGCTTTTGTGAGTTCCGATGATGATTGGTAAGCCGCGCGTCTAGGGCCATTCCACGGGGGAGGCGCCGGTAACTTCCTGTGCGATGTCATCGATTCCGTGCAGGATGTGTTTTAGGCCGCGGCCGATGGCGCTAAAGAGTTGGGGCCGCGTTAGGCCGGCGGCGGCAATGGTGGTGGCATCCATCCGCACCTGCAGGCCTTCGGCGGTGTGGTGGCAATATGCAACAGCACCGTGATGGGCGCGATTCCAGTCATTGCAAATGAGGAACAGGCGGGTAAATTCCGCTTCCTCCAAGCTAGGGTCCCAATGTCCCTTGATGATAAGGCTGGGGCCGTTGTCTAAAGCGAAGGAAAAGAGAACATCATTGACCCACGCGTAGATAGCCGTGGCGCCGTCGCTTTGGAAGCGTTGGATTCCGATAAGCGGCAGGATTTCGGCCAGGCTATCGAGGGTGAAAGGCTCTAAGGGGGCGTCGGCAAGCGGGGCTAGCTGCGGTGAGGCTTCGCGCACGAGGCCGGGATGGGATTGGGCGAGCAAGTCCATGAGGACCTCGGCATTGCGCAGTGCCGGTAAGGCAAACGCCGCGAGCTGTTCCCGGCTCGGGGAGTTATCCGCCGGTAGATAACTATGACCGGATACGCTTACGCACTCAGGCTGGTCAAAATCAACCACTATCGCCGGTGAGAGGCAATCGTGGTTCCACTCGTTGGCCACATGCGCTAGTTCGGATATCTCACTGAGGTCCACGCCGCCGCGGGGGCTGGTGTGTAGGTGGAGTACCGGTTCTTCTAGTAGGTCTATAAAGATGAAGGTAGATCCGCCGGCTGAGTGGGGTACTAAAAGTTCGCCTGAGGGTAGCGCCCAGCAGGACAAGCCATGTTCGCGGGCGATGGCGCGGACATGCGCGAGCAGAAGGGAAGGATCACTCTCGCTCATCACTGCCACCACCTTAAAGCTGTGTTGAGTCCGAGTCTATCGTCCAAACCCGCCCCCTCGCTGGCATTTGGACATTAGGATATTGGTTTAATAATAGAAATCCGATAAGAATAATGGGAGTCGGAAATGCTTCGGACCATCGATTTGCGCGGCACAAAGCTGCGCCCTGCCCAGCTGCGGCGAGTCCTGCCACGCGGCGGCACCGACGTCGCCGCTGCAGTGGACAAAGTGGCACCAATGGTTCATCGCGTCCGTCAAGAAGGCGCCGCGGCGGCACTGGACTACAGCGAACTTTTTGATGGCGTGCGCCCGCGCCACCTGCGGGTACCGCAAGCGGAATTGGACAAGGCCGTCGCTGGCTTAGATCCGCAGGTGCGCCGAGCAATTGAGGCCTCGATTGAGCGCGTCCGCAAGGTCCACCTCGAACAAAAGCCGACCGCACATACCACCGAACTGGCTCGGGGCGCCACGGTGACCGAGGTCTTTCGCTCCATCGAGCGCGTCGGTTTGTACGTGCCGGGAGGCAAGGCTGTCTATCCCTCGTCTGTGATCATGAACGCGGTGCCGGCGCAGGCGGCCGGCGCAGAAAGCTTAGTGGTGGCCTCGCCCCCGCAAAAGGAGTTCGGCGGTCTACCGCACCCCACGGTGCTAGCTGTGTGCCAGATGCTTGGCGTGGATGAGGTGTGGGCTATAGGCGGTGGCCAGGCCATTGCGCTGATGGCCTACGGCGATGATGATGCCGAGCTTGCACCAGTAGACATGATTACGGGGCCGGGAAATATTTTCGTTACCGCAGCCAAGCGCTTGGTGCGCGGGGTAGTGGGGACAGATGCAGAAGCAGGTCCGACCGAAATTGCCATCATCGCCGATGACACCGCAAACCCCGTGTATGTGGCTTATGACCTTATCTCGCAGGCCGAGCATGATCCGATGGCAGCGAGTGTGCTTATAACGGAATCAGAAAGCCTCGCTCAGCGGGTGAACGCGGAGGTGGAGGCGCGCTACGGCGCTACCGCTAATGCGGAGCGGGCGGCCGCGGCCTTAGGCGGCGAGCAATCCGGCATTGTGGTGGTCGATTCCCTCGATGCAGCGATTGCGGTGGCCAATGCCTATGCCGCCGAGCACCTGGAGATCCACACCGCAGAACCCGGCACGGTAGCTGAGCGGATTAAGCACGCTGGTGCCATCTTTGTGGGGGACTTCGCCCCTGTGCCACTCGGGGACTACGCTGCCGGTTCCAATCACGTGCTGCCCACCTCCGGCACGGCGCGCTTTTCCGCTGGCCTGTCTACCCACACCTTTATGCGGCCGGTCAATCTCATTAATTATGACCGAGCTGCGCTGGAAGAAATTGCCCCGCAGGTCATCGCCTTTGCGGAGGCCGAGGGGCTGCCTGCCCACGGCGAAGCAATCCGCGCCCGATTCGAGGAGAACTAAATGACGCAATTGACAGATCTTCCCCTGCGCGAGGAATTGCGCGGCAAGTCCGCCTATGGTGCGCCGCAACTCACTGTGGCCTACCAACTCAATACCAATGAAAATCCCTATCCGCCCTCTCCAGCGCTCGTTGCTGACTTGGTGGCGGAGACTCAGCGCCTTGCCTCCACGCTCAATCGCTATCCGGAACGCGATGCCGTAGAGCTGCGTAAAGCCTTGGTCCATTACGTTTCCACACAGACCGGCGTGGGTATTAGCTATGAGCAGGTGTGGGCGGCGAACGGCTCCAATGAGATTTTGCAGCAGCTTCTACAGGCCTTTGGCGGACCAGGCCGCAGCGTGCTCGGCTTTACGCCGTCTTATTCCATGCACCCCATCCTTGCGGACGGAACCTACACGCAGTTTGTGGAGTGCCCGCGGGACGAGGATTTCCGCATAGACATGGACCGGGCTCTGGCGGCCGTGGCGCGGCACCAGCCGGATATCATCTTTGTGACAACGCCGAATAACCCCACCGGCGGGGTGACTAGTCTGGACGATATTGCCGCGCTTGCCGACGCCGCGCCGGGAATCCTCATCGTCGATGAAGCCTACGGCGAATTCTCCTCTTCGCCCTCCGCGGTAACGCTGCTGGATAAATACCCCACAAAGTTGGTGGTCTCGCGCACCATGTCCAAGGCCTTCGACTTCGCCGGTGGCCGCCTTGGTTATTTTGTGGCGGATCCGGCCTTTGTAGACGCCGTCATGTTAGTGCGACTTCCGTATCACCTGTCTGTGCTCTCCCAAGCTGCGGCGACAGTGGCGTTGCGCCATAGCGCGGATACGCTCGCCACCGTGGAAAAGATCGCCAGCGAGCGCGAGCGCGTGGCAGCTCGCTTGCGGGAACTGGGCTATACGGTTCTGCCTAGTGAATCCAATTTCCTCTTCTTCGGCCGCTTTGCTGACCAGCAGCGCGTATGGCAGCAGTTCTTGGATAAAGAAGTACTCATCCGGGATGTCGGGATTGCCGGCCACCTGCGCATGACCGTGGGCCTGCCGGAAGAAAACTCGGCCTTTTTGGCAGTAGCTGAGGACCTTGCGGATACAGTAGTAGCGGATAATCCGGCCGGAGGAGAAAGGAGCGAACCATGAGCAACCGTGTAGGGAGCGCCCAGCGGTCTACCTCTGAATCGCAGATTTCCGTGGTCATCGATCTAGACGGCACGGGACGCAGCGATATTTCCACCGGCCTGCCCTTTTTCGATCATATGCTGACCTCGTTTGCCACCCACGGCAGCTTTGATCTCACCGTGCAGGCAGCGGGTGATACCGAGATCGATGCCCACCACACCGTAGAAGATACCGCCATCGTGCTCGGTACCGCACTGCGGGAAGCAGTGGGGGATAAGGCCGGCATTCGTCGTTTCGGATCCCAGCTACTGCCCATGGATGAAACGTTGGTGGAAGCGGTGGTGGATTTTTCTGGCCGCGCTTATTTCGTGATGAACGGCGAGCCAGAGCACCTGCAGTGGCACATAATTGGTGGCCACTACGCCACGGTGATTAACCGCCACTTTTTTGAAACGCTTGCTGCCCACGCTGCGATAACGCTGCACCTCAACGTGCGCTATGGGCGCGATCCGCACCACCTTACGGAGGCGGAGTTTAAAGCCGTGGCGCGTGCGCTGCGCGCTGCTGTGGAACCCGACCCCCGTCGGACTGGAATTCCTTCGACGAAGGGAGCACTCTAAAAAGCATGCATGTTATGATCTTGGTTCTTTTCCTCGTGGCAGGCATGTTAGTAGGCGGTGCATGGTCTGCCTACCAACAGGGGTCGAAGGCAATGACAGTAGTAGCCTCCCTTTTGGCCGCAATTACCGTGGTAGCAGCAATTTCGTGGATGGTAGGAGCGTTTGGTAAGTGAGCAAAACCCAAGAGACTAATATTTGGAAGATCCCGGGCTATACCGCCACTATGATGGCCATTGCCGCCGCTTTCGGCGCTTGGTCCATCCTCCTTCCGGTGGTGCCGCTCGCTGTCATTGACTCCGGCGGCTCAGCTACCTTGGCAGGCTCATCCACCGGCATCTTCATGGCCTTCACCGTGCTTACACAGATCATTTCCCCGTGGCTGCTGCGCCGTTGGGGTTATCGCCGCGTGATGGCACTTTCCGCCTTTACCTTGGGCGTCCCCGCCTTCGGACATCTTCTGGGAACAGATGCTTGGGTTGTCCTACTCTTTTCCGCTTTGCGCGGGGTGGGCTTTGGCGCGCTGACCGTTTCCGAGTCTGCGCTTATTGCCGAGTTGGCACCTGTTCGCCTTTTGGGCAAGGCCACCGGCATGATCGGTGTGTTTACGGGACTGGGACAAATGGTCTTTTTGCCCTTGGGCTTGGTCATGGCGGAAAAGCTGGGCTATGCCTCGACGTATATCACTGCCGGCATCATTGGCTTCGTGGGCTTTGGTATGTGCTTGCGCATTCCCAAGATCAAGGTCACGCTGGCCTCTGATACCGAAGACGAGCCCAACCTCATCCGCGTTCCCACGTGGAAGCTGGTGGCAGTGCCTGCACTAGCGTTGACGACTTTCTCCATGAGCTATGGCGCCGTGTCGTCCTTCCTGCCGCCGGCGGTACAGGAACTAGATGCAGAGCGCGGCGCCAGCCTTGCCGGCATCATGCTGTCCATCGTGGGTGGCGCGGCCATGATTTTCCGCTACTTCGCCGGCATGGTGGCAGACCGCGCGGGCACTCCCGGCCGACTCTACATCCCCAGCCAGATCATGGCCATTGTGGGTGTGCTCGCCATCGCCGTCCCGCTCTACCTCGACGGCTCCGTGTGGTGGCTTGTGCTGGGTGCCTTCCTATTCGGCGGGGCCTTTGGCATTGCCCAAAATGAAGCCCTGTTGTCGATGTTTGACCGTCTACCGCGCGAGCGCGTCTCGGAAGCTTCGGCCATTTGGAATATCTTCTATGATGGCGGCACCGGCTTGGGCTCGACCCTTTTGGGTGCGTTGGTTGCCGGCTATGGCTACGCGGGGGCGTTTGGCGCCGGTGTGGCTATCCTCGGCGTTGGCGTACTAATGACGCTGGCAGATTTTATCCTTGGGCGCACCCGCGTGAGTGAAACCAACGATATCCGGACGCGTCTGCGTCGCATGCGTAAGCTATAGCCCATGGCAAAGACGGTCGCATTATTGGATTATGGCGCGGGCAATGTGCGCTCGGCACAGCGCGCTTTAGAGCGAGTAGGCGCGGAAGTTACCGTGACTGCGGATCCCAAAGCAGCGGTGGACGCGGACGGCCTGCTCGTCCCCGGCGTTGGCGCTTTTGACGCATGTATGCGCGGGCTAAACGAGGTTCAGGGGCCAAGGGTCATCGGCCAGCGCCTGGCAGGGGAGCGGCCAGTGCTGGGTATTTGCGTAGGTATGCAGGTGCTTTTCGACGTCGGAGTGGAGCACAACATCAACTCCACCGGCTGCGGCGAGTGGCCCGGCACCGTTGAAAAGCTACACTCTACGGTCCTGCCCCATATGGGGTGGAATACCGTTGAGGTACCCGTCGGTAGCGATATGTTTGCAGGCTTGTCTGCAGACGAGCGGTTTTATTTTGTGCATTCCTATGGCGTTCGCCGCTGGGAGTTGGAAACGGAAATCACCCGTCCACCCTTGGTGAGCTGGACCGAGCACGCAGGAGATAGGTTTGTCGCGGCGGTGGAAAATGGCGCTTTGTGGGCGACCCAATTCCACCCGGAAAAATCCGGGGACGCTGGCGCACAGCTTTTGGAAAACTGGATGCGCACGCTCTAGGTAGGATGATGACTATGACTTTTACGCTCTTGCCCGCAGTTGATGTCTCTCAGGGTCAAGCGGTGCGCTTGGACAAAGGCGAAGCAGGCACCGAAACCTCCTACGGCGCACCGCGCGATGCCGCGTTGAAGTGGCAGTCCCACGGCGCGCAATGGCTGCATTTTGTGGATTTGGATGCGGCATTCGGCCGCGGTTCCAACCACGAGCAGATGGCGAATATTACCGCAGAGCTGGGCATAAACGTGGAACTTAGTGGCGGCATCCGAGACGATGCCGCAGTAGAACAAGCACTGGCTACCGGCGCGCAGCGCATTAATATTGGCACCGCTGCTCTTGAACAGCCGGAATGGATAGAAGATATCCTTGCGCGCTATGGCGATAAAGTTGCCGTGGATCTCGCCGTGCGCGAGGAAGGCGGCGAGTGGCGCACTGCGGGCAATGGTTGGGTTTCCGATGGCGGCGACCTGTGGGAGGTGCTCGAGCGCCTCGATGCTGCCGGATGCCAGCGCTTTGTGGTGACAGACGTATCTAAAGACGGCACGCTAAGCGGACCGAATATCGAGCTGCTGCGCGAGGTCGCCATGGCTACGGAAGCTAAAATCACCGCCTCCGGTGGTATCTCTAGCGTGGAAGACCTGCGCGAGCTTGCTCTCTATGAAAATGAGGGCATTGATTCCGCCATTATTGGAAAAGCCCTCTACGAGGGGAAATTCAGCCTCGAAGAAGCTCTCGCAGCAGTGGCCGAGGTAGAGCCGCTGCCGGCGGAAGAAACCATTGACCCGTTCGACCCTGAGGACAACTAAGCCATGATGGAACCCCGCGAGTTGGTGGCCTTCGCGGAGGCGGCCGTAGACCAAGTAGAAACCATTTTTCGTTCCGGCCTTGGTGCGCAACCCGCCCGCTTTAAAGGGCAGGGAGATTTTGCCACCGAGGTAGATCTCGTCATCGAGCAACAGCTGCGCGATATTTTGACTCAGATGACCGGCATCCCGGTGTACGGAGAAGAATCCGGCGGCAGCGTGCTAGATACCGTGTGGGTGGTAGATCCGATTGATGGCACCGCAAATTACTCCGCCGGAAACCCCCTAGCCGGCATCTTGGTGGCGCTCATTCATAAGGGCGCACCTGTTGTAGCGGTGTCTGATTTCCCATTATTGGGGCGACGTTTGGTTACTTGCGATGGCTCTCCACTGCGCTCAGTAGGCGGGCCTGCTACTGGCTTCGGCGGTGGGGAGGACGCGATGGGCTTCGATGAAGCGCGCGGACACGTGGGCTGCTCTTCTCATCTGCCCACTGAGATCTTCCACGAACTGCGCGAAACCGGCCTGCGCCCGCGGATGACCGGTTCAGTGGGGCTGGATAATGCCTTTGTTGCACAGGGCGTATTTGATGGCGCGATTAACTTCTCCCCACACCCGTGGGATAACGCCGCTGGTGCACTGCAAATTCAAACCGCCGGCGGAGTAGTGACTGATCCGGAAGGAAATCCGTGGACTGCGCAGTCGCGTGGCTTGGTCGCAGGTACCCCGCAGGTCCATGCCACTATCGTGGACATCTTGTCCCGTCATAGCGGTTCCTTTCACCGCTAAGACTTCATTCTCACAAAGGAGGCGGCCGATATGGCTGTAGCCGTACGTATTATCCCCTGCCTAGACGTGGATCAAGGCAGAGTGGTCAAGGGCGTTAACTTTGAAAACCTGCGCGATGCCGGTGACCCGGTGGAGTTGGCCGCGCGTTATGACTCCTTAGGCGCTGACGAGCTTATATTTTTGGATGTATCTGCCTCAAAGCAAGGGCGTTCAACCATGCTAGAGGTTGTACGCCGCACTGCGGACCAGGTATTTATCCCACTAACAGTTGGCGGCGGGGTACGCAGCGTCGACGACGTCCGGGAGCTACTGCGCGCCGGTGCAGATAAGGTTTCCGTAAATACTGCAGCGATTAAGAATCCGGAAGTGCTGCGCGAAATGGCCGAGGTTTTCGGGGCCCAATGCATCGTGCTGTCCGTTGATGCCCGCCGGTGCCGGGAGGAGTTTGCGCCCTCTGGTTACGAGGTCACCACGCATGGTGGCACGAAGTCGGCCGGAATAGACGCCATTGAGTGGGCTCGCCGTGGCGAGGAACTCGGAGTAGGGGAGATTCTCCTCAACTCGATGGATGGCGATGGCACCAAGCAAGGATTTGATGTGGACCTGCTGCACGCCGTGCGCGAGGCAGTAACTATTCCCATCATCGCTTCTGGCGGCGCGGGCAGCGCCGCGGATTTCCCACCGGCCGTTGCCGCTGGCGCCGATGCCGTTTTGGCCGCAAGCATTTTCCACTTTGGTGAGGTAGAGATCAGCGACGTAAAGAACACCCTAGACGCCGCGGGTTACGAGGTGCGCCGATGAGTAACCCGGCCGACTATGAACTAGATGGGGGCATCGCCAAGCAGCTCAAGCGCAATGACCAAGGCTTGGTGCCGGCCATTGCCCAGGCTGAGTCCGGTGAGGTGCTGATGATGGCATGGATGGATGACCATGCTTTGGCGCATACCCTTGCCACGCGCAAGGCAACGTATTTTTCGCGCTCGCGCAATGAGTACTGGGTCAAGGGTGAGACTTCTGGCCACACCCAAGAGGTGCTGGGCGTTCGCCTTGACTGTGATGGAGATACTATCCTGCTGACCGTGCGGCAGCGTGGCGGCGCCTGCCATACCGGTGACCGCACGTGCTTTGACGCCACAGATCTCCTAGGAGGACAATCGTGAAGGCTAAACGCCTTGGACCGTTACTTATCGCTGTAGGAGCCATCGTATTGTGGCTGTCTTCCCGTGCCACGTGGGTGGTTGCTGCCAGCGAAGATGATAAGGCCGGCTCCGCCGCCAATGACATCATAGGTTCGGCATGGTCGCTAGAGATTATGGCCTTGACCCTTGTGTTGGTTGCCGGCGCCGTCGCGGGAATGGCTCTGCGCCGCATCGGTAGGCGCGTAGTGGGCATTATTTGTGCCCTCGCAGCAGCGGCCAGTGCATGGACCCCGGTTAGCTTGCTGACGGCGGGCGCGGATGCTGAGCGCGCGCAGAAGATCCTGCAAGGTGCCTCGGCTAATAAGAATGCAGTAGATTCCGCGCAAATTTCTAAATGGGCCACAGTCGTTTCCACCGAGGTGCATGCCTGGGGGCCGATTCTGGCCCTGGTAGGAGCGGCAATAGCCCTTTTTGGTGCGGTTATGCTAGCTCGCAACCCAGGCGAGGATAAAGTGAAGGCATCTAGCAAATACGAGACGCCGGCAGCGCGCCAAGCGAAATTGGAGGAGGATTTGGAAACCTCCTCTGATTCTGGCCGCGTGATGTGGGACGCGCTTGATAGTGATATCGATCCCACTGATATGGATAAAAAATAGCCCCGTAGCCTGTGCAATTTCCGCAACTGCACGGGAGCGGGTTAACCTAAGTGTGATTTCAATCGCCCGTGGAGGGAGGTGCTGATGCCTACGCCCATTGCCGTTGACCACCTAGTAGCAGGAGTCTTAGAGGACGTCGCTGCGCGGGAGTCCCGTGTGTCGTTCCAGGAAGTAAAGGCACGCTCGCGTGACATGGAATCTCCCCGGGATGTGCGCGCAGCTCTCTTGCGCCCCGGCTGCTCCGTTATCACGGAGCTCAAGCGTGCCGTTCCCTACGGCGGTGAGATTGCACATGTTGGCTCTGCGGAGCACATGGCGCAATGGGCTCGCACCTTTGAGGACTGCGGCGTACACCTTATGGCGTGCCAGACTGATTTCCGCCGCTTCCACGGTTCTTTGGAAGACATGGCGGCTGCCCGCGCAGCGATTGATGTGCCCATGATGTCACGAGATCTCATCGTGGATCCCTACCAAATTCATGAGGCCCGCTGTTATGGGGCCGATGCTATCCCACTGCAAGTAGAGCTGCTGGAGCAGGCTCGCTTGGAGGCACTATTAGACCGCGTGGAATCTCTCGGTATGACCGCCATCGTCGAGGTACGCAACTGCGCCGAGGTCGACCGCGCAATTAAGGCTGGAAGTAGCGTTATCTCCATCAATGCATGGTCTTTAGCCTCGGACGCGATTAACCGTGAGGCGTTCAACGATATTGCCCCGGGCCTGCCCGAATCCATCCTGCGCATTGCAGTAGGTGGGGTAAACAACGCGCGCAACCTTTTTCACTATGCTTCTCGGGGCGCCGATGCGGTGCTCGTCGGCGAATCAGTCATGGCGGCCCAAGACCCTACAGCGTTGGCTCGGTCGCTGGTTGCCGCCGGCCAGCACCCAGCGTGCCCTGCGCGCAAATTAGAGTAATACCCCGACTAGCTGGCGGGGTGGGGGATAAGGCACACTGGCTACGTGCACACAGAAATTCTTGCAAATATTCCGTCTCCGCCGCAGGGCGTGTGGCAGGTGGGGCCACTTCCCATCCGTGCCTACGCGCTGTGCATCATCGTGGGCATTATCGTCGGCCTGCGCATGACCTTGCGCCGTTATACCGCTCGCGGCGGCAACCCAGACACAGTGTGGGATGCTGCCATCGTGGTTATCCCAGCCGGCATCATTGGCGGGCGGCTCTACCACGTCATCACCGATAATCAGAAGTACTTCTGCGATGGTTGCAATCCCGCGGATGCGCTGAAGATTACCAATGGCGGCCTTGGCATTTGGGGTGCCGTTGCTCTCGGCGCGCTGGCCTTGTGGGTACTTTTCAAAGTGAAGAAGGTTCCACTCGGCCCCTTTGCTGATGCGGTGGCCCCGGGCCTGGTCCTCGCGCAGGCGATTGGGCGGCTAGGCAACTGGTTTAACCAAGAACTCTACGGGCGCCCGACCGACGTTCCATGGGCTTTAGATATTTACTACCGAGTCAATGACAACGGCGGTTATGCGCCGGTTTCCGGGCATTCCACGGGTGAGGTTATGACTTCGGTGCATCCAACCTTTCTCTACGAGCTGGTGTGGAACGTCCTTGTATGCCTATTCCTCTTGTGGGCGCACAAGGCATGGAAGTTGGGGCACGGACGAGTCTTTGCCCTCTATGTCATGGGCTATACGTTGGGCCGGTTCTTTATCGAAGGAATGCGTTCCGATGAAGCTACCCATATCTTCGGGCTGCGCGTGAATATCATCGTCTCCCTGGTGATTTTCATCATCTCTGCGGTCGTCTTTTTCTTGCTTGACAGGCGCCGCCAAGGCCCAGAATCTCCCGCAGAGGTAGATCCTAAGTATTGGGCCGAGCGCCGCGATAGTAACGGGCGTGGCGATGGTAGCGCGGTACCTGAGGGGCAGCATCCGGACTCTGCATCACCGTAGGTTCTACCCCAGTATTTCCGAATAGGTTTGATTGTGTGGGGGTTGGGGCATTTTTGAGTGTCCGTTCGGAAAATGGGGGTCCAAAATTGTGGCCCCAATCCATACGAAGGAGTAGGTTGGGGAGTGTTCAGTTTCCCCGACGGAATAGGCCAATAATGCTGGATAGAAGAACAAAGATTGTCTGTACTCTCGGCCCTGCCGTTGCTAGCGAGGATGGCATTTTGCGCCTCGTTCAAGACGGCATGGACGTTGCCCGCTTGAATATGTCTCATGGCGAGCACGCGGACCACGAGGCGAATTACAACTGGGTGCGCCAGGCTACTGATAAGACCGGCCGCGCCGTCGGTATTTTGGCGGACCTGCAGGGCCCCAAGATTCGCCTTGGCCGCTTTATTAACGGCGAGGAGCAGTGGGATAACGGTGAAATCGTCCGCATTACCGTGGACGATATCGAAGGCACCCACGACCGAGTATCTACCACTTATAAGGGCTTGGCCAAGGACGCCAAGCCGGGTGACCGCCTGCTTATCGACGACGGAAAGGTCGCCGTTGTCTGTAAGGAAGTCGACGGCAATGACGTCGTGTGTGAGGTTACCGAGGGTGGCCCGGTTTCTAATAACAAGGGCGTTTCCCTTCCTGGCATGGATATCTCCGTGCCGGCCCTGTCGGAGAAGGATATCGCTGACCTGCGCTTCGCTCTGAAGCTTGGCGTAGACCTTGTCGCGCTTTCCTTCGTTCGCTCCCCAGCTGACGTGGATAAGGTCCACGAGATTATGGATGAAGAAGGTCGCCGCGTTCCGGTTATTGCGAAGCTGGAAAAGCCAGAGGCAGTCGATGCCCTCGAGTCTATCGTGCTGGCCTTCGACGCCATCATGATTGCCCGTGGTGACCTCGGCGTTGAGGTGCCACTTGAGCGCGTGCCGCTGTTCCAGAAGCGCGCTATCCAGATTGCGCGTGAAAACGCTAAGCCGGTCATCGTGGCTACCCAGATGCTGGATTCGATGATTTCCAACCTGCGCCCGACCCGTGCAGAGGCATCCGACGTTGCCAACGCCGTGCTCGATGGCGCCGATGCTGTCATGCTCTCTGGTGAGACTTCCGTGGGCATTGACCCGCAGAACGTTGTGCGCACCATGTCCAAGATTGTGGCTAATGCTGAAGATGGTGGCAAGGTGCCACCGCTGACTCACGTTCCGCGCACCAAGCGTGGTGTGGTGTCCTATTCCGCCCGCGACATTGCCGAGCGCCTCAATGCAAAGGCCATCGTAGCCTTTACTACCTCCGGCGATACCGCTAAGCGAGTGGCTCGCCTGCGCTCCCAGCTTCCGCTGTTGGCGTTTACGCCGGACCCAGCGGTTCGCTCCCAGCTGGCTTTGACGTGGGGTGCTGAGACCTTCTTGAGCCCGCACGTTAAGTCCACCGATGACATGATGGAAGCCATCGATGATGCATTGCTGGAAATGGACAGGTACGAGGAAGGCGACATGATTGTCGTCATTGCTGGTACCCCTCCAGGAATCGCTGGTAACACCAACATGATTCAGTGCCATCTGTTGGGTGAGACCAAAAAGTAATTTCTTTTGGTACAAGCGCCGCGACCCTCCTTTTAACACGTTCTACGGGTCGCGGCGCTTTTCTATATCAATTTATACAAAAGTAGTTTTATATTTACCTCGCGTCCACCCGGCGGCCGCTTCTTTGACATGCAGTTGCATTAGTTTATGTGTGTTCTTGTTTCAGCTTCTCTACATATTCAAAGGACAACTGCACAATGACCTAAATCAGGCCGACTTGGCCTCAGTGGCTGCGCTTACCCCCATCCATTTTCATTTAATTGTCAATAAGCGTCGACGGGGATAGGCTGAGTGCATGGCACACGAGCACCACGACCACGATCACTCCAGCACGCCGCTGCGCGCACTCTTGATTGCGCTAGGCATTACCGGCACCGTCTTCTTCGCGGAGCTGATCGGCGGCTGGTTGGCGGGTTCGATGGCGCTGATGGCGGATGCGATGCACATGCTTTCCGACGCTGCGGGGTTGATCATCGCGGTGTTAGCGGTGTTGGTTGGGCGCCGACAAGCATCGGCTCAGGCCACGTACGGCTACCGACGAGTGGAGGTGCTTGCTGCACTGGCGAACGCAGTGATGGTGCTGGCGATCTCGGTGTGGATTGTCGTCGAGGCGGTGCGCCGCCTGCAGAGCCCGGCCGAAGTGCAGGGAAAAACGATGCTGATCATCGCGGTGATCGGCCTGGTGGCGAATGCGCTATCGGCGTGGGTTCTGCACCGGCACCGCAAATCCTCGATCAACGTGGAGGGCGCGTTCTTGCACGTGTTAGTGGATATGCTCGGCTCGGTCGCAGTAATCGTGGCCGGCATCGTGGTACTGACCACGGGGTTTGTGGCGGCGGACGTGATCGCCTCCCTAGCGATCGCGGCGATGGTGCTGCCGCGCGCCTGGCAGCTCATGCGGCTTTCGGCGAGCGTGCTGCTCGAGCAAGTCCCGGCGGACTTCGACGCCAGTGCGATCGAGCCCGCGCTGCGGCAGGTCGAGGGCGTTGCTGACATCCACGACCTGCACCTGTGGAGCCTGGACGGCGTGAACGTGCTCACGACCGTGCATATCGTGCGCGACGGCACCGTCGGCACCGGCCCGCTGTTGGATGCCGCCCAGCAGGCCCTGCGCGAACACGGTATCGAGCACTCCACCATCCAGATTGAGCACCCAGAGCACGAATCCCACGAGACGGTGTGCTGATTCCCTTCTAACCTGACTTAGGCCAATTTTGTGCGGAAGTTCGCGGCCGGTGATTACTTGGATGGTGGCAGTGAGGTCGGGCGGGAATGGTACGGCGGCGTGAATGGTTTCGCCGCCAACGACGAGTTGAAAGCTGCGGTATTTCTTGAGTGTTCTCACGAGGCGTTTGATGAAGTGACCACTGCGGGTCTCCATCAGGTGGGTCACGGCTAGTGCTGCCATCACAATATTGAGATGTGCTGTGATCGAGTTTTGTTTCCTCGCATAGATTGGGCGTGCTTTCAGGTCTGATTTCGACATCCGATACGACATTTTCAATGTGGAATAGCCTGCGGTAATGCCCGATAACCTCCTGGGCGGGAAGAGCGGTCAGGTCGGTTTCATAGCCTTTAATTCCGGCTAGGGCTCGGTGTTTGGCAGCAAGAGCGTAGTTGACCTTCTTGTTCGGGGTGGAAAGATCGAAATAGCGGTTGCGCTTAATGGCGATTTCGCCGTCAACAGCGCGTTTGGCTTTTGCGACTTGCTCTTTGATTCCGCGCAGGCCGCGTCTGGCCCGATCATAGGAGTACTGGAAGTGGGTCACCGTATTCGGGGTTGTGTGTTTGCGCGCATCGCTTGCCGAGGCTTGTGTCCAGATCTGGCCGTGGGCGTAGGCTTCACCAGGGATTTCCCGCCGCCAGGTTTCACTCACCTCAGGCACGGTGGGGTTTCACCGACAAAATGTAGTGCAGACCTGCATCTATCAATGCTTGCTTGTTCGGAGGGTGTCAAGTTGTTTGTGTGTGGGGCTAGGTTTATAGGTATTTGTCGAAGCTGTCGGGGTAGGCCACGGCCATTTGGTTAATGGCTTGTTTCCAGCCGGAAACTCGGGCTCCTTCCATGAGTCTGCCGGCTGTCGCTGAGACTCGTTTGCCTTGCTTTGCCCTCTTGGCAGCTCGTTTGTCCTCGATGTTGCAGATCATCAACCACAGCGTCTTCAACGCCGCAGCATCCGTGGGGAACTGGCCACGATTGCGGATCGCCTTGCGCAGTCCTCTCCCCTCCGGGGACAACTGTTTCATCAGCCGCATCACCTACGTCGAGATTGACGGGACCACCTACACCGTCTCCGGCTTCACGCCCGAGGACTTCACCCGCATGGTCCAGGCGCAGGCCGAGAAAATCCGCCAGCGATAACACACCGTGGGTCATGTTCACCCCGCTCCCCGAGCACTGGTGGCGGGCGGGAGACGTCGCCTACCGCCAGGCAAGAGTGACAGGATCCCACATTCCAGCCGCGGTGGTGGGATCCCCGCGCGCAGCCAAACGCCGCAGGGACTACAGATCACCCCCGCAGGCCGTGGCCTGGGGCGGTGGTGACCAGACCCCACAGCTGGAAAGCCAGATCCCCCACCACCTCTGCCGCTTCCGCACCCTTCATGGCACAAAAATACCTATATGTTCTTTTTGCGCCATTCATAAAGACGCTGAAACCCCAACAATGGTAATTGTGTTCTACAGAGTGCACACATTAGGGCAAATACACTAGGGGAAGCGAGTTACAATAACTCAGTGCAACTCCCCCCTTCCCCAGTGACCCCTGATTCGCCCGTGGTCTTCGTTTCCTATTCCCACGTTAACGATGAGCATATCGAATGGGTCTCGAATCTCTCATACCGCTTGCGGACGAACGGTGTCGATGTCCGTCTCGACAAGTGGGATGTCCGTGCTGGACAAGATCTAAATCTTTTTATGGAGAAGTACGGCAACTCCTCGGCGCGCGTCTTGGTCATTCTGTCTGATGATTACGGCCCTAAAGCCGATCGCCGTGGCGAGCAAGCCTCCGGTGTCGGGACCGAAACAACCATCCTCTCGTCGACTGTCTACCAAAACTTAGGTAGCAACAGAGTTATCCCCGTAATTCCGAACTCCAACACAGTAATAGCCGAGCCAGTCATACCCACCTACCTTGGTGGGCGGAAGTGGATTGATTTTCGCACTGACCCGGAAGACAAGTACGAGGAGCTCCTGCGCGAGTTACACGGGGTTCGCCTCGAAGATGCCCCT
>ENA-OOKA01000143-OOKA01000143.1-human-skin-metagenome-genome-assembly--contig:-NODE-143-length-24684-cov-7.242884_pt1 | contig 24684 bp, 25 predicted proteins | sample MGYA00248825_ERZ500995 | MGnify/ENA primary metagenome ERZ500995 (study PRJEB25958, sample SAMN03398540) | human skin metagenome | study: EMG produced TPA metagenomics assembly of the Human Skin...
TTCGCTCGACTGCTCGCCGGCGAGCCCCATGTTGCTTCGACGCCTTGACATCGCCGTGGAGGATATCTGCCCTCCCTAGGGTCTCAAGTTCACAACACGAAGCCCCGCCAGTAGCGGCACCTCACCAGCACCTGTGCGATCGTGTCAGTCCCCTCGACTAGGCTGGTCGGCATGACCGCCGCAGCCACCGCCTCCGCCCTCGACGTCCTCCACGATGTCTTCGGCTACGAGGAGTTCCGCGGACAGCAGGCGGGGATCGTCGACCGCCTCGTCTCCGGCGGGGACGCCGTCGTCCTCATGCCCACCGGTGGCGGCAAGTCGCTGTGCTATCAGATCCCCAGCCTCGTGCGGCAGGGCACCGGTGTCGTCATCTCCCCGCTCATCGCGCTCATGGCCGATCAGGTCGCAGCATTGGAGAACCTCGGCGTCCGCGCCGCCTACCTCAACTCGACCCTCGACTTCGACGAGGCCCAGGACGTCGAACGCCGCCTCCTCGACGGCGAGCTCGAGCTCCTCTACCTCGCCCCCGAGCGCCTCGTGCTGCCGCGGACGATGCAGCTGCTCGAGCGTGCGCACGTCTCGCTCTTCGCGATCGACGAGGCGCACTGCGTCTCGCAGTGGGGTCACGACTTCCGCAGCGACTACCTCGGCCTCGGGGTCCTCGCCGAACGGTTCCCCGCCGTTCCCCGCATCGCCCTGACGGCGACGGCGACCCCGGCCACGCACGCCGAACTCACCGAGCGCCTCCACCTGCACGACGCCGAGCACTTCGTCGCGAGCTTCGACCGGCCGAACATCACCTACCGCATCGAGCCGAAGTCCTCGGCCCGCTCGCAGCTGCTCAACTTCATCACCACCGAACACCCCGGCGACTCCGGGATCGTCTACTGCCTCTCCCGGCGTGGTGTCGAACAGGTCGCCGAGGCGCTCGTGGCCCGCGGGATCCCCGCCCTTCCGTACCACGCGGGTCTTCCCGCCGATGTGCGCGCTGAGCACCAGGCCCGCTTCCTCCGCGAGGACGGCCTCGTCATGGTTGCGACGATCGCCTTCGGCATGGGCATCGACAAACCCGATGTCCGCTTCGTCGCCCACCTCGACCTGCCCCGCAGCGTCGAGGGCTACTACCAGGAGACCGGGCGTGCCGGCCGCGACGGTCTGCCCGCTGACGCGTGGATGGTCTACGGCCTCGGCGATGTCGTCTCCCAGCGCCGTCTCATCGAATCGGGTGAGGGCGACCAGGCCCACAAGCGCCGGGCGATGTCCCACCTCGACGCGATGCTCGCCCTCTGCGAGACCGTCGACTGCCGTCGCGTCCAGCTCCTGCGCTACTTCGACGAGGAGTCGGGCCCGTGCGGCAACTGCGACACGTGCCTGACCCCACCGGCGACGTGGGATGCGACCGTGGCCGTGCAAAAGCTGCTCTCCACGGTCATCCGCCTCGACCGCGAACGCGGCCAGCGCTTCGGCTCCGGACAGGTCATCGACGTGCTGCGCGGCAACGACAACGACCGCTCCCGCGCCTCGAACCACGACCAGCTCAGCGTCTGGGGCGTCGGCGCCGACATGAGCGAGAGCGAGTGGAAGGCCGTCATCCGGCAGAGCCTCGCCCGCGGTCTCCTCGAATCCCACGGCGACTACGGCGTCCTCGTCCTCGGTCCCGCCGCCGATCCTGTGCTCCGCGGTGAGGCCGAGGTCTCGATGCGCATCGACCCCGTCAAGCGATCCGGCGGTTCGCGCGCAGGGGCGAAGCGCCGAGGCGGGGACATCACGCTCGATACCGCCGACTCCGCACTGTTCGAAGCCCTGCGCGCATGGCGGGCCGAGCAGGCCAAGGAGCAGTCGGTGCCCGCGTACGTCGTCTTCCCCGACGCGACGATCTACGGCATCGTCGAGGCGAAGCCACGGACCGTCGCCGAGCTCGGCCAGGTCAGCGGCGTCGGGCTGAAGAAGCTCGACCGCTACGGTCCGGCCGTGCTCGAGGTCATCGCCGCCCACCTCGGCTGACGCGTCGCCCGAGCGCCTCCGCCCGGGCGAGCGCCCGCCGTCGGACTGGCCTGCCGCCTATCCTTCGGTCTCGGTGAAGGCCTCGGGTCCCGCCTCGGCGGCGGCTGGGTCCATCCACATGAACTCGATGATGTTCCCGTCGGGATCGGTCATGCTGATCGCGTACATGAACCCGTGGTCCTGCGGTGGGCGGTTCTCGCCTCCCCCGGATTCGAGGACCGCTGTGCGCATCGCGTCGACGTCCTCGCGGGAGGGGCGGCTGAGCGCCGTCATCGCCTGCGCGCTCGCATGCGGGTCGATGATCGGCTTGTCGGTGAAGGACTGCAGATAGTCCTTCGTGAGGATCATGAAGAAGATCGAGTCCTCCCACTTCACGCACGCGGCGTTCGCGTCGGTGAATTCGGGGACGATCGTCGCGCCGAGCGCTGAGTAGAACGCCTTCGAGCGTTCGAGGTCGAGAGTGGGGAGGTTGACGAAGATCTCGGTCATGTCTGCTCCTTCGCAGAGGGTGCGGGTCACCCGCGGTGGGCTGGGTCTTCGCTGGGGCGCGGGTCTTCATTGAGTCTGGGTCCTCCGAGGATTCCCCTGCTCATCCTCGCCTGCCCTGGTCAGACCGTCAATGCCTCGGCGCCTGCCGTCAAACCCGCCCTCACCATCGGCGCCTGCCGTCGAAACCGCACTTCCCCGCGGAAGCGCACTCACCCGCGGTGGTGGCCGAAGACGAGGCTCGTCTGCGTGTGGGCGATCGCCTGATCGGCGAGGTGCTCATCGATGAAGGCATGGAGGCCGAGGGGGTGGGTCGTGGCGATGTGGACGAGGAGGTCACGCTCGCCCGAGACCTGGAAGACCTCGAGCGTCTCGGGCACCGCGAGGAGCCGATCGATGACCGCGGCCATCGAAGCGCGCCCCACGGGCGTCATCCGCACCGAGATCATGCCGAAGACGTGGAGTCCGAGCGCCTCGAGGTCGATATCGGCATGGAAGCCCCTGATCACCCCGCGCCGACGCAGCGCACTCACCCGCCCCGAGCATGTCGACGGGGCGATGCCGACACGCTCGGCGAGCTCCCGGTTCGAGATCCGGGCATCGGCACTGAGCTCACGGAGGATCGCGAGGTCCACCTCGGCGAGGGAATCGGACTCCGGTGTGCGATGATCGACGATCAGACCCGAACGATTACCCATTCTCTCACTCCATTTCCGTGGATCGTTCACTTTCACTCCGATCATCCCGCACTTCCGGCACGATGGGAACATGACCGAACTCACCGTTCTCGACCGGGCCGCCTGTCAGCGCCGCGATGCCGACGATCCTCTGCGCGGATTCCGCGACGACTTCATCATCCCCACGGACACGATCTACCTCGACGGGAACTCGCTCGGCGCCCGCCCCAAGGGTGCGGCCGAACGCGCCGCCGCGGTCATCGAGGACGAGTGGGGCGAGGGCCTCATCCGCTCGTGGAACACCGCCGGGTGGTTCGAGCTTCCCGCCGCGCTCGGTGAGAAGGTCTCCGGCCTCGTCGGCGGCGGCGACGGAAGCACCGTCGTCACGGACACGACGTCGATCAACCTCTTCAAGGCCGCTTCGGCGGCGCTGCGGATCCAGGCCGAGGACAGGCCCGAGCGCCGCGTCATCCTCACCCAGCGGGAGAACTTCCCCTCCGACATCTACATGCTCCAGGGCCTGGCCGAGCAGCTCGACGACGGGTACGAGGTCCGCCTCGTCGACGACGCCGAGGTGACCGCTGGCTTCCCGACGACGATGACCGACGAGGTCGCCCTCGTCGTCCTCACCCATGTCAACTACCGCACCGGCCGCCTCTTCGACATGCGCTCGACGACCGAGGCGATCCACGCCGGCGGGGCGCTGGCGATCTGGGACCTCTGCCATTCCGCGGGCGCCCTGCCCATCGACCTCGCCGGGGGCGGTGCGGACATGGCGGTCGGCTGCACGTACAAGTTCCTCAACGGCGGGCCGGGATCCCCGGCGTTCATCTGGGTGGCCGAGGAGCATCGCAACCGCTTCGCCCAGCCTCTGTCGGGATGGTGGTCCCATGCGAAGCCGTTCGAGATGAGCCCCGGATACGCTCCCGCCGAGGGCATCCGCCGCTTCCTCACCGGCACGCAGGGCATCGTCTCGATGTCCGTCGCCGAGGTGGGGCTCGACGTCGCCGCGCGCGCGGACATGGGTGCGGTGCGGGCGAAGTCGCTCGAACTCAGCGACCTCTTCATCGAACTCGTCGAGACGCGCCTGTCCCACCACCCGGTCGAGATCGTCACCCCGCGCGAGCATGAGCACCGCGGCTCACAGGTCTCGATCGCCCACGAGGAGGGGTTCGCGATCATGAGCGCCCTCATCGCCCGCGGCATCATCGGCGACTACCGGGAGCCCTCGATCCTGCGCTTCGGCCTCACGCCGCTCTACCTCGGGTTCGCCGACGTATGGGACACCGTCGAGGCGTTGCGCGACATCCTCGACAATCGCCTCTGGGACACCCCCGAGTTCAAGGTCCGCGGCGCCGTCACGTAGGCCGCGAGCAACCCTCGGGGGCGCGAGCGTCGAGTCTCGGCAAACCTCCGGACGCTGAGCAACCCTCGGGGGCGCGAGCGTCGAATCTCAGCACCCCCGGGCACTGAGCAATCTGGCGCCGGGGTGCCGAACGCCGAAGGGCGCTGAGATTCAGACCACCTCGGCGTAGACGCCGAAGAAGGGCTCACCCGCCCGGTTCGTCGCCCTTGTCGCGGCGAGCGTCGTGAGCAGACTGCCGGTGCGCTCGCCGGTGGTCGGATCGAGGTCGATGACCGCGCAGCGCGGCACCGGTCCCCCGATGCGCACCCGCAGCCCGCCCACCGCTCCGGTCCCGCGCACGGTCATCACCCGTCCCAGCCACGTCTCCTCGGCGAACGGCTCGTTCGTGTCGACGAGCAGTGTCGCCCGGAAGCGGTGGAAGAGATCGGTCACCGCCGCACCCCCTGCCACCTCGGCGAGGGAGGCGGTGGCGACGATCGTCAGCGGCTGGCCGAAGACGACGCCGCCGCGCGGGGCCTCGGCCAGGCGCACCGGCCGCCCCAGATGCGTCGAGAACAGTTCATCGTGGTCGCCGTCGGTGAACGTCAGGTCGACCGCCCGACCCCAGTAGTCGCAGGTGAGCGTCTCACCGGTGGGCTCAGGAACCGCCGTGACCGCGGTTCCGTCGGGGAGCACCGTCTCCAGCGCCTCACCCTGCATCCGCGCGACGACGGCGAGCAGGGAAGGATTCTGCACGGTCCGCAGCACGCGCCGGGTGCGCATGTCGACGAGGCAGAAGCGCCGATCACCGAGCGGACCCGCCGCATCGAACCGGGCCTGCGGCTGCACGAGGTGCCGCGTGCCCTTGATCGGCGAGAAGCCGACGGCACGAACGTCGAGAACGTCGTCGTCCACCTCGGCGCCCCCCTCCCATTCCACCCTTCGAACATCTGCGTCCCACACTAGGTGATGATCCGCGCCCGCACCTCGCCGCCACTAGGCTGATGAGCAGCCGTGCACCGACCACCAAGGAGCTTGCACATGCCGAAGATCACCATCGGCCTCGGAATCATCCTCATCCTTTTGGGCGTCATCGGATGGCTCGCCACCGGTATGGCGAGCTGGACCGCGCTCATCCCCGCGATCCTCGGTCTCATCATCGCGATCTGCGGGTGGATCGGGATCCGCCGCCCGAAGATCGGCATCCACATCGCCCTCGTCGTCGCCCTCCTCGGCGTCTTCGGCACGTTCATGAACGTCCTCAAGCTCGGCGATCTCTTCGCCGGCACCGCCGAGCGTCCGGCCGCCGTCATCATCAGTACGGTGACGTTCGTCCTGCTCATCATCTACATCATCCTCGGCATCCGCTCGTTCATCGCCGCTCGCAGGAACCCGACCGCCGCCTGAGTCCCGACCGTCCGGTCAACCGGACGCCAGCAGGTCGTCCGGCATCTTTGCATCCCGACCGCCTCGCCGCATCCCCGCGCCGAGGCGGTCGTCTGCGTTCCGGTGCGATCCGCCCGTCCGTCGTGCCCCGGCACGGCCTATCGTCGTGTCACGGGCGGACGCTAGCCTGTCAGTGACCGTGCATGTGCACGACGATCAAGGAGGATCGCATGTCGAACAACACCCCCGCCGCCGCACCGAACACCGCTGCCCCGTCCGCCGCTCTGCCCGCCGAGAGACCGAATTCCGCGCTCGTCGTCTTCGACGCCCAGTATGCTGCGTTGGCCGCAGCCTGGAACGCCGCCGAGGTGGTCGCGACGATCGCCGACCTCGTCGAGCGTGCCCGACAGTCCGGGACCGAGGTCGTGTGGGTCCGCCACAGCTCCGCCGGGCTTCCGCCGGGCTCCGACCAATGGCAGATCGTCGAGGAGCTCATCCCGGCAGAGGGAGAGGCGATCGTCGAGAAGACCCATGCAAGCAGCTTCGAGGACACCGACTTCGACGAGGTGCTCGCAGGCCGGGGCATCGGCCACCTCGTCGTCACCGGGGCCCAATCGGACTGCTGCGTGCGCTCGACGATCCACGGCGGATTCGCCCGCGGCTATGACGTCACCCTCGTCTCCGACGCCCACACGACCGAGGATCTCACCGAGTGGGGCGCACCGCCGCCCCAGGACGTCGTCTCTCACACCAACCTCTTCTGGACCTTCGAATCCGGTCCCGGACGACAGGCGCGGGTGCAGGAGTCCGCGGAGGTCGACTTCGGGGTTCGGTGACTGAACCGGATCAGACTGAGCTGGATCTGACTGAACCGGTCCATCGGCGCGTGCGCCTCAGCGCCGTTGCAGCGTCCAGGCACGGGCCTGGCTCCGCCAGCACCGCGTCAGTCACAGAACGGTAGCGCAGTCGGCCCTTCTGCGATCATGGATCCATGAGCGAAGACCCGCGCAGCATCGAACTGACCCGCATCGCAGAGAACCACTACCGTGCGACCGCTCCGAACGGCGCGAGCATCGAATTCGGCCGTGGCGAGGGTCTGATGACGCCCGTCGAACTCCTGCTCGCCGCCGTCGCCGGGTGTTCGTCGATCGACGTCGACACAGTGACGAGCCGGCGGACGGAGCCGACGCGCTTCGACGTGCGAGCGAGCGCGGACAAGGTCGTCGAGGACGGCGCGAACCGGCTCGAGAACGTCCACCTCGACTTCGACCTCGCGTTCCCCGACGACGAGGCCGGCCGCAGGGCCGATGCCCAGATCGAGAAGCTCGTCGCCCTCTCCCACGACAAGTACTGCACGGTCTCGCGCACCATCGAGCATCCGACGCCCGTCGATGTGAGGATCCACCGCGACTGACACCGCCGATGGCCGATCGGCCCCGCGGGGTTGCTCACACGCGAGGCCCGCCGCTTCCGCTGAGGTTCCGCACTGGTTCGCCGCCCGGACGGGCAGGCTCAGCTCGCGAGCAGCCGCTTCTTCTCCACCTCGATGTCATAGTCGGCCGGCGGCCACTGCGGATCGATCGCTGAGAGGGCATCGATGAGGAGGCGCTGGACGGCGAGGCGCGCGTACCACTTCCGGTTCGCAGGTACGACATACCAGGGAGCGATGGCCGTCGAGGTCCGTTCGAAGACGTCCTGGTAGGCCTCCATGTACGCAGGCCAGAGCAGGCGCTCGTCGACATCGCCGGGGTTGTACTTCCAGTGCTTGTCCGGCCGGTCGAGGCGTTCGAGGAGGCGGTCGCGCTGCTCCTCGGGCGAGATGTGGAGCATGACCTTGATGATGACGACGCCCGCCTCGGCGAGTTCGGCCTCGAAGGCGTTGATCGCGTCGTAGCGGCGTTCGATCTCCGCCGGATCGGCGAGGCTGCGAACCTTGCCGATGAGCACGTCCTCGTAGTGGGAGCGGTCGAAGACGCCGATCATCCCCGGACGGGGCACCCGCTTGCGGATCCGCCAGAGGAAGTCGTGGGCGAGCTCCTCCTCGGTGGGCTTCTTGAACGCGGCGAGTTCGACACCCTGCGGGTCGACGGATCCGACGACGTGGCGGACGATCCCGCCCTTGCCCGCCGTGTCCATCGCCTGAAGGACGAGGAGGACGGCAGGCCCTGAGTCCTTGTCATGGTGCGCCGCGAAGAGACGCTCCTGCAGATCGTCGAGGTTCGGGGCGGCCGCGGCGAGATCCCGCTGACCGCTCTTCTTCTCACCCTCGTAGCCGGGTGTCGACTCCGGATCGACATCGCCGAGGCGGAATCCCTCTCCGACGTGCAACAGTGGGCCGGGGTCCTGCGTCCAATGGCTGCTCATGCGAACATCTTCGCAGGTGGGTGACCCAGCGTCCACACCGACATCGAGCACCCCGCAGTGACCGCCCTGCCCGCCGCGACTCTGGGCAAGGCGCCTTCCCATGCCCTACCCTTGAACCAACCTTCACAGCGGCGGGAGGAGTGTGCCCATGGACGACGATCTGCTCATCGTCGAAGAGCTCATGCTCCTCCTGCTCGCCGACGACGGCACCGCGATCGCCGGAGCCAATGTCCTCCACTGCCTTCTGCCTGCTGCGATCTTCGTCGAACTCGCCCTCACCGCGCGCCTCGACGTCCACTCCCACCGCCGTTCCGCCGGCACCCTCATCCATGCCCGGCGCACAAGCCCGGATCCGGCGATCGATCCGCTGCTCGCCGAGGCGCTGCGGGCGATGGGCACGCGGGAGCATTCGGCGTACGGGCTCGTCTCCGCCCTCGGGATCGACGTCCGACAGCCCGTCCTCGACCGCCTCGCCCGCCGCGGACTCATCATCCGGGAGACGAGGAAGATCCTCGGCGTGCTGCCGGTGACCCGATGGCCTGCCGCCGACTCCCGCGCCGAGGCGCCGCTGCGCGATCGCGTCACCGCCGTCCTCGACGGTGATGCCGACCCCGACGCGCGAACGGCGGGGATCATCGCGCTCGTCTCCGCCTCCCAGGTCTACGTCCAGCTGCAGCCGCGGATGCCGTGGACTGCGGGGGTGGCCAAGCGTCTGCGTGCGATCGAAACGGGAGAGGTCACCGCCCCCGGCACGACACAGGAGTCGAGGGAGATCACCGAGGAGCTCGCGAAGGCCGTGCGCGCCCTGACCTCCTCGGCCACCTCGGCGCCGATCCTCTGACTGAGGTACCCCCTCAGTCCGGGCGACGGAACACCGAGGGCAGCCGTTTCCGTCGGGACCGCCCCTCCTTCGCGCGGAACGACCACTGCCGCATCGGCTGCGGCACCCGCCACTGCAGCTTCCACGCGAGCATCCGGAACCCGAAGGCGAGCGCGGCGATGAGCACCGCGGTGACGCCGCCGAGGACGCCCGTGCGGTCGGCGATGATCGTCAGACCCGACCCGAAGAGAGCGGGGATGAGGTAGAGGTCGGTGCCGCTGAAGATCGCCGGGTCCTCGTTCGCGACGACGTCACGCAGCAGTCCGCCGCCGCACGCGGTGAGCGCCCCCATGAGCAGAGCCACCGGTGCCGCTGACCCAGCGTCGAGCGCGATCGCGGTGCCGGTGAGGCTGAAGAGGCCCATCCCCATGGCATCGAAGACGATGATCCAGATCCGCGCCCGCAGGGTGTGCCGCCCGAGCAGGTAGACGATGAGCGTCGCGAGCAGCGGCGGCGCGAAGTAGACGGGGTGGGCGATCGCGTTGGGCACACGGTCGAGGAGGATGTCGCGGATGATGCCGCCGCCGATGCCGGCGAGCATCCCGAGGACGAGCCCGCCGGTGATGTCGAATCCGCGCCGGGCGGCAAGCAGCACACCGGAGATCGCGAACACGAACGTGCCCATGAGGTCGAGCACGAGCAGGACGATCGCGACGAATGACACACCGACTCCTTGATCCGGGCCGCAGCCACTCGCGGCGCTCCCGCCACCACTGTAGTGCGGCTGATGAGAACCCGGCGGCGTGACCCACATGCCCACGGTGACCCTCACATCCTCGGCGGCGCCGCTAGGCTGGCCCCATGACCGAGCACACAACGCCGTCCGGTGAGCCCACCGTCGTCCTCATCCACGGAGCGTTCGCGAACTCGCTGACCTTCGCCCCGCTCCAGGCGGCGCTGGCCGGCCACGGCGTCCGCTCGGCGGCGCTCGACCTGCCGGGTCACGGCTTCGCCGCGTCCGTTCCCGCCGGCTACCATTCACCGCAGGATCTCTCCACCCTCGCCACCTCACCGAGTGCGATGGCCGGAGTGAGTCTGGACGATGCCGTCGACAGCCTCGCCGAGGCGCTGGTGAGCTTCCGGAGGTTCGGACCCGTCATCGTCCTCGCCCACAGCCGCGGCGGTGTCGCCCTCACCGCGCTCGCCAACGCCCACCCGGAGCTTGTCGACCATCTCGTCTATGTCTCGGCGTGGGCTCCCGTCGACCTCGAGGCCGCCGCGTACAACGGGGAGCCGGAGATGGCGGGGGTCGACTCCACGGTCCTCGCATCCCTGCTCGTCGGGAATCCGGCCGAGCTCGGGGCGCTGCGCTGCAACTTCCGCGCCGCCGCCGGCGAGCAACTGGCCGCGCTCAAGAACCTCTTCGCCGCCGACCGCAGCGACGACGAGTTCCTCACCTTCCTCAGCACCTTCCAGACCGATGAGGGACTCGACGCGGGCGGTGCCGACGATCGGGCGCACGCGGGCACGTGGGGGACGATCCCACGGACGTACGTCCGCCTCGACGAGGATCGGTCGATCCCTCCGGCGATGCAGGACCGCCTCATCGCCGAGGGCGACGCGCTCACCCCCGACAACCCCTACCGGGTGCGGACGCTGCCGACCTCGCATCTGGGATGGCTCATCGACCCCGCCGAAGCGGCAGCGCAGATCGCGGACATCGTCGCCGAGGTGCGGACCGGGTGATCACGTCGACACCGGCCGGGTGAGCGCGCTCAGCGCAGCCGACCCGAGCCGAGGCGGCGAGAGTGCTCAGCTGAGCAGGAAGTTGTCGGGGTTCTTGTAGGCCTCGATCTCGACGCTCGGGGAGCCCATCCCCTTGAGCAGCTTCGAGATCGGGCAGCGGGCGTGGGCGCGGGCCGCGTACTTCTCCGCGTCCGCATCCGAGACCCCATCGATCGAGACGTACGCGCGGGGGACGAAGTAGTAGCCACCGGACTTGTCCCGGTGGAGGTCGACCTCGCAGCGGACCCGGGAGAGGGCCTCGAGGTCGTTGACGGCGAGGACCACTTTGAGGGTCTCGCCGAGGCAGGTGCTCCACGCCATCGCGAGGAACTGCTCCGGATTGCTGCCGAGCTCCGTGTGGGAGGTGGGCGCTGTGGCCAGGGTCGGGCCGTCCTCGACCCTCACCTCTCCCGAGGTGCCGCCGAGGTTCTCCACCTTCGCGGTGTAGATGGGAGCGTTGGCGCCTTTGGGTGCATCGTCCGAGTCTTCGCGGCGTGCCTGCGGCTCGGCGTATCCGGGGTTCTCAGTCATTGATCCATGTTACGACGGCGAAGAGACACGCGGCTGAACGTTTCGTGAAATGGAGACGCCCGTCCGGCTCATCCGCAGCCCGCCCGGCTGATCCGACGCCCGCTCGGCTGATCCGACGCCCGTCCGGCTCATCCGCAGCCCGCCCGGCTCATCCGCAGCCCGCCCGGCTCCGAACTCCTCGCATGAGACCACTTCTGCGCTCGGTCCGCTGGCTGCCCATCCTCCTCGGCGCCGCCGCGACCCTCGTCCTCTTCGGCCTCGCCGACCTCATCGCCCGGCTCATCGGCCCGAACTCCGCGCCGCTGCTCGCTCTCGGTCAGGCGATCATCCCGCTCACCCCGACGAGCATCATCAAACCGGTCATCGCGATCTTCGGCGACAACGACAAACTCGTCCTCGTCGCCACGGTCGGCCTCGGCGCACTCGTGCTCGGCGGCCTCATCGGCTGGTTCGGGTCAGTGCGACCGCGGGCGGCCCTCGCCGCCTTCACCCTCGCCGGGCTCGTCCCCGCGGTCGTCGTGCTCTCCGCACCCGGTGCGCGCCTCCTCGACCTCGTGCCCACTCTCCTCGGGCTCGTGGTCGGGCTCGTCGTCCTCGGACTCGGACTGCGGATGGAGGATCGGTCCCCCGCCGCCGGTGACGCTGCCCCGACCCCCGCCGAGGCGGTCGCCCCGCCCCGGGTCACCGACGACACCGCCCCGAGCGCTCCCCCACCCGTCACCCGGCTCCTCACCCGCAGCCCATCACGGCAGCGGCCGACCTCCCGCCGCCGCTTCCTCGCCCTCACCGGCACGGCGGCGGTGATCGGCGCGATCGGCGTCGCCGCAGGGCAGTCGCTTGTCACCCTGACGCGGGAGGCCGGTGCCGCCGCGGCGAACTTCGTCCTCCCCCGCGCCGCGCGGAGGGCACGGCCGATCCCACCCGAGGCCAGCCTCGGCGTCGAGGGGATCGAACCATTCATCACCGACCAGAAGGACTTCTACCGCATCGACACCGTGCTCGCCCCGCCGACGATCGATCCTCGCACCTGGTCCCTGCGGATCCACGGAATGGTCGAGAACGAGGTGACGCTCACGATGGACGAGCTCCTCGCGCTTCCGCTCGAAGAGCAGCACACGACGCTCACCTGCGTCTCTAACCCGGTGGGAGGGGATCTCGTCGGGACGGCGACGTGGCTCGGCTACCCCGTTCGCGAACTCCTCCGCCGGGCACGGCCGCAGCCGGGAGCGGACATGGTCCTCTCGAAGTCCGACGACGGCTTCTCGGCCTCGACCCCGCTCGAGGCGATGCTCGATGATCGCGACGCCCTCCTCGCAGTCGGAATGAACGGGCAGCCACTCACACCCGTGCACGGCTTCCCCGCCCGGCTCGTCGTCGCCGGACTCTACGGCTTCGTCTCAGCGACGAAGTGGGTGACCGAACTCGAGGTCACCCGCTTCGATCGGGCGGAGGCGTACTGGACGCAGAGAGGGTGGGACGCGAAGGCACCGATCCTCGTCGCCTCGCGCATCGACGTCCCCCGCCCCCTCGCCCGGGTCGCCGCAGGCACCGTCGTCGCCGGCGGTTCGGCTTGGGCGCAGACGCGCGGGATCGAGCGGGTCGAGGTCCGCCTCGACGACGGCGACTGGACGCGGGCCGAACTCGGCGCCGACGTCAGCGACGACACGTGGCGGCAGTGGCGGGCGGAGTTCCCCGACGTCGGTGCGGGCACGCACGCGATCACGGTCCGCGCCGTCGACGGTGAGGGCACGGTGCAGACGGCCGAGCGGCGGGAGTCGATCCCGAACTCCGCGACCGGTCATCACCGGATCCAGTTCACCGTCGAATGAGAACTGAGATCAGCGAAAGAGATTTCTTCCTCAACCACCCATCCAGAACCCGCCCGGCTGCGAACCCCGGGTACACAGCAGGACACACAGGCGCTGTGTCGACCAGAGAACCGCACCACAGTGAAACAAGGAGAAGAACGATGAAGACACTTCGCACCCGCACTGCCACACTCCTCTCGGCCGGCGCGATCGGTATCCTCGCACTTTCGGGCTGCTCGGGCACCGGCAGCGGCTCGGAGGGCGGCGGCTCGGAGACCGAGTCGAGCGAGTCCGCGGAGACCTCCGCGCCGGCCTCGGAGGAGGCGATGGCCGACTCCGAGCTCGTCGGATCCGGCTGCGCCGCCTACGCCGAGCAGAACCCCGATGGGGCCGGCTCCGTCGAGGGCATGGCTCAGGACCCGGTGGCCACCGCCGCGTCGAACAACCCGATGCTCTCGACGCTCACCGACGCCGTCTCGGGCAAGCTCAACCCGGACGTCAACCTCGTCGACACGCTCAACGGCGACGAATTCACCGTCATCGCCCCGGTCAACGACGCCTTCGAGAAGATCCCCAAGGACGACCTCGATGCGCTCGCCGGCAACGCCGACGAACTGACGAAGGTGCTCACCTACCACGTCATCCCCGGCCAGCTCTCGCCGGACGAGGTCGTCGGTGAGCAGGAGACCGTCGAGGGTTCGAAGGTCAAGATCGGCGGCAGCGGCGACGACCTCACGTTCGATGACGCCAAGCTCGTCTGCGGCGGTGTGAAGACGGCGAACGCGACCGTCTACATGGTCGACAGCGTGCTCATGCCTCCGAAGTGAGACACGCCTGCGCCTTCCCCGCAAGGCGCGCACAGGCCTCCCAATTGAGGGATGGGAGGAGTCGCCGGGGGCCGCGACCCCAGTGGTCCGGCCTCCGGCGACATTCACCGGTCCCTCGCACCCCGCGCTCCCGGAATGTCGCCCCATCACCTCAGGCGGAGATGACATGATGGGAACATGACTTCCCACGATCCTGGCGCGCAGGGAGAGGCACCGCCCGGTCAGAGCATCGGCTCGCCGCCGGCGGCCGATCCCTGCGGTCGGCTCCTCGTCGAGGTGGCCGCGGGCGACCGCGGAGCCTTCGAGGAGCTCTTCGTCTCCCAGTCCCCCGTCCTCATGGCCGTGATCGTGAGGATCGTGATGAGCCGCTCGCTCGCCGAGGAGGTCCTCCAGGAGTGCTTCGCCGAGGTGTGGGCAAGGGCCCGCAGCTTCGATCCCGGCCGCGGCACCGGCCGGGCGTGGCTCGTGACGATGTGCCGCCGCCGCGCGATCGACTGCGTGCGCAGCGTGCAGGCCTCCCGTGACCGGGACGTCGCCGACGGCCTGCGCCAGGCCGCCACCGTCGATGAGGAGGTAGAACAGACAGTCATCAGCAAAGCAGAGTCGGATCGCACAGTCTCAGCCCTCAAGCTTCTGCCCGACGACCAATCGACGCCGATCGTCATGGCGTTCTATCAGGGGAAGACCCACGCTCAGATCTCAGAGGAGCTCGGAGTCCCCCTGGGCACGATCAAATCGAGGATCAGAGACGGAATGAAGAAGCTGCGAAGAGACTTGGAGGCGAGCCGATGAACGCAGATCGTGACTATCTGGCCGCCGGATTGGCCCTGGGTGGGCTGAGCGAGAGCGAACTCGCCGAGGCGCGCGCCCTGGCCGACACCGACGCCGACTTCCGCGCCGAAGTCGATGCCTACGCCGACACCGCCGCCCTCATGGCGATGTCCGACGAGCCCCAGAGCGTGAGCGAAGAGACCCGAACCGCGATCCTCGCTCTGCCCGAGACGGTGGCACAGGAGGACAGTGCTGCCGATGCCGCCGATGCCGGTCCCGCCGAGGCGGCCGACCGTTCGCCGGCACCGTTGCGCGAGGTCACCCGACCAAACGAGACGGGTCAGATGGAATCCGCACCGACCGGGCCCGTCGCGGCGGGCAACGGGACCGCGGCCCCGCCCTCGGCCCGAACCGGATCCACAGGCGCTGCGTCCACCGACGCTGCATCCGCGGGGTCACCCGCCTCGCCCCGAGACGACCAGCCCGTCGACCTCGCCGAGCGACGCCGCCGACGGGCATGGCTGCCGTGGGCGGCGGCAGCGGCCGCGGTGGCCCTTGTCATCGCGGGCTTCGGCATCAACTCGTGGCAGACCCAGCAGCGTCAGTACGCGCTCCAGGAGCGCCTCGAGCACACGCAGAAGCAGCTCGATGAGACGACGCGGCTGATGACGGCACCCGACCTCAAGACGTCGACGGCCGAGCTGCCCGACGGCGGCTCGGTCACCGTGGTCTCCTCGGAGGCCGAGCAGGTCATCCGCGTGTCCGCGAGCAATGTCGACGTCCCGAGCGGTTCGGACCTGCAGATGTGGGTCATCGACGCCGACGGCCCAGAGAGCGCGGGCCTGATGTCCGGTGCCGGCGCGCAGATCGACGATCGCACGTTCACCGCCGGCAGCCAGTTCGGCATCACCGTCGAGCCCTCCGGCGGGTCGCCGCAGCCGACGAGCGATCCCATCGTCGCCGTCGAGCTGTAGTCAGCCGGCAGCGCCGCTCGCGTCCACCTCTCGGCGGAGGCGTTTCCGCACAGAGGCGGATGTCTCCGGGGTCGGCACTGCCTAAGCTGGAGGCATGGCAGATCCGATCACCATCGAGGAGCGGCGACCGCGCGTCGGGGACTGGTACCTCGTCGCGGCGCTCGCCATCGGCTCAGCGGTCTTCGCCGCACTCTACGATGCCGGCGGCTTCTGGCCCTTCGAGGTCCCACTCTGGATGGCCTGCACGGCATCGGTCGCCGTCGCCCTGCCCCTGCCGTGGCGCCGACTCCACCCGAGTGTCACCGCGTGGCTGATCTCGGCGATCTACGTCACCGCCCAATTCCTCGGGGCGATGGAGCCCGGTGTCTCCCAGATCGCCCTCTTCATGGGCACGTATGCGATCGGAGCGTGGCAGAGCGACCGCCGCTCGGCGTTCCTCTCCCGCCTCCTGCTCTGCGTGGCGATCTTCGCCTCCCTCATCGTCGGTGCGGTCATCGAGCTCTCGAACCTCGGCAGCCTCACCGTCCTCCAGTATGCCGCGAACTCCGGCATCACCGTCCTCATCAACATCATCTTCTTCGGCGGCGCCTGGCTGTTCGGCGACCGGGCGTGGAATCAGCGTCTCCTCCTCGCCGAGCTCAGACGCGCCAACAACGAGGTCCGCCGCCAGGGCCGACAGCTCGCCGATCAGGCGCTCGACCTCGAGCGCGTCCGCATCGCCCGCGAACTCCACGACGGCGTCGCCCACCACATCGCCGGGGTGAGCATCCACGCGGCCGCAGCGCGGCGCAGCATGGAGCGCAACCCCGACCGGGCACGCGAGTCGCTGGGGATCATCGAATCCTCGACACGGGAGACCGTCGAGGAGCTGCGCACCCTCGTCCACACCCTCCGCGACTCCGGCAGCCCGACAGCCCCGACAACCGACGGCGCAGGCAATCCCGGTCTCGGCGACCTTCCTGAGCTCTTCGACAACGCGCGTCGGAACGGGCAGCGCCTCGAGTTCCGGACCCTCGGCGAGCCCCGTCCACTCACCCCGATCATGGAGCTCTCCGTCTATCGCGTGATCCAGGAGTCCCTGACGAACTGTCATCGCTACGCGGGGGCCGACGCCGAAGTGGAGGTGCGCCTGCGCTACTGCGATGCGGAACTCGAGGTCGAGGTCAGCGATGCACGTCGGCGCACCGCGTCCACCGGCCACCTCCCGGAGACCGATGCCGACGCCACCGTCTCCCACCACGCTCCCGGCCAGGAGACGGGCTCTGCCGCCTCGGTCGGCACAGGGCTCGGCATCATCGGGATGCGAGAACGCATGAGCGCCCTCGGCGGCACCCTCGAGGCCGGCCCGAAGTCACGCGGGGGCTGGCTCGTCCGGGCCCGCCTGCCCTATCCCCTCCGGAGCGGCAACCGCTCCGGGACGGTCGATGCGACCGACACCCCTGACCCGTCCGGGGACCCCGCTGTCGATGCCGCCTCGGCGAGGACCCCCGACGAACTCGCCCCAGCGGAGGTCAGCCCATGATCCGAGTCCTCCTCGTCGACGACCAGTCGATGGTCCGCACCGGCTTCCGCACGATCCTCGAGTCCGAGGACGACATCGTGGTCGTCGGTGAGGCCGAGAACGGGCAGGAGGCCGTCGATCGGGCCCTCGAACTCTCCCCCGACGTCATCTGCATGGACGTGCAGATGCCGGTCATGGACGGGCTCGCCGCGACCGCGGAGATCGTCCGTCGGGGCGCCGCCGGCGCCGTGCTCATGCTCACGACCTTCGACCGCGACGACTTCCTCTTCGACGCCCTCGCGGCGGGAGCGAGCGGATTCCTCCTCAAGACCGCACAGGCCGAACAGCTCATCGACGCCGTGGCCGCGCTCGCCGGCGGGGACGGTCTCCTCTCACCCGAGGTCACCCGCCGGGTCATCGAACGCTCCGTGAGCACTCCGGCGGCGAGCGCCGCCCCGGCGCCCGAGCTCGACTCTCTCACCGACCGCGAACACGAGGTGCTCCGCCTGCTCGCGACGGGTCTGAGCAACGCCGAGATCGCCGGGCAGCTCTTCCTCGGGGAGGCGACGGTGAAGACGCACGTGTCGAATGTGCTCGCGAAGCTCGGCATCCGCGACCGCACGCACGCGGTCATCTGGGCGTATGAGAACGGGGTCGTGAGAGTCGGCGAAGGCCGCGCGGACCGCTGACGGTCAGAGCGACGCGGGCCGTGAACGGTCCGGAGGAGCTCAGCCCGCTGAGGGTCCGGGGGCTGCCGGTGCGAGCGCACCGGCAGCCTCTGATGACGAGGCTGAGAACGCCGAGGCGCCTCTGGGGATTGCCGTCATCGGATACTCCTCGGGGAGTGCACGCGGAGTCGGACTCCACTTGCATTACGTATCGTAACGCAATGTAAGATGGTCTTCAACGTCCCTGGTGCCGGGAGTCCCGGCTGCAGTCGACGTGAGCGACCCGACCCGAAGAAGGAGTGTCGACATCATCATCCAGAGGCTCTCCGGTCGCCCTCGAGACGATTCGATCGACTCCTCGATCCTCGACGCGGCGGCACGGATCATCATCGACGACGGCTACTCGGCGGCGACGATCGCGGCGATCGTCAAAGCGGCCGGAACGAGCAAACCCGCCTTCTACCGTCGCTTCGACAGCGTCGCCGACCTCGTCCCGGCGCTCGTCGAACGGCGCCATCAGCTCAGCGTCCCCGCCGACACCGGGTCGCTGACCGGCGATCTCTGTGCCTTCCAGACTGCACAGGCCGAGATCTTCAACGACCCGTTCGTCCGGGCGGCGATGCCGGGCTGGCTTGCGCACATGCAGGAGTCCCCGGAGACCTCGGGACCGTTCGTCGAGGGCTTCCTCCCGCAGCGGATGGCTGTGCTCGAGGCGATCCTCGCCCGGGCGGAGGAGCGCGGAGACGCGGTGCGCTCCGGCCTCGACATGGACACCCTCATGGAGGCGTGCGTCGGCCCCTTCCTCATGCGCTCCCTCATCCCGGGTGCACCACTGCTCGACGACGCCGACGTCGATCGCACCGTCGCTCTCGCCTGCCTGCTCATCGACCAGGCGAGCGCCGCAGCCTCGGCTCCCCCGGCCAGCGGAGTCCGATCTCGTCCGCACGACTGAGCCGCAGACGGCCGCTCGGCCGTAGCGTGGGAGCATGATCACTCTCGAGGGAATCTCCCGCAGCTTCGGTGCCACGCAGGTGCTCCACGACCTGAGCTTCTCGATCGGCGCGGGCCGGATGACCGGCTTCGTCGGATCGAACGGTTCGGGGAAGACGACGACGATGCGCATCCTCCTCGGCGTCCTCGCCGCAGACAGCGGACGGATCACCGTCGACGGCACCGACATCACCCCTGCCGATCGGAGCGCGATCGGCTACATGCCCGAAGAGCGCGGGCTCTACCCGAAGATGCCGATCATCGATCAGCTCGTCTACCTCGCCCGCTTCCACGGGCTCAGCCGCCACGACGCCAAGCGCCGCGGACTCGACCTCCTCGAGCGCCTCGACCTCAAAGGCGAGCCGAGCGACACCCTCGAATCAGTCAGCCTCGGCAACCAGCAGAAGGTCCAGATCGCCGCCGCGCTCATCCACAGCCCGCGCGCCCTCGTCCTCGACGAGCCCTTCTCCGGCCTCGACCCCGCCGCCGTCGAACGCACTCTCCAGGTGCTCTCGGACTTCGCCGCCACCGGCGCCCCCGTCCTCTTCTCGAGCCATCAGCTCGACCTCGTCGAACGCCTCGTCGACGACCTCGTCATCATCGGTGACGGCCGGCTCATCGCGACGGGCACGGCCGATGAGCTGCGCCGCTCCCGCAGCCTGCCCGAGTGGACGCTCGAGGCCGACGCCGACCTCGCGTGGGTCCGTGAGGTCCCCGAGGTCGACGTCACCGAGTTCGACGGCTCGTGGGTGCGCTTCACCGCCCCGGATGCCGATGCCGCCGAGGCGGTCCTGCGCCGGGCGCTGTCCGTGTCCTCGGTGAGGTCGTTCACCCCGCACTCCGTTCCACTCAACCGTCTCTTCCAGGAGGTCACGCAGCCATGAGCACCATCACCGCAACGGACCGGACTGCACCGACCCGGCCCACCCGGGCGAGCTTCACCACGGCCATCGGCCTCGTCATCGAACGCGAGATCATGGTGCGGGTGAAGTCGAAGGCGTTCATGATCTCGACCCTGCTCTCGATCGTCCTCTTCGGCGCCGCCGTCGCCGCATCGGGGGCGCTGCCCTCTCTGTTCGCCTCGACGGACAAGGTGGCGGTGACCTCGGCGGAGACCGTGGCCGGGATCGAGGGCATCGAACCGGTCGAGGTCGCCGGCGTCGAGGAGGCGAAGGAGCTCGTGCGCACCGAGGCGGTCGCCGCGGCCGTCGTCGACTCACCGGACTCGCCGACCGGCACCACCGTCATCGCCCTGCGGTCGGCCCCGGAGTCGCTGGCCGGGGCGCTCAGCCTCACCCCGGACGTCGAGATCCTCGACCCCGACGCCCCGGATCCGACGCTGACGAAGTTCATCGGACTCGGCCTCGGGCTCATCTTCCTCAGCTCCGCGATGACCTTCGGGGTGACGATCGCGTCCTCCGTCGTCGAGGAGAAGCAGTCGCGGATCGTCGAGATCCTCCTCGCCTCCGCCTCGGCGAAGGTGCTCATGTTCGGCAAGGTCATCGCGTGTTCGATCCTCGCGTTCGCGCAGATCGCGCTCACCGCGGTCGCCGTCCTCGTCGGGGCCGCGATCAGCGGCAACGATCTCGTCCTCGGCCGCCTCGCCGCCCCGATCGCGTGGTTCATCCCGCTCTTCGTCGTCGGCTTCGTCATGATCGCCGCCCTCTACGCGGCGGCCGCCTCGATGGTCTCCCGGTCGGAAGACCTCGGGTCGACGAGTTCCCCGCTCATGATGCTCATCCTCCTGCCGTACATGGCCGTCGTCCTCTTCGCCGACAACGAGGCGGTCATGGCCGTGCTCAGCTACATTCCGTTCTCCGCCGCCGTCGCCGTGCCGATGCGGGTGTTCATGGGCACGACCGAGTGGTGGGAGCCGGTCGTCTCGCTCGCGATCCTCGGTCTCACGACCGTCCTCGCCCTGCTGCTCGCGACCCGCATCTTCGAGGGCTCGATCCTCCGCTCGGGTCCGCGGGTGACGTGGAGGCAGGCCCTGCGTCCTGCGTGACCCGCACCTTGACCGCCGGGTCCCGGCGTGGTTCGGTAGACGCTATGAGCGAGCCGGCACTGACGCTGCACACCGATCGGCTGCGACTGCGCACCTACCAGCCCTCCGACGCCGAGGCGCTGCTGCCGATCTACTCCCGCGAGGACGTCTCGCGGTTCCTCCTCGGCGACCCGTGGACCGCCGAGGCGGCGCGCACCGAGGTCGGCAAGCGGCTGCAGCGCACGGGGCTGAGTGGGGAGGCGAAGGCGCTCGCCCTCGTCATCGAGACCGATGACGACAACGACGCGATCGCCGGGTCGCGGGTCATCGGCGACATCGGGATCTGGCTCGACGGCACTGATCCGACGAAGGCGGAGATCGGCTGGGTGCTCGACCCTGCCGCGAGCGGTCACGGCTTCGCCTCGGAGGCCGCGATCGCCGTGCTCAACATGGCCTTCGACGACTGCGAGCTGCGTCGGGTCGTCGCGCAGATGGACGCCCGGAACACCGCCTCGGCGAAGCTGGCCGAGCGGATCGGGATGAAGCGGGAGGCGCATCTGCGTCAGGACTGGTGGTCGAAGGGCGAGTGGACCGACACCCTCGTCTTCGCCATGCTCGCCAGCGACCGCGTCACCGCGTGAACACGGCCCGACCCGATCGCACCACCCCGCCCGCCGCATCAGCGAGCGATGACGACGCACCGCGCACGGCTCCTACGGGGTGCGCCTGCACAGGGTGAGCGACCCGACGACGATCGCCCCGACGATCCAGCAGCCGATGAAGAGGATCCGCAGCCACACCCAGCCCGCGTCCTCGTCCCCGGTCGCCACCGCCGTGAGCGCGTCGATCGCGTGGGAGAGCGGCAGCCAGTCGCCGATCACCTCGAGCACGTCCGGCAGCCGGTCACGCGGAAGGAAGATCCCGCCGAGGAGGATCTGCGGGAAGACGAGGACCGGCATGAACTGGACGACCTGGAATTCGGTGCGGGCGAACGCGCTCGCGAGCAGCCCGAGTGCGGTCCCGAGCAGGGCGTCGGCGATCGCGACGACGAAGAGGAGGCCGAGCGAGCCGTCGATCGTCAGACCGCACACCCCCACCGCGAAGGCGACGGCGATCGCCGTCTGGACGATCGCGAGGAGCCCGAAGGCGAGTGTGTAGCCGAGGATGAAGTCGCCCTTGCCCAGCGGCATCGACAGCAGGCGCTCGAGGGTGCCGCTGCGCCGCTCACGCAGGGTGCTGATGCTCGTGACGAGGAACATGACGATGAACGGGAAGAGCGCGAGCATCGCCGGCCCGATCGTCTCGAACACATCGGTCTCGTCGAAGATCCACGCGACGAGCCCGATGAGCAGGCTCGGCACGACGAGGAGGAGGGCGATCGTGCGGGGATCGTGGCGGATCTGGGCGAGCACGCGACCCGTCGTCGCCAGCGTGCGCTGCGGGGTCATCGCCGACCTCCCCTCGGCCGGGCGGGGCGCCTCTCGCCGAGGAGGCGGTGGCCCTGACCTCGGTCATCGCTGAGGTCGCGTTCGATGATCCGGAGGAAGGCGTCCTCCGCCGTCGCCGACCCGGTCTCGCGGAGGAGACTCTGCGGAGACGAGTCGGCGATGACACGGCCATCGCGCATGAGGAGGAGCCGGTCGCAGCGCGTGGCCTCGTCCATGACATGGCTCGAGACGAGGATCGTCGCCCCGTCGTCGACGAGCCCCCGGAAGATGTCCCAGAGTTCGGCGCGCAGCACGGGGTCGAGGCCGACCGTCGGCTCATCGAGGACGAGCAGCTCGGGGGTGCCGAGCATCGCCGCCGCGAGCGACACCCGGTTCGCCTGACCGCCTGAGAGCGTCCGGGCGAGCTGGCGAGCCTGCGCGCTGAGCCCGGTGCGCTCGATCACTCGGGCGACGTCGGCCGCCGGAGCCCCGACGACGCGGGCGAAGTAGCGAAGGTTCTGTTCGACGGTGAGGTCGTCGTAGATGCTCGCCTGCTGGGTCATGTAGCCGACCCGGTGGCGCAGGGCGGACGATCCCGCGCGCCGTCCGAGCACGCTGACCTCGCCGCCGCGAATGGTCTGCACCCCGACGATCGCCCGCATGAGCGTCGTCTTCCCGCTGCCGCTCGGGCCGAGGAGTCCGACGATCTCCCCACCGGGCACGCTGAGATCGAGGCGGTCGAGGACCGTCGTCCTCCCGCGCCGGACCGTGAGGTCCCGGATCTCGATCGAATTATTCACCATATGATGAATTACACGCCCGATGCGCGCTCACGTCAAGGGTCGGTCAGCCGCCACGACCGTCGATGTGCCCCTGCAGAGCCGGACCGACCCGGGCGATCACCTCGTCCAGCGGCACCGAGGCGAGCGGTTCGAGGACGACGACGTGCCGGACGATGAGCGCCCCCGCCATCTGGGCGAGAACGAGGGAGGCCCGCAGATCCGCCTCGGTCGCCTCGACGCCCTCGGCCGCAAGCCTCCCGGCGATCTGACTGCCGAGCTCGCGGACGAGGAACTGCCTGACCAGACCGCCTGCGGCCGAACCCCCGATCGCCGATTTGAGCAGGGTGATGCCGACGGGCTTGACCCGCGGATCCTCCCACGCCGTGAGCACCGTCGTCGCGATCGCATCGCCGAGGCGGTCGAGCGGGGCGTCGAGCGCGCGGCGGACGATCCTGTCGGGGCGGACGGGAAGCCTGACCGCCTCGGCGAAGAGGGCGGCCTTCGAGTCGAAGTAGTGGTGGATGAGGGCGGGGTCGACGCCGGCCCGGCGGGCGATCCCCCGCATCGAGGCGGCGTCGTAGCCGCGCTCGGAGAACTCGGCGGCGGCCGCCTCGGCGATCGCCTGGCGCGCGTCACCGCCGGACGACTTCGGCGGACGACCGCGGCGGCGCTGGTTCGGGGGCACAGACCTCAGCTTAGTCGGGTGCGATCGGCTGGGCACTGTGCACGGAGGGAGCAGACCGCGCCGGCACCGGCATCGCGCGCTGGTCCGGACGCCGCTGCAGCGCAAAGGTCTGCACAACGGTCCGCCGAGGCGGCCAAAGGTGTTCGAAACGCGCCTCTGCCGGGTCGGAACCACCCAGGTTCGGGCAATAGCGTGGGAGAGGCAGAACTCTCAGGGAAAGGCTCACATGTTCAGGCAGTCGTCGAAGCTGGCCAACGTCCTCTATGACATCCGGGGACCCGTCCTCGAGGAGGCGGAGGCGATGGAGGCAGCGGGACACACGATCCTCAAGCTCAACATCGGCAATCCGGCACCCTTCGGCTTCGAAGCCCCCGAGGCGATCGTCCAGGACATGGTCGGCCACCTGCCCCACGCGCAGGGCTACTCCGAGTCCCGCGGCATCCTCTCCGGCCGCCGCGCCGTCGTCCAGCACTACGAGTCGAAGGGGATCACGAACCTCGATACGCGTGAGGTCTTCCTCGGCAACGGGGTGAGCGAGCTCATCACCCTCTCCCTGCAGGCACTGTGCAATCCCGGCGACGAGATCCTCGTCCCCAGTCCCGACTACCCGCTGTGGACCGCCTCGGTGGCGCTGTCCGGAGGCACCCCGAAGCACTATCTCTGCGATGACGAGAACGGCTGGCTGCCCGACCTCGAAGACCTCGAGTCGAAGATCACCGACCACACCCGCGGCATCGTCGTCATCAACCCGAACAACCCGACCGGCGCCGTCTACCCGCGCGAGACGCTCGCCGCGATCGTCGACATCGCCCGCCGACACGACCTCATCGTCTTCGCCGACGAGATCTACGAGAAGATCACCTACAACG
>ENA-OOKA01000145-OOKA01000145.1-human-skin-metagenome-genome-assembly--contig:-NODE-145-length-24484-cov-9.938598_pt1 | contig 24484 bp, 21 predicted proteins | sample MGYA00248825_ERZ500995 | MGnify/ENA primary metagenome ERZ500995 (study PRJEB25958, sample SAMN03398540) | human skin metagenome | study: EMG produced TPA metagenomics assembly of the Human Skin...
CTAGTACTCCGCCCTCTCACGGCGGCAACACCGGTTCGAATCCGGTTGGGGTCACTTCCGCTGACAGCTGCGTCGCATCTTCGGGTGCGGCGCAGCTGTTCACGAGACCACCGGCGCACGTCGTCGGTCGCACGCCCCGATCCCCGGATCGGGAATCCGCTCGCACTGCGAGCACCTCGGCCCCATCGTATAGCGGCCTAGTACTCCGCCCTCTCACGGCGGCAACACCGGTTCGAATCCGGTTGGGGTCACACCGAGGCGAAGCCCCGGACCATCTGGTCCGGGGCTTCTTCCATGTCTGCGTCGCGCTCTCGCGCGCCGGGACTCCGGGTCCATCCTGCACACGCCTTCCTGTCCACGGACCTCTGACGCCGCTGCGGGCTCCTGAACCCGTGCACTGCGGGTTCGTGGCAGATGCGCATCCGATCAGCGCTGATGGGGTGCGCATGTGTCACCAATCGGCTGCCGGCCTGCGCCGGGCGGCTTCGGCGCGGGGCTGAAGCGCTGCCGGGGGAGGGTGCGGCATGATGGTCCACCGTGAGCACCGCCCCAGATCCTTCCGCGAACGGCCGCACCCCCGCCGAGGCCGTCGACGAGCTGCGCACGGTCCTGTCCCAGGTCAGCCTGGCCTTGAACACTCCGGACGCGCGGCCCGGACGCGACGCCGCCCGACGCAGCCTCGAGCAGATCGACGACTACGTCCTGCCCCGCGTGCGCCACCTCGACGCCCCGCTGCTGGCGGTCGTGGGCGGCTCGACCGGGGCAGGGAAGTCGACCGTGGTCAATGCCCTGATCGGCCGCCCCGTCACCCGGGCGGGCGTGGTGCGCCCGACGACCCGCCAGCCCATGCTGATCCACCACCCCGACGACGCGGGGGCCTTCGAGGGCACCCGTGTGCTGCCGCACCTGGCTCGCGTGCGAGGCAGGCTGGCGCGCACGGAGGACTCCGGCGGGGAGCTCGGTGCGCCCGAGACCGCAGCAGCGGGGACGAGTCTCGTGCTGCTCGCCGACGAGGGCGCGGATCGCGGCATCGCCCTGCTGGACGCCCCGGACATCGACTCGATCTCTGAAGCGAACCGGAAGCTGGCCGGGCAGCTGCTGGCAGCCGCCGACCTCTGGCTGTTCACCACGACCGCGAACCGCTACGCCGACGCAGCCGCCTGGGACCTGCTCATCGAGGCCGGCCGCCGCCAGATCACCGTCGCCGTGATCCTGGACCGCGTGCCGGCAGGGGCGGCCGAGGAGATCGAGCCGGACCTGCGGCGCATGCTCACGGAGAAGGGCCTGGGGGAGGCGCCGATCTTCGTGATCCCCGAGTCCCCGCTCAACGCCGCCCAGATGCTGCCGGTCGCGGCCGTGGATCCGCTGCGCATGTGGCTCAGCGACCTGGCCGCCGACGCCCAGGCCCGCTCCGAGGTCGCCCGTCGGACGCTCGGAGGTGCGCTCGAGCAGCTGGCTGAGCGCACCGACGACGTCGCCGACGCGGTGGCCGCGCAGAAGGAGGTCGCCGACCAGCTTCGCTCGGACGTCGAGGAGGCCTACCGCCGGGCCCTGGAGGCGATCGACGACGCCACGCGCGACGGCTCCCTGCTGCGCGATGAGGTGCTCTCGCGCTGGCAGGACTACGTGGGCACCGGCGAGTTCTTCCGCTCGCTGGAGGCCAGGATCGGGCGCTGGCGCGATCGAGCCGGAGCGGCACTGCGCGGCAGGCCTGCGCCGGAGGTCCAGGTCGAGCAGGCCCTGGAGACCGGGCTGCAGGCCGTGATCATCGAGGAGCTGGCCAAGGCCGGCGAGCAGTCCCAGCGCCGGTGGCGCGCGGACGCCGCCGGGCGCGGGCTGCTCGGCGGAGATGACCTGGGGCGACTGCCCGACGACGTCCCCGAGCGCTCCGCCGAGGTGATCCGGGCCTGGCAGGGCGAGATCATGACGATGATCCGGAGCGAGGGCGCGGGCAAGCGCACACAGGCTCGGCTGATGTCGATCGGGCTGAACATCGTCACGGTCGGGCTGATGGTGGTCGTGTTCTCCATGTCGGCGGGGCTGACGGGAGCGGAGGTCGGCATCGCCGGAGCCTCCGGAGTGGTGGGCACCAAGCTGCTGGAGGCGGTGTTCGGCGAGGACGCCGTGCGCCGGATGGCCCAGCAGGCACGTGAGGACCTGGAGCGCAGGATGGAGGAGTTCGTGGAGCAGCTCGAGCAGCCGTGGAGGCAGCGCCTGGAGGCGGTCGCCGATCCGGAGCCCGCGCGGCTGAAGGAGGCGGCTGCTGCCGTCCGCGCGGCGGGGGAGGCGCTGTGAGGCTCCCGGGGCGGCGCTCCCGCCGCGATCCGCACGCCGATCTGGATCAGCGCCTGAGCGCCCTGCGCGAGGCGGTCGACCTGGGCCGCGGGCGCCTGGACGAGGAGGCGCTGCAGCTCGGCGAGGACGCCCTGGCTCGGGCGGCAGGACGGCGCGCTCTGTCTGCCGAGCACACCGTGGTGGGCTTCTTCGGAGCCACGGGCTCGGGGAAGTCGTCGCTGCTGAACACCCTGCTGGGCCGTCAGGTGGCTCGAGCCGCGGTTCAGAGGCCCACGACCTCCGAGCCGATGGCCGTGCTGGGCGGGCTGCCGGGAGCCGATCCGCTGCTGGACTGGCTGGAGGTCCGCGACCGGCGCGTCCTCGAGGAGCTGGCGGCCGAGCCGTGGTCCCAGGGACCGGCGGGGCTGTGGACGCCCGTGCCCGAGGGGCTGATCCTGCTCGATCTGCCGGACGTGGACTCCGTGGCCCGCGAGCACCGGCAGATCGCCTCGCGTCTTGCGGGAATGGTCGACGTCGTCGTGTGGGTCGTGGACCCCCAGAAGTACGCGGATGCGGTGCTGCACGACCACTTCATCGCTCCGCTGTCGCGCCACGCCTCGTCCACCCTGGTGGTGCTCAACCAGGCCGACCGCCTCCCGACCGGAGAGGTGCCGCGCGTGCTGGAGTCGCTGCGCGAGGTCCTGGCCCAGGACGGGCTGCGCACGGACGGCCGCGCCGCGCCGATCGCAGCCTCGGCGGCCCGTGGCACGGGCATCGGGCAGCTGCGGGAGGCGATCGCCGAGGTCGTCGAGGCCAAGGCCGCCTCCTCGGAGCGCCTGTCCGGGGATGTCGACTCCGCCGCCGAGGCGCTCGAGGCCTCCCACGGCGCGGGCCGGCCCGACGGCGTCACTCCGTTCGCCCGCGAGTCCCTCGTGGACGGCCTGGCGACCGCGGCGCAGGCCGACGGGATCGCCGCTGCGGCCTCCCGCAGCTATGTCCTGCACGCCTCACGGCGCACCGGATGGATGCCGGTGCGGTGGCTCGGAGCCTTCCGCAAGGATCCGCTCAAGCGCCTGCACCTGCAGGGGGCTGAGCAGGGTTCCGCAGAGGGGGCCGAACCGTCGCTGCACCGCAGCTCTCTGCCTCCCATGGGCGCCGCCCAGCGCGCCGCAGGAGACACCGCGGTGCGCCGCTTCGCGCAGGAGGCCGCCCATGGCGCGTCACCTGCCTGGGAGCGCTCGATCCGCGAGGCGGCCCGATCGCACGACGAGCAGCTGCCCGACGCCCTGGACCAGGCTCTCGCCCGCACGGACCTGCGCCGCGGCGCGCGGTCCTGGTGGTGGGTTCCCATGGGCATCGTGCAGTGGCTGCTGCTGCTCATGGCCGTGGCGGGTCTGCTCTGGCTCACCGGGCTGTTCGCCCTGGACTACCTGCAGATCCCGGTGCCGAGCGCACCCGAGGTCCGGGACACCGGCATCCCGGTGCCCACGCTGCTGGTGGTCACCGGCCTGGTGGCCGGGCTGGTCTTCGGGGTGCTCTCGGCCGCCCTGGCGCGGCTGTCGGCCTCCCGACGACGGGCGCGCGTACGGCGCAGGCTGCGCGAGCAGATCGCCGACGCGGCCCAGACCCATGTGATCGATCCGGTCGAGGCGGAGCTGTCCCGGCAGGAGCGCCTCACCGAGGCGCTGGTACGCACCAGGGGCTGAGGGCCCAGCGCCGGCAGCCCGCGGACCGTCGGCTCAGAGTCCCGGGCGGATGGCCTGGGTGAGCTGACGCGCCGCCGCCACGACCGTCTCGGCGTGCAGCCGCCCGGGCTGGCGGGTCAGGCGCTCGATCGGTCCCGAGATCGACGCGGCGGCGATGACGCGCCCGGACGGTCCGCGCACCGGAGCGGAGACCGAGGCGATGCCCGCCTCGCGCTCGCCGATGGACTGGGACCAGCCTCGGCGTCGGACCCCGGAGAGCATGGTGGCCGTGAAGCGGGCGCCCTGCAGGCCCTCGAGCAGGCGGCTGTGATCCTCCCAGGCGGTGAGCACCTGGGCAGCCGAGCCCGCCTTCATGGACAGCTGGGTGCCGACCGGGATGGTGTCGCGCAGGCCGATCGGGCGCTCCGAGGAGGCCACGCAGACGCGCCATTCTCCCTGGCGCCTGAAGATCTGCGCGGACTCGCCGGTGGCATCGCGCAGCTGCACGAGCGTGGGGCCTGCCGCGGCGATCAGGCGGTCCTCGCCGGCGGCCGAGGAGAGCTCGACCAGGCGCGGGCCCAGCACGAACCTCCCCTGGATGTCCTTGCCGAGCAGCCGGTGATGCGCCAGGGCGGAGGCCAGCCGGTGGACGGTGGGCCGCGAGTAGCCGGTGGCCGAGACCAGCTGGGCCAGTGAGGCGGGGCCGGCCTCGAGGGCATCGAGGATCCCGGAGGCCTTGTCGATCACCCCGACTCCGCTGGGGGAGAAGGAGGTCTCCGCCTCGGCGGAGGTGCTGCGGAGGGGGTCGGAGGCCCGCGGAGTGTCCATGTTGCGATACTACGTCTCAGGATGCGAGATGTCCTCCCATCATGTGGCGGAATCCGCGCGGCGGGCCGATCCTGGGTGCATGACTCCGGCGGCCGCATGGCCGCCCTCTTCCGCCTCGCCCCGATCGGGCGGGCGCGGAGCTCTTCAGCGGAAGGACCACCATGTCGACTGAGACCCAGTCAGCGCCTCTCACCCTGGCCGAGAAGGTCTGGCAGCAGCACCTCGTGCGCCGCGGCGAGGACGGGCAGCCGGACCTGCTCTACATCGACCTCCACCTGATCCACGAGGTCACCTCGCCCCAGGCCTTCGAGGGCCTGCGCCTGGCGGATCGGCCGCTGCGGCGCGTGGACCTCACCATCGGCACCGAGGACCACAACACGCCCACCGAGGACATCTTCTCGACGATCGCCGATCAGACCTCCCGCAAGCAGATCGAGGCCCTGCGCTCGAACACCGAGGAGTTCGGCGTCCGGCTGCACCCTCTGGGCGATGACGAGCAGGGCATCGTCCATGTGGTGGGCCCCCAGCTGGGGCTGACCATGCCGGGCATGACCGTCGTGTGCGGCGACTCCCACACCTCCACCCACGGGGCCTTCGGCTCGCTGGCCATGGGCATCGGCACCTCCGAGGTCGAGCACGTCATGGCCACGCAGACCCTGCCGCTGGCACCGTTCAAGACGATGTCCATCCGGATCGACGGCCACCTGCGCCCGGGGGTCTCCTCCAAGGACATCATCCTGGCGGTCATCGCCGAGATCGGCACCGGCGGCGGCCAGGGCTATGTCCTGGAGTACCGCGGCACCGCCATCGAGGAGCTGTCGATGGAGGCCCGCATGACGATCTGCAACATGTCGATCGAGGCGGGCGCGCGCGCCGGGATGATCGCCCCGGACGAGACCACGTTCGACTACGTCAAGGGCCGCCCGCACGCCCCCGAGGGCGAGCTGTGGGACCAGGCGGTCGAGCACTGGCGCAGCCTGCGCACGGATGACGACGCCGTCTTCGACGCCGAGGTCGTGATCGATGCCGACACCCTCGAGCCGTTCGTGACCTGGGGGACCAACCCGGGCCAGGGCGTCTCGCTGTCGGGGGAGGTCCCGGATCCCGAGGACTTCACCGACGACAGCGCCAAGGCCGCGGCGCAGCGCGCCCTGACCTACATGGACCTCACTCCCGGCACCCCGCTCAAGGAGGTTCCCGTGGATGTGGTCTTCCTGGGCTCGTGCACGAACTCGCGCATCGAGGACCTGCGCCTGGCGGCCGAGGTCGTCAGGGGCCGCACCAAGGCCCCGAACGTCGAGATGATGGTCGTCCCCGGCTCCCAGAAGGTCCGGCTGCAGGCCCAGGAGGAGGGCCTCGATCAGATCTTCAAGGACTTCGGCGCGGACTGGCGCTTCGCCGGCTGCTCCATGTGCCTGGGAATGAACCCGGACCAGCTGGCCCCGGGGCAGCGCTGCGCCTCCACCTCGAACCGCAACTTCGAGGGTCGACAGGGCAAGGGCGGTCGCACGCATCTGGTCTCGCCCGTCGTCGCCGCCGCCACGGCCGTGCGCGGCACGCTCTCGGCCCCGTCCGACCTCGAGCCCGTCTCGGTCTGATCGGGCCCAGCGCCCGCCTCGCACACGTCCAGCACCCGCCCGGGCCGAGCCCGGCAGCACTCCAGGAGGACCCCGTGGAGAAGTTCAGCACCCACACCGGCATCGCAGCGCCGCTGCGCCAGTCGAATGTCGACACCGACCAGATCATCCCCGCCGTCTACCTCAAGCGGATCACCAAGACGGGCTTCGAGGACGCCCTGTTCGCCCAGTGGCGCACCCAGGACGACTTCGTGCTCAACCAGGACGCCTACCGCGACGCGAGCATCCTGGTGGCCGGTCCGGACTTCGGCACCGGCTCCTCGCGCGAGCACGCCGTGTGGGCGCTGCGCGACTACGGCTTCAAGGTCGTGATCTCGCCGCGCTTCGCCGATATCTTCCGCGGCAACTCGGGAAAGCAGGGGCTGCTGGCGGCCCAGGTCGAGCAGTCGGACGTGGAGCTGCTGTGGAAGCAGATCGAGGCCGAGCCGGAGGTCCCCACCACGGTGGATCTCACAGCGCGCACCGTCTCGGTGGGCAGCGTCACCGTGCCGTTCCAGATCGACGACTACACCGCGTGGCGGCTGTCCGAGGGGCTCGACGACATCGGCCTGACCCTGCAGCACGAGGATCGGATCCGCGAGTTCGAGGCCCAGCGCCCGGCCTGGCTGCCCACGACCCTCCCCGCTCGGACCTGAGGCCCTCGAGGAGGCGGATCGTGACCTGGGCGGATGAACCGCCCATGAGGGCAGTGCGAACACGCGGGGCCGTCCTCTCGTAGGATGGTCCCTCGAAGCAGCGCGATCGCTGCGCGCATCGAGCAATTGCCGTGGGCTCACGGCAGATCGGGAGACCATGTCCAGCGCACTGACCATCACGGGCGGGGTTCCGCTCCAGGGCACGATCAAGGTCCGGGGAGCCAAGAACCTCGTACCCAAGGCCATGGTGGCCGCGCTGCTGGGCGCCACCCCCTCGACGCTGCGCAACGTCCCGCACATCAAGGACGTCCAGGTCGTCACCGATCTGCTGTCCCTGCACGGAGTGGCGGTCGACAACGACGGCCAGGGCAAGCTGCACCTCGACCCGTCGAACGTGGTCCGGGCCCAGCACGCGGACATCGATGCCCACGCCGGCGACTCCCGCATCCCGATCCTGCTGTGCGGCCCGCTGCTGCACACCCTGGGCGAGGCCTTCATCCCCGACCTGGGCGGCTGCAAGATCGGCGATCGCCCCATCAACTACCACCTCGATGTCCTGCGCCACTTCGGCGCCAAGGTCGAGAAGCTCGACTCCGGCATCCGCATGTCCGCCCCCAACGGGCTGCACGGCGCCAAGGTCGAGCTGCCGTACCCGTCGGTGGGGGCCACCGAGCAGGTGCTGCTCTCCGCCACGCGCGCTCGCGGGCGCACCGAGCTGCGCGGCGCCGCGACCGAGCCCGAGATCATGGACCTGATCGCGATCCTGCAGAAGATGGGCGCGATCATCACGGTGCAGACCGATCGCGTGATCCACATCGAGGGCGTCGAATCGCTGTCCGGCTACAACCACAGCGCCATGTCCGATCGCATCGAGGCGGCCTCCTGGGGCTCGGCCGCGCTGGCCACCGGCGGAGACATCTTCGTCGAGGGCGCCACGCAGGCGGACATGATGACGTTCCTCAACACCTTCCGGAAGGTCGGCGGCGATCTCGACATCCGCGAGGACGGCATCCGCTTCTCCCATCCGGGAACGGCGCTCAAGCCGATCGTCGTGGAGACGGATGTCCACCCCGGCTTCATGACCGACTGGCAGCAGCCGCTCGTCGTGGCGCTGACGCAGGCCGAGGGCGTGTCGATCGTGCACGAGACCGTCTACGAGAACCGCTTCGGCTTCACCCACGCGCTGCAGCGCATGGGAGCCAACATCCAGCTGCACCGCGACTGCCTGGGCTCCACGCCCTGCCGCTTCGGCCAGTCCAACTACGTGCACTCCGCGATCATCTCCGGACGCACCGAGCTGCGGGCCCAGGACATCCACGTCCCGGACCTGCGCGGCGGCTTCTCGCACCTGATCGCGGCCCTGTCCGCCGAGGGCGTCTCCCATGTGACCGGCGTCGAGCTGATCGAGCGCGGCTACGAGCACTTCACCACGAAGCTCGAGGCCCTGGGCGCCACGTTCGACGTCGCGAACAGCTGATCCGCTCGAACCGCAGGGAGCTGCACATGGCCCGCACCCGCCGCTCCGGTCGACGCAGCGAGCTCAATCTCGAGCTGCAGATCCTCCAGCGGCTCGTGCGGCTGCCCTACGGGCTGCTGGCCCGGCGCCGCGTCGAGCATCTGGAGCGGATCCCGTCCGACGGCCCGTGCCTGATCGTGGCCAACCACGTCACCGAGATCGACCCGATCACGGTGGGGCTCAGCGTCGTCGATGCCGGGCGCACGCCCCGGTTCCTGGCCAAGGAGTCGCTGTTCCGCATCCCCGTGCTCGGCTTCCTGCTGCATCGGATCGGGCAGGTGCCCGTGCACCGGGGCACTCGCGACACCGCCCAGGCCCTCAGCGACGCCCAGGACCACCTGGCTCGCGGCGGGGTCGTCGTGATCTATCCGGAGGGCACGCTGACCCGGGATCCGCTGCGCTGGCCCATGCACGCCTACCCCGGTGCGGCGCGGCTGGCTCTGGGCCTCGACGTCCCCGTGATCCCGATCGCCCACTGGGGAGACCAGCAGATCCTGGGCCGCGACAGCCGGTGGCGGGTGCACGTGAGCCTCCGTCCCCGGCGGCCGGTGCGGGTGCGCGTGGGCGAGCCCGTGGACCTGAGCCGCTTCCGCAGCACGCGTGCGCCCGGGCAGACTGGGCGCACGGATGCCGAGAGGGTCGCGGCCGTGCCGCGCGCCGCGGCCGCTGAGGCCACCGATGCCATCCTGGACGCGATCGCCGCTGAGCTGTCCGTCCTGCGCGACGAACCCGTTCCGCCCACCCGATGGGACCGACGCCTCAGGGGACGACGATGACGCAGCATTCCGAGCAGCTGACCCGCGACGGCGACGCCGCGCAGGATCTGGGCGCTCCCGAGCCGAGGTGGAGCCCGCGCCGGGCCGCCGTGCTGGGCGCCGGATCCTGGGGAACGACCTTCGCCAAGATCCTCACCGACGCCGGGCTCAGCGGCGAGGGCCCGGCCCCCGAGGTCGTGCTGTGGGGCCGGGACGCAGAGGCGATGTCCCGCATCGCCCGCACCCGGGTCAACGAGCGCTACGTCCCCGGCACGCACCTGCCCGATCCGCTGCAGGTCACCGCGGACCTGGCCCAGGCCCTGGAGGGGGCGGACCTGGTCGTGCTGGCTGTTCCCGCTCAGGCCCTGCGCGCGCAGATGGCTGCCGCGGCGCAGCACCTCGAGCACGAGGCCGTGCTGGTCTCGCTGGCCAAGGGCCTCGAGCGGGGCACGGGGCTGCGCATGAGCGAGGTCGCGGCCGAGGTCCTGGCCGAGCAGCGCCCGGAGGGCCACCCGCTGGGCGGGCGCGACCGCGAGGGCTGGAGCCGGCGGCTGTGCATCGTCTCGGGCCCGAATCTGGCCATGGAGATCGCCGACGAGCAGCCCACCGCCTCGGTGGTGGCGGCAGCCGATCCGCAGCTGGCCGCCGATGTGGCCCGCGCCGTGGCCGCGCCCTACTTCCGCCCGTACACGAACACCGATGCCGTGGGCACGGAGATCGCCGGACTGACCAAGAACGTGATCGCCTTGTCCGTGGGCATCTGCGACGGCCGCCACTACGGCGACAACTCCAAGGCCTCCGTGATCACCCGCGGGCTGGCGGAGTCCACCCGGCTGGCCCTGGCGCTCGGGGCTCGCAGCGAGACCATGGCTGGGCTGGCCGGGATCGGCGATCTGGTGGCCACCTGCTCATCGCCGCTGTCGCGCAACCGGACGGCCGGGCGCCTGCTGGGACAGGGCCGCACGCTCGAGCAGATCGACCGCGAGATGACGCAGACCGCCGAGGGCCTGAAGTCCGCGCCTGCTGTGCTGCAGCTCGCGCGGGCGCACGGGGTCGACATGCCGATCACCGAGGCCGTCGTGGCTATCCTGGACGGTCGCATCACCGTCGAACACCTCGCCCCGCTGCTGCTGGGCCGCGAACTGAAAGCGGAGGCAACCACCGCATGAGCACCATCGATCCCGCAGCCGCTGAACCGCAGACCGCAGCCCCGTCGTCCCGCCCCCGTGTGGCGATCCTGTTCGGCGGGCGCTCCTCCGAGCACAGCATCTCGCTGGTCACCGCCCGGGGCGTGCTCGGGGCGATCGACCGCGAGCACTGGGACGTGGTGACCGTGGGGATCGCGCGCACGGGCGAGTGGTTCCTCTTCTCGCAGGACGAGCTCGAGGCGCTGCTCGACGAGAACCCCATCACCGAGCTGCCGGTCGGCGAGCAGATGGTCTCGCTGCCCATGGGCTCCGGCGACACCGAGCTGCTGATCCGCGACATCTCCGGCGAGGGCCCGGCCCAGGAGCGCCGCGAGCACATCGACGTCGTGCTGCCGCTGCTGCACGGCCCCTACGGCGAGGACGGCACCCTTCAGGGGATGCTCGAGCTCGCCGACATGCGCTACGTCGGCTGCGGGGTGACGTCCTCGGCCGTGGGCATGGACAAGCACTTCATGAAGGTCGCCTTCGAGTCAGCCGGGCTGGAGGTCGGGCCGTACATCGTGGCCAAGGACCGGCGCTGGCGCAGCGAGCCGGAGGCGGTCCTGGACGAGATCGCTCAGCTGGCGGCGCCCGTCTTCGTGAAGCCCGCCCGAGCCGGATCGTCGTTCGGCATCACCCGGGTGGATGACCCGAGCGATCGTTCGGCTGTCACCGCCGCGGTGGAGGAGGCCCGGTCCTTCGACCGCAAGGTGGTCGTGGAGGCCGGGATCTCTGGGCGCGAGATCGAGTGCGCCGTGCTGCAGGGCCACGGGCAGGACGCTCCGCGCGTCTCGCTGCTCGGGGAGATCGTCGTGGTGGACGAGCATTCGTTCTACGACTTCGAGGCCAAGTACGTCGCGCAGGACTCCGCGCAGCTCAGCTGCCCGGCCGAGGTCCCGGAGGCGACCGCCGAGCGCATCCGCGCGGACGCCGCCCGGGCCTTCGAGGCCGTCGACGGCGAGGGGCTCTCGCGCGCCGACTTCTTCCTGACCGACGACGGCCGCGCCCTCATCAACGAGGTCAACACCATGCCGGGATTCACCTCGATCTCCATGTACCCGCGGCTGTGGGAGGCTTCCGGCCTGCCCTACGACGCCCTGCTCGACGAGCTGCTGCGCCTGGCCCTCGAGCGGCCGATCGGGCTGCGCTGAGCCCGGCTCAGGTCTGCGGGACCTCGTCCACGGAGAGGCACTCGGAGTCCTGCGGCACGGTCGAGACCGCGCTGCCCAGATCGACCAGAGCGGTCGAGGACGGCACGACCGTGGTGTCGAAGGTGATCTCGAAGGCGGGGTCGCGCCCGTAGGTCGTGGCCTGCCACCGGTTGTCGGACTCGAGATCGCGGATCAGCCAGTCCACACCGTTCACGCGCGTGCACAGATCGGTCGTGGGCTCCGGGGGAGTCACCCCGCAGCGCACCACGGCCGCCGAGGGATCCCCGTAGGCCGTGGTGCCCTGGCTCGAGGTCTGGCGCTGGTCCTGCCCGCTGATCTGCTCCGGCATGGCGAGCATGGCGGGCGCGCACTCCGGATTCGCGGCGTCCTCGGCAGCCTCGACCTGCGCGGTGCTCGAGCCGCAGCCCGTGAGCAGGACCAGGCCGGCGGCCGTCAGAGCCGCAGCGCGGAGGGGGAGCAGGGGATTCGGACCGGAGCGCATGGCCCGGATCCTATCGCCCGGCTCCAGCGGGCCTCGAATCGCGCAGAACCGCCGCACGGGACCGCCGGCACGCACGCCCTCAGGGCGCAGCGAGCGGCTGTGCTGTCCGCCCAGGTGGCTAGCGTGAGCCCCGATGAACCGAGAGGCGGCGCAGATGACCAGGCAGGACAGCACGGGCGGCTCGACGCTGCGAGGCCAGGGGCCTGGGACTGCTCGCGCAGCGGCCGTGGACGGCTCGTCGGAGGCTTCCGCCGAGCCGTCCACGGCTGCGGAGGCTCTCGCCGGCCGCAGCGTGGGGGAGACCTCCGAATCGGAGCTGCTCTCCGCCTTCCTGCCGCTGCTGCAGGGCGAGGACTCGCCGTACCTGCAGCTGGGCCCTGGTGATGACTGCGCGGTGATCGCCGCCCCGGACGGGCGCTTCGTGATCACCACGGACACCCAGGTCGAGGGCCAGGACTTCCTCCCGGTGTGGCTCAGCGGCGCACGGACCGGCGGTGCGGACACCGGTGCCAAGGCCGCCGCGCAGAACCTGGCGGATGCCGCGGCCATGGGGGCGGTGCCGTCATCCATGGTCGTGTCCCTGACCCTCCCGGCGCAGACTCCGTGCCAGTGGGTCCTGGACTTCGCCCGCGGGCTGCGCGGCGGGATCCAGGCCTGCGGGGCACCGCAGCTGTCGGTGGCTGGAGGTGATCTGGGCGGCGGCGAGCAGATCTCCGTGACCGTGACGGTGACCGGGGATCTGCAGGGCCGTGAGCCCGTGCGCCGCTCGGGAGCCGCGCCGGGGCAGCGTCTTGTGCTGGCCGGGACAGTCGGGCGCGCGGCGGCCGGCTTGGCGCTGCTGCTCTCGAGCGACTACCGCCCCGGGGAGGATGCCGTCCTGGATGAGATCGCCGGCTGGCAGCTGCGGCCCGTGAGCCCCGTCCCGGCAGGCGCGCGGCTGGCGCAGGCAGGGGCCACCGCCATGATCGACGTCTCCGACGGCCTCGTGCGCGACGGCGGACGGATCGCCTCGGCCTCCGGTGTGCACCTGGAGCTGGATCCCCAGTCCCTGCAGGAGCTTGCCGAGCCCCTGTGGCCGGCGGCCGAGCTGCTGGGTGCAGACCCCCTGGACTGGGTGCTCGCAGGCGGGGAGGACCACGGTCTGCTGGCCTGTCTCCCGGCGGATGCCCAGGTGCCCGAGGGAGTCCGTGCGATAGGCTCTGTGCGCCTTCCGGGAGCTCCCTCCGGCGGACCAGCAGCCGGTCCTCCCGGACGCGCGCAGCCCCAGGAGCCCGTCGGCGGCTGGGGCGTGAGCGTGGCGGGCGATGACGCGAACCAGCTGATCGGCGGGAGCCGCAGCGGAGGATGGGACCACTTTGAACGAGCGCAGCACAGCGAGCACGGAGGCCGTTCGGCGGTGGTTCGACCTCGCCGTCCGTGAGCTGCGCGCCAGCGCCGACATCCTGGACGCGATCAACGTCTTCCCGGTGGCCGACTCGGACACCGGCGCCAACCTCGTGACCACCGTCGGCACCGCCGCTGAGGCCGCCCAGGTGCTCGAGACCCCGGATGTCGGCGAGCTCATCTCGCTCGCCGGCCAGGCCGCGCTGGATGACGCCCGCGGCAACTCCGGTTCCCTGTTCGCCGTGTGGCTGTGCGCCGTGGGCGCCTCGCTCGAGGGCCGCGGCCTCACCGCAGACGCCTTCGCCCAGGCCCTGTCCTCGGGCGAGCTGCGCTCCTGGTCCGCCCTGACCGATCCCGTGCCGGGCACCATGCTCTCGGTGATCCGGGACATCGCCGCGGTGCAGGTCCCGGAGGCCGAGGAGCCCGGCTCCAAGCGCACGCTGCTGCACCACATGGAGCGCGTGGTCGCCGCGGCCCGGGAGGCCGTGCTCGGCTCCACCGAGCAGCTCGGGGCCTTGCAGGGCTCGGGGCGCGTGGACGCCGGCGCCCTGGGGATGCTCATCATCCTGGACGCCCTGCGCCGCACCGCCGCCGGCGAGGGCTCCGGGCGGCCCGTGCTGTGGGCCGGTGCCCCGGACGACAGCGCAGAGCCCACCGGCCAGGAGACCGGCGTGCAGGTCCAGCAGCTGCTCGAGAGCATGCGAGAGGCCGCGGCGGCCTGCGCAGCCGGGGAGGCCGGCGCGGCGGGCGGCGAGGCCGAGACCGGCGTGGAAGTCGTGGCCACCGTCGAGCTGACCGCCCTGGAGGCCGCCTCCGTGCGCTTCGAGCTCACCGAGATCGGCCGCTCCGTGATCACCTCGCCGATCTCCCAGATCGAGGGAGAGCTGTGGCGCTGGCGGGTCCACGTCCACGTGGATGATCGTCAGGCCGCCCTGGATGTCCTGTGCGCCCACGGCACGCCGCGCAATGTGGCCGTCACCGGGCTGGACCCGGAGGGCTCGGGGCGTCAGAGCCGCGTCAACCCCTCGGATCTGGACTGATGAGCCCCCGGAAGGGGAGCCGGGGCTCGGCATCCGGACCGGAGGCCCCAGCGTCGTCCGTGGACCGCGGGGATCTGGACCGCTCGCTGGCCGAGGTCCTCGGGGCCGGCTCGGCGAAGGCCTTCGAGAAGCACCTGGGCATCGTCTCGATCGGGCAGCTGCTCGAGCACTTCCCGCGCCGGCTGGTGCCCCGCGGGGAGCTGACGTCCTTCAGCGAGCTGCGCCTGGATGAGCACGCCACGCTCGTGGCCGAGGTGCTGCGCGTGTCCACCCGGCGGATGCGCTCGCGCAGCGGCTCGATCACCGAGGTCGTGATCACCGATCGCTCCTCGGACTCCGGGCCGGATCTGCTCGCGGAGTCCACCGGGGCCACCATGACGCTGAGCTTCTTCAACGCCTGGACCGCCTCGCGCGACCTCACCAGCGGGACCCACGCGCTGTTCTCGGGCAAGGTCTCGCAGTATCGCGGCGAGCTGACGATGGCCAATCCGCACTATGCGCCGCTGGATCCCGACGACGACGTCGATGCCGCCGACGCCTTGGACAGCGCTGGTCGCCCCGTGCCGGTGTACCCGGCCGTCGCCAAGCTCACGAGCGATCGGATCGCTCAGGCCGTGCAGCTGTGCCTGGCCGCCGTGGACTGGTCCACCGTCCCGGATCCGCTGCCGCTCGAGGTCGCCCGGGAGCACCGGTACTCGGATCTGGCCAGCGCCTATCAGGCCATGCACCGTCCGGCGGATGAGCAGGACTGGCACCGCGCCAAGGCCCGCTTCCGCCACACCGAGGCGCTCGTGCTCCAGGCTGCGCTGCTGCGTCGGCGCCAGGCGGTCGCCCAGCGCCGCGCTCCGGAGCTCACCGGCGCGGAGGGCATGCTGCAGGAGGGCTTCGCACGACGGCTGGGCTTCGAGCTGACCGCCTCGCAGCAGGAGGTCGGGCAGCAGATCGCCGCGGATCTGGGGCAGGTCCACCCCATGAACCGGCTGCTGCAGGGCGATGTGGGCTCCGGCAAGACCGTCGTGGCGCTGCGGGCCATGCTGCAGGCCGTGGACTCCGGGGCGCAGGCCGCACTGCTCGCGCCCACCGAGGTCCTGGCCGCCCAGCACCACGCCTCGATCGTGCGCGCACTGGGGCCGCTGGGTGCGGCCGGGACGCTGGAGGGCGATCCGCAGGGAACCCGTGTGGTGCTGCTGACCGGCTCCATGCCCGCCGCCGCGCGCAAGCAGGCGCTGCTCGAGATCGTCACCGGCGAGGCCGGGATCGTGATCGGCACCCACGCGCTGCTCTCGGAGACGGTGCAGTTCCTGCGCCTGGGCCTGGTGGTGGTCGATGAGCAGCATCGCTTCGGCGTGCAGCAGCGCGACCGCCTGCGCGAGACCGGCGCCGACGAGGTCCCGCACCTTCTCGTCATGACGGCCACGCCCATCCCGCGCACCGTGGCCATGACGGTCTTCGGCGACCTCGACGTCTCGGTGCTCGAAGGGCTGCCCGCGGGACGCCAGCCGATCGACACGCACGTGGTCGGGCTGCTCGAGCACCCGGCCTGGGAGCGGCGGATCATGGCCCGGGCCGCAGAGGAGATCGCCGCAGGACGGCAGGTCTACATGGTCGCGCCCAAGATCGGGGCGGACGACGAGGTCCCGCCGTTCTCCCTGGCAGGCTCGGCCGCCGATGAGAAGGCCGCCGAGGCCATGGTCTCGACCACCTGGCTCGAGCTGCTCGTGCAGCGGGCGCCCGAGCTGGAGCAGGCGAGGGTCGCGGTGCTGCACGGGCGCCTGGACGCCGCGCAGAAGACCGAGACCATGGAGGCCTTCGCCGCCGGGGAGATCGATCTGCTGATCTGCACCACCGTGGTCGAGGTCGGCGTCGACGTCCCCAATGCCACGCTCATGGTGATCGTGGACGCCGATCGCTTCGGCATCTCCCAGCTGCACCAGCTGCGCGGGCGGATCGGTCGCGGGGCGCACCGCTCCACCTGCCTGCTGGTCACCCGCCGCGATCCCGAGCATCCCTCGCGGGAGCGGATCGCGGCCGTGGCGGCCACGACCGACGGCTTCGAGCTCGCCCAGGCCGATCTGGCTCAGCGCCGCGAGGGCGACATCCTGGGCGATGCCCAGTCCGGCGGGCGCTCCACCCTGCGGCTGCTGCGCGCCGTCGATGACGCCGGCGTTATCGAGCGCGCCCGCCGCGAGGCCCAGGCCGTGCTGACGGCCGATCCCGGGCTCGAGCAGCACCCGCAGCTGCTCGCGGCCATCCGCGCCGCGCTCGACGAGGACACCGAGAAGTACCTGGAGAGGGGCTGATCCGCTCGTGACCCGCATCATCGCCGGAGCGGCCGGCGGCACCCGACTGGCCTCCGTGCCCGGCACCGGTACCCGGCCCACGACCGATCGTGTCAAGGAGTCGCTGTTCTCCCGCCTGGACGCCTGGGGCATGCTCGACGACGCCCGCGTCCTGGACCTCTTCGCCGGCTCCGGGGCCCTGGGCTGCGAGTGCGCCAGCCGCGGCGCGCGCGAGGTCGTGCTCGTGGAGAAGCATCCGCGGGCCGTCTCGGTGTGCAGGGTCAATGCCGAGACGGTCAATCGTGCCCTCGGCTCGCAGCGGGTGCGCTGCGAGCGCGGCTCCGTGCACGGATACGCCTCGGCCCACGAGGGTCCCTGGGATCTCGTGCTCGCAGATCCGCCCTACCCGCTGGGGGAGGCCGAGCTGAGCGAGGTGCTGTCCCTGCTGAGCGGCAAGCTCGGCCCCGGCGGCGTCGTGGTGATCGAGCGATCCTCGCGCAGCCCGGAGCCCGCCTGGCCCCAGGGCCTGCGTCGGCTCGAGAGCAGCAGGCACGGCGAGACCATGCTCTGGTTCGCCGAGGCCGACGACCCCTCCTGACTCGCTCGTCGCCCGAGCGGATCCGGGGTGCGGGCGGGGACGTCGACGCCGGCATCATCTGAAGTTCACCTGGCACGCCGCGGCCCCCCGCTCCGGGGAGGAAGCGGATAGCTAGTCTGCTGGTATGGGTTGCCGTCCGTGCGGCCCGCACTGCGGAACGGCGTGCGTTGGGCACGCACACGAGACCGAGGAGCACGCACCGGATGCGCATCACCGTTCTGGGGACCGGATACCTGGGCGCCACGCACGCGGCGTCGCTGGCGGAGATGGGCTACGAGGTGCTGGGGGTGGACATCGACCCCGCCAAGCTCGAATCGCTGTCGGCCGGAGTCCTGCCCTTCCACGAGCCGGAGCTGCCGCAGCTGCTGCGCAAGCATGTGGAGTCCGGGCGCCTGCGCTTCACCTCCGACTACGAGGAGGCCGGGGCCTTCGGGGACGTGCACTTCATCGGGGTGGGCACCCCGCAGCGCCCCGGAGCATTCGCCGCGGACATGAGCTTCGTGGATTCCGCCGTGGAGCAGATCTCCCGGCACCTGACCCGCGATGCCGTGATCGCCGGCAAGTCCACCGTCCCGGTGGGCACCGCTCGGCGGCTGCGCGAGCTGGCGCGGGAGAATGCGCCGGAGGGGATCGAGGTGGACCTGGTGTGGAACCCCGAGTTCCTGCGCGAGGGCCACTCCGTCGAGGACACGCTGCACCCCGACCGCATGGTCATCGGCCTGCCCGGGCACGGCTCCGCTGATCCGAGGGAGCACGAGCAGGCCCAGCGCCTGGAGTCGCTCATGCGCGAGGTCTACGCCCCGCAGCTGGCCGAGGGCATTCCGCTGATCGTCACCGACTACGAGACCTCGGAGCTCGTGAAGGTCGCGGCGAACTCGTTCCTGGCCACCAAGATCAGCTTCATCAACTCGCTGTCCGAGCTCACGGAGGCCGTGGGCGGAGACATCCGCACGCTGGCCGATGCGATCGGGATGGACGAGCGGATCGGGCGCAAGTTCCTCAACGCGGGCGTCGGATTCGGCGGCGGCTGCCTCCCCAAGGACATCCGCGCCCTGCGTGCCCGGGCCTCGGAGCTCGGCCTGGATCAGTCCGTGCGCTTCCTGGCCGAGGTCGACGACATCAACACCCGACGCCGCGAGCACACGGTCGGGGTCATCACCGACATGCTCGACGGCTCCGTCATGGGCCGGGAGATCGCCGTGCTGGGCGCTGCCTTCAAGCCGGAGTCCGACGACGTCCGCGACTCGCCGGCACTCGACATCGCTGCGCGCCTGCACTCCATCGGCGCCGACGTCCACGTCTATGACCCCAAGGCCAACGAGAACGCCGCCAAGCGCTACCCGCGTGTGGACTACGCGAGCTCGCTGATCCAGGCGGTGGCCCGCGCCGAGGTGGTCGTGCTGCTCACCGAGTGGGACGAGTTCCGGCGGATGACGCCGCAGGACCTGGCTCCGCTGGTGCGGCGTCGCCAGATCCTCGACGGGCGCAACGTGCTCGATCCGCAGCAGTGGATCGATGCGGACTGGACCTACCGCGCGCTGGGGCGCAGGGGCTGAGCCTCAGCGCAGGGCTGCGGCCAGCCGGTCCATGCCCTCCTGGAGCGTGGACTCCCGCTTGCATGCGGCCACTCGCATCCAGCCCGCGTAGAGCTCCTGGTTCTCCGGGGCTGCGAAGGCCGACAGGGGCAGCAGGGCGAGCCCGGCCTGCTCGATCAGCGCGCGCGACATCTCCGCCGACGTCGTGGCGCCATAGCGGTCGAACAGCGGCGAGAAGTCGGCCACCACGTAGTAGGAGCCGGACGGCTGGGCGACCTGCAGCCCCAGATCCCGCAGCGCCTGCCCGACCAGTGCGCTGCGCTGCGCCTGCTCGGCGGCCAGCGTCTGCCCCCAGGTCTGCAGGTCGCGCAGGCCTGCCGCCACGGCCTTCTGCAGGGGAGCGGCCGCGGAGTGGCTCAGGTAGGTCTTCACGGCGCTGACCCCGCTGATCAGATCGGCCGGCCCGCTCACCCAGCCGATGCGCCAGCCCGTGACCTGCAGGGACTTGGAGGCCGAGGACACCACGAGCGTGCGCTCGCGGACCTGCTCGGCCAGCTCGGGCTCGAGCATGGACGACGACGCCCCGGCCGCCAGGGAGAGGTGCGCTCCGTCGTAGCGAAGGTGCTCGTAGACCTCGTCGGTGAGGATCACGGCATCGTGCTCCACGGCCAGCCGAGCGATCTCGCGTGCGGTCTCGGGGCTGAGCACGGTGCCGGTGGGATTGTGGGGATCGTTCACGAGCACTGCGGCGGTGCGGTCGCTGAAGGCGGCGCGCAGGTCCTCCAGGTCCACACCGAACTCCGGCGGGCGCAGGGCCACGGGGCGCAGGACGCCCCCGGCGAAGGCCACGATCGCGGCGTACAGGTCGTAGTGCGGCTCGAGCACCACCACCTCGTCGCCCGGGCGCAGGATCGACAGCAGCGAGGCGGCCAGGGCCTCAGCGGCGCCGGCCGTGACGACCACCTGGGTGTGGGGGTCGAGCTCGCGGGACTGCGTGGCGAGCTGCTGGGCCGCGATCGCCTCGCGCAGCTCGGGCAGCCCGCGCTCGGGCGAGTACTGGTTGAGCCCCGAGCGCAGGGCCTCCGCCGCGGCCTCGATCATGGCGGCGGGGCCGTCGGCGTCCGGGAAGCCCTGACCCAGGTTCACGGCGCCGTGGGCGCGGGCCAGGACGGAGGTCTCGTCGAAGATCGTGGAGCGCAGCGCCCCGGAGTCCTGCATGAGACCCGCACCGCGTGCCAGGTCGTGCCAGGGGAGGTCGGGGGAGTCGGTCTGCAGAAGGCTCATGGGCTCGAGTCTAGGGAGGCGGCCGCCGCGATAGCGTGTCCGGCATGACTGAGAACCCTGCACCCGCTTCGGCCGCGCCCGAGCAGACTCCGAGCGCTGGGCGCCGAGCCGTCTGCGTCGGGTCCTTCGACCCGATCCACCTGGGCCACGTGGGCATCATCGAGCGCGCGGCTCGGCTGTTCGACGAGGTGATCGTGGCCGTGGCGGACAACCCGAGCAAGAAGCACCGCTTCCCGATCGATCGGCGCGTGGAGCTCGTGGAGCAGTCGCTGGGCTCGTCGTCGGAGCGGGTGAGGATCGAGCCGCTGGGCGGGGGACTGCTGGCGCAGTACGTCACCGGCCGCGGCGCCGTGGCGGTCGTGAAGGGCCTGCGCTCGGGGCAGGACTTCGACTACGAGCTGCCCATGGCCGGGATGAACCGCAGCCTCACGGGCATGGAGACGGTGTTCCTGGCCGCTGCGCCGGAGCTCGCGCACGTGTCGTCGTCGCTCGTGAAGGAGGTCCACGGCTTCGGAGGGGACGTCTCCGCGTTCGTGACGCCAGAGGTGCTGGCCGCCCTGGACGGGACCCGCGACGCCATCGGTTGAGCATCCTCGTCCTGCCGTCTAGAATGACGTGCTGGCATTGAACCCACAGGAGATCATCATCAGTCGAGACAACGTTTCACCGCTGGCGCTGGACGTCAGGGACCTGGAACACCGTCCCGGGACGATGCGTCTCTTCCAGGAGACCTTGCCTGCGCCGAAGGATTTCGGCAATGCGATCATCGGGGCCCCTGAGGGCTCCGACATGGCAGCCGACCTGAGGCTGGAATCCGTCGTGGACGGTATCCTGGTCTCCGGCACGGTGACAGCCCGCCTTCACGGCGAGTGCAGTCGGTGCCTCGATCCGGTCGAAGAGGACATGACCGTAGAGGTGCAGGAGCTCTTCCTGTTCGACGCCCCTTCCGAGACTCCGGAAGAGGACGACGACGCCGACGAGATGTACACCGTCCAGGACGATCACATCGATCTGGAGCCGATGCTCCGGGACGCAGCGATCACCAAGCTGCCGTTCCAGCCAGTGTGTCGGGAGGACTGCCCCGGTCTGTGCGCCCAGTGCGGCGCGCGGCTGGAGGACGACCCCGATCATGTACATGAAGTGCTCGACCCCCGCTGGAGCGCCCTCGCAGGCCTGCTCGAGCAGGGGGACGAGTCCCCGAGAGAAGAGAGATAGCAGTGGCTGTTCCGAAGAGGAAGCTCTCGCGAGCCAACACGCACGCCCGTCGTTCGCAGTGGAAGGCGAAGGCCCCCAAGCTGGTCCGCACCGTGGAGAACGGCAAGACCGTGTACTCCCTGCCGCACCAGGCCAAGCTGGTCACCGACTCCGCCGGCACCGCCCTGTACTACGAGTACAAGGGCCGCAAGGTGGCGGACGCCTGAGTTGGCGTCTGATCATCAGGATCTTCTGCAGCGTCTCGGCGTCGATATCGACGCCGAGACGCTGCTCATTGCGCTGACGCATCGCTCGTACGCCTACGAGCATGCCGGTCAGAAGCACAACGAGCGCCTCGAGTTCCTGGGCGACTCCGTGCTGGGGCTGACGGTCACCGACGAGATCTTCACGCGCTATCCCGAGCGCAGCGAGGGCGACCTCGCCAAGATCCGTGCCTCCGTGGTCTCCACGCGCACCCTGGCGCAGCTGGCGCGCGAGCGCGGGCTGGGGGAGTTCATCCGCCTGGGCCGCGGCGAGATCCGCACCGACGGGCACGACAAGTCCTCGATCCTGGCCGACACCATGGAGGCCGTGATCGGTGCGCTGTACCTGTCGCAGGGCCTGGATGCCGCGCGGGCCTTCGTGCTGCGGATGATCGTGCCGCTGCTCGAGGACGACTTCGTGATCCGCGAGGGCCGCGATTGGAAGACCGAGATCCAGGAACTCGCGGCCATGCGGGGGATGGGCGCGGTGACCTACGAGGTCGAGGGCACGGGCCCGGACCACAACCGCTCCTTCACGGCCTCCTGCCTGCTGGGCGGAACCGTGCACGGCACCGGCCCCGGCACCTCCAAGAAGGAGGCCGAGCGCCGGGCGGCGGAGTCCGCCTACTCGGCGATCACCGGCACCACCCGCACCGACGGCCACGGCCGGCCGCTGGCCGACGGGCGCTGAGATGCCCGAGCTGCCCGAGGCCGAGGTCGTGCGCCGCGGCCTCGAGCGATGGACGGTCGGGCGCCGGGTCGAGACCGTCGAGGTCCTGGACCCTCGTTCACTGCGCCGTCATGCGGATGGTCCGGGCGACTTCGTCGAGCGGCTGCAGGGCGCGTCCATCCTGGACGCGGTGCGCCGGGGCAAGTTCCTCTGGCTGCCCGTAGCTCTGGCCTCCGGCGACGAGCTCGCGCTGATGATGCACCTGGGGATGTCCGGCCAGGCGCTGATCCAGGGAGATGACCAGCCCGACGAGCGCCATCTCAAGGTCCGCCTGGGGCTCTCCGAGACTCCCGACGGGCTGCCCGGGCAGCTGCGCTTCGTGGACCAGCGCATCTTCGGCGGCATGTTCCTGGATCCCCTGGAGCCCACCGCCGACGGCCATCCCGGCGGCCGGGGCGCCCTGGGACTGCCGCTCATTCCGGAGCACGCCGCGCACATCGCCCGCGATCCGCTGGACCCGCACTTCGACCCCGGCGCCTTCCACGCCGCCCTGCGCCGCCGCAAGACAGGCATCAAGCGCGCCTTGCTGGATCAGGGCCTCATCTCCGGGATCGGCAACATCTACGCCGACGAGGCCCTGTGGTCCGCCCGGCTGCACTACGCCCGCCCCACCGAGACCCTGACGCGCCCGGAGACCCAGCGGGTGGTCGAGGCGGTGCAGGACGTCATGGCCCGGGCCCTGGAGGCCGGTGGGACGAGCTTCGACTCCCTGTACGTGAACATCAACGGGGAATCCGGCTACTTCTCCCGCTCCCTCAATGCCTACGGCCGCGCCGGTGAGGCGTGCCCGCGCTGCGAGGCCGAGGGCCGCGATGGCGTGATCGTGCGCGAGCAGTTCATGAACCGGTCGTCGTACCGGTGCTCCGTGTGCCAGCGCCGCCCCCGCCGCGCGCGGTACTGAGTTCCCATCTGCCCGCATTGCCGAGGCCTCACTTGCGCAAGTCATCAACCCCGATGGGCTGAGCGAGCGCGGCGTCGACCACTGCGGAGGCGCCTGTCCCGTTGAAGCCGCAGATCCGCAGCTGATCAGCTCCGAGGAGCTGCGCACGTGCGGCCTCAACGGTGGATCTTGCGCTTTGCACCTCGAGCTGCGAGAGACGTTCTCGGAGGACTGATGGTCATGGGTCGTGGCCTCTGCGGTGATGCCGACGGCCCCACCCACGGCGATCCGGGTGAGCCATTCGTCGGTGTTGGCCACCCTGATCGTTCGGGGAGTCGAGTCGGCGCCGTCCCGCAGACGAGCGGTCGCCGTGGGGGCTGTCGCGCAGACCGCCGGGGTGAGCGAGTGCTCCCAGGTGGTGCGCGCCACGAGCCGGATCTCGAGGATCTCCTCGAGCTGGGTGAGCGTGCGCGACAGGGTGAGCTGGGTGGTGCCGAGCATGGCGGCTGTCACGGTGAACGACTCCGCCTCAGCCAGCGCGGTCACGGCCCTCAGGTGCCTGATCTCCACGTTCATGCGTGCAGCGAATGGCAGTGCGCGCTCGAGCGTATTTCCCTGCGACCGGACCCGTTCGCAGCGTGACCAGCATGAAGATTCTCATCGTAGGAGCGCAGGGAAAGCTCGGCCGCACGGTCGACGTGCTGATGCGTGAGCGCGGGCACGAGGTCGTGACGGCCGGCAGGAGCAGCGGAGACATCCGCTGCGACATCGCCGAGAAGACGCAGCTCGCGCGGCTGTGGGAGCAGGCGGGTCAGGTCGACGCCGTGATCTGTGCCGGGGGCGAGGTGGTCTACGCCCCGCTGGACGAGCTCACCGGCGCAGATGTCGAATCGTCGTTGAGGAAGAAGGCGCTGGCGCAGACCACCCTGGTGCGCGTCGTGGCCGGGGCCCTGCCGGGAGGACCAGCCGACCTCCGGCGTCAGCAAGTGGAGGATGACGACGGCCCCGCTTCCTGCAGAGACAGGGAGCGGGGCCGTCGCGGTCGCTTCAGCGGGGGAGCCGGCTCAGCCCTTGGCCTTGAAGGTCGTGGACTCGACGCGCTTCTCGCGCTTCTCGCGCTGCTCGACC
>ENA-OOKA01000146-OOKA01000146.1-human-skin-metagenome-genome-assembly--contig:-NODE-146-length-24291-cov-7.233702_pt1 | contig 24291 bp, 18 predicted proteins | sample MGYA00248825_ERZ500995 | MGnify/ENA primary metagenome ERZ500995 (study PRJEB25958, sample SAMN03398540) | human skin metagenome | study: EMG produced TPA metagenomics assembly of the Human Skin...
TCCGCGGTTCCTGGCCGAGGAGATCATCGCGTCCCTCTTCGACGACCACCCCGACACGGTGAGAGATGATCACTCTGACGGGACTGGTCAGGATCAACAGCGGGGCACCGGGTGAGGGCACAGCCCTGTCCTCATCGGCTGAGTTGAAGCACCTGTTCACGCAATCTCTCGGACCTCATCCGCATGACGTCATCCGTGCGACGCCATTTGTATGACGCCATCCGTAGAAAGTAATCCGTATGACGCCATTAGTGCGATGTCATCCGTGAGAAGGAGTCTGTGGGGTGTCGTTGACAGCGAGATCCCGCAAGGCGGAGATGGCATCGGCGATGAGCTCCTGTTGCGGATGCCCCGGATCGCTGATTGCGTGGATGTATCGCGTCGGAGCGGGATCCGCCAGTGGCACGATTCGCACTCCCGGCGGCAGCGGGTCGATGCCGAGCCGGGGAAGGATCGTCACACCGAGTCCGCGACTGACCATGTGCAGGGCCGTCGGGAAGGAATGCGCCTCATGCTTGAAGTGGATCCGTACGCCGGCTCGCGCACATGCGTCGAAGAGAATCGTTCGGCAGGGTCCGTCGCCGATGTCATTGTCGATCCACTGCAGCTCTTCGAGCTCAGCGAGCGAGATCGAGTCGGGAGAGGCGATCCGATGGTCGTCGGGAACAGCGACGACATACGGGTCTGCGACGAGCAGGTTGCTGTCGACCTCGACGGGAAAGCGCAGTTCCTGCGACTCAGAGATGACCAGCTGAATATCGGAGCTCAGCTCCCTCCACGGTCCTTCCGCGAGATTGAGCTGAACGGCGGTATCAGGGTAGCGGTTCTCGAGGTAGGCGACGAGCTCCGGCAGCCATCTCGTCCCAGCCGACGCGAAGTACCCGATCGACAGCCGGTTCACACGGCTCTCCTGCAGTTCGGAGATCCGCTGCTGCAGTCGACTCGATGAATCGAGAACCGCCTCTATCTCTCCGAGGATGGAGGCGCCCGTTTCTGTCAGGCACAGTCCGCGTCCGCGCCGGGTGAATAGGGTGAGACCGGTTTCGCGTTCGAGCAGCTTGAGATGATGACTGACGGCTGACGGTGAGAGTCCGAGATGATGAGCGGCAGAGCGGACCGAGCCCGTCATCGCGACCGACTTGAATGACTGCAGATGCGCGACGGAGTGCATACCCCAACCGTACGAATACCGTGCACAGTTGTGCAAGAGCGTGCGCTTTTCCCTTACGATGAGAACCGTAATAATCACAGATATGAGACGCAATCCAGAGCGAGAAGGCTCGTCGAGGGCAGCCGACGACGCTGTGGACACCACGGCGACACCGCTGGCCACCGCGCCGACCGGCCGATCGCTGCCTCTCTCCGTCCGCTTCCCCGCATTGCCATGGGTTGCCGCACTGCTGACCATGGTCTTCTGGGCGTCGTCCTTCGTCGTCATCCGTGACGCAGCTGCCCACTTCAACCCCGGAGCGATGGCACTGCTGCGCTGCCTTGCCGCAGCCGCCGTGCTCTCGCTGTGGATGCTCATCCGGCGCCCGCGGTTCCCCTCATCGATGCGCGCCTGGCTCATCGTCGCCCTCTGGGGAGTGGCGTGGTTCGCCGCCTATGTCGTCGTCCTCAACGCAGCGGAGCATTCCATCGACGCCGGCACCGCCTCGATGATCGTCAATGTCGCACCGCTCATCATCGCGGTCTTCGCAGGCATCGTCCTCCGCGAGGGGCTGCCCTGGCGCCTCCTGCTCGGCATACTCATCTCGCTCGGCGGCATCGGGCTGATCACGGCAGCGAGTTTCACCGGAGTCATCACCTTAGGTGGACTGGTCCTCAGCCTCGTCGCCGCCGTGCTCTACGCGGCATGTGTGCTCCTCCAGAAGCACTTCCTCTCGCGCGAGGACTCCGTGACCGTGACGTGGCTCGGTATCCTCGCCGGCACAGTTGCGTGTCTCGTCTTCACTCCGAGCCTCGTCGCCGAGGTGGCCGCCGCACCCATCGGCATCACCCTCCAGGTCGTCTACCTCGGCGTCGTGCCGACTGCGATCGCGTTCAATCTCTGGGGATTCGCTATCCGCGTTCTCCCGGCCGGCCTGCTCAGCTCCTCAAGCCTTCTCGTCCCGGCGATCGTCGTTCTTCTCTCATGGATCATCCTCGCCGAGGTGCCGCCGCCGCTGGCAGCCGCGGGCGGAGTCCTCTGCCTCGTTGGGGCCGCATGTGCGATCGGACCGCAGATCGTGAGCTCGCTGCGAGCGTCCGCCGAGCGCTCGGGCTGACCGAAGCACGCCCCAAGGCGCACGGACGGCGGTGTGATCCGCTCAGCCTTCGGCCTTGCCCTGACGCCAATAGCCCATGAACGCCACCTGTTTGCGATCGACGCCGATCTCCTGGACAAGATACCGACGCAGGCGTTTGACCGGTCCCGCCTCACCGGCGATCCACGCGTAGAACGGCCGGGCCGTGCTGTCGCTCGAACTGCTCTGGGCGGCCTGAGAGAGCTGGGAGGGAACGTCCCAGAGGATCTCGGAATCGATGTCGACGTCCGGGAGCTCGACGCCCGAGCCTGATCCTCCCACCTCGGCGAGGACCCTTCTCTCCGCCTTCACCGCCGCCCGGACTGCGGGCTCGAGTTTGGCGCCGAACTCAGCATCACCACGGGGGAGCCATTCGATCTCGAATCCGTCGGGGAGGGTGAGATCGAGGACATCGGCAGGGCTGGGGACCTCGATGACCGCCTTCCCACGCACGCTGCCCCCGACCAGTGATTCGAGGATCGAGGCGATGGCCGGCACGGCGGTCTCATCTCCGGCGAGGAGGAGCTGATCGGCGTCGCCGGATCGGAACTCGATCCCGCCGTAATCGCCGTCGTGATCGCGCGACGGTCCGATGATGTGAAGGCGGTGACCGATCTCTGCGGTCTCGGCCCAGCTCGCGGCCGGACCCGAATGTCCTGCCTCGTCCGTGTGAAGGACCATGTCGACGACGAGCTCACGGGCCTCGTCTCGCCACTCGCGGACCGTGTACGTGCGCATGCACCCGCGCAGCGCCTCGTCGAGCTGCAACCACGCCTGGTACCACGAGGTCCCGGCCTGTGCCTGCTCGCTGAAGAACCCCACAAGGTCGAAAGCGGGAGCGGTCGTGCCGCCTGGGGGAATGACGAGCTTGATCCTCAGGTCGCGCGGATGGTCGGTGACGCCGAAGCCGGCGAGTCCGGGACCTCCGAACGTGATGCGACGGAAGGCGGGACTGAGATCCTCGATGCCGATGACGGTGGCTTCGAAGGCGTTGATGGATGCTCGTGACACGGGTTCTCCTCTGGCCCCCGCGGCGAGTCGAGACCCCGCGGCGACGATGGACGTTCGTTCACGTCGAGTCTACAGATAAGGGTAGCCTTTCCACACTGTCTGATCGCCGATGTGATTCAACCGACGTCCCGACGGCGGCCGGGTGCGAGCACGGACTTCCCGTGTCAGGTCGGGCGCGCGAAGAGACGGCGCACCGGACCGATGCGAGCCAGGCATGCTGTGCACCGGGCCGGCGCGAGCGGGGTCGTGCTGTGCGCCGGGCCGATGTGAGCCGGGCATGGTGTGCCCCGGGTTGGCAGGCGTACCGGGAAGGCGGGCGCGGGGGCGTGCTGCGGCCGGGCCTATGTGAGCGTGGACCGCGCACCGGCCCGGCCCGCGAATTCCCCGGCGTCTCAGTATCCGTAGCCGTCGTTGATGGTGATGACGACCTTCCCGTCGACGATCTCAGCCGTCCCGTCCACGGAGAACGTCACCGTGTCATCGAACGTGCCGTCATCATCGAAGAACGAATCATAGTTGCCGGTGACGAACGCCTCTCCCTCGGTCACCGAGGTGACGGCCCAGGCAGGACCGCCGTTGGGGCCGGTCGTCTCTCCCAGGTCGTAGTACGGATCCGACGAGCTGTCCGCCACGGTGACCGTGGGATACGAGGAGGTGGACCACTTGATGTTCGTCGCGTCGTAGCTCTCGGCGCTGAACGAGCCGAACGGGCACCCGTCGGGCTGGGCGACGGTCTTCTGCGCGCAGCTGTCGATGAGGGTCTTGACCTGCTTGTCGACCTCGCTGCGGAACGCATCGGTCGGCTGCGCCGCGAGGAGAGCCGGTTCGACGCCCTCCATGTCCGCATCGTCGACGCTGCCGGCGAAGAACGTCCGTGCCTCGATGGGGTCGGCGGAGATGAGCTCTGTCTGCTCGGCGAGCCCGACTTCGTAGAGCGCCGGGAACGCCGGCAGCGCCAGCTGACTGCCGTCTGTGTCGACATCGATGCCGTTGACTTTGACCGTCGTCAGCCCGGGAGTCTCCACCGCGAGGTAGGACAGCTCAGGTGACTGCAGCTTCCAATCGTCGAAGAACAGAGCAGTCTTACCCGACTTGACCAGGGAGAAGTCGGTCGTGCTCTTGCTTCCTCCCAGGTCGAAGGTCGCCGACACCGTGGCCTGGTCGTCGGAGACGTCGGCATCGGCGACGGTGATGTCCGTGGGCAGAGCCTTGGCGGCGCCGAGGACGTCGTTGGTGAGCAGCTGCCTCTGCTCCGCCGGCACATCGACATCCGCGATCGACAGCGCCCCTTCGGCGTCTCCGTCGGCCAGTCGGTCAAGGTATTTCTCGACGGCCGCTTCCGGGCCGAACATCCGACCGTTGACCTGGGTGACGACGATGAGCGCGGCGACGATGACGAGGACCGAGACTCCGCTGATGACGCCGACGACGGTGGCCTTCTTCCGGTCGAACGGCTTGGCCGGGCCTCCCGACGCGCCGGGGGATCGCCCGTCGTACGCAGACTGCGCTGGTGCCGACGCTGCCCCGGAATAGGTGCCCGCCTCCGACCACGCGCGCGTGGATCCCGTGCCGGTCTGACTCGGCGATGGGTCTGCGCTCCACGAAGATGAGGGTCCGGCGAAGTCTGGGGCGGACTGCGCCGCTGATCCCGAGACGGATGGATCCGCAGCCCCGGAGGCGGACTGTGCAGTCGAGCCGGAGGCCGCGTGGAGGGCCGAATCGAAGGCGGACCGAGACGTCGTCCCGGAAGCAGGCTGTGACGCCGAGCCGGGTGCTGACTGCGAAATCGGATTGCCGCTCGAATCCTGCAGTGCTCCCGACTGCGGACCGGCCGGGCCGAACGGAGTCTGCGGCGGCGGAGGCGGTGTCTGGCCCGATCGCGTGCCGGAGACCGCGCTGCGATGGATGAGCGGATACTCCGGAGCGCTCATGCCGAGTTCGCGACCCCAGTGCGGGTGCGTCGCCCGACCGGCGAGGAACCGCGTCACCGCAGGCATCGTCAGCGCCAGGCGCGGCCCGAGCGTGCGCGAGAGCACCTCGATGAGGCCGCCCCAGACTGCGAAGACGAGGAACGACCACGCCAAGGTGCTCAGTGCGGCCTGTCCGGCAGCCATCGACCCGAAGACATCCGTCGCTCCGGCCGAACCGCGCACAGAGGCCCGCATCGGGATCGCCGTCAGCGAGAGGATCCCCCACACCGCGGCGAAGGCGAGCGGGATCCTCCACGCAGAATGCCACTGATTCGGATCCTGACCCTGCACCGTCCACCGCGGCTGCCGCGTCACCGTGGCGACGAGCGTTGCGGCGAGGACCGCGACGACGACGGCGAGCAGACCCAACCACAGCTGCCCGGGAGCCTCGTCGCTGAAGATCGTCAGTGACTCGGAGAACGTTCCCGAGTCCGAGAAGCCACCCGATCCCGAACCGAAGCCACCCTGTATCGAGAACGTCACCCCGCCGAGGTGGACGAGCAGAGTGAGGATGAGACCCATCGTGATGAAGACGAGCGGAACCACCTGGCCGGGGACGTCGAGACCGAAGGGCAGGACGAAGATCGCCACGATCGACATCACGGCGACCATGACGACGAGATGGACCCATGCGACGAGCAGAGGCGGAACAGCCCAGCGGAGGAACGGGGCGCCGATCGCCTCTGTGCCCTTGAAGTGGCCGGCGACTCGGCCCCACGCGCTCACCGCGGCGATGACGAGCAGAGGGACGAAGAACGAGCGCGCAGTCACCGCCGAGAACTCGAACTGCGCGGCACCGCCGCCTTCCATGAGCGCGAACCGTGCCGCGAAGATGAGCTGGAGCAGGAAGAGCACGATGGTGAACGCCAGCGCGGAGATTCCGATCCGGATCCACGTCGACCCGCGGTTGGGAGACGGCTGGCGTCGCTCGCTCCACTGGGTGAACCACCACAGGGTCCCGAGGACGACGAGCGTGACGAGCAGTGGGGCGCCGGAGAGGTGGAGTGCGCCGTTCGCGGAGGCGAAGTCCTCGATCTGCAGGTCGAAGCGGAACGCGGCCGAACCGAACAGGGCCAGAGCCATGAGGACGAATGGAAGGGCGTAGCCGATCTTGTCGGTGTCCGCGCCCATGGTCTGGGAGGCCGAATCGACCTCGGCGGTCGACATGACGACGACCGTGAGGATGATCGACACGAGGATGCCGGCGGCCAGGGCGATCCCCGGAGGAATGAGCACCGCCTTCCACGTGGCTCCGCGGGCAAGCGGTGCCAGGTATGTCGCCGCCCGCGGCGAGGGTCCCGCGCTCGATGTGGGATAGGGAATGCCCTGCGGGGTCGCCCCCTGCTGGGGATACTGTGAACCCTGGTACGGCGTGCCCTGCTGGGGGTGTGGCGCACCCTGCGAGGCGGCACCCTGATACGGCGATCCCTGCGAGGCGGCTCCCTGATACGGCGCATCCTGGTACGGTGATGCTCCCTGGTGAGCGGGCCCCTGGGGCGGATGCTGCGACCCCGCCCCCTGCCACGGCGGCGTCGACGGGGGATTCGGAGTTCCCTGAGGAGGGGCACCGTGCGTGGATTCGCCCTGTGGCTGCCGGGACCCGGATCCTTCCGGGGAGTAAGGGGTCCCCTGCTTTGGGGAGGGCGAACCTTCCGGCGAGTACACGGAGTTCTGCTGGGCAGCGGCTTCCGGGGAGAAGCGCGGGAACTGCTCGGTCGGCGCGCTCGTGTCCGAACCTGAGCCCGGTGCCCTCGTGTCCGAGCCCGGTGCGCTCTGAGAAGTCGATTCGCGACTGTCCACTGCTGGCGCGGCTGTGACGGTGTCTTCCGCATCGGTGCCGCTGGACGCGGAGCTGTTGAGATTGGAGCTGCTGGTGTCAGAGGTGCCGGGATCAGAGTTGCTGGGATCAGAGCTGTCGGGCGTCGAGCTGCCGGGACTAGAGCTGACGGACGCCGAACTGCCGGGACGGGTGCTGCTGCGGGCGGGCTCGGCGGAGGGCTTCTTCGGTGCCGCTGACGGCTTCCCGGCAGCCGACGGCTTCGCAGTTTCTGACGGCTTCGTGGTCCCCGACGGCCTCGCGGCTTCCGATGGCTTAGTAGCTTCCGACGGCTTCGCGGGTTTCGACGGTGTCGCGGAGCCGTGCTCGGGGCTGCGCTTCGAACTGTCGGGGGACCGCTCTTCGGGGTTCTGGGACGATGTGCTCATGGGGAATCCTTCGACTGCTCAGGCCCGAGTGCGTCGCCGACCTCATTGCCGCCAATGATGCCTGCTGCGCCGGGCTGATGGGGACGTGATCAGTCATTCGCAACGACATATCCATCTGTAGTGGCATCCTATATTAGGCTGGAAACAGCAGAGGGAGTTTTTCTCAGAATTCTGTGTCCGACGACCGATCTGGAGCTGCCGATGAGCGACAACCCTTCCCGAGGCGGGCGTGGCCAGAACGATGGGTGGCCGCGCGATGATGCGAGCGGAGGACCTCAGCCCGGCCGTGGCCCGCGGGCCGGTGACGCGGACGCATGGGGGCCTGCCGCGGAGACCGGTTGGGGATCGGGGTCCGATGACGGCTGGGACCGAGGTCCCGCCGACGGCGCCGAGGCTGCTCGACAGGGCAGCGCGGGTGCCGGCGCCCCTGGAGCATGGGGTCCCCCAGCGGAGACGGGATGGGGCCGCCCGAACGAGGCCTCGCCCTTCATCGCCGCTCAGCAGCCGGCGTCGGCGCGGCACCCGAACGGAGCAGAGCGTCCCGGTGGGGAGCAGGAGCATCCGGGACACGAGCCCGCGCGTCTGGCGTCCGAGCGCCCTGGCGTTCCTCCTCGTCAGCCGGAGGCGGGACCCCACCAGCAGGGAATGGAGCCCCATCAGCAGGGAGTGGGGCCCTACCAACAAGGGATGCGATCCCAGCAGCAGGAGATGGGGCCCCACCAGCAAGGGGTCGGGTTCGCTGCCGCAGGCCCGGGTCGGTCTGCGGCGCCGACGACCGATCGACGCCGTCGCAGGGGCGTCATCGGACTCTTCATCGTTCTCGCAGTCGTGGTCGCCGGTGCCATCGGGTGGGGCGCGGCGATGTTCTTCACCCAGGACGACTCGGGTGAGACGACAGTCGCCAGCTCCCCGTCCGGCTCGGTCTCGCCGTCGCCGTCCGGCGGGCCGAGTGCGGAGACCACGCCGACCGCAGAGTCATCGCCCGAACTCCCCGATGACCCGAAGGAGGCGCTCGACCAAATCGTCGACCGCGACCGCCCCTCGGTGGTCAAGGACCTCAACGGCAAATGGGTTCCCCAGCTGAGTTCGAAGCGAGTCGGCCTCGAAGCCGAGGGAAAGACGTGGAAGGAAGCGGACATCCTCGCCGAATACGAGGAATTCCGCAACGAGTATCCCCGGGTACAACTGGTGTGGTCGGGTGATTTCTCGAGCTTCAAAGAGGACGATTTCTGGGTGACCGTCGTCGGCATCGGCTACAGCGACCCCGAGGACGCACTCGCCTGGTGCTCCTCGAACGGTCTGGGGCCCGACCACTGCTACGCCAAGCAGCTCAACACCTCAGGGGGATACGAGGGAACGACCCGACTGCAGGACTGACGGTGTCGGCGACGAACGGACCTGATGCGACGGCAAGCACACCTGCACCTATGACGGCTGCGCGGCGCGGCCCGACGGCCCCGCCGACGTGCTCGAACGCCGTGAGGACATCGCAGAGGAGTGACGTTCGATGATTGGTGACCAGGCAGTGACCCGCTGTGACGAAGTGTTGACTCCGCGGCGGAACGAGCAGTCTAAGATCGAACCATGACTTTCTGGGGGCAGGAGCTGCGAAGCAACCTTGCCCGATCTTACGAAGACCCCTCTGACCAGCGGTGGAATCCCGCTATTGCGACTCTTCCGGTGTCAGAGAGGGCTGCCGCGCTGTTCCGTGAGGTCGAGGAGGACTTCCGCGCCACCGGGTCGCGCACGCCGAGGTGGGAGGACCCCCACCTCGACCCCGAGTTCGAGTGGGGCGGAGGACCGGCCCCCGACGGCTGGTCGGACGTGACCGATCATGAGAAATTCGCCATCGTCCACGCACGCGCGCGGGCGTGGATCAATGTGCTCGCCCGACGCGGCATCCGCGTCGCCGACCACCCGGTCGATTGGGCCAGCGACGACCCCTTCCTCTCCGTGGCCGACCGCAGCGCGATCCTCACAAGTGACGTCGAGGGCAACCCCGAGCTCGTCATCGGATTCAACGACTTCGTCGCCGACGACGACGGAATCGACCGCGTCGCCAACGTCGTCGTCGCCCTCGGCGATCCGGCCGTGTCTCTCGCCCGCGTGCCCGACTGCGGCTGCGACTTCTGCGACTACGGTTCCGACGTCCTCCTCCAGCAGCTCGACAGCCTCATCTTCTCCGTCGTCGACGGCTCCATCGAAGCGCAATCAGGAGGCCGGTACTCCGGCTACCGCACCTCGTTCGACGCCGCCGGAGAATTCTCCGGGGAGATCACCCACCGCCAGGCCAGACATCGGTCACGACCGTGGTTCTCCGATTGGACACCCCGGCCCATGCAGGAATGGGCCTGACCGCAGCTCACCGTTCGCCGCGGTCGACGGTCTCGACGAGCTTCGCCGCGACGGCGAGGTCCTCCCACGACATCCCCGACCCCTTGAAGATCAGCGTGCGGTCCGCGTCAAGCGTGACCTCGCCCGTGCTCACCTGCTTCATCGTCACGATCGTGTCCGCGTCGAGGGCACCATCGGTGATCGCGAGGACGACGTCCCCGGCTTCGCGCAGGGCGGTGTCGAGGTCCTCGACGACGACCTCTGAGCGAGCGAACAGCTCCGCCGGCAGCTCCCGTGCGTGCGGATCATGCGAGCCGCACGCAAGCACCACGGCACCGGGGCGGACGAGATCGGCGTCGAAGAGCGGCGTGCGCGCGGTGGTCGCGGCGACGACGATGTCGGCGTCGCGCAGGGCCTCGTTCGCTTCCTCCGACCCTGCCGCGAGTACCCGTCCACGATCTCGCACCTCGTCGCCGACCCGGTCGGGGGAGCGGACGACGAAGACCGCCTCGGCGACGTCGAGCTCCGCCCTGATCGTGTCGGCATGACCGATCCCCTGGGGCCCGGCGCCGAAGATGACGACCTTCACCGGGTCCGGGAAGCGCGAGAGCGCGGGCAGGACTGCGGCGACGGACACGGCGGGAGTGCGCAGGGTCGTCAGTGCCGCGCCGTCGATGACCGTGCGCAGGCGCAGCGTGGAGGCCTCGTACATGAGGTACTGGCCGAGGATGCGGGGCAGCCCGCGTTCGGCATTGCCTGTCGAGACTCCGACGAGTTTGACCCCGACCCACTGTCCGAACTCCGAGGGCATGAAGATCATGTTCCCCGCGCTGATGTCGGTGACGGTCCGGGGAATGTCGTCACTGGGATCGAATCCCCCGGCCAGCGTCTCGCGGAGAGCGGAGACCGCCTCGGCGGGGGAGAGGGCCGCGAACACGGCTTCGGCGTCGAGATAGCTCACGTCGTCCATGGGTTCTCCTCACTGGTGCGGGTGCCACGGCTGTCCTGCCACACTATGTGATCGCACCCACAATTCCGAACGGATTCTGCCGGGAGGAAGCGGCGTCAGCCGCGATGGAGGGCCTGCCGGGGTGGAGGGTCAGCGTGGCGAAGGCGACCCCGGCGGGTGGAAGGGGTCGCCCCTCACACCGCGCGTCGGGCGGCAGCGGCGGCCGCCTCGGCGAGGATTGTCAGTGCCTCGGCGATGAGCGGTTGATCGGCCGAACCGCTGCGGACCCCGGTGAGGATCTTTCGGGAGGGGACCGGGTCGCCTCGGAGGGGGACCCGGACGACGTCGTAGCCTTCGGGCAGGTGAGCGAGCCGGGGAGCGAGCGCGACGCCGAGTCCGGCGGAGACGAGCGCCGCACCGGTCTCCCATTCGTGGGACTCGTGGGCGACCTCGGGGAAGAACCCTGCGGCCGCGCATGCCGTACGGACGAGCCGGTGGTAGGGCGTGCCGGGCCGGTCAAGGATCCACCGTTCCTCCGCCGCCTCACCGAGCGCGACCGACTCCCGGCCGGCGAGACGGTGGCGGCTGGGGACGAGGAGGTCGAGACGGTCACTGAAGAGCGCCGACTGCTCGAAGCGGGTGTCGCTGCGCGGCGGCAGCGGATCGGTGGCGACGACGACGGCGATGTCGGCCTGGTCGGCGACGAGGAGGTCGAAGCACTCCTGCGGGTCCGCCTCGATGATCCGCACGGTGCAGTCCGGATGCGCGCCCATCACCCGGTCGGCGGTGAGCGGGAGCAGGCTCGCCGCCGCCGTCGAGAACCCGCACAGGCGCAGCGTCCGCGTGCCCGTGGCGGGACCGATCGATGCGAGCTCGCCGCGGATCTCCTCCCACCGGGTGAACAGCTCCTGCGTGCGGTCGAGGAGCATCTGCCCCGCCGGGGTGAGTGCGAGCATCCGCCCGCGCTGCTCGAGCACGGTCACCCCGAGGTCCTTCGACAGGGTCCGCAGCTGGTGCGACACTGCCGACGGCGTGTACCCGAGCCGCTCCGCGGCGGCGGTGACGGTGCCGACCTCGGCGAGCACGCGGAGGACGTGGAGACGACGATCGATCATGCAATATTCTTGCATGATCGCGGACAAAATGATTCGCTTCCTTTCGCCGAGGTGGGGGCGGAGACTGAGAGGGAACGGCGAAGTCCCTCCGGCGCTGGGTCCGCGCCGCGACAGCCGCTGCGAGGCGGTCGCTGCCCGGGGTGCTCGGTCGCCGGCGCCGATGCCCCCGACGCGACAAGGTGGTGGAACCGATGACCCTGCTCCCCGACAGCACAGTCGATCCCCGAACGCGGGCACGCGGGCTCGATCCCGACAGGACGGTCGTCCCCGGAACGGATCCACGCGGGCTCGATGAGCTCATCGACGAGCGCCGCCCCGGGTACTCGCTCGAGGCCCCGTTCTACACCAGTCCCGACTTCTTCGCCCGCGATGTCGAGGCGATCTTCGCCTCGACGTGGATCTTCGTCGGCTCCGTCGCCGAGGTGCCCGAACCCGGCGACTTCGTCACCATCGACATCGGCACGTACTCGGTCATCGTCATCCGCGATGACGACGGCGAGATCCGTGTCCACCACAACGTCTGCCGCCATCGCGGGACGAGACTGCTGAGCGACCTCGCCGGATCGGTGGGCAACATCGTCTGCAGCTACCACCAGTGGACCTACACGCCCCGCGGTGAGCTCATCTCCGCCGGAGCACAGGCACCGGGCTTCGATCCCGCCTGCTTCTCCCTGCGCTCGGTGAGCGTGCGCACCATCGCCGGGCTCATCTTCGTCTGCCTGGGACCCGAGCCGGACGACATCGACGAGGTGGCCGACGTCATCGCGCCGTACATCGCCCCGCATGACATCGCCGGAGCGAAGGTCGCAGCACAGGTCGACCTCATCGAGGACTCGAACTGGAAGCTCGTCATGGAGAACAACCGCGAGTGCTACCACTGCGAGGCCGGGCATCCGGAGCTCACCTGCACATTCTTCCCCACCTACGGGTACGCCCCCGAGGAGATCCCACCCCGGCTGCAACCGGCCTATCAGCGCTTCCTCGACGCCGAACGGCGACTCCACGACGACTGCGACCGCAACGGACTTCCCTTTGCCCTCGTCGAGGAGCTCAGCGGCCGCCCGACCGGGTTCAGGATCGAACGCGCCGCCCTTGACGGACACGGCGAGTCGTACACCATGGACGGGTCGGCCGCCTCGGCGAGACTGCTCGGCGACCTCGACACCTTCTCCCTGGGCCGGGCCTCACTCCATGTCCAACCGAACATGTGGTTCCACGCGATGGCCGACCACATCGTCACCTTCAGCCTCGTCCCCCTCGCCGCTGACAGAACGCTCGTGCGCACGACGTGGCTCGTCGACGCCGAGGCGGAGGAGGGCGTCGACTACGACCTGGAGAACCTCACGACGGTGTGGATGAAGACGAACGAGCAGGACGCGGCCTTCTGCGAACGCGGTCAGCTGGGGGTGTCGTCGCCGGCGTACCTGCCGGGGCCCTATGCCCCCACCGAGGCGCATCTCGAAGAGTTCTGCACGTGGTACATCGAACGGCTGAAGGCCCACAGAGAGAGGGTGTGCGGGCGATGAGGTACGTGAGGTCGCCGTTCCCGCTCGTCGCACCGGAAACGCCGAGCAGGTCGAGGTTCCGAGTGCCGGCACTCGCGACCCCCGCTGCCCGACCCCGCGGCACGGACGGACTCCGCGACACGGGCGAGCTCCGCGACGCTGACGAGTTCCGCGACACGGACGAGGGGATCACCGGTCTCGTCGTCTGCACTGCCATCACCGCGAACACCCGCGACGTCATCACGATTGAGCTGTGGACACCGTGGCTGAACAGGGCCGACTTCGAACCCGGCCAGTACCTCACGGTGCACGTGCCCGAGCTCGGACTCGACCGCTGCTACTCGATCTCCTCGGCGCCGTTCGGCACGAACACGCTGACGATCACCGTCAAACGACAGGCGGGTCCGGTCTCGGCCTACCTCCACGACCGGCTCCGGGTCGGTGACCGACTCCATGTCGACGGGCCGTACGGCCTCTTCAGCACGAGCTTCCATCCCGCCCGCCGCCACCTCTTCGTCTCCGCGGGGTCGGGGATCACCCCGATCATGTCGATGGTCCGTGCGCTGCTCGCCCGCAATCCTCCCGAGACGATCGACATCGTCCTCCTCCACAGCGCCTCGACCCCCGACGACATCGTCTTCCGCACCGAACTCGACCAGTTGGCCGAGGTCCCCGGGATCACCGTCATCACGATGTGCTCCCGCGACTCCGCGACCGAGGTCTGGAGCGGTCCGCGCGGTCGGATCCGCCGGGACGTCCTCGAGTCGGTCACCGACCTCACCGAACGGGAGGCCTTCGTCTGCGGGCCCAGCGGATTCATGGACACCGTCCGTTCCCTGCTCGCCGAGGCGGGGGTGAGCCGAGTGCACGAGGAGACGTTCGCCTTCGCGACGACTCCCGCGCAGCGGCTCGCTCGCCGCAGAACCCCGGCGACGGAGGGTGTAGGCGCGACAGTCTCCGCCGGAGCGAAGGTCGCTTCGGGAGTGACGGTTTCCGCAGGAGCGACGGTTCCCGCGGGAGCGAGGCTCTCCGCAGGAGCGCCGATCTCTGCGGGAACGGGGTCGTCGGCGCCACCGGCTTTCACCGTCGAGTTCGCCGCGAGCGGCCTGTCCGTCGACTGCGACGCCGAGACGACCGTGCTCGATGCCGCGCTCGCCGCAGGACTGACCGTCCCCTCGTCATGCGAGTCGGGCATGTGCGGGACGTGCAAGTCCGACCTCCTCTCCGGAGAGGTCGAGATGAGCCATGAGGGCGGCATCCGTCCGAAGGAGATCGCCGCCGGGAAGTTCCTTCCCTGCTGTTCGACGCCGCTGAGTGACCTCGTCATCGACCGGTGAGCAGGCCGCTCACCGCAGGACGAAGCCCGGGACGAGGTCATCCTTCGGGTCGACGGTGAAGCTCGACTCAGCGACTTGGTGCGCCGTGCCGGTGACGACGGGGACGACACCGTCATCGGTGACGTCGAGGACCCGCGCGGTGAAGCGCGTGCCGACGATCGACTCGTGGACGAGCCGCTGCCCGTCACCGAGCTCGCCGGTCGCATGGAGGGCGGCGACCCTTGCCGCTGTGCCCGACCCACACGGGGACCGATCGACCTGCCCGTCGGCGAAGATCGTGACATTGCGCTGGTGGAGCTCGCCGGCTGAGGTGGTGCCGAGCCGGTCGACGACGATCGTCCCGTACACCCCGCTCAGTCGCTCGTCATCCGGGTGGACGGTCAGCGGATGTCCGCGCAGTCCCGCCTTCACCTCCCGTCCGAAGGCGATGAGCTCGCCGAGGCGGTCGGGAGTGACGTCGATTCCGCTGTCCTCGACACAGGCGTAGAGCGCCCCGCCCCATGCGAGATCGACCTCGACGGGACCCTGGCTCGTCTCCACCGTGACTCCTGAGGCGACGAGGCGGCTGGGCACATTGACGAAGTCGACGGCGGTTACGGCGCCCTCGGCGTCAGTGTGCACGCTCGCCCTCACCCTGCCCGAGGGGACGTCGATGACGACCTCGGTGGGACCCGCCTCGGCGGGGCGGATGAGCCCGGACTCGACCGCCCAGACACCGAGCGCCATCGTCCCGTGACCGCACGCGGTGGAGAACCCGTCCTTGTGCCAGAAGAGGACGCCGAGGTCCGCGCCGTCATCATCGGGCGGGACGAGGAACCCGCCGTACATGTCGGCATGCCCGCGCGGTTCGAAGCAGAGCAGCCGACGCAGTCCGTCGACCTCCGGACTGGCGATCGCGCTCGCCCGCCGGTCGGCGACGGCGGACCCGGCGATGTCGATCGGCGGGTTCGCGACGATCCGGAACGGCTCCCCGGCCGTGTGGTAGTCGACCGTCTTTATCATCACTGTGGGTCTCCCTTTCCCTGACACTGCGTCACAGTCCCATCCCGACCCGCAGGCCCTCGAGCACCGCGGCATGGATGTTGCGGGAGGCGACGGCGTCCCCGATCCGGAAGAGCGCGAAGGACCCGGCGGCCTCGGCGGGCTCGGCACGCGTGGGGGGACGGGGCTGCTCGGCAGCGTCGGCCGCCTCGGCGGATTCGTCAGCCGTGGTGGGACGGGACGATGGCCCGGTCGCGGGCTGCGGATGCCCGTGTACCCAGGCGTCGAGGTCGATCTCGCCCCGGTTGCGTGAGCGTTCGCGCAGCTCGAGGTAGACGTCGTCGTTGGGCACCGTCCCGTGATCGACGACGACGGCATCCGCCTCGACCGCGGACTCGAGATCGGAGTACTCGTTGCGCAGTCCTGCCCGGACCCGCGTCCCCTCGGGCGCTGCCGCGACGAGGCGCTCGCCGAGGCGGACGTCGACGCCGAATTCGGAGAATGCCCGCAGGTAGGCGGGGGAGTTCATCGAGCCGACGTCGATGCCGATGGTCCGCTCGGGACTGACGTAGACGACCTCCTGTCCGCCCCGGGCGAGGCGTTCGACGGCATCGAGGGCGGGATAGGCTCCGTGGTCGTCGAAGACGAGCACCCGGGACTTCGCGCGCAGATGATCGTCCATGACGTCCCAGACGTCGAACGGCTGGGTCCCGCCGAGCGGAGGTCCGGTGTCGGGGATCCCCCCGGTGGCGACGATGACGACGTCGGGATCGAGGGCGAGCACCGCCTCGGCGTCGGCGAAGGCGTTGAGACGCAGATCCACACCGTGCTTGGCGCACTGCTGGACGCGCCAGTCGACGATCCCGATGAGGTCCCGGCGGCGCTCGGAGCGGGCGGCGATGCGGACCTGACCGCCGGGCGCGGAGTCGGCCTCGAGGACGGTGACCCGGTGCCCGCGGACCGCGGCGACGCGGGCGGCCTCGAGACCTGCGGGGCCGGCCCCGACGATGACGACGTGCTTGACCTCGGCGACGGAATCCTTCGGGACCTCCTGCGGGAGATCGGCCTCCCGGCCGCTCGCAGGATTGTGGATGCACGTCGCCGAACCGGAGGTGTAGATGCTGTCGAGGCACATGTTCGCGCCCACGCAGGGACGGATGTCGTCCTCACGGTGCTCGGCGATCTTACGGACGAGATGGGGGTCGGCCAGTTGCGCCCGCGTCATCCCGACGAGATCGAGACAGCCGTCCTCGATCGCCCACCGGGCGGTCGGAACATCGGCGATGCGCGCGGCATGGAGGACGGGGATCTCGATCGCCTTCCGGATCCTCCGACACGTCTCGAGCCACGGGGCCGAAGGGGTGCCCATGCCCGGGATCGCCTCGGCGAGCACCCTGTCGGAGCCGATCGTGCCGACGTTGAGGTTGAGGAAGTCGATGCCGTGGGCGGCGTAGACCTCGAGCACATCGGTTGCGCGGTCTTCGCGCATCCCGTCGTCGCGGCGCTCGTCGACGGCCATCCTGATGCCGACGAGGAACCCGTCGGGCACGGCCTCCCTGACGGCGTCGATGATCCGGAGGGGGAAGCGCGTGAGATCGGCGAGCCCGCCGTTGCAGTCGTCGGTGCGCTCGTTGAGCCAGGGCGCGAGGAACGCATCGAGGAGATGACCGGCATGCATGATCTCGATGCCGTCGAAGCCGGCGTCGGCGACCCGGGCGGCCGCGGCGGCGAAGTCGGCGACGATGCGATCCATGTCGAAGTCCTCGAGCGCCTTCGTGAACGACCGGTGCGCGGCCTCACGAGTGCGCGAGGGGGAGACGAGCGGCAGCCAGTCGCCGGTGAAGTTCGACGAACGCATGCCCAGATGGGTCGCCTGGATCATCACCGCCGCTCCCTCGGCATGACAGTCCTCGGCGATCGCCGCGAGCCACGGGGTCACCTCGTCGGTCGAGAGGTCGATGTTGCCGAAGGCCGCAGGAGAGTCGCGCGAGACGATCGCGGATCCGCCGATCATCGTCAGGCCGACGCCGCCGCGCGCCTTCTCCCGGTGGTAGAGGCGGTACCGGTCCTTGGGCATGCCGAGTTCGGTGTAGGCCGGCTCGTGCGAGGTCGAGACGATGCGGTTGCGCAGAGTGAGTCCGCCGAGGTCGTACGGCTGGAGCAGCGGGTCGTCCATTCCTCCTCCATCGCAGGAACGGGTTCCCTTCCGGGAACGAGCGGAATAGGTAATCGATTACCGACTACCGTGCTTCCATCGTCGATTCTCCGGGCTATGCTGTCAATAGCTCTGCGAAGTTTGTGCGGGAGTCGGACGAGCAGATCGCGCGGGAGTTCAGCGTGCAGGTTTGTGCGGGAGAGTTCGACCGGAACTCCGGCGAGCAGATCGCGACAGGTGAGCGAGGAGGGTGAGCATGGATCGACCAACGGCACCACCGTCGCTGCGCGAGCACGCGCTGGCGATCATCCGCGACGCGATCGCCACCGGAGAGCTCGACGAGGAGCGGATCTACTCCGCCGCGGGACTCGCGAAGCAGCTGGGCATCTCGCTCAGTCCGGTGCGCGAAGCGATGATGGCCCTTGTCACCGAAGGCACCGTCGAGGCCGTGCCCAACCGCGGGTTCCGGCTCGTCCCGGTCACCGAGGCCGACCTCGAGGAGATCATCCGCATCCGTGTGCTCCTCGCCGTCCCCGCCGTCCGCGAACTCTGCCGGCAGTTGAGAAGTGCGGGCTCCGACGGCGGGACTCCGGAGGCCGGCGACCCGGAGATCGCCGGGACTCCGGAAGCCGGCGACCCGGAGATCGCCGGGACCGGACCCGCAGGCGTGGCCGCCGATCCCGACTCAGCGCGCCCCGACACAGCCCACCCCGACACAGCCCACCCCGACACAGCCCGCCCCGACATCGGCGACCGGATGCGGCAGCTGCGCGAGCACGCCGAGGCGACGGTGACCGCCGCCGAAGCCGGGGACATCGTCGGCTTCTACACCCACGACCGCCGGTTTCATGAGTCCCTGCTCGCCTTCGGCCTCGGATCCCGGGCCGCGGAGATCAGCCTGCGCCTGCGCGATCAGTCGCGCATCGGCGGGCAGGCGCCGGTCGGAGGGGTCGCGGTCGAGGACATCGCGGTCACCTCGGCGAAGGAGCTCATCGACATCGTCGACCTCATCGAAACCGGGGCCGATGATGAGGTGGCCGAGCTCGTCACCCGCAACCTCTACTTCTTCCGGCGCACGGAAGCCTGAGACGACCATCGCCCCTCGGCGCCGGCGGCAGAGCGCGGGCGACGAGGGGCGATGGGATAGGGCGAGTGGTTACTTCCCGGCGCCGATCGGCATCGTCTCGGGATCGATGTCGGGGTTGTCGTCCTGGGTCTTCTCGAGTTCGACGGCCTCCTCGTGCGAGCTCACGGTCGGGAACGACCCGAGCAGCGGGCGGTGCGCGGACTCCTTCATGAAGCACACGGCGACGAACGCGATCACCGAGAAGAACATGATGTAGAAGGCGGGCATGTACGAGTTGCCGGTGAGGTCGATGAGCGCCTGGCTGAACAGCGGGGTCGTGCCGCCGAACAGGGACACGCCGAGGTTGAACGTCAGTCCCATGCCGCCGTAGCGCGACGCGGTCGGGAAGAGCGCCGGCAGCGTCGAGGCGAGGCAGGCGATGTAGAACGCCGCGGGCACGGCGACCATGAACAGGGCGACGGTCACCGCCCACATCTGACCGATCTGCATGACGGCGAAGGCGGGGACGATGAGGACGATCGTCAGTCCCGCGGCGAGGCCGAAGACGAACTTCCGTCCGAGCCGGTCCGAGAGGCGTCCGATGAGCGGCAGGCTCACCGACATGAGGACGAGCACGGGGATCGTCACCACGGCGGCCTGGATGTTCGAGACCTTGACCGTCTCCTCGAGGTAGGTCGGCATGAAGCTCGTGAGTGCGTAGCCGATCGTCTGCGATCCCGCGACGATCGCGATGCCGATGAGGATCTCCTTCCAGAAGTGACGGATGACGCCGATGAGCCCGTGGCGGGCGTAGGGGTCGTCGTTGTCCTTCGTCACGAGGCCCTCGTGCTGGGCCGCTTCGAAGCCGGGGGTCTCGGGGATCTTCATCCGGAACCAGATCGCGACGACGCCGAGCGGGATCGCGACGAGGAACGGGATCCTCCAGCCGCCGTCGACCATCGCGTTCTCGCCCCAGATGCTCGTCGTCACCACCGAGGTGATGGCCACTGTGCCCGCACCGGCGGCGAAGCCGAGGTACGAGCCGACGTCGAGCCACGACGCCCAGTAGCCGCGCGACTTGTCGGGAGCGAACTCGGAGACGTAGGTCGTCGCACCGGCGTACTCGCCGCCGGTCGAGAAGCCCTGGATCATCTTGAGGATGTAGAGGGGGATGATCACCCACAGTCCGACCTGGGCGGCCGTGGGGAGCATGCCGATGAGAGCGGTGGCCGTGGCCATCGTCGCCATCGTGAAGAAGAGGACCTTCTGGCGGCCGATCTTGTCGCCGAGGGGTCCGAGCACCATGCCGCCGAGCGGGCGGACGAGGAACGAGACCGCGAAGCCGAGCAGGGTGACGAGCAGACCCATCTGCTTGTCCATGCCCTCGGTGAACACGGTCGTCATCGTCACGGCGAGGTAGCCGTAGACGCCGAAGTCGAACCATTCCATGAAGTTGCCGACGGTGGTCCCGCCGATCGCGGTGCGGATGGACTTCGGCTCGACGACGATGCAGTCGTCGGCATCCAAACGCTTCTTCCTCCGCTTGATGCGGAAGGGCTTTCGGCCTTCCCTGGACGGTTCCGAGTGGCCGGTGGTCATCTGAGATTCCTCACGTTGACAGCAGTGCAATCGCCGCTCACATGCTGGGCGGCAAAAAGACAATGCAGAACATCATTGCGCGGTGTGCAAACCATGTCAACACTCGGAGTGAACCAGATCACGCAAGAAGGCTTGTCATCCGGACGCGCGACGCGCCCGATTCCGGAGCGGTTCGAGGGCGCAGGAGCCCTTGTGCGACAAGGCAGAGACGGCCCTGCCGATCATCGACCGCGGCCGTGTTCGTCACCTCGGCAGATGTGATCATCACGACCCCCGCCGAGGTGGGTGTGCGTTCCCCGCCGAGGTGGTGCTCCGATTCGTCCGGGACCGGAGTTCCTGCCTCAGAAGAAAAGCGTGCGGACCCCATCGAGACGGGATCCGCACGCCCTCGAGGCGATGCTCAGATCAGAGCGGAGAGTCTCCTGCGTGGGGATAGCGGACGACGCGGAAGGACTCGAGTCCGGGATCGACGCTGCCGCGGACGTGCCCGGACGGGCTCGCGGCGACGGCCTGGAGGAAGGCGACGGTCTCCGCGGTGATCTCCTCACCGGGAAGGACGTTCGGAATCCCGGGCGGGTACGCCGCGAGCGAGCTCACGCTGATCCGGCCGGCCGCCTCGGCGGCGGGGACGACCTCGGACTCGGCGAAGAACGCCTCACGGGGGAGCATGACCAGATCACCGGCGCTCGGCAGCGGCGGGATCTCGACGGGGGTGTCCTCGACAGCGTCCTCGACTGCTGCCGTGCCGACTGCTGCCTCGTCGTCCGCGGCGGCGTCGACCGTCGCCGCGTGCTCGTCTCGGAGTTCGTCGAGGGCGGTGAGCAGCGGGGTGATGTCGGGGGACTTGCCGAGTCCGATGAGCGCGACGAGGGTGGTGGCCGTGGCCATCTCGGCGAAGATGCCGTAGTCCTCGGCGAGCCGCTTGCGCACGGTGTGCCCGTCGAGGCCGGTGGCCGTGATGTCGATGGGGAGGCGGAACGGGTCGATGTCGACGACATCGGAGTGGTTCAGGAAGTCACCGGAGAGCAGGCGGTAGCGCCCCGTCCCCTCGACCTGGGCGCGCATGTGCCGGATGTTCTCGAGCGAGTCGGTGATCGCGTCCTCGGCGTTGACGAGCTCCCGGCGGGCGATGTCGATCGACGCCATGAGGTGGGCGTTCTCGCTCGTCGAGGCCGTCATCATGAAGGCGCGGGCGAGTGCCGGCTCGAGGCGATCGGCGTATTCGGTGTCGCCGAGGTGGAGGAGAGCGGACTGGGTGAAGGAGCCCGCGAGCTTGTGGGTGCTCATGATGACCATGTCGGCCCCGAGCGTCACCGGCGAGGCCGGCAGGTCGGGGTGGAAGCCGAAGTGGGCGCCCCACGCCGCGTCGACGACGAGCATCGCGCCGGCTTCGTGGGCGACTTCGGCCAGTGCCGCGACGTCGGCGACGGCACCGAAGTAGCTCGGGGTGACGAGGTAGACCGCGGTGACCTTCTCCGGGTGCATGCGGATGGCGTGGCGCAGGGCGTCGGGGGTGACGCCGTGGGCGATGCCGTTGACCTCATCGACGCTGGGGGACACGAAGCGGGGGTTGAGTCCGGCCAACACGATGCCGTCGATGAAGCTCGAGTGGGCGCTGCGCTGCGTGATGACTCCGGTGCCGAGGGTGCCGATGGCCAGGGCCGCCATCCGGTTGCCCTGGGAGGAGCCGTTGGTGAGGAACCAGGTCCGCCTGGCCCCCCAGGCTTCGGCCGCCAGCTGCAGCGCTTCGTCCTTGGGGGTGTCGACGCCGAGGTCGATGCCGTCGAAGAGTGGGGGGATGTCGAGGGCGAGGGTGTGATCGCCGAAGAAATCGGCCTGACCTGCGGAGATCCCTTCCCGATTGCCGCCGTGCCCCGGAGTCGAGAGGAAGAGCGAATCGCGGCCCGCCGCCGTCGCGAGGGCGTCGGCGTAGGGCGCGCGCGTGTGCGCGCGGGCGGTTGCGGGCATGGGGGAGTCCTGGTGCACGGTCATGTCTCCAATGTAAGGAGCGAGGAGTCTGAGGAGAATACCAAGTTTCCTCCCGTACTCTATAGCCACTATAGAGATCATGGGGGTAGACCAATGGAAGTCCTCGATACTCGGGGTCTCGTGGCGCTGCGCGCCGTCGCCGATTCCGGGTCGGTCGCCGCAGCGGCCTCAGCGCTCGGCTGGAGCCAGCCCACGGTCAACCATCACCTCGGCAACCTCGAGCGATCGCTCGGAGCCACGCTCGTCGAGCGCACCCCGCGCGGATCGCACCCGACGACTGTCGGCGCCCTCGTCGTCACCCGCGGCGTCGAGATCCTCGGACTCTGCGACCGCCTCATCGACGAGGTCGGCCTGTGGCGCGACTCCCAGGCGGTGCCGGTGAAGATCGGAGCCGTTCCGACCGTCGGCGCCCGCGTCATCCCCAAACTCCACCACGAGCTGCAGAAGCGACCGCGCTGGCACCAGGACTCTCCGGGGCTCGGGGCGGCGCTTGACGTGACGATGGACGAGCACGCGAAGCTCGTCTCCCGCCTCGAGGCCGGGGACCTCGACCTCGCGCTCCTCGTCTCGACCGACGTCGACAAGGTGTGGATCCCGCCGAGCCTCACCGCCGAGCACCTCTACTCCGAACGGCTCTTCCTCTGCGTGCCCGCATCCGTCGGTCCCATCCCCGTCGATGCCCACGGGATGCCGGACTTCGCCGCCCTCGTCACGCAGTCGTGGGCCTTCAGCATCGACCCCGGCGATGCGATCGACGAGGTCATCCGCGCGCTGTGCCTCGCCGCGGGCTTCGAACCGCGGGTGGGCATGCGGATGGACGACTACGCGGCGATCAACCGCATGATCGCCGCGGGGCTCGCCGTCGCGATGATCCCCGAGTCGTCACTGCCGAGCGATCCCGAGATCGATGTGGTGCCCCTGCCGCTCACCGCCGCCCGCCGCGACGTCCTCCTCGTCTCCCGGGCCCGTGTGCTCGGTCCGAGCCGTCGTCCCGCGCGCCACGATCCGATCGCCGCCGCCCATTCCGCAGCCCTCGCCGAGGTGGACGCCGACGTCCGCACGGTCACCGCGGTCTGGCGGTGAGGGCTCCGCGTCCGGCGGCGAGGACGCTGAATCCTGCGGTGAGGGTCCCGCATCTTGCGCTGATGGCTCTGCATCAGGCTGTGCGCGCTCAGTGCGGCTGCCAGGCGTCCTCGATCGCGGCCTTGTCGGCGATCTCCGGGGGCAGTGTCTTCGCGGCGAGGTCGGCGATCGTCACCTTCTCGAGGACGTCGCGCAGCGCGTAGCGGGCGGCGACCCAGACCTGCTGGAGCGCCTCGGCGGCGGCATCGTACTCGACGGCCTCGGGGCGCTGGCCGTAGATGGAGACGAGCGGGCCGTCGACGGCGCGGATGACGTCGGCTGCGGTCACCTCGGCGGGGGAGTCTGCGAACCGCCATCCTCCGGACTTCCCGCGCACGGACACGACGATGCCGGCCCGGCGGAGGTCGGCGAGGATCGACTGGAGGAATGCCTTCGGGATGTCCTGGCGGCGGCCGAGCTCGTCGGCGCTGATGGGGTCGGCGTCGCTGCTGCCGGCGATCTCGATGAGCGCGCGCAGGGCGTAGTCGGATTTCGTCGTGACCCGCATGCCGTCATCGTACAGCGGCACCGCGGACCGACCGTGGTCGATCCGCGGTGCCGTGCGGCTGCGGGGGAGGATCAGGATTCGGCCGCGACCGGCTCGGCGGCCTCCTCCCGGCGGGTCCTCCGCTCGAGGCGGACGACGTGGACGAGGAGGGAGATCCACA
>ENA-OOKA01000147-OOKA01000147.1-human-skin-metagenome-genome-assembly--contig:-NODE-147-length-24150-cov-11.809629_pt1 | contig 24150 bp, 22 predicted proteins | sample MGYA00248825_ERZ500995 | MGnify/ENA primary metagenome ERZ500995 (study PRJEB25958, sample SAMN03398540) | human skin metagenome | study: EMG produced TPA metagenomics assembly of the Human Skin...
AGGTCGCCCTTGTAGATCCAGACCTTCACGCCGATGCGGCCGAAGGTGGTCTTGGCCTCGAAGAAGCCGTAGTCGATGTTCGCGCGGAGCGTGTGCAGGGGCACGCGCCCCTCGCGGTAGAACTCCGAGCGGGACATCTCGGCGCCGCCCAGACGGCCGGCGCACTGGATGCGGATGCCCTTCGCGCCGGCGCGCTGCGCCGACTGGATGGACTTCTTCATCGCGCGGCGGAAGGCCACGCGCGAGGCGAGCTGCTCGGCCACGCCCTGGGCGACCAGCTGCGCATCGGTCTCGGGGTTCTTGACCTCGAGGATGTTCAGCTGGATCTGCTTGCCCGTGAGCTTCTCGAGCTCGCCGCGGATGCGATCGGCCTCGGCGCCGCGGCGGCCGATGACGATGCCCGGACGCGCCGTGTGGATGTCCACGCGGACGCGGTCACGGGTGCGCTCGATATCGACCTTCGAGATGCCGGCGCGCTCCATGCCGGTGTCCATGAGCTTGCGGATCATGATGTCCTCGCGGACATAGTCCTTGTACTGCTGGCCCGCCTTGTTGGAATCGGTGAACCAGTGCGAGACGTGGTCCGTGGTGATTCCCAGACGGAAGCCGTTGGGATTGATCTTCTGTCCCACTTAGCGGACCTCCTCGTTCTCCGGGGTCGCCACGACCAGGGTGATGTGGCTCGTGCGCTTGTTGATGCGGAACGCGCGGCCCTGGGCTCGCGGACGGAACCGCTTCATCGTCGGACCCTCGTCCACGAAGGCCTCGCTCACGACGAGCTCCTCCTCGCGGAACGGCAGTCCCTTCTGATCGGCGGTCTGTCGCGCATTGGCGACCGCCGAGGACAGGACCTTGAACACCGGCTCGGAAGCGCCCTGCTGGGCGAACTTCAGAATCGCCAGAGCCTCGTGCGCCTGCTGGCCACGGATCAGGTTGACGACGCGCCGGGCCTTCATCGGCGTCACGCGAACGTAGCGCGCGGATGCCTTGGCTTCCATTGCTTTCCTCTTCTCGTCTTATCGGGAAGTCAAACGCTGCGACCTGAGAAGGTCAGCGGCGCTTGCCCTTCCTGTCGTCCTTCACGTGGCCGCGGTAGGTGCGCGTGGGCGCGAACTCGCCGAGCTTGTGACCGACCATGGACTCGGTGACGAACACCGGGATGTGCTTGCGTCCGTCGTGCACCGCGATGGTGTGGCCGAGCATGTCCGGCACGATCATCGAGCGACGGGACCACGTCTTGATGACGTTCTTGGTGCCCTTCTCGTTCTCCTTGGCCACCTTGAGATACAGGTGCTGGTCGACGAAGGGGCCCTTCTTCAGGCTGCGTGGCATGGTTCAGGCTCCTCAGCGCTTGTTCTTGCCGGTGCGACGGCGACGGACGATGAGCTTGTCGCTCTCCTTGTTGGGGCGACGGGTGCGACCCTCGGGCTTGCCGTTCGGGTTGACCGGGTGACGGCCGCCGGAGGTCTTGCCCTCGCCACCGCCGTGCGGGTGGTCCACCGGGTTCATGACGACGCCGCGCACGGTCGGGCGGATGCCCTTCCAGCGGTTGCGGCCGGCCTTGCCCCAGTTGATGTTGGACTGCTCGGCATTGCCGACCTCGCCGACGGTCGCGCGGCAGCGGACGTCGACGTTGCGGATCTCGCCGGAGGGCAGACGGAGCTGTCCGTACTTGCCCTCCTTGGCGACGAGCTGCACCGAGGCGCCGGCCGAGCGGGCCAGCTTGGCGCCGCCGCCCGGACGCAGCTCCACAGCGTGCAGCGTGGTGCCGACCGGGATGTTGCGCAGCGGCAGGTTGTTGCCGGGCTTGATGTCGGCCGACGGACCGGACTCGACGATGCTGCCCTGGGTCAGGCGCTTGGGCGCCAGGATGTAGCGCTTGGTGCCGTCCACGTAGTGCAGCAGCGCGATGCGCGCGGTGCGGTTCGGGTCGTACTCGATGTGCGCGACCTTGGCGTCCACGCCGTCCTTGTCATGGCGACGGAAGTCGATGACGCGGTACTGGCGCTTGTGCCCGCCGCCCTTGTGGCGCGTGGTGATGCGACCCAGGTTGTTGCGTCCGCCCTTCTTGGGCAGCGGGCGCAGCAGGGACTTCTCCGGGGTCGAGCGCGTGATCTCTGCGAAGTCCGCGACGGACGAGCCGCGGCGGCCCGGCGTCGTGGGCTTGTGAATGCGAATAGCCATGTTCTAGTTCCTCGTTGACTCTGTTCCCGGGCCTCAGCCCTGGGAACCGCCGAAGATGTCGATGGTGCCCTCGGACAGCGTCACCACAGCACGCTTGGTGCTGTTGCGCTGCCCCCAGCCGAAGCGCGTGCGCTTCCGCTTGCCGGCACGGTTGATCGTGTTCACGGAGGCCACCTTGACGTCGAAGATGGACTCGATGGCCTGGCGGATCTCGATCTTGTTCGCATCCGGGGTCACCTGGAAGATGTACTGGCCCTGATCCATCAGGGAGTACGACTTCTCGGAGAGCACCGGAGCGACGATGACGTCGCGGGGGTCCTTGTAGGTCACGCTCACTTGGCGTCCTCCTGCTTCTTGCCGGCCGTGGCGGCCTCGACGAATGCGTCGTACGCATCCTTGGTGAAGACCACGTCGTCGCTGACCAGCACGTCGTAGGTGTTCAGCTGATCCGCGTAGATGCTGTGCACGTTCTGCAGGTTGCGCACCGACAGAGCGGCGACGTCATCCTGGCGCGAGAGCACCACGAGCGCGTGCCTGCGCGAGGTCAGACCCGCCAGCGCGGCCTTGGCGGCTGCGGTGGACGGGGTCGTGCCCTCGACGAGGGTCGACACCACGTGGATGCGGCCGTGACGGGCACGGTCCGACAGGGCACCGCGCAGGGCGGCGGCCTTCATCTTCTTGGGCGTGCGCTGCGAGTAGTCGCGCGGCACCGGGCCGTGCACGATGCCGCCGCCGGTCATCTGGGGCTCGCGGATGGAGCCCTGACGGGCGCGGCCCGTGCCCTTCTGCTTGAAGGGCTTGCGGCCGGCGCCGGAAACCTCGGCGCGGGTCTTGGTCTTGTGGGTGCCCTGACGGGCGGCCGCGAGCTGCGCCACGACGACCTGGTGCATCAGCGGCACCGAGGACTTGGCGTCGAAGATCTCAGCGGGGAGGTCCACGTTGATGGTCTCAGTTGCCATGAGTATCAGGCTCCCTTCACGGAGGTGCGGACGAGGACGACCGAACCCTTGGCGCCCGGCAGGGCGCCCTTGATGAGCAGCAGGGAGTTCTCGGCATCCACACCGTGCACCTTGAGGTTCGTGGTGGTGTGGCGCTCGTTGCCCATGCGGCCGGCCATGCGCATGCCCTTGAAGACGCGCGCTGCGTAGGACGCATTGCCGATCGAGCCCGGCTTGCGGTGGTTCTTGTGGGCACCGTGGGAGGCGGAGACGCCGGCGAAGCCGTGGCGCTTCATGACACCTGCGGTGCCCTTGCCCTTGGTGGTGCCGACGACGTCGACGCGCGCGCCGGCCTCGAAGATCTCCACGGAGAGCTCCTGGCCCAGGGAGTACTCGGCGGCATCCGACGTGCGCAGCTCGACCAGGTGGCGGCGCGGGGTCACGCCGGCCTTCTCGAAGTGACCGGCCAGGGGCTTGGTCACCTTGCGCGGGTCGATCTGGCCGTAGCCGATCTGGACGGCGGAGTAGCCGTCGTTCTCCGGGGTCCGCAGCTGGGTCACAACGTTGGTGTCAGCCCGGACCACGGTGACGGGAACCAGGTTCCCGTTCTCGTCCCAGACCTGGGTCATGCCGAGCTTGGTGCCCAGGATGCCCTTCATCTGGCGTTCGTAAGTCGTAGTCATTGCGTCTGCGGTCCTTATCAGAGCTTGATTTCGATGTTCACATCGGCCGGCAGGTCGAGTCGCATGAGCGAGTCGACCGCCTTCGGCGTGGGATCGACGATGTCGATCAGGCGCTTGTGCGTGCGCATCTCGAAGTGCTCACGGCTGTCCTTGTACTTGTGCGGCGACCGGATCACGGTGTACACGTTCTTCTCGGTCGGCAGCGGCACCGGACCGACGACGGTTGCGCCGGCACGGGTCACCGTCTCGACGATCTTGCGGGCCGAGACGTCGATGACCTCGTGGTCATAGGACTTCAGCCGGATGCGGATTTTCTGTCCCGCCATGGCGTCGTGACTCTCTTTCTTCAAGTACTTCCCTGTGACGGAGCCGAGGCTCCTTATGCGTGGCGCTGCCTTCAGCGCCGCTCCGCACGGACTGAATCCGACGTCGTCGGGTTCCTCAGCCTGCCGGAGCACCGTCCCCCGGGGTCGGGCGTGTCGTCTATTCGCTCTGCGCAGACGACAGCATCGATCCCGGATCGCGGGAGGGTCGTTCAGAGGGGTTCGCTGCGGCCCAGGCCTCGCCAGGAGGCCGGACCCTGCATCGTTCGGTGCGCTGCGAGCAGCGCCGATGCGCGAACAACGCCGTCCATCTTGCCACGATCCTCGGATGCCCCGCAACCCCGGGTGCGTCGATGTGGCTCAGCTCTCCCGCCGCGCGCAGCTCGAGCGACGGCCTGAGGCAGCGGAGCGCCACTGTCGGGTGGGGACGGCGAAGGGCCCCGCACCGACGGATCGGTGCGGGGCCCTTCGAGGCTTCCGGGACTCAGGCTCGTGCGAGCCCGCGTCCGGGATCAGTCAGCCGATGATCACTTGGTGATCTTGGTGACCTTGCCGGAGCCCACGGTGCGGCCGCCCTCGCGGATGGCGAAGCCGAGGCCCTCCTCCATGGCGATCGGCTGGATGAGCTCGACCGACATCTCGGTGTTGTCGCCGGGCATGACCATCTCGGTGCCCTCGGGCAGGGAGATGACGCCGGTGACGTCGGTGGTGCGGAAGTAGAACTGCGGGCGGTAGTTCGTGTAGAAGGGGTTGTGACGCCCACCCTCATCCTTGGACAGGATGTACACGTTGGCCTCGAAGTCCGTGTGCGGGGTGATCGAACCCGGCTTGCAGACGACCTGGCCGCGCTCGACGTCGTCGCGCTTCAGGCCGCGCAGCAGCAGGCCGCAGTTCTCGCCGGCCATGGCCTCGTCCATCTGCTTGTGGAACATCTCGATGCCGGTGACCGTGGTCTTCTGGATCGGGCGGATGCCGACGATCTCGACCTCGGAGTTGATCGGCAGGGTGCCGCGCTCGGCACGGCCGGTCACGACGGTGCCGCGGCCGGTGATCGTGAAGACGTCCTCGACGGGCATGAGGAAGGGCTTGTCGGTGTCGCGGACCGGGTCCGGGATGAACTCGTCGACGCCCTGCATGAGCTCCTCGATCTTGGCAACCCACTCGGGGTCGCCCTCGAGGGCCTTCAGAGCCGAGACGCGCACGACCGGAGCGTTGTCGCCGTCGAACTCCTGGTCCGAGAGCAGCTCGCGGACCTCCATCTCGACGAGGTCCAGCAGCTCCTCGTCATCGACCATGTCCGACTTGTTCAGCGCGACCATCAGGGTCGGCACACCGACCTGGCGGGCGAGCAGGACGTGCTCGCGGGTCTGGGCCATGGGGCCGTCGGTGGCGGCGACCACGAGGATCGCGCCGTCCATCTGCGCCGCGCCGGTGATCATGTTCTTGACGTAGTCGGCGTGGCCGGGAGCGTCGACGTGGGCGTAGTGGCGCGCCTCGGTCTGGTACTCGATGTGCGAGATGTTGATCGTGATGCCGCGCTGGCGCTCCTCCGGAGCGGAGTCGATGCCGCCGAAGTCGCGGGCCTCGTTGAGGTCCGGGTACTTGTCGGCCAGGACCTTGGAGATCGCAGCGGTCAGCGTGGTCTTGCCGTGGTCGACGTGACCGATGGTGCCGATGTTGACGTGCGGCTTGCTGCGCTCGAACTTGGCCTTCGCCATGGTGGTTCCTCCTAGAGAATGATGCGAACTTGCTCGCCCTTGACGCGTGCAGAGGCGCTCAGCGGGCGGAATCCTCTGCAAGTGTAGTCGGGCTGGTTGGGGGTGAGAAATCGGTCGGTGCGGCGGGCCCGCCCGGCTCGGGGTCGGCTGCGGGCCCGCGATCGCGGCCGTGGGGCCGTCGGCGGCTCCTCACAAGGAAGCCGCCGACGGATCACTCGCCGCGGTTCTTCTGGATGATCTCCTCGGCGACGTTCTTCGGGACCTCCGTGTAGGAGTCGAAGGACATCGAGTACACCGCGCGGCCCTGCGTCTTGGAGCGCAGGTCGCCGATGTAGCCGAACATCTCGGACAGCGGGACGCTGGCCTTGACGAGCTTGATCCCGGAGACGTCCTCCATGGACTGGATCATGCCGCGGCGCGAGTTCAGGTCGCCGATGACATCGCCCATGTACTCCTCGGGCGTGCGGACCTCGACGGCCATGGTCGGCTCGAGCAGAACCGGGTTGGCGCGCTTGGCGCCCTCCTTGAAGACCATGGAGCCGGCGATCTTGAACGCCATCTCCGAGGAGTCGACGTCGTGGTAGGCGCCGTCGAGCAGCGTGGCCTTGACGCCCACGACCGGGTAGCCGGCCAGCACGCCGAGCTGCATGGCGTCCTGGATTCCGGCGTCCACCGACGGGATGTACTCGCGCGGGATGCGACCGCCGGTGACGGCGTTGTCGAACTCGTAGAGCTCCTCGGCCTCGAGGTCGATCGGCTCGAAGGAGACCTGCACCTTGGCGAACTGGCCGGAGCCGCCGGTCTGCTTCTTGTGGGTGTAGTCGACCTTCTCGACGGACTTCCTGATGGTCTCGCGGTAGGCGACCTGGGGCTTGCCCACGTTCGCCTCGACGCGGAACTCACGCTTCATGCGATCCACCAGGATGTCCAGGTGCAGCTCGCCCATGCCTCCGATCTCGGTCTGACCGGTCTCCTCGTTGAGGGAGACCGTGAAGGTCGGATCCTCAGCGGAGAGCTTCTGGATGGCGGTGGAGAGCTTCTCCTGGTCGCCCTTGGTCTTGGGCTCGATGGCCACGAAGATCACGGGAGCCGGGAAGGACATGGACTCCAGCACGATCGGGTTGGCCGCATCGCACAGGGTGTCGCCCGTGGTGGTGTCCTTCAGGCCGATGATCGCGTAGATGTGACCGGCCTGGATCTCCTCGACCGGGTTCTCCTTGTTGGAGTGCATCTGGAACAGCTTGCCGATGCGCTCCTTCTTGGACTTGGTCGAGTTCAGGACCTGCTCGCCGGCCTTGGCCGTGCCCGAGTAGACGCGGGTGTAGGTCAGCTGGCCGTAGAACGGGTGCGCAGCGACCTTGAAGGCCAGAGCGGAGAACGGAGCGGTGCGATCGGCCGGACGGGTCATGATCTCGTCCTCGTCGCGCACCGAGTGGCCCTGGACGTCGTCGACGTCGAACGGCGAGGGCAGGTAGTCCACGACGGCGTCGAGCATCGGCTGCACGCCGCGGTTCTTGAACGCGGAGCCGCAGAAGACCGGGTAGGCCTCCGAGGCGATGGTCAGCTTGCGGACGCCGGCCTTGATCTCATCGATCGTCAGCTCCTCGCCGCCGAGGTACTTCTCCATGAGCTCGTCATCGGCCTCGGCCACGTTCTCGACCAGCTCGGCGCGGTACTGCTCGGCGCGCTCCTGGAGATCCGCGGGGATCTCCTCGGTCTTGTACGAGGCGCCCAGGGAGACGTCTCCCTTGGAGTCGCCCTCCCACACCAGGGCCTTCATGTGGACCAGGTCCACGACGCCCACGAAGTCGCTCTCCGAGCCGATCGGCAGCTGCATGACCAGCGGCTTGGCCTTGAGGCGGTTGATGATGGTGTCGACGGTGAAGTAGAAGTCCGCGCCCAGCTTGTCCATCTTGTTGACGAAGCAGATGCGGGGCACGTCGTACTTGTCCGCCTGGCGCCAGACGGTCTCCGACTGGGGCTCGACGCCCTCCTTGCCGTCGAAGACGGCGACGGCGCCGTCGAGGACGCGCAGGGAGCGCTCGACCTCGACCGTGAAGTCCACGTGGCCCGGGGTGTCGATGATGTTGATCTGGTTGCCGTCCCAGAAGCAGGTGGTGGCCGCGGAGGTGATCGTGATGCCACGCTCCTGCTCCTGAGCCATCCAGTCCATCGTGGACGCACCCTCATGGGTCTCACCGAGCTTGTGGTTGATGCCCGTGTAGAACAGGATGCGCTCGGTGGTGGTGGTCTTGCCGGCGTCGATGTGCGCCATGATGCCGATGTTGCGGACCTTCTTCAGGTCGGTAAGCACGTCTTGTGCCACGGTGAGTCCCTTCTGAGGTGTTCCCGGCGGTCTGCCGCCCCCGATGAGGGGCGGCAGACCGAGCCGATGCTACCAGCGGAGCCGGAATTACCAGCGGTAGTGGGCGAAGGCCTTGTTCGAATCGGCCATCTTGTGAGTGTCCTCGCGACGCTTCACAGCGGCGCCCAGACCGTTCGAGGCGTCCAGGATCTCGTTCATCAGACGCTCGGTCATGGTGTTCTCGCGACGGGCCTTGGAGTAGCCGACGAGCCAGCGCAGGGCCAGTGCCTGGGAACGGCCCGCGCGGACCTCGATCGGCACCTGGTAGGTGGCGCCGCCGACGCGGCGGGAGCGGACCTCGAGGGCCGGCTTGATGTTCTCCAGGGCCTTCTTGAGCGTGGCGACCGGCTCCTCGCCGGACTTGCGCTCGACACCGGCCAGCGCGCCGTAGACGATGCGCTCGGCGGTGGACTTCTTGCCGTCCTGGAGGACCTTGTTGATCAGCTGCGTGACGACCGGGGATCCGTAGACCGGGTCGACGACGAGCGGGCGCTTGGGGGCGGGACCCTTACGAGGCATTACTTCTTCTCCTTCTTCACGCCGTAGCGGGAGCGGGCCTGGCCGCGACCCTTGACGCCCTGGGTGTCGAGGGCGCCGCGCACGATGCGGTAGCGGACGCCGGGGAGGTCCTTCACTCGGCCGCCGCGCACGAGCACGATGGAGTGCTCCTGCAGGTTGTGGCCCTCACCGGGGATGTAGGCCGTGACCTCGACCCCGTTGTTCAGGCGCACGCGCGCGATCTTGCGCAGCGCGGAGTTCGGCTTCTTGGGCGTGGTCGTGTACACGCGGGTGCAGACGCCGCGCTTCATGGGGCTGCCCTGGAGGGCCGGCGCCTTGGTCTTCACGACCTTCGGGGTGCGGCCCTTGCGGACCAGCTGCTGGATAGTGGGCACATCGTCTCCTGATGGTGGCGCGCCGGTGCGGCGCGCGACGTTGGTGGATAGGCCTGCCATGGGCCGCTCGACGCGGACCCGCGGCCGATGCCTCGAGGGGTGCTGCAGGAGATCGACGATGCGATCGCTGCGGGCAGCAGGGGCGAGACCCTCAAGGCATGACAAAAAGTGGCATTCGGGCACACCCTGCGTGCCTGAGGACGGAGTCCATACCTGCCACTGGAAGCGACCACGGATGGTCGAGCCAATCCCGGCTAGTGTATCAGACGCCTCCGCGCGCCGCGATGGCAGGGTCCTGGTGCCCACCCGCCCCGGACGCGGCCAGGTCCTGCTGGATGGCGCCTGCGCACTCGCGCAGCGCCGGGAGGATCGCACGCAGCGGATCCTCGTGCTCCTCCGTGGCGCCCACGCGCATAGAGACGTTGACCGCGGCGATGATCTGCCCCCGGGCGTCCCGGATCGGCACGGCCACCGAGCGCAGCCCGGCCTCGAGCTCCTGGTCCACGTCCGCCCACCCGCTGCGGCGCACCTCGGCCAGGCGATGGCGCAGTCCGTCGAGGGTCGTGACGGTGCGACGGGCCGGCGGATGAGCCAGAGCGGCCTCGCAGCGAGCGCGGACCTGGTCGTCGGGAAGCTCGCTGAGCAGCACGCGGCCCATGGAGGTCGCATGCGCCGGGAAGCGCGTGCCCACCGAGATCGCGACATTCATGATGTGCCGGGCCTGGACCCGGGCCACGTAGACGATGTCCGGGCCGTCCAGCACGGCCACCGAGGTGGACTCCCCCACGGTCTCGGAGAGCCGGCGCAGGTGCGGGGCGGCGATCTCCGGCAGACTCAGCGCGGAGAGGTAGGCGTAGCCGAGCTCGAGGACCTTGGCGGTGAGCTCGAAGTCGCGGCCGTCGGTGCGCACGTAGCCCAGCTGCTCGAGCGTCAGCAGGAGCCTGCGCGCCGTCGCCCGGGACAGGCCCCTGCGCCGGGCGACCTCGGACAGCGTCATCCGAGGTCGCCCGGCGTCGAAGGCGGTGATGACACCGAGACCCCGAGCCAGGGACTGCACGACGTCCGTGCTCGAGCGCTGCGGTGCGCCGGTCGCGAGCTCAGCCCCTCCCGGCCCTTCGGCTGTCATAGCCGCTGCTGTCCTCAGGCCTGCTCGAGCGGGAAGGGCACGAGCTGCTGGATCTGCTCGAACGTGGCCCCGAAGGTCTCGCGCACGACCACTCGGCCGTCTCCCTCGATGAGGAAGACCGCACGGTCGGTGTACACGCGCGAGACGCAGCCGACGCCCGTCAGGGGCATGTCGCACTGCTCGACCAGCTTGGGCTGGTCCTTCTTGGTGCGCAGGTCCATCATCACGAACGTCTGCTTGGCGCCGGTGGCCAAGTCCATGGCTCCGCCCACGGCCGGGATGGCGCCGGGCTTGCCCGTGCTCCAGTTGGCGAGGTTGCCGTTGCGGTCCACCTGGAACGCGCCCAGCACGCAGCAGTCGAGGTGGCCGCCGCGCATCATGGCGAACGAGTCCGCGTGGTGGAAGTACGAGCAGCCGTCGGTCTCCACGACCGGGATCTTGCCGGCGTTGATCAGGTCGAGGTCGATGTCCTCGCCGTGGGCGGCCGCGCCCATGCCGAGCATGCCGTTCTCCGTGTGGAGGGTGACGTCGTCCTCGGGGGTGAGGTAGTCGGAGACCAGCGTGGGCTGGCCGATCCCGAGGTTCACATAGGCGCCGGCCGGGATGTCGCGGGCGACGAGCTCGGCGAGCTGCTGGTTGTCCAGCGCCGCATCCTGGGTCTGGGGTGTGGTCATGGTCGTGTCTCGCTCTCTGCGCGGCCTGGCTGCCGCTGCGGTGGCGTGTCTGCTGCGGGGAGTGGACCGGGGCGGGCGCCCGCGCGGCGCCCGTGCCCTGATCCGAGGTGCGGGCTCAGCCCGCGTCGGGAGTCTGCGGAGCCTGGATGCGCACCACGGTGTCGACGTAGATGCCCGGCGTCACCACGGACTCCGGATCCATCTGGCCGCGCTCCACGATCTCCGAGACCTGCACGATCGACGTCTTGGCCGCTGCCGCCATGATCGGGCCGAAGTTGCGCGCCGTCTTGCGGTAGGTGAGGTTGCCCGCGGTGTCGGCGGTGTGCGCCTTGGTCAGGGCGTAGTCGGCGACGATCGGGTACTCGAGGACCTGATGGCGGCCGTCGAACTCGCGGACCTCCTTGCCCTCGGCCAGCGGCGTGCCGTAGCCGGTGGGCGTGAAGAACGCACCGATGCCGGCACCCGCGGCGCGGATGCGCTCCGCGAGGTTGCCCTGCGGGACGACCTCCAGCTCGATCTCGCCGGCGTGGTACTTCTCGTCGAAGTGCCACGAGTCCGACTGGCGCGGGAAGGAGCAGATGATCTTCTTCACCCGCCCCAGCTGGATCAGCTTGGCCAACCCGACGTCGCCGTTGCCCGCGTTGTTGTTGACGACGGTGAGGTCCTTCGCGCCCTGCTCGATCAGGGCGTCGATCAGCTCGACGGGCTGACCCGCCACCCCGAAGCCTCCGATCATGACGGTCGAGCCGTCCTCGATCTGCTCGACGGCCTGGGCCGCGGTGTCCACGATGCTCAGCATGCTCTCTCCTTGCGAATGATCGTTCGGTCTCTGGTGCGCCGAGCTCAGGCGGCGTCGGTGTTCTCGAGCACGACGGCCAGGCCCTGCCCCACGCCGATGCACAGCGAGGCCACGCCCCAGCGGCCGCCCTCGGCCTGAAGACGGCGGGCCAGCGTTCCCAGCACTCGGGTGCCGGAGGCGCCGAGCGGGTGGCCGATGGCGATGGCACCGCCCCACGCGTTGACGATGGACTCCTCGATCCCCCACTGGCGGATGCACGCCAGCGACTGGGCGGCGAAGGCCTCGTTGAGCTCGACGGCGCTGACATCTCCCCAGCCGATGCCGGCGCGCTTCAGCGCCAGGTTCGCGGCCTCGACGGGAGCCTCGCCGAAGAACTGCGGCTCGTTGGCGGCTGCACCGCGCCCGGCGATGCGCGCCAGCGGCGTGCGCCCCAGCAGATCGGCGGCCTTCTCGGAGCCGAGCCACGCGGCGGAGGCGCCGTCGTTCATGGGCGAGGCGTTGCCCGCGGTGACCGTGCCGTTGTCCTTGCGGAACACGGTGCGCAGCCCGCCGAGCGTCTCCGGGGTGGAATCTGCGCGGACGGTCTCGTCGCGGGTGGCGTCGCTGCCGCGCTTGGAGTTGGCCTTCACGGTCACGGTGAGGTCGTCGTAGCGGCCCTCGTCCCAGGCCTTCGCGGCCAGCTGGTGGGAGCGCGCCGAGAAGACGTCCTGCTCCTCACGGGTGATCCCGTGCTTCTCGCGCAGCTGCTCGGTGGCCTCCCCCAGCGAGACGGTCCAGGCATCCGGCATCTCCGGGTTGACCAGCCGCCAGCCCAGCGTGGTGTTGGCCAGGTGCAGGTCCTGCATGGGGAACGGACGTTCGGTCTTGGGCAGGACCCAAGGGGCGCGCGACATGGACTCGACGCCGCCCACGAGCATCAGATCGGCCTCATCGACCTCGATCTGGCGCGAGGCCATCATGGCGGCGTCCAGGGAGGAGCCGCACAGGCGGTTGACCGTGGTGCCCGGCAGCGAGGTGGGCAGACCTGCCAGCAGCGTGGCCATGCGGGCGACGTTGCGGTTCTCCTCGCCGGCACCGTTGGCGTTGCCGAACACGACCTCGTCGATGCTCTCCGGGTCCAGGCCCTCGGCACGCTCGACCATGGTGCGCACCACGAGCGCTGCGAGGTCGTCGGGGCGGTGGCCGGACAGGGCGCCGCCGATCTTGGCGAACGGGGTGCGCACGGCGTCGTAGATGTAGGCGTCCTGGCGGCCGCTGGCTGAGGTGCTCATGAGGTGACTCCTTCGTCGTCTGATGAAGCTCGGTCTGTCGTGGCGGGCGCGGAGGCGCTGTCGGCCTCCGCGTCCAGACGGTCGAAGACCGCCTTGGCATGGGAGAAGGCGTTGTTGGCGGAGGGCACCGAGAGGTAGATCGAGCTCTGCAGCAGGATCTCCTTGATCTGCTCGCGGGTCAGCCCGTTGCGAAGCGCTGCGCGCACGTGCATCTCGAACTCGCCCCAGTGCCCCGCTGCGATCAGGGCGGTCAGCGTGATGGCGCTGCGCATGGGCCGGTCCAGGCCCGGACGGGTCCAGATCTCCCCCCAGGCGTAGCGGGAGATGAAGTCCTGCCATTCGGCCGTGAACTCGTCCTTGTTGGCCTCCGAGCGATCCACGTGGGCGTCGGAGAGGACCTCGCGGCGCACCCGCATGCCGTCGGCGTGCGCCTGGGAGGCGGTGCGGTCGCCGCCCGCGCGTGGTGCCGGCGCCTGAGCCGAGTCGCCGACCGAGGACGGCGCCCCTTCACGCCGCAGCGGATCGGTCGACGCGGAGCCCGGCGACTGCGCTGCCAGCTCCCTGATCAGCCCGGCGAGCGCGGCCGGCTGCTGGGCGGGGATCATGTGCGCGGCCTGCTCGATCAGCTCGAAGCGCGCACCGGGCACCTGCTGCGCCCAGTCCCGCACCGCCTGCGGCTCGACCGAGGGGTCCTGCTCGCCGGCCACGGCGATCACCGGGGCAGCGATCTCCCCCAGTCGGTCGGTGAGATCGAACGCGGCGATCGCACGGCACACCTGGGCGTAGCCGTGGCGGTCGGCGGACTGCAGCGCGTGCAGCAGGCCCGTGGTGATCCCGGTGCCGGCGGCGGCATCGCGCTCGATGAAGTCCTGGGTGAGCCAGCGCTGCGCACTGCCGATGACCTGCGTGGGAGTTCCCGCGGCCTCCACCAGGGCCGCGCGCTCGCGCCACTGCTCGGGATCGCCCAGCTGCGGGGCGGAGGCCACCACAGCCGCCCCCCGGAGCCGCTGCGGCGCATCCACCAGCAGCTGCAGCCCCACGGCCCCGCCCACGGAGCAGCCCGCATACCAGAACGGGGATTCGGCCGGGAGCTCCTCGACCGCATCCACGGCGGCCAGAACGCCCTGGGCGAGCTCCTGGATCGAGAAGTCGTCGGCGCCTGCCGGTGCGCCTCCGTGGCCGGGCAGCTCCCAGCCGATGACGCGGAACTGCCCCGCCAGCTCGCGCACGACCCCGCCCCACAGCGGGACGAGAGCCGTGCCCAGCGCCGGGCCGAGCAGCAGCACGGGCCGCTGCTGCGCCTGCGCCGCAGCGGGCTCGGTCATCTCCACGAGGCGGATGCTCGGAACGCTCATGAGTCCTCTCCTGTTCTGGCGCCGCCGCCGGGCAGCGCCTCTCGCTCGTCCTGGCGCGCAAGAGCCCGATCGATCAGCAGATCGGCCGCGCCGAGATAGCCGCGCGGGTCGCACAGCTGCTGCAGCCGCTGCCGGTCGAGGGCATGCCCCTCGGCGTCGCGGCCCTCCCCCGTGATCTCCGCCAGGCCGTCGACGGCTGCCTCGACATCCGCACCGGCCCGGGCCAGCACGGCCTGGATGCGCTGGGCTCCCGTGGCCCCGTCCGCCTCCTGCACCGCAGGCTTCAGCGCCGTGACGATCCGCTCGGAGAGCAGCGCCGGCCCCGAGGCGCGCAGGTTCTCCTCCATGCGCTCGACATCCACGCGCAGCCCCTGGGCAAGCTCCGTCAGCTGGGAGCACGCCGTCAGGCTCAGTCGCAGCAGCTGCTGCAGCGCTGGCCATTCGACGTGCCAGGAACCGTCCGGGCGCTCGTCGACCGAGGTCGAGGCCGCGGTGAACAGTGCGGCGAGCAGCTGCGGGGCGCTCAGCGCCGTGCGCTTGAGCTGGACCGAGAGCACCGGGTTCTGCTTCTGCGGCATGGCCGAGGAGACGCCCCGGCCCGGACCCGTGGGCTCGCGCAGCTCGCCCAGCTCCGGGCGCGAGAGCAGCAGGACGTCGTCGGCGATCTTGCCGATGGCCGCGCAGAGACTGCCCAGCGCGGCACCGGCATCCAGGACGGGCTGACGAGAGGTGTGCCAGACATGGGGGGCCTGATCCAGCCCCAGCTGCGCGGCCCATGCGGCGTGCAGCTGCAGGACCTGCTCGGAGGCCTCCGCAGAGGCGTCGCCGCCCTGCGGGAGAACATCCTGCTGCGGGAACAGGGCACGGGATCCGGCGAGTGTGCCGGCGGCGCCGCCGATGGCCACCGGGGTGCGCAGCCGCTCCAGCCGCTCGTGGGCATCCACCAGCCCCTCGAGCCACTGCGCGCAGCGCAGACCGAAGGTCGTGGGCAGCGCGTGCTGGGTCAGGGTGCGCGCCGCGCAGAGGTCCCCGCGGTGGCGCTGAGCCAGGACCGCCAGCGCCGACTCCGCCTGGGCCAGGGAGTCCTCGAGGCGCTGCACGGCCTCCCGGAGCACCAGCATCAGGGCGGTGTCCAGGACGTCCTGGCTGGTCAGCCCCCGGTGCACGGCGCCGACGGCCTGAGGGTCGATCTCCCGGACCGCCGCGCGCAGATCGGCGAGCATGGGGATCACCGGATTCCCGCCGAGCTCGCTGCGCTCCGCCAGATCCACCAGATCGAAGGAGCGCTCCATCACCTCATCCGAGAGGACCTGGGCGGCGGCCTCTGCGGCGCGTCCCGGCACCAGCCCGAGATCCGCCTGGGCCGCGACCCATGCGGTCTCGACGCGCACCAGGCAGCGCAGGACGTGCCAATCACCGGTGAGCCCCCGCGCCCGATGGGCTCCGGGGACCAGCAGGCCGTACTCGGCGTCCTGTGCTGCCATGCGTCTCGTCGTGGTCCTGTCGTCGCGATGTTCTCGAGATGATCCGGGAGCGGCCGCGCGGGCTGATTCCCCGCGCAGCCGCAGGTCCGGACCGACGATGAACGTCGACCCGGACCCGTGCTGCTCAGTCCGCGTGCTGCGGGTAGCGCAGGAAGACGGTCTCCGCCTCGCCCTGCAGGCGGACGTCGAAGCGCAGCGAGCCGTCCTGCTCGCGGCGTGCGATCAGGGTCTCGCGCCGATCCGCAGGCACCGAGGACAGCAGCGGGTCCCGCTGCAGGGCCTCCTGATCCTCGGGGAGGTAGATCCGGGTGAAGAGCCGGTTGAGCAGACCGCGAGCGAAGACCGTCATGGCGATGAACGGGGCCGCCCCGGGCTCCGTGGGCCCGGGGGCCACCGTGGTGAACGAGTACGCCCCCACGTTGTCCACGGCCTGCCGGCCGAAGCCCGTGAAGGTGTAGCCGTCGCGGATCAGGGAGCCTGGCTCCTGCGAGATCCGACCGTTCTCATCCGCCTGCCAGATCTCCAGCAGGGAGTCCGGCACAGGATCGCCGTTCCCGTCGTAGACGACCCCGTGCAGGCGCACGGCCTGGGGATGCGTCCGATCCACCAGGTTCTCCCCGCCGTCGAACGGCAGGGCGTAGCCGTAGAAGGGGCCGACGGTCTGACCGGGCGTGGGTGTCAGCTGCTCAGACATCGGTGTCCTCCTCCATGAGCGTGCGGTGGGTTCCGGTGAGCACGATGTCCCACTTGTAGCCCAGCGACCACTCGTGGGCCGAGAGGTCGTGGTCGTAGTTCGCCACCAGGCGCTCGCGCGCCTTGGGGTCGACGATCGCCTGGTAGATCGGGTCCAGGGCGAACAGGGGATCGCCCGGGAAGTACATCTGGGTCACCATGCGCTGGGTGAACTCCGTGCCGAACAGCGAGAAGTGCACGTGAGCCGGACGCCACGCGTTGTAGTGGTTCTTCCACGGGTACGGGCCCGGCTTGATCGTGGTGAACGAGTACGAGCCGTCGTCGCCGGTCAGGCAGCGGCCCACCCCGGTGAAGTTCGGGTCGATCGGAGCCGGGTGCTGATCGCGCTTGTGGATGTACCGGCCCGCCGCATTGGCCTGCCAGATCTCCACCAGCTGGCGGCGCACCGGCCGGCCCTCGCCGTCGAGCACGCGCCCGCTGATCGTGATCCGCTCGCCGATGGGCTCGCCCTTGTCCTGGATCGTGAGATCCGACTCGAGGGCGTGGACGTCGCGGGGGCCGAAGGCCGGGGCCCACAGCTCGACGGTCTCCGGATCCGCGTGATGCAGGTCCTTGGTGGGGTGGCGCAGGACCGAGCTGCGATAGGGCGCGTAGTCGAGTCGAGGCTGGGACTCGACGGATCCGGAAGCCGCATAGCTCTCCGAGATCGCGTCCATCTCCGCGCTCAGGACCGACTGGGAATCCGCTGCCGCGTCCGAGGACGAGACGGGGGTGTCCGCCATGGTCATCTCCTTCATCAGCCGGGCAGTAGAGGTGCTGCCGCAGGGTCGCCCCGCGGCCCCGTCATCCCCAGGGCTGCTGCCCGTGCTCTCCAGCACCTGAGGATAACGTGCGTCACTTCGAAAATGAACACTTGTGCGCATAGCGCACACAAGGTGATCGGAGCGCGGTCCGTCGCCGGACCTGGGTATGGGGGTGCGCCGGCGACGGCGCACCGTGGGCTTCAGCGCCCGCTCAGGCCTGCCAGCCCGTGTAGGAGTCGGCGAAGTACGCCCGGCCGTACGGCGAGTCCGTGATCGCGTGCAGCTCGCCGAGCTGGCGGCGGGAGTCGAACTCGGAGTCCTCGGAGCTGCTGTGCAGCATGCGGGTGACCCAGTACGAGAAGTTCTGCGCCTTCCACACGCGCTCCAGCGCCGCGGCCGAGTAGCCGGCCAGCGGCCGCTCGTCGCCGTCGCGCAGCAGTGCCACGAGGGCCGGGGCCAGGACGCGGACGTCGCAGAAGGCGAGGTTCAGGCCCTTGGCGCCTGTCGGAGGGACGGTGTGCCCGGCATCGCCCACGAGCACGAGGGAGCCGTGGCGCAGCGGCTCGCACACGTAGGAGCGGAAGGGCAGGACCGTCTTGTCGATGATCGGCCCCTCCTGCAGGCGGAAGCCGTCCGGGCCGGAGACGCACTCCTGCAGCCGGGCCCAGATCTGCTCGTCCGACCAGTCGTCGGGATCCTCCGAGGGGTCGCACTGGAAGTACATCCGCTGGACGTCGTCCGAGCGCTGGGAGATCAGCGCGAACCCGGACTCCGAGCGGGTGTAGATCAGCTCGTGGTGGCTCGGCGGAGCCTGGCACAGGATGCCGAACCAGGCGAACGGGTATTCGGTGTAGTGATCCGTGCGCACGTCCTCAGGAATCGCCTTGCGGCACACGGAGCGGGAGCCGTCGGCGCCCACCAGGATCCGGCAGCGGATCTCGCGCGCCGCCCCCTCGGCATCGACGAACGTGACCCCCGGGCGATCCGACTCGACGTCATGGACGGCGACGTCGTCGACCGACCAGAAGACCGTGCCGCCGTCGCGCTCGGAGGCCTCCTTGAGGTCCCAGAACACCTCGTTCTGCGGGTAGAGCCACACCGAGCGCCCGACCGCCTCCTGGAAGTCGATGTGATGGCTGCGGCCCTCGAAGCGCAGGGACGTGCCCTCGTGCTCGTGGCCCTCGGTGAGGACGCGGCCGTCGACGCCGGAGTCCACCAGCATGTCCACGGTGCCGGCCTCCAGGATCCCGGCGCGGTGCGTGGCCCGGATCGTCTCCGGGTCGCGCTTCTCGATCACGATCGTCTCGTGGCCCTCGCGACGCAGCAGGTGCGCGAGCATCAGCCCGGCGGGGCCGGCGCCGACGATCGCGACCTGGGTCTCGAGGATGGGCGCAGCCGATGCGGGCTGCGCGGGGTTCTGGCTCACGGGATGTCCTCCTGGCGAACGGTCGTGCGCACAGTCTCAGGCGCACCGCGAGGCCTGCGCCACATACTGCTCATTCAACGGGATGATCCGGTCCTTCGACCGCGCGAGCGATGCCGTGGGCGGCCGTGTGCAGCGCCTGCACGACGGCGGAGGGATCCACCGGGGCCAGGGCTCGATCGGCGACGATGCCGAGACCTGCGATCACTGAGCCGTCGGCGGCGTGGACGGGCACGGCGATCCCTGTGCGATCCGGCTCCAGATTGCCGGTCTGCACGCAGTGACCGCTCGCGCGGATCTCGCGCAGCACCTGTTCAAGCTGCTCGGGCCCACCCTGCGGCAGCTGCTCGCCGCGCTCGAGCACGCGTCGGGCGTGGTCGCGGCGCTGCGCCTCCGGCAGCCCCGCCAGCAGCACCAGGCCGGTGGCCGAGAGGTGCAGCGGCAGCCTCCCCGCCACCGCGGAGCTGATGGGGCGGGTGCCGGGCTGGGAGAGCCGCTGCACGAACAGGACCTCGTCGCCCTGGATCCGGCCGAGCTGGACATGCTGTCGCAGCGCCGATTGGACCCCGTGCAGGAACGGCGCGGCCGCCGCCGCCAAGGAGGTCTCCGGGGCCGACCGGGTGGCCAGCTCCCACAGCCGGGTCCCCACCGAGTAGGAGCCCCCCGCCCCGCGCGTCAGCCAGCCGGCTGCCGCCAGATCGGCGCACAGGCGATGGGCGGTGGCCGGGGGCAGGCCCGTGCGGCGCGCGATCTGCGCGGAGGTCAGCCGGGGCTGGTCGCGCCCGAAGGCGGCCAGCACCCGGTCGAGGCGCACGAGCACGGAGTCTCCGGAGGACGAATTGGCCATGTCCTGGATTCTCCCCCGCTCGGGCCAGGATCAGCGGACGGTGAAGGCCCGGCTGGTCGCCGTGATCGGCAGGATCCTCCCGAGACCGGTGCGGCGGTCGCCCTGGTAGACGAAGCGGTAGGTGCCGGCAGCGCCTGCGGGCACGGTCCACTCGAGGGTCACCAGCGAGCGCGAGAACAGCTTGTCCTCCCAGCGGAACCGGGTGTCGAAGGCCTGGTCGTCGCGGAAGCGCTGCCAGGCGCCGTCCACCTGGCGCTCGAGCACCAGGTAGGAGCCGCCGTGGCGGACGTTGTTGTTCGGATTCGCCCCCACGAACACGGCGCGGGCCACCTGCCCGGCGGTGACGCCGACCGGCTGCGTCCAGACATCGCCGAAGGCCCGCATCGGCATGGGCAGGTCCGCGCCGTCGGCTCCCTGCAGGGAGCGCAGCGCCGTGGCCGACTCATCCCGCGGAACGGGGCCCAGGGCCACCTCCGTGTCGTCGACGATCGCCCGGGCCAGCCCGTCGAGGATCTGGCAGTACGCGGCCGCCGAGTGCTTGCCGTAGATCGTGGCCCCGCCCTCGTACTGCTGCGACTCGTACTCCCAGCGCGTCGTGACGTAGTGCGTGCAGCCGTTGGAGGTCGCCTGGATGATGACATCGCGCTCCTGCGCGCCGGTGGCCTCAGCGACCGCCCTGCGGTACATCACACCCACGGCGGCCGTGACCTCGCCGGGCATGACCGCCAGCCACAGCCGGCCCAGGCGGATCAGCTGCACCGGGACCTGCTGCTGGACCCAGCCCATGGCCCCGACGGACAGCAGGGTGGACTTGGGCGCCTGGATGGCCGCCTCGTAGCGGTCGACCCGATAGCGCCATGAAGCCAGCGTGGCCGAGAAGGGGTTGTTCCACAGCCCCTCGCTGAAGATGCTCGGGCCCGGGCCGTCCTCCTGGGATCCGGCGCCGAAGGCCGTGCCCAGGATCGCCCAGCCCGTGCGCTCGGTGCGTCCCGTGCCGGAGAACTCCGGTCGCACCTGATAGCCGCGCATGTCCACGTAGGTGATGCGGCTGGCGACCCCCGAGCCCACCGGGTCCCCCGCCGAGGCGAGCTGGGAGCGCACGGCATCGGCCTGGCGCGTGCCGATCTCCCGCGTGTTCTCGAACTCGTCGTCGGTGGGCCCGCTGCCCGGGCTCAGGTTCAGGTTCGGGCTGATGTCGCCGGAGTTCGAGTTGGCGAACGCCCCCACGAACTCCGCTCGCTGCTGCGCCGTGAGGTGCACGCCGTGGTCCAGGCGCTCGAGGGCGTACTCGGCGCAGCCCTTGTTGTCCTCCGAGACCAGGCGGTTGGTGTTCGTCAGCGAGGTGCTGTGGGTCGCGTACCAGTTCACGACGGCGTCGACCGCTCCCCCGCGCTCCATCCGCAGCGTGGTCGAGGAGGTGTCCAGGCCGTCGGGCAGCGCCGAGCGCAGCTCCTCGGGGTTCAGGCGGAAGGCCTCCATGGACCGGTTGACCCCCGCATCGGCCAGCTCCGAGCGGCTCACTCGCAGTCTGCCCTCCGCCCGGTCGGCGTCTGCGGCCACGATGCCCTCGACCTGCGCCTCGAAGACCTGGGGCTGGAAGCCCAGCGTGGTGATGTTCTGCAGCTCGTCGACTCCGGCGCCGCCCGGAGTGGCATGGGTGTGAGCGGCTCCCAGGCTGACCGTGGCCTGCGACCAGCGCCATGTGCGAGCCGTCGGCCGGGTCCTGGATGACGAAGGCGCGGGCGTGCTGGCGAATGTGGACGCCGAGCCCCAGCTTGCTCGTGGACCCGTAGCCCAGAAAGCCCACCCCGGCGAGCCTGCCGGTGATGTCCCGCGCCGCGCGTCCGCTCAGGAAGCGGCCGTCCCCCTCGCCGCCGGGAGCCGCCGCAGCACCGAGGGCACCCAGCCCGACCTGCCTGCGCGACGGGCCGCTGAAGCCCTCGCTGTCGGCCTCGGCCCGCGCCCGACGCCGGGGGCTCGACGCGGTCTCGACGGCGCTGCGCTGGGAGCGAGCGGAACGACGGGCAAAGGGCGCGCCGGATGTCGCCTCGTGAGTGGACCGTGCGGCGTCATGATCGGGGGATGGCGGAAGCCCCGCCCCTGCAGGTGCAGGGACGGGGCTTCCGCCTGGGACGCTCAGCGTCCGGGTCCGATCTCGCGGCGGCATCTCAGCTCAGCGCCGAAGTGCCGCCGATCGATCAGTTGGCGCCGAAGTCGTAGTCCTCCAGCGGGATCGCCTGGAACTCGCCCAGCGACGAGTCGTCGGCGTAGGAGAAGTCCGCGTACGCGCCGCTGTCCGTGAACAGGGCGGCCTTGGCCTCCTCGGTGGGCTCCACGCTCACATCGTTGTAGCGAGCCAGGCCGGTGCCGGCCGGGATCAGCTTGCCGATGATCACGTTCTCCTTCAGGCCCACCAGCGGATCCGACTTGGCCTCCATGGCGGCCTGCGTGAGCACGCGGGTCGTCTCCTGGAAGGAGGCGGCCGACAGCCACGAGTCCGTGGCCAGCGAGGCCTTGGTGATGCCCATCAGCTCCGGACGACCGGCGGCCGGACGCTGCTGGGAGGTCACCGCCTTGCGGTTGGCCTCGCGGTAGCGGACGTCGTCCACGAGCTCGCCCGGCAGCAGGTCGGTGTCGCCGGACTCGATGACCGTGTTGCGACGCAGCATCTGCCGGACGATGACCTCCACGTGCTTGTCGTGGATGCCCACGCCCTGGGAGCGGTACACGCCCTGGACCTCGTCCACCAGGTGCTTCTGGGCCGCACGGCGACCGCGGATGCGCAGGACCTCCTTGGGGTCCACCGCACCGGCCACGAGCTGCTGGCCGACCTCGACGGACTCGCCGTCGGCCACGAGCAGCTTGGCGCGGCGCAGCACTGGGTACGCGAAGTCCTCGTCCCCGTTGTCCGGGGTGATGACGACGCGCACGCCCTTCTCCGTGTCCTCGATCGTGGCGCGACCGGCGACCTCCGAGATCGGCGCGACGCCCTTGGGCGTGCGGGCCTCGAAGAGCTCCTGGATTCGCGGCAGACCCTGCGTGATGTCGCCGTCCGAGGAGGCGACGCCGCCCGTGTGGAACGTGCGCATGGTCAGCTGCGTGCCGGGCTCGCCGATCGACTGAGCCGCGATGATGCCCACGGCCTCGCCGATGTCGACCAGCTTGTTGGTCGCCAGCGAGCGGCCGTAGCAGGCCGCGCACACGCCGACGGCGGAGTCGCAGGTCAGCACCGAGCGCACGCGGACCCCGTCCACGCCGGCGTCGAAGATCGCCTTGATGAGACCGTCCGAGAGGTCCTGGCCCGCCTGGGCCACGATCTCGCCGTTCGCATCGGCCACGTCCACGGCCAGCACGCGGCCGTGGATGGTGTTCTCCACCTCGGCATCCAGCACGCGCTGACCCGTCTCCGAGGTCTCGGAGACCGGCAGCGTCAGGCCGCGATCCGTGCCGCAGTCGCCCTCGCGGACGATGACGTCCTGGGAGACGTCGACGAGACGACGGGTCAGGTAGCCCGAGTTCGCCGTGCGCAGCGCGGTGTCGGCCAGGCCCTTGCGGGCGCCGTGGGTCGCGATGAAGTACTCCAGCACCGTCAGGCCCTCGCGGTACGAGGACTTGATCGGACGGGGCATGATCTCGCCCTTGGGGTTGGCCACCAGGCCGCGGATGCCCGCGATCTGACGGACCTGCATCCAGTTGCCTCGTGCACCCGAGGAGACCATCCGGTTGATGTTGTTCAGCCGGCCGAGGTTCTCGCGCATGGCCGCAGCGACCTCGTCGGTCGCCTTGGTCCAGATGTCGATCTGCTCGGTGCGGCGCTCGTCGTCGTCGATCAGACCGGTCTCGTACTGGGTCTGGATCTTGGCGGCCTGGGCCTCGTAGCCCTCCATGATCTGGGGCTTGGACGGAGGCGTCGCGATATCCGAGATCGCCACCGTGATGCCCGACCAGGCGGCCCAGTAGAAGCCGGCGTCCTTGAAGTTGTCGAGGGTCTGCGCCACGACGCCCATCGAGTTCTCCTCGGCGAGGTCGTTGACCAGGCGCGAGAGGCTCTTCTTGTCCGCGACTCCCTCGAACCAGGGGTGCCCGGCGGGCAGCTGCTGGTTGAAGATGACGCGGCCCAGGGTGGTCTCGACCGTGGCGGTGTCGCCCTCGGTCCAGCCCTCCGGAGCCTCCCAGCCCTCACCGGGGACGAAGTCCTCGATGCGGACCTTGATCGGCGCGTTGAGGTGCAGCTTGCGGGCGTCGAAGGCCATGACGGCCTCGGCCACCGACGAGTAGCTCTCCCCGGCCCCGACCTCGTCCTCGCGGACGGTGGTCAGGTGGTACAGGCCGATGATCATGTCCTGCGAGGGCAGGGCGATCGGCTTGCCGTCCGACGGCTTGAGGATGTTGTTCGACGACAGCATCAGCACGCGCGCCTCGGCCTGGGCCTCCGGCGACAGCGGCAGGTGCACGGCCATCTGGTCGCCGTCGAAGTCCGCGTTGAACGCCGAGCACACGAGCGGGTGCAGCTGGATGGCCTTGCCCTCGACGAGCTGCGGCTCGAAGGCCTGGATGCCCAGGCGGTGCAG
>ENA-OOKA01000149-OOKA01000149.1-human-skin-metagenome-genome-assembly--contig:-NODE-149-length-23783-cov-6.304956_pt1 | contig 23783 bp, 21 predicted proteins | sample MGYA00248825_ERZ500995 | MGnify/ENA primary metagenome ERZ500995 (study PRJEB25958, sample SAMN03398540) | human skin metagenome | study: EMG produced TPA metagenomics assembly of the Human Skin...
AGGTGCAGGGCCGCGGCGAGCTCGCGCTCGCGATCCTCGTCGAGCAGATGCGCCGTGAGGGCTTCGAGCTCACCGTCGGCAAGCCCCAGGTCGTGACCAAGCAGGTCGACGGCCAGACCCAGGAGCCCTTCGAGGACCTGACGATCGACGTGCCGGAGGACTACCTCGGCGCCGTCACCCAGCTCATGGCCAGCCGCAAGGGCGTCATGTCGACGATGACGAACCACGGCACCGGCTGGGTGCGGATGGAATTCACCGTCCCCGCCCGCGGCCTCATCGGCTTCCGCACCCGGTTCCTCACCGAGACCCGCGGCACCGGCATCGCCAACTCGATCTCCGCCGGCTACGGACCGTGGGCCGGCCACATCGAGTTCCGGACCAACGGCTCGCTCGTGGCCGACCGCGCCGGAGCCGTCACCCCGTACGCGATGATCAACCTCCAGGAGCGCGGTTCCTTCTTCGTCGAACCGACCTCCGAGGTCTACGAGGGCCAGATCGTCGGCGAGAACTCCCGGGCCGATGACATGGACGTCAACATCACGAAGGAGAAGAAGCTGACGAACATGCGCTCAGCCTCCGCGGACTCCTTCGAGAACCTCGTGCCCCCGCGCAAGCTCACGCTCGAGGAGAGCCTCGAATTCGCCCGTGAGGACGAATGCGTCGAGGTCACCCCGTCCGCCGTGCGCATCCGCAAGGTCGAACTCGACCAGAAGGAGCGCGCGAAGATCTACGCGAAGCTGCGTCGTCAGAACGCATGATCACGCCGCGGATCCTCTTCGTCCACGCCCACCCCGATGACGAGACCATCGCCACGGGAGGCACGATCGCAGCCCTGACCGCCGAAGGCGACCAGGTCACCGTGCTCACCGCCACCCGCGGTGAGGGCGGAGAGGTCATCCCGCCGGAGATGAAGGCCCTCGAGGGCGACCGGGCCGGGCTCGCGTCCGTGCGGGAGTCCGAGATCGCCGAGGCGATGCGGTCCCTCGGCGTCACCGACCACCGGTTCCTCGGCACTCGCCGAGGCGGTGCGGTGACCCTGCCCGAGCGTCGTTTCGAGGACTCGGGGATGGAATGGGGGCCCGAGGGCCACGCCGTGCCGGCAGCGTCGATGCCCGCAGGCGCCCTGTGCGCGGCGTCGACCGACGAGGTCGCCGACTACATCGCCGCCGTCATCGACGAGGTCCGCCCGCACGTGGTCATCACGTACTCGGCCAACGGCGGCTACGGCCACCCCGACCACGTCCGCGTCCACGACGCGACCGTCGCGGCCGTCGAGAAGGCGACCTGGCGGCCCGGCCGGCTGCTCTTCGTCGAGATCCCCGCCGAGGTGGCCAGGGCGTCCTTCGATCCGCGCCAGTCCGGATTCTCCGAGACCGGGTTCGCCCAGGCGCAGACGATTCCGACGATGGCGCCGGTCGGCGAGATCGTCGTCGCCCAGAACGTCGCAGGCGTCCGCGATGCCCGCCGGAGGGCGTTGGCCGCGCACCGCACGCAGGTGAGCCTCAGCGGTGACTTCATGGCCCTGTCCAACGGCATCGGCACGAAGCCCGCCGACCACGAGTACTACTCCCTCGGCGCCGGCGCCCCGTTCCCCGCGGAGACCCAGAGCTCGGGACTCGCCTCGCACGTCCTCGCCGGCCTCGACCTCGATGCTCTCGAGGACGCGAACGCGGCCGGAGCCCCCCGGCGTCGCCGCGAGCCGAAGAAGCCCGGTGTCTTCGCCTTCATCCATGCGGGACTCCTCGGCCTCCTCATCGGCCTCCTCGGGGGATTCCAGCATCTCAACGTCTCGGTCGTCCGCCTCGGCGAGACCCCCGCGATCGTGCCCTGGGGACTCGGACTCGGACTGCTGCTCGCCCTGTGCGGCCTCTGGCACCTCAAATCGATGTACCGGTCCACCGCACCGATGCTCGTCGCCGCGATCGTCATCGCCGTCGTCTCCTACATCCTCGGCCAGCCGGAGTGGCTGCCGGGATCCGACATCGTCGTCACCGGCACCCTGCGGTCGGTGGTGTGGCTGCTCGGCCCCATGGTCATCGCCGCCGTCCTCGCCTTCGTCCCCGTCCGCAGCCGGGCGCAGAGATCCCTCTAGGACTCCGCTCCCGGACAGAGCCTTCCCCGACCAGACTCAGATCCCCTCGATAGACTTGGAAGAATGATGTCCACCCAGACCCTCGCAGGCAGCGCGCCTGATCCCTCGGCCGGCAGCTCGGCGGGCAGGCGCAAGCGACCCTGGATCATCGCGCTCCTCATCCTCGTCGGGCTCGCCGTCGTCTACCTCGCGATCGGCTTCTTCAGCGGCCGGGTCGTCGCCCCCGGCACGACCGTGGCCGGCGTCGACATCGGCTCGCAGAGCGCAGCCGATGCGAAGTCGACCCTTGAGGACGCCCTCGGGGAGAAGGCGAAGCAGGAGATCGAGCTCAGCGCCAAGGAGGCCACGGCGACGATCGATCCGGTGAAGTCGGGACTGGCACTCGACGTCGACGGCACCGTCGCCCAGGTCACCGGGTTCACACTCAACCCTGCCATCCTCGCCGACCGGCTCTTCGGCGACAATGAGGTCTCACCCGTCCTCGCCGTCGACGACCCGACCTTCGACAAGAGCGCCGAGGCGGCCGCGAAGGGACTCGAGGTCGAACCCGTCGATGCGGAGCTGAGCTACGACAAGACGACGCCTGCGGTCAAGGACGCCGTGACCGGGCAGCGCGTGAGCGTGGAGAACATCCGCTCCGCCGTCGCCGCACAGTGGCTGGTCAAGGACAATCCGCTGCCCGTCGTCGTCGACGAGGTCGAACCCGACATCACGACCGCTGAAGCCAAGGACGTCGCCGACGGCTTCGCCGCCGATGCGGTCAAGGGCGACGTCACCGTCAAGGCCGTACCCGGCAAGGACGCCGACTCCGACGTCAAGGGCGGGGACCTGACGATCTCGCCGACGACGATCGCGAAGACCCTGAGCTTCGAGGCGAAGGACTCGAAGCTCGTGCCGAAGTTCGACGCCGAGAAGCTGCAGAAGCGGGCACTCGACGAGAACGAGGAGATCGGACGTCCCGCCAAGGACGCGACCTTCAAGGTCGTCGACGGCAAGCCGCAGGTCGTCGACTCCGAACCCGGCATCGGCATCAAGCCCGACGACCTCTCGAAGGCCGTGACCGATGCGATCAACGGCGACACCGCAGCCGCCGAGGTGACCCTGGCCTCCGTCGAACCGGAGTTCACGACCGAGGACGCGAAGAAGGTCGACGTCTCGCAGACCGTCTCGGAGTTCTCCACCCCGTACAAGTCCGATCCCAACCGCGACAACAACCTCCGCGTCGCCTCGAAAGAGGTCTCGGGCACGGTCCTTCAGCCCGGCGAGCAGTTCTCCCTCAATGAGACGCTCGGCCCGCGGACCGCGGCCAACGGCTACAAGCCCGCAGGCGTCATCTCCGAAGGGCAGATGAAGGAGGACTTCGGCGGAGGAGTCTCGCAGGTGTCGACGACCCTGTTCAACGCCGCGTTCTTCGCCGGCTTCGAACTCAACGAGCATCAGGCGCATTCGCGCTACATCTCCCGCTACCCGGAGGGCCGGGAGACGACGCTCGACTACACCTCGATCGACCTCAAGTTCACGAACAACCAGAAGACCCCCGTCGTCCTCGACATGTACCTCTCGGGCGGAAAGGTCTACGCGAAGGTCTACGGAGTCAAGTACTACGACGTCGAAGCCGACTCTTCGGGCCGGTACGCCTTCACCTCGCCGGCGACGGTGACCGAGTCCGGTCCGTCGTGCACCCCGCAGTCACCGCGCGAGGGCTGGTCGATCAAGATCACGCGGACGATGAAGGAGATCGCGACCGGACGGGAGACGAAGGACTCCTTCGTCACGACCTACCGACCGGTCAACAAGGTCGAGTGCAAGTAGCTCTGCTGCACGGACAGGCTCAGGCCTGCTTCGCGTACCAGCACCGGTGGCGCACGCTCGCGCCCAGCGACGTGAAGAGCCCGAGCGACGCCTCGTTGGCCGCTTCGACGTCGACGAGGTAGGAGCGGACTCCGCGCTGGGCGAGCAGGGCTGCGGCAGCCCGTGCGACCGAGCGTCCGGCTCCGCGCCGACGCAGGTCGGGGCGGGTGACGAGGTTGGTGATGACGCCCCACTTGCTCCGTTCGACGACTCGGCACGTCGCGACCATCGTCCGCGAGCCGTCGGGATGCTGAGCCCACGCGGTGACGAACTGGCATGGGTCATCGGTCTCGATGAGCGCCCGGAAGGCGTCGATCGAACCGGGGTCGCGCTCACTCGTCCAGGCAGCGAAGTGGAGGTCACTCGGCGTCTCGGTGACGTCGATGGACAAACCGGGGGCGGCCGCCTCGGCGGGGGCACCGGCACCGGCGGCCGCCTCGGCGGTGGCACCGGTGAGGAGGTACACGGTCTCTGACGGGGAGTATCCCCGCTCGGACAGGAGCGGCCCGAGACCCTCGCACTCCGGGGCCAGGGTCGTCGAATCGTCGGCCGAGTAGATCTGGACGACCGCGGGCCGCTCGCGGGCGGCGTACCACGCCTCGACCGCGTCGAGCGTCTCGGACCAGCCCAGCCCGGACTCGGTCACGGGCAGGGCGCTGTTGGCGCGGCGGGTGGTCGATTCGGAGCTGCGCAGGAGCCAGCCCTTCTGGAGCAGCCCCACCTCGGCGGGGGAATCGCTCGACTCGTTGCGGAGATTGTCCGCGTGGAGCCACGAGACGTCGGACGGCAGCCACGCCGCCGCGGAGATGCGACGGAGGTCGACTGCGGAGACGATCTCATGGGTGCGACCCGACCGGGTCGGGGCCGGCGGGACCTCGTGGACGAGGAGGATGAGGCCGCGCTCGATCCGCACGGGACCGCGCTTCGTGTCGATGACGACGCCGGACTCGTCGACGGAGCTGACGACACCGAGGGCATCGGAGGTCGCATGCGTGTCACCCGGGGTGAGCGCATAGCGCACCACCACTCGTCTGCCTGGCGAGAGCTCGTCCACACCGCTCCTTCCGATTCCGCTGTCCCAGACCACATTAGAGCAGGTGGGCTCGGCCGCGGGGGAGGCGTGACCAATGCAACGAGGATCACGTGTCACGGTGGGAGACTGGGGACGCGTTCAAGGCGTATGGTGGAGATCATAGATCAGCTGAGTCTCCCGAGGAGCACAACCCGTGACGTACATCATCGCCCAGCCCTGCGTCGACGTGAAGGACAAGGCCTGCATCGACGAGTGTCCGGTCGACTGCATCTACGAGGGGGAGCGGAGCCTCTACATCCACCCCGACGAGTGCGTCGACTGCGGTGCCTGTGAGCCGGTGTGCCCCGTCGAGGCCATCTACTACGAGGACGACGTCCCCGAGGAGTGGTCGGAGTACTACAAGGCCAACGTCGAGTTCTTCGACGACATCGGCTCCCCGGGCGGCGCTGCGAAGCTCGGCAACACCGGCAAGGACCACGCGATCATCTCCGTCCTCCCGCCGCAGAACGGCTGAGGCGGTGGCGCCTCGCCTCGGGCTCGACCTGCCCGACTACCCCTGGGACAAGCTCACCGAGTATCGGGCCCGCGCCGCCGAGCATCCCGGCGGGGTCTGCGACCTCTCGATCGGCACCCCCGTCGATCCGACGCCCGCAGTCATCGAGGACGCGCTGGCCGCGGCGAGCGACGCCCACGGATATCCGACGACCGCCGGGACCGATGAGCTGCGTGCCGCGATCGCCGGGTGGTATGCGACGTGGCACGGGGTGAGCGTCGACCCGGCCGCCGAGGTGCTGCCGACCATCGGGTCGAAGGAGTTCGTCGCGTGGCTGCCCACCCTCCTCGGCCTGCGGCAGGCCGGACTGTCCGTGGCCTGCCCGCACGCCGCGTACCCCACGTACGAGATGGGGGCGAGGATCGCCGGGGTCGACTGTGTGCGCCTCGACGCCTCCGAGATCGTCGCCGGCGCTCCGCTGACGGGCATCGGCCTGCTCTGGCTCAACACTCCCGGCAACCCGACCGGCGCGGTCCAGGATGCCGAGACGCTGGCCGAGGTGGTCCGCCGTGCCCGTGAGGCCGGAGTCGTCGTCGCCTCCGACGAGTGCTATGGCCTGCTCAACTGGACCTCCGACGAGCCTGCTCCGAGCATCCTCTCGGTCACCGACGGCGACCACTCCGGGGTGCTCAGCGTCTACTCGATGTCGAAGCAGTCGAACCTCGCAGGCTACCGTGCCGCCTTCGTCGCCGGCGACGCAGCGCTCATCGACGATCTCACTCGGACGCGCAAGCACGCGGGGATGATCGTCCCGGCACCGATCCAGGCGGCGATGATCGCCGGGCTCACCGACACCGCACACGTCCTCGAGCAGAAGGAGCGCTACCGCGCCCGCCGGGATCGGCTGCGCCCGGCACTCGAGTCCTACGGATTCCGCATCGACCACTCGGAGGCCGGACTCTACCTCTGGGCGACCGCCGGTGTCGACTGCTGGGAGTCGATCGGGGCACTCGCCGATCTCGGCATCATCGCCGGACCCGGGGCCTTCTACGGCGACGCGGCAGCGCAGCATGTGCGCATCGCCCTCACCGCCACCGACGAGCGGATCGCCGCGGCTGCGGACCGGCTCCTCGCCTGAGGCGCGCCGTCTCGGGCAGGCGATTGCTCAGCAGTGTCTGGTGCCTGCGGCTCGGCTGAGGCACGTGCCCCGGGTGGAGAAGCTGCCATCGTCACAGGCAAGGACACCTGTCGCCCCACCTCGGCGGGGAATGATCCCGATCAGGATCGGGACTGGTCTGAGAGGGATGCGCCGAGGTGCATAGGAGCAGTGCGGAATTCGTCACACCCGCATCGGATCCCTGAGCCCGACGCTTGTTACTGAGCAGTACAGACAGGGCACAGTGATTTTTCGATTCCCCCGCAAGTGGGTAGTCTTTGAGGGAACTGTGCAAGACGCCTCAGGAAGTTCTTGAGGTGGGTCGACGGTGAGGAGAACATATGCCGACCGAAGCGAATCTCAGGATTGCCGAGACGGATCTGGCACTGCCAGAAGTGCCCGCGACAGCAGGCAACGACGGATATCGCATCGGCTCCCTGCTCAAAGACACCGGAGCCGTGACCTACGATCCGGGATTCGCCAACACCGCGTCCACCTCGTCGTCCATCACCTACATCGACGGTGATGCCGGGGTGCTGCAGTATCGGGGCTACCCGATCGAACAGCTGGCAGAGAAGTCGAACTTCGTCGAAGTCTGCTACCTCCTCATCCACGGTGAGCTGCCCACTCAGGAGCAGTACGACGCCTTCGATGCGCGTCTGCGCAAGCACACCATCGTCCACGAGGATCTGCGCCGGTTCTTCCGGGCATTCCCCTACGATGCGCATCCGATGCCCATGGTTGCAGCTGCGGTCGCCGCTTTGTCGACTTTCTACCAAGATGACCTCGATGTCTTTGACGAGGATCAGATCGACACCTCGTCGTTCCGGCTGCTCGCGAAGATGCCGACGATCGCCGCTCTCGCGCACCGGAAGAACATGGGCCTGCCCGTCATCCACCCGGACAACTCGCGCAGCCTCGTGGAGAACTTCCTCCGCGTGAACTTCGGCGTCCCCGCCGAGCCGTACGAGCCGGACCCGCTCGCGGTCAAGGCGATGGACCAGCTCTTCATCCTCCACGCCGATCACGAGCAGAACTGCTCGACGGCGACCGTGCGTCTCGTCGGGTCCTCGCAGGCGAACCTCTTCCAGTCGATCTCGGCCGGCGTGAATGCCCTGGCCGGACCGCTGCACGGCGGCGCGAACTCGGCGGTGCTCGAGATGCTCCAGACGATCGCGGCCTCCGACGACGGTCCGAAGAAGTTCATGGAGCGCGTGAAGAACAAGGAAGAGGGCGTGCGCCTCATGGGCTTCGGCCACCGGGTGTACAAGAACTACGACCCGCGCGCGAAGATCATCAAGAAGACCGCCGACGAGGTCCTCGCCCGCTCCGGCGGCGACCCGCTGCTCGAGCTCGCCGTCCAGCTCGAGGAGATCGCGCTGGCCGACGACTACTTCGTCGAGCGCAAGCTCTACCCCAACGTCGACTTCTACACCGGCCTCATCTACAAGGCGCTCGGCTTCCCGACGAACATGTTCACCGTGCTCTTCGCCGTCGGGCGCCTCCCGGGCTGGATCGCCCAGTGGCGCGAGATGATCAAGGACCCGGAGACGCGCATCGGCCGTCCGCGCCAGGTCTACACCGGCGATGTGTCCCGCGACTACACGGATATCACCGATCGCTGAGCGAAGCTCCGGCGATCGCTGAGCTGGAACGGCGGCGGCGACCGCTGAGCTTGGCGAGCACCGTCGACCACTGAGCGTCTCCATCCCGAGCGGCCCTCCGGGCGTTCGGCCACCCTGCGAACGGTGGCTGAGCACCCGGAGGGCTGCTCGCGTATTCAGCAGTTGCACGCCGCACCTCGGGCAGCAATTCGCGCCCGCAGCGTTATACCCGCGGCGTAACTCGCTGAATCGGACCGTTGGCCGCAAATCATCCCCGTGCAACTGGAGGTTTTGTCGCTGCGGGGGTGGGATGCAGAATGCCCTCGCCGAGGCGGTGGTGCGTCTGTATGCCGATCATCGTCTCCAGTGGGTCCAGGGTGACGTAGGTGTCGTGTGAACATCCGATCCGGGGCGCAGGGCCGATGATCGGGCCGAAGCTCGGGTCGCCAAATAACATATGAATAGCGAGTGTGTCCAACAAGTATTCACCGACATCATGGGTAGAAAGTTGTGAGGGGTGCAATGGTCGTCGATGCAGTCAGCGCTCTGCGTGAACTGGACTTCGAAATCGTCGCCGGGGGCAACCGTGGCTCGTGGCGTGTGCGCGGCCCTGAGGGAATCTGGTTCGAGGTATCGCCGGCACCGGCGGTGCCGCATCTGGACGCTCATACTGTTCGCAGCTATACGGCTCATCACGGATGGAGCGGCGGTGTGCTCTTTGTTGCCGAATCCGCGACGGAGGGAATCATCGAACGCGCGGAGTCCGGAGAACTCGACATTCTCACGACTGCCCCGATACGACTCATCCATTCGGGGATCACCTATTCGGTGCACACAGCCGCTACGACGGACCACCGGAGCGAAACACCGAAGCGCGCGCGTCCAGCGTGGACCCGCTGGGCTCTCATACGCTACCTGCTGCTCAACGATGCTCCTGCGCGACAATCGTCGATCGCGGACGTTCTCGGCGTCAGCCAGCAGGCCGTGTCGAGTGCGCTCAAGATGCTCGGACCATTCGTCGACGATGCGGGTGATGGCGTCTATGCCATGGATCGCCAGGGACTGCTGCGACTGTGGATTGATGAGTACCTCGGACCCGGCGGTCAGGAATTCGGGTGGTTCAGTCTGGATCCGATTGTTCAGCAGGTCGCGCAGGCCAGAGAGATCTTCCATTTCTTGGACCAGACGATCTTGGTCGGCGGCGATGTCGCGGCAGACGTCATTGCTCCGTGGAAACTGCCGACCACTGGTCGAATCTACACCGACGCTCCCATCGACCTCTCCGAGGGAGGATTTGTTCCGGCACCATTGGACGAAGCGACCCTCATCATCACTGTGCCTCGCGACCCGACGATACTCAGATTGGGGTCGGTCCGACCATCAAGCAGTGAAACCGGCGGACTGCCGGTGGCGGATCCGCTGATCGTGATGTGGGATCTTCTCCATAGCGGCAGTGTCGACAGCGGACCGGCTGCGGACAAGATCGCAGAAGTGGTCGTAGAGCGACAGCGATGAATGAAATCATCAGAATAGAAGCGCATGCCGCGAGCAACGCGGACTCGCTCGGCTACATGGGACAACAGGCGGTCGCCCAAGCTGTCGACGGTGACACGCCGTACCGGATCATCGGCGGCCATATGGACAGACTTCTTCTCCATGTGTATCCCACCTCGAACGCGACCCTGCGATCCACGATTGATGCCGACGCAGCCGTCGATGACATCGAAATCGTCGGCGACATAGTGGATGGTCTCTGCGCCCAGGATTTCAGTCAAACAGGCGGCAAACGTCCTGAAGAAGGCTGTGAACTCCGAGCAGAATGTCGAAGTCAACCTGCTGGTCTCCCGCCGCGGAAGCTCGAAAGGCATCCGGTCGGAGTGTGCGCCCCGGGGTCGGGCAGGTCGATACCCTTCCGGAACTCGGATTCGCCCTTGACCAGCCGCCCCTCGACCTGGAAGTATTCGCGACCCTGTTCGACGGTTCGACGATCGAGTACCGAACGCGGATACCAGGGCTTGAGACTGCAGTCGTGTTGAAGGCCCATAGCTGGAGAGCACGGGGACTGCGGTCTGACCGTGACCTCGCAGACCTCCACTCGCTCATGGAGATCCGCGAGGAGCATCCGCACACAGCGTGGGGGCTCTCGTCTCCTGGCCTCATCGGGTTCCGAAAGGACACTGCGAGAATCCTCCACGAAGTGGCAGGAAAACTCACCAAGAGGACGAGCAATCTACCTGTGCCGTACGACCTGGACCGAGTGCGTATGGCAGCTTTGATCGCCCGGCATATATCCCGCCCGTAGCTGCGACGCTTCGCACTTGCGTCGGTAGAAGAACTGTCCTCAAATGCTCGCTGAGGCGATGGTCGAACGAACAACCCGAAAAACGCTCGGCAACCTCTCCGGTGCGACGACTCCGGGCTGGATAGCCGAAGGGCGCTCAGCAACCTGGCGACAGGTTGCTGAGCGCCCTCAAGGCAGCTGTGGTGCGGGGTCTGCGAACCCGCGTATCCTCGGCGGAAATCGCCTTATCGCACCGTTGGCCGCGAATCATCCCGGTGCAGCGGGAAGTTCTATTGCTGCGGGGGTGGGATGCGGAACCCCGCGCCTCGCCGAGCTCTCAGTGGAGGTCGGGGTTGAGCTCGATGCCCTTGGCCGAGCGGGCCAGTGCCTCGACGGCACCGGTCACCGAGTTGCGGCGGAAGAGGATGTTGTTCGCGCCGCTGAGCTCGGAGGCCTTGACGACCCGCTCGTCGTCGCCCAGCACCGTGACCCGGGTACCCGCGGTGAGGTAGAGGCCGGCCTCGACGATGCAGTCGTCGCCGATCGAGATGCCCACGCCCGAGTTCGCACCGAGCAGGCTGCCCGAGCCGATCGAGATGCGGTGGGTGCCACCGCCGGAGAGCGTGCCCATGATTGAGGCACCGCCGCCGACATCGGAGCCGTCGCCGACGACGACGCCCTGCGAGATGCGCCCCTCGACCATCGCCGAGCCGAGGGTGCCGGCGTTGAAGTTGACGAAGCCCTCGTGCATGACCGTCGTCCCGGAGGCCAGGTGCGCGCCGAGGCGGACCCGGTCGGCATCGCCGATGCGCACACCCGAGGGGATGACGAAGTCGGTCATCCGCGGGAACTTGTCGAGGCCGAAGACCGCGACGGGGCCGCGGGCGAGCAGCCTCGTTCGGGTGGCCTCGAAGTCCTCCGGCGAGCATGCGCCCGCCGAGGTCCACACGACGTTGGCGATGTGGCCGAAGATGCCGTCGAGGTTGACGTCGTTGGGCACGACGAGGCGGTGGGAGAGCGCGTGGAGACGGAGGTAGACATCGGCCGCCGAGGCGGGCGCCTCGTCGAGGTCGATCGTCGTCGTCACCACGGACGTCGTCGTCCCGCGGGCGGGATCCTCTCCGGTGAGCGCATCGAGTCCGTCGTCGGCGGCGCGGGCGGTCGCTGCCGCCTCGGCGTCGGCAGGGTCGTCTCCCGTGCTCAGGGCCGGGTACCAGACGGAGAGGACGGTCTTCTCATGCAGCGTGGCGAGTCCACGCGCGGAAACGATGCGTTGTGTCATGCCTGCCAGCCTAGTCGGTGACCGCGGTACTAGGCTAAGTCGTATGACTGCTCATCCACCTGCTGAGACCGCCGCCGCATTCGTCCCCGACGGCGACCTCGGGCAGTATCTGCTCGCCGCGCTCGACGATCCCGCGGAGCTGACTGGCCGGCTGTGCGCGATCGAATCCGTCTCCGGCAACGAGGGCGCGATCGCCGAGGCGGTTGTCACCGTCCTCGAGGCGATCAGTGCCGGTGACGGCCCCGATCTCGAGATCCTCCGCGACGGCGACACGATCGTCGCCCGCACCGGCTTGGGCCGGCCGGAGCGCATCGTCATCGCCGGTCACCTCGACACCGTCCCCGTCGAAGGCAACCTCCCGCCGAGGCGGCTCACCGGTGACGTGGGCCAGACCCCCGAGTCCGGAGCAGGGAGCGGAACCGACACCAGCGCCCCGGAGGACGAGGCCCCGACGGGCAGTGCACCGACGGACGACGCACGTGAGTCCGGCGCCCCGTCACGTGACCGGGCCGCCGGCGAGGAGATCATCTGGGGCCGGGGCGCCTGCGACATGAAGGCAGGCGTGGCGATGCAGCTCGCCGCCGCCTCGGCGCTGCGGAACCCGTCCCGTGACGTCAGCTGGGTCTTCTACGACCACGAGGAGGTCGACGCCGCCCTCAACGGCCTCGGCCGGGTCGCCCGCACCCACCCCGGGTGGCTGGCCGGGGACTTCGCGATCCTCGGCGAACCGTCGAACGCGAGCGTCGAGGGCGGCTGCAACGGCACGATCCGCGTCGACGTCACGACGACCGGTGTCCGCGCTCACTCTGCTCGCGCCTTCATGGGAGTGAATGCGATCCACGCCGCCGCCGAGGTGCTCACCCGCCTCGACGACCACGTCTCCGAGACCGTCACCGTCGACGGCCTCGACTACCGGGAGTCGCTCTCTGCGGTGGCGATCAGCGGGGGAGTGGCCGGCAACGTCGTGCCCGATGAGTGCCGCATCTCCGTCAACTACCGCTTCGCGCCCTCGAAGTCCGCCGCGGAGGCCGAGGGCTTCCTCCGCGAGCTCTTCACCGGCTTCGACGTCGTCGTCACCGACGCCGCCGAAGGCGCCCGCCCCGGACTCGACCGCCCCATCGCGCAGGACTTCCTCGCCGCGCTCGGCACGGAACCGGCGGCGAAGCTCGGATGGACCGACGTCTCCCGGTTCAGTGCGCTCGGCGTCCCGGCGGTGAATTTCGGTCCGGGCAACCCGCTGTACGCCCACAAGTCAGACGAACATGTCAGGGTCCGGGAAGTGGAGGACGCGACCCGGACTCTCATCGACTACCTCGAGAAGGGATGAGCGCGATGGCGAACGACACCGATCCCGCACCGACGACCCGCACCGAGGAGCGCGAGCCCGTGGAGCCCAGCCCCGACGAGAGCGGCCCCGACCAGCCCAGCCCCGACCAGCCCGCACCCGACACCACCGACGACGCGGCGTTCTACAGCAAGGGTCCGCTGCGCCTGCGCGGCTCCCAGGTGCCGACGACGACGACCGATCAGCGCCTCCTCGAGTCCCGGGGACCCTCGAACTGGGTCCATGAGGACCCGTGGCGGGTGATGCGCATCCAGGCGGAGTTCGTTGAGGGCTTCGGGTCGCTCGCCGAGGTGGGCCCGGCGGTCTCGATCTTCGGCTCGGCCCGCCTCGGCGCCGGAACCCAGGCGTACGAGGATGCGCGGGAGATCGCCCGGCGGCTCGCGGAGAACGGGAATGCGATCATCACCGGCGGGGGACCGGGGATCATGGAGGCAGGCAACCTCGGCGCCACGGAGGCCGGGGGCGTGTCGATCGGACTCGGCATCGAGCTGCCCTTCGAATCGGGGCTCAACGACCACGTCGAACTCGGGGTGAACTTCCGGTACTTCTTCGTCCGCAAGACGATGTTCCTCAAGTACTCCCGCGGATTCGTCGTCATGCCAGGTGGCTTCGGCACCCTCGACGAGCTCTTCGAGGCGTTCACGATGGTCCAGACCGGCAAGGTCACGTCCTTTCCCATCGTCCTCTTCGGCACGAGCTACTGGCGGGGGCTCGTCGACTGGATGGCGAGCACCCTGATCGGAGAGGGCACGATCTCCCCGAAGGACCTCGACCTCTTCACGCTCACCGATGACATCGACGAGGTCGTGGCCACGATCGGTCCGCCCGGGACGATCCCCGACGCCCCCGTCGACGGCACCGGCCCCGAGCAGTGAAGGACGGCGCCGAGTCCCGCCCGACGCGGTTCGCGCTCACCGACGCCCGCGCCGGGGCCCCGGTGATCATGGCTGTGGTCAACCGGTCGACCGATTCGTTCTACGAGTCCGCCGCGACCCTCGAGGCGGCGCTGAGGGCCGTCGACGCCGCCGCCGAGGCGGGTGCCCGGATCGTCGACATCGGCGGGGTCCGTGCGGGGCGGGGTCGGGAGATCTCCGTTGCCGAGGAGATCGAACGCGTCGTCCCCGTCGTCGAGGCTGTGATCCGGCGCCGTCCTGACCTCCTCATCAGCGTCGACACGTGGCGCCATGAGGTCGCCGAGGCGGTCTGCGCCGCCGGTGCCGGCCTGCTCAACGACACGTGGGCCGGTGCGGATCCGCTCGTCGCCGAGGTCGCGGCCCGCTTCGACGTCGGCCTCGTCTGCTCGCACACCGGGGGTCTGTCCCCGCGCACCGACGCCCACCGCAGCCGCTACGGCCTCACCGCCGCCGACGTCGTCGACGAGACCCTGAGCGGTGTGGTGGCCCTGGCCACGGCTGCCGAGGCCGCCGGAGTCGACCCGACCCGGATCGTCATCGACCCGACGCCGGACTTCGGCAAGAACTCCTACCATTCGCTGCGGCTGCTGCGCGACCTCGGCCGTTTCGCCGAGACCGGTTACCCCGTGCTGCTCGCGATCTCCCGGAAGGACTTCGTCGGGGAGGCGATCGGCGAGGTCGGACCCGCCGACCGGCTCCACGGAACGATCGCCGCGACCGCGCTGGCCGTGGAGAGGGGAGCGGCGATCATCCGCGCCCACGACGTCACCGCGACCGCCGACGCCCTGGCCGTCACGCTCGCCGTCACCGGGGAGGGTCCGGCCAGGCATACGGTCCGCGGCCTCCGCTGAGACCTCAGGCCGATATGCGAAGATGGCCTCATGCCATTGTGGATTGTCATCGGGGTCGCCGCTGCGATCTTCGTCCTCGTCATCGTCCTCGCCGCGTCCTTCGATCTCTTCTCCGCCGAGGCCGCCGAGGAGTCCGATGCCGTCGCCGCCCCACTGCCCGAGGGTTTCACCCTCGCAGACGTCGACGAGCTGCGGTTCCGTCCGGCGCTGCGCGGCTACCGGATGGACGAGGTCGATGAGGCGATCGGTCGGCTGCGGACGCGGATCAGCGAATTGGAAGCCGCGCAGAACTAGGCGATGAGCACCTCCCCAGACCTCCCCGGCATCACCATCCTCCCCGAGCTCTTCAACTCCTCCCGCCTCCACCGGGCAGGCGTCGTCTTCCTCACCCTTCCGCTCTGGGTGCAGGCGCTGAGCGTCTACATCGCCTCGCGGATCGTGAGCATCGCGATCTTCGCCGCGGTCCTCCGTCGCCAGGATCCCGCATACTGGTCCTCGAGCCCGGTCGAGACGACCCTCGGCGACTTCCTCAACTTCTGGGATTCCGCGTGGTATGCGCGCGTCGCGACCGAAGGCTACCCGGCGGTGCTGCCGGTCGATGAGGCCGGGCGGGTCGCAGAGAACACGTGGGCGTTCTATCCGCTCCACCCGGCGATCGTCAGTGCGATCGCCGACCTCACCGGCCTGAGCTACGAGGTGATCTCTCCGCTCGTGTCCACGGTCGCCGCGGGCCTCGCCGCGATCGTCGTCCTCGCGCTCTTCCGGAAGTTCGTCCCACCCGGGCAGGCGCTCACGGCGCTCACCTTCGTCATGGTCTTCCCGCCGGCCGCGGTGTTCTCCACCGGGTACGCGGAGTCGCTCACCCTTCTCCTCCAGGCCCTCGCGCTCCTCCTCGTCGTCGAGCGCCGCTACCTCATGGCCCTTCCCGTCGTCGTCCTCATGGACCTCTCGCGCCCGATCGGCGTCGCCTTCTCCTTCTTCCTCCTCTTCCACCTCATCGACCGCTTCCTCCGCCGTCGGACCGAACCGTATCCGCCCTCCGAGGTCATCCGATCGTGGACCCTCGGTGTGCTCTCGTGCGCCGCCGCGCTCATCCACCCCGTCCACGCGTGGATCGTCACCGGGTCGATGACGGCCTACACCGACACCGAGGCGGCCTGGCACACCGGGACGTCGACCTACCTCGTCCAGTGGCTGGCCCAGGCCAACAGCCTCGTCGGTCCCTTCGGGCCGCTCCTCCTCATCGGCGTCGTCGCCGGCATGGTCGCCCTCATCCTCTCCCCGGCAGGGGCGCGGATGGGCAGGACACTGCAGCTCTTCTGCCTCGCGTACGGGATCTACCTGCTCATCTTCTTCACCCCGCAGACCTCGACGCTGCGCCTGCTCCTGCCGCTCTTCCCGCTCGCACTCACCCTCTCAGCCGTCCGTTCGCGCGGCTACCGGGTCGCGGTGATCGTCGCGTTCATCCTCCTCCAGATCGTCTGGGTCGGATACCTCTGGCACTTCACCCCGCCCTCGGATCTGCCGCCGTGATCGGGTCGTTTCGCGGCGATGTCCCCGCTGAGGACAGGATCGTGGAATAATCGGATCAATACGGTTGGTCCGTTCCGCACGGATCGGCTCTGTTCAATCGATGGAAGGAAGCGCCCACATGGCAGCTCAGAAACCCCGCACCGGCGACGGACCTCTGGAAGTGACCAAAGAAGGCCGAGGCATGGTGATGCGGCTTCCTGTCGAGGGCGGCGGGCGACTGGTGATCGAACTCAGCGCCGATGAGGCGACGGCTCTCCACGACACGTTGGCGGAGACGCTGGGCATCTGAGTACGAGTGGACCGCGCAGCGGCAGAGACGTTCGTCTCTGCCGCTTCGTCATTCACAGAATCGCTTCGTCATCTGCGGGGCGGTTTCGTCATCCGCGAGGCTATTTCGTCATCCGCGGGGCCGCTTCGACATCCGCGGGGTCGGCGGCGCGACCCGTGTCATCACTGCCAGGTCTTCTGCAGCGTGAGCAGACCCTCTCCGATGGGCAGGAGGACGCGGTCGAGCCGTTCCTGGTCGCCGAGTCGGCTGAGCAGGGTGCGCGCCGCGGTCGTCCGTGGGGAGCGATCGACGGGATCGGCGACGGCGCCGGAGAGCAGCGTCTGGTGGAGGACGAGGAGTCCGTGGGCGTCGAGGAGGCGCAGCGCGGGTTCGATCATCCGCTCGAGCCCGACCGGGTCGATGTCGAGGAAGACGAGGTCGTAGGCGCTCGGGGCGAGGCGGCCGAGGACGTCCTCGGCGCGTCCGCTCATCAGGCGCAGGCGGCCGGGGCGGATGCCCGCGAGGTCGATGAGGTCACGGGCCGCGCCCTGAGCAGTGGAGTTCGTGTCGATCGAGGTGAGGATGCCGGCGTTGGGCATGCCCCGCAGCAGGGAGAGCGTCGCCGTTCCCGTGCCGGTGCCGACCTCGACTGCGGCGACGGGGCGCAGCAGACGCGCCATGAGCGTGAGCGCCGACGAGGTCGTCTGTGAGACAGGCGTGAGCCCGTACTCGTGGGAGAGGGTGCGAGCTGCGTCGAGGAGCGCATCCGGTCCGTTGTACTGCTCGGAGAACGTGACATCACCGGCATGCTCGCGTGACAATCGACCCTCCTCAACCGCTGCTGTTCCGTATCTCAGTCTAACTGCTCGCCCGGGTCGCGCCCGTGTGCCGACCACAGCGCGTCGAGCTCCTCGAAAGAGATGAACGCCGAGGTGAGCGCCTTGTCATGACGATGAGCGGTGCCCTCGTCCTCCCACTTCTCCCGGGCGCGCCCGAGCAGCGGGTCGGGCAGCCGCCCAGCAGCGTTGATCACCCGCCACCATGTGACGTTCGACCCGTACTCCTTCATCACCCGTCCGACATAGCGCGGCGAGCAGCGCGCGACGAGGCCGACGGTGCCGTAGCTGACCACGCGACCGGAGGGGACGTACTCGACGATGCGCAGCACCCGCTCGACGACGACGTCATCCATTCACCCTCCCTTCATGTGAGTCCACCTGGGAGGAGCCTACTGCGGGGAGGTTAGAATGGAGATCATGTTCATGGGCATCAATGGGACCGAGATGGTCATCCTTGTGATCGTCGCACTCGTGGTGATCGGGCCCAAGCGCCTCCCCGAATACGCGCAGAAGCTGCGGGACACCGTCCGCCAGCTCCGCCGCATGGCCGAAGGCGCGAAGGACAACGTCAAGCGGGACTTCGGCGACGACTTCAAGGACGTCGACTGGCAGAAGCTCGACCCCCGCCAGTACGATCCCCGCCGCATCGTCCGCGAGGCCCTCGTCGAGGAGGACTCGGCGATTCGCGAGGCCAAGCGCCGCGAGCAGGGAGGCAGCGGCACCGCACCGGCGGCCGCTGCAGGAACGGCAGCAGCCGCATCGACGGCAGAGGACACGTCGGCGTCTGCGGCAGTGCCCCCGTCGCCGATCGAACGGTTCCAGGCCCAGTACGCCAAGCGCGACCGCTCGGCCCCGGCCCCCTTCGACGCCGACGCCACCTGAAATTCGCGTCACTTTCTGCACGGCTCCGCCAGAGCCGACGCCACCTGAGCCTCGCGCCGCGACCTCACCGGACCCGCCGACGCCGACGCGACCTCACCGGACCAGCCAACGCCACCTGATTCACGCCGCGCGTGCAACCTGTGCCGGTCAGTCCCTGCGCACCTCGGGATGTTCGGGGTTCGAGCACAGCTTCGTCGCATATCCGCGGCAGAAGTACTCCGCACCCTTCTCGAGCCGCTGGTCGCCGAAGAGCTCGCTCACCGTCACCGGGTAGAAGCCGCGGTCGAGGACGGTGCTGAAGACGTCCGGGGCGGCATCGACGGTCGAGGGGTGGATCGAGTGCATGAGGACGACCGACCCCGGCTTCGTCTGCGCCCTCACTGCGTCGACGACCTTCCCCGCGCTCTTGCTGCGCCAGTCCTCGGTGTCGACGTCCCACATGATCGCCGGATGACCGAGCGCCTTCGCCGTCGCCTTCGTCAGCGCCCCGTAGGGCGGACGGACGAGGTTCGGCTTTCCGCCGCCGGCGGCTTCGATGTCCGCGTCGGTGTCCTCGACCTGCCTGCGCACGGTCTCGGGGGACTTCTTCGACATCTGCGGGTGGTCGAAGGAGTGGTTGCCGACCTCGTGTCCGGCCTCGGCCATCCTCCGGACGACGTCGGGACTGTGCCGGACGTTCTTGCCGAGGAGGAAGTACGTGAGGCGGACCTTCGCAGACTTCGCGGCCGCGAGCAGGCGATCCTCGACGTCGGGTTCGCCCGGTCCGTCGTCATAGGTCAGCGCCACGCACGGGAGCAGCGCACAGGAGAAGTCGGGATCGCGGTCATCGGTGCCCTGCGGCAGGGAGAGGGGAGTGTGGAGGGCGTCGGCGACCTGGAGTCCGAGATCGGTGAGTTCGTCGCCGCGCACCGATTCTCCGTCGAGCAGGAGCGCTCCCGAGTCATCGACGGAGATCGCGGAGTCCTCGATGTCGCCGGTGAAGAGCTCGGCGGCGTCGACGGTCGTGTCGGCGGAGAGGTCGGTGAGATAGACCCGGGTCGATCCCGCGTTCGGGCTCGCCGTGGGTCCCGCAGCGTCGGTCCGGGTGAAGGCGCTGAGGAGGAAGATCCCGCCCGCGGCGAGGACGCGATTGCTGATGTCCACGTCCGCGCCGGTGTCGGTGTCCTTCGGTGTCGATCCCGCCGAGGCGGTCGTCGCTGTCGTGAATGCCGAGGGATCCCAGCGCAGGGAGGGGTCGGTGAGCACGGGGCTGAAGGCCTTGCGACCGGCGAAGGCACCCGCGGCGTCGAAGCTGTCGAGGACGGCTCGCTCGGTCGCCTCGTTGAGTGAGTCCGCGCCGGGGATGCCGAAGAGATGCGCGTGGAGCTTCGGAGTCGAGGTCTCGTCGACGACGGCGTAGCTGCGCAGGCTCGCGTCGACGGCGGCGAGATTGTCTCGGGCGTTCTTCCGGTGCGACTCCACGGTCGCCGAATCCGAAGCCTCATCGTCGCCGCGGGTCGTGCCGGTGACGACGCATCCGGAGAGGAGGGCGAGTGCGGTCGACGCTGCGGTGAGCGCCGTCAGTCTGGACAGCAGTCGGGGAGTGCGCGTCAAATGGAGGTCCTTGCGGGGAGAGAGTGCAGATGGTCGGCGGGAATCCGCACATCCAGTCTAGGGGGCGCACGGCCGGGCGCTGCGCCGAACAGTCCTGCGTTCTCGGACCGTTGCCACGGCTCTGACCTGGAACGACGTCTGCCTTGTAGTGAGAGTCCGCCCGTCGTCGCGGGTCGCAGATCACACGAGTGTTGCCCGATCGTTGCAGAGATGGGAGACGACCGTGATGGTCGGGGCTTCGGCTGCCGCTCTTCGGTGGGAGGCCTTCGTTCAGACGGGGCTGAGTCCCAGGGAGCGACCGGAGAGACCGCGGGTGCGCTGCGCGAGCCGGGTGGCGAGCGTCGTGAACGCCTGCGCCGCCGGGGACTCGGGGTCGGTGAGCACAACGGGGGTCCCGGCGTCCGAGCCCTCCCGCACCGCGGTGTCGAGGGGGATCTGGGTGAGCAGTTCCACCTCGGTGCCGGTGGTGGTCGCAAGGTTCCCCGCGACCGTGGCACCGCCGCCGCTGCCGAAGACCTCCATCCGGGTGCCGTCGGGCATCTCCATCCACGACATGTTCTCCACGACACCGGCGATCGGCTGCTTGGTCTGCGTGGCGATGGCACCGGCCCGCTCGGCGACCTGAGCCGAGGCCTGCTGGGGGGTGGTGACGACGAGGAGCTCGGAGTTCGGCAGCAGCTGCGCGACGGAGATTGCGATGTCGCCGGTGCCGGGCGGCAGGTCGAGGAGGAGGACGTCGAGGTCACCCCAGAAGACGTCGGTGAGGAACTGCTGCAGGGCGCGATGGAGCATCGGGCCCCGCCACACGACGGCCTGGTTGCCGGGGACGAACATGCCGATGCTCATCACTTTCACCCCGTGGGCGACCTGCGGGATGATCATCTCGTCGACGCGGGTCGGCTGACCGGAGAGGCCGAACATCGTGGGGATGGAGAACCCGTAGATGTCGGCGTCGACGAGACCGACGCGCAGGCCCTGCTTCGCAAGTGCCGCGGCGAGGTTCGCTGTCACCGAGGACTTCCCGACCCCGCCCTTGCCTGAGGCGATCGCATAGACCTTCGTCAGCGAATCGGGTTTGGCGAAGGGGACCTCGCGGCTTCCGCCGGGACCCTGGAGCTTCTCACGCATCGCCGTGCGCTGCTCGGGCGACATCGTGCCGAGCCTGACGACCACCTCGGTGACGCCGTCGACCTTGGCAAGCGCCGCCTCGGTGTCTCGGGTGATGGTGTCCTTGAGCGGGCAGCCGGCGATCGTGAGCAGCACGGTGACGGTGACCCTGCCGCCGTCGATGGTGACATCCTCGACCATGTCGAGCTCGACGATGCTGCGCCGGATCTCGGGATCGATGACCGTCGCCAGCGCCTGCCGCACGGCTTCGTCGGTCGGGCTCGTTCGTCTCATCCCTGTCCCTTCCTGTCTCGAGACTTCGACCCTACCTGCTCGTCCTTCCCGCTCTCTGAGCGTTCGTCCTCGAGCTCCTTGAGCAGATCCTTGAGCTCGGAGCGGATGAAGTCGCGGGTCGCGACCTCGCGCATCGCGATGCGCAGGGCGGCGACCTCACGGGCGAGGTACTCGGTGTCGGCGAGGTTGCGTTCGGCCCGCTGCCGGTCGTGTTCGAACTCGACGCGGTCGCGGTCGGCGCTGCGGTTCTCGGCGAGGAGGATGAGCGGGGCCGCGTACGAGGCCTGCAGGGAGAGGATGAGCGTGAGCAGGGTGAAGTTGAGCGAGCGCGGATCGAACTGGACCGATTCGGGTAGCAGCGTGTTCCACATCAGCCACACGGCGCAGAAGACCGTCATCCCGACGAGGAACGCCGGGGTGCCCATGAACCTCGCGAACGCCTCGGCGCCGCGACCGAAGGTCTCCGGGGAGATCGCGAACCGGGGCAGCTTGCGTTTGGACGAGCGGGGGACGTCGAAGTCGTCGGTCGGCATGGTTACCCCCTCCTGTGGTCATCGCGGCCGGTCGTGCGCCAGTCCTCGGGCAGCAGTTCGTCGAGGACGTCGTCGACGGTGACGACGCCGATGAGTCGGTCGTTGTCGTCGGTGATCGGCACCGACACCAGATTGTACGCCGCGAGGAACTTCGTCACCTCGGCCAGCGACGTGTCCGGGGGCATCGGATCGACTTCGGTGTCGAGCATGATCCCGACCGCCTCGTGCGGGGGATGGCGCAGCATCTCCTGGATGTGGACGATGCCCAGGAACTTCCCCGTCGGCGTCTCGATGGGCTGCCGACAGACGAAGACGGCGGCGGCGAGCGCGGCGAGCTGGTCATCCATGAGCTCTTCACGCACCTGGGTCAGGCGCACGCCGCGCTTGCCGAGGGCCGGGTTTTCCTCAGGGCCGAGGTCGGCGAAGGAAAGCGGCTTGTCGGCACCCGCGTCAAGAGTGCGGACGACAACGCGGCGGTCGCCGAATGCCTCCAGGACAGCGGTGTATGTCGCTGTCTGCTCCTCGATGGTGGGGGCTTCCTCGCGTCCCAGGAAGAGAAACTCAGTGCGGAACAGCCCGGAACCTTCCAGATCAAAGGCGGCGGCGGAGACGGCATCGGCAGCGGTGCCGATATTGGCCAGCAGCTTCACCGGATGGCCGTCCTTGGTAACACCCGGACCGGCAGAACTGGCGAGGGTTTCTGCGCGGCGACGGAAGCGCTTTTCAAGTTCCGCGATGTCTTCAGGGGTCGGCGCGAGGATGACGAGGGAGAGGGAGGAATCGAGGGCGAGGGAGGTGGCGTCGATAAGCGACTCGGTGATTCCTGCGACCTTGACGACGGCTGGAATGTCTAGCTGCGCTGCGAGAATCGCCGTGTGCGACGTCGCGCCGCCCGCCTCCGTGACGATGCCCAGGACCTTGCTGCGGTCGAGCGTCGCCGTTTCCGCAGGCGCGAGATCGTGCGCAACGATGATGCTGGGCTCCGTGAGGTCGGGAATGCCGGGCTCCGGTAGTCCGCGGAGACGCGCCGTCGCGCGATCGCGAATGTCGTAGAGGTCGGTCACACGCTCGGCCATGTAGCCGCCGATCTTGCGCAGCTTCTTCGCGTAGACCTCCACGGCGGCGTGCACAGCAGCCGTGACGCCCTTGCTGTTCTTCAGCTCTTTGTCGATGCTCTTGACGAGCCCCCGGTCCTTCGCCAATGCGGCGGTGGCCTCGAGGATCTCCTTGGCATCGCCCTCTGCATTTGCCGCACGCTCCGACAACCCGGCAGCGACCTGGTCAAGCGCTTCGCGCACGCGCTGTCCGTCGACCTCCGCGTCCGCCGACGCCGGCTCATCCAGGTCGATTCCCACCGCCGGTGCCACCACCACCGCAGGCCCCGACGCTATCCCCGACGAGACGCCGATGCCGTGGAGAACCACCCTGTCAGTCATTCGCGAACCTTTCCGTGGACGTAGCTAGCCATCGAGCCTACGCCCAAACAAAAGGACCCGGGCACCGCTCAGCTAGGAGCGCCCAGGTCCTCAAACGTGGTGACTGCAGCTACTGCAGCGGCACACCGTTGGCGTCACGGTCGTAGCCGCCGCTACCGGAGAGCACCATGATCATCTCCACCAGCGCCCACAAACCGACCGCCATCATCACAAAAAGGCCGATGATGAAGAACGACGTGATGAAACCAAAGAACATCAGTACCAGCTTCGTGACACCCAGGTTGTTCTGCCCCAAGTAGAAGTTACCGGCGCCGAAACCACCCAGGAAGAAGAACAACAAAGCCGCAACGACCTTGCTCTTCGGCGGGTTCATCATCGGCGGGTACTGGTTGTACG
>ENA-OOKA01000150-OOKA01000150.1-human-skin-metagenome-genome-assembly--contig:-NODE-150-length-23780-cov-8.049694_pt1 | contig 23780 bp, 24 predicted proteins | sample MGYA00248825_ERZ500995 | MGnify/ENA primary metagenome ERZ500995 (study PRJEB25958, sample SAMN03398540) | human skin metagenome | study: EMG produced TPA metagenomics assembly of the Human Skin...
CCGGGGCCCACCCCGCCCCCCGCCGCGGAACCCTCGTCCGCCGCCGAGGCGCCGTCCCCGCGGCGGACGGTGGCCGCCCGCATCGCCGAGGGAGCCGAGGACACCCTCGACTTCGTCCGCGGGCACCTGAGGACCGAGGAGAAGCTCGTGCTCGCCGCGCACCAGAAGCGCACCGATGAGCTGCTCCGATCCCTCCTCCGGGTGGCCGCGCTCGGCGAGCTCGAGGCCGCGGGGATGGACGCGAGCGGGCAGGTCGCCGGAGCCCCGCCGGATGCCGCCGTCGAGCGGAGGGTCCAGGCGGGGCTGCCCGCGCGCGCCGAGGCGCTCCTGCCCTCCCTCGTCGAGGCGCTCCGCGGGATGAGCGGACTCGACTCCGCGGTCTCCCAGGCATCCTCGCTGTCGATCCTCGCGAACCTCGCCGACATCAGGGATTGGCGCACCGCGTTCGGCACCCCGGCGGCGATCGCGGGGATGAGCCCGCAGGCGCTGCAGCGGCTGCCGCAGTGGGTGCGGGCGGCGCGCGCACGCGTCGACTCCCTCGTCGACGCGCCCTCCCGCGACACCCAGCTCCTCGACCGGGTGCGCGGCAGCGAGTCCGCGGTGCTCGCGAAGCTCACGAAGAGGGAGCCCGCGGTCGCGGACCTCGGCCGGGCGGAGAGGCTGGGTGCCGTGGGAGAGGAATGGCACGCCGTGCTGCTCGCCTCCGAGGAGCTGCGGGTGGGTCTGTTCGCGCCGTCGGTGGGCACTGCCGGGAAGGTCTCCGAGCAGCGGATCGCGAAGGCGCTCGCGAAGCTCTGAGGCGGGACCGCCCGGCGGTCCGCGAGGACCGTCTCAGTGGCCGATGATGAGGCGGAGGGCGATGAGCACCATGACGATGCCGATCGCGATGTCGACGATCTGCCACACCCGCGGCCGGGCGGCGTAGGGTGCGAGCGCGCGGGCTCCGAAGCCGATCGCGGCGAACCACGTGAGAGACCCGAGGATCGCTCCGGCGGTGAAGGCCCAGCGGTCCCCGCCGAGCTGATTGGCGAGCGTCCCGATGAGGAGCATCGTGTCGATGTAGACCCCGGGATTGAGGAACGTCAGGGTGAGCGTCGTGAGGATCACCGTCCGCAGGCGCACCTCACCGCGCCCCGCGGCGAGACCCTCCGGCCTCGCCGCGGACCGGAACGCGGTGAAGGCGAACCACAGGAGGTACGCCGCTCCGCCCCAGCGGAGCAGCTCGAGGAGGATCGGAGCGCGCTGGACGACGGCGCCGATCCCCAGGGTGCCGAGGACCATGAGCAGGGCGTCGGCGACCGAGCAGATGAGGACGACGAGGCCGACGTGCTCCCGGCGCATCCCCTGCCGGAGCACGAAGGCGTTCTGGGGGCCGACGGCGATGATGAGGGACCAGCCGGTGAGCAGACCGGTGACGAGATGGGTGAGCACGGACCCGACTCTAGGGCTGAGCAGGAATGAAGGGAAGCGCAAGAAAATCATTAGAATGCACATCTGCTTCATATGGGTGCACACTGGTGCCATGCACGCCGATCAGCTCGCCGCCCTCCGGGCCGTCGTCGACCATGGGTCCTTCGAGGCGGGAGCCCGGGCCCTCCACATCACCCCGTCGGCCATGAGCCAGCGGATCCGCACCCTCGAGGCGAGGGTCGGCAGCGTCCTCGTCCTGCGCTCGCTGCCGGTCGCGGTCACCGAGGCCGGCCAGGTCATCCTCCGCCTCGCCCGGCAGATCGACCTGCTGGAGACCGAGGCGCTCTCGCGCCTGCCGGGAGCCGGCCTCGCCACCGGTGCGGCCGCGGACGATGGTGAGCTCGAGGGTGCCGTGCTCGAACTGCGGATCACCGTCAATGCCGATTCGCTCGCCACGTGGTTCCGACCGGTGTTCCGCGCCGCTGCGGGCTGGTCCGACGCCGTGCTCCGGATCGACATCGCCGACCAGGACCGGGCCGACCGCGCGGTCGCGGAGGCGCAGTCGATGGGGGCGACCTCGTCCCGCGCGCGGGCGCATCACGGATGTCGGGTGACCCCGTTGGGGGCGATGCGCTACGTGGCGGTCGCCGTTCCCGGGCTGCTCGCGCGGTTTCCCGCCGTTCCCGGCGCGCCGGCGGGATTGCGAGTCGACCTCACCCGGATGCCGATGGTCGACTACGGGCCCGACGACCGGCTGCAGGAGCGGTTCCTTGCCCTCTGGGGAGCAGCCCGGCCGCGTCGGCGCACCCTCGTCCCGAGCTCCGAGGAGTTCCGGTGCGCGGTCGAGGCGGGCCTGGGCTGGGGCATGCTCCCGGAGATCCAGCTCGCCTCCGGCGATTCGCCGCTCGTCCCGCTCGCGGTCGAGGGGAGCGCGCACATCGACGTCCCGATCCATTGGCACCGGTGGAAGATGCCCTCAGCTGCGCTCGACCGGCTCGAGGCCGCGATCGTCGACGCGGCGCAGGCGCTGCGACCGCTGGGCCCGGCTCACGCCGGCAGCTGAGGGGCCGCCGCTCTCAGGCGGGTCCGGTGAGGCCGAACAGCAGCCAGCTCACCGGGAGCAGGGCGGCGCAGGCGAGAGCGCCGGCCGCCCACCCGATGCGCCATCGCCACGTGCTCCGCCGGGAGCCGACCCACAGGCACACGAGGGTGCCGAGCAGGCTGACGAACCCGGCGAGGGTGAGGAGGACGAGCCCGGTGATCGTCCACGGGTCGGCGTCGAGCGCGACGACGTAGAAGCCGATCTGCCCGATGAGCAGCGAGAACCGGATCGACAGCCAGAGCAGGGGGAGCGCGCCGAGCCCCGCCGCGATGAGCGGCAGCCTGCGCAGCCAGCGGTCGGGGGCGCCGCGGTCGCGCGCGACGCGGGAGTACTCGGTCTCGTCCATCAGCGCCCACAGTATCGTCTCCGCGGTATAGTGTGCTGTACACGCCTGGTCGTCGACAGCGAGGAGGACTCCGTGCGGATCGCACTGTTCGCCACCTGCATCGTGGATGCGATGTATCCCGAGGTGGGACGGGCCACCGTCCGGATCCTCGAGCGCCTCGGGCACGAGGTGATCTTCCCCGCGGGCCAGGCCTGCTGCGGGCAGATGCACATCAACTCCGGGAAGTTCCGGCAGGCCTATCCGGTGGTGCGCAACCACGTCGAGGCGTTCGAGGCCGAGGAGTGGGACTGCGCGGTTGCGCCGAGCGGATCCTGCGTCGCGAGCCTCGGGCACCAGCACCCGATGATCGCCGAGCACAACGGGGATCCCGAGCTCGGTCGGCGCGCCGCCGACGTCGCGTCCCGGACATATGAGCTCGCCCAGCTCCTCACCGACGTCCTCGGGGTCACCGATGCCGCCGCCCAGCTCGGCTCGTACTTCCCCTACTCGATCGCCTATCACAACTCCTGCCACGGCATGCGGCTGCTCCGCCTGGGCGCGCGCCAGCTCGACCTGCTCCGCTCCGTCGAGGGCGCCGAGGTCGTCGAGCCGGAGAACCCGGACTCGTGCTGCGGGTTCGGCGGCACCTTCTCGGTGAAGAATCCCCAGGTGTCCACCGCGATGCTCAGCGACAAGGTCGCCGCCCTCGTCACCACGGGGGCGTCGGTGTGCAGCGGCGGCGACGCCTCGTGCCTCATGCACATCGGGGGAGGGCTGGCCCGCACCCGTGAGCTCATGCCCGCCCAGGCCGGAGTCCCGCGGACCCTCCATCTCGCGCAGATCCTCGCCTCGACACGGGAGGACCCCCTCATCCTCGACCTGTCGGAGACACCCGCGGTCCAGGGGAAGGCGGCGCTGCGATGAGCCTCACCCACCTCGGCATGCCCACCGTTCCCGGCAAGGGGAACATCGTCGAGCACTCGCCGTTCCCCGAGGTCGCCGAGCTCGAGCTCGGCAAGATCCAGATGCGGACGAACCTCGCCCGCGCCACCTCGACGATCCGCGGCAAGCGGCTCGCCCGGGTGGCCGAGGTGCCGAACTGGGAGGAGCTGCGCGACCACGGCTCGGCGACCAAGACCGAGGTCATGGACCGGCTGCCGGAGCTCCTCGTCGAGTTCGAGGCCAACGTCGTCGCCCGCGGCGGGCACGTCCACTGGGCGCGCGATGCCGACGAGGCGAACGCGATCGTCGCCGACCTCATCGCCGAGCATGCGCCCGTGCTCGACTCCGGCCGCCGCGAGGTCATCAAGGTCAAGTCGATGGCCACCCAGGAGATCGGGCTCAACGAGCACCTCGAGGACATCGGCATCGACGCCTACGAGACCGACCTCGCCGAGCTCATCGTGCAGCTCGGCCACGACCGCCCCAGCCACATCCTCGTGCCCGCCATCCACCGCAACCGGCGCGAGATCCGCGAGATCTTCCTCCGCGAGATGGACGACGTCGACCCCGGCCTCACCGACGACCCGCGCGCGCTCGCCGAGGCGAGTCGGAGGCATCTGCGCCGGAAGTTCCTGTCCACCCCGGTCGCGGTGTCCGGGGCGAACTTCGGCATCGCGGAGACCGGCACCCTGTCCGTCGTCGAATCCGAGGGCAACGGACGGATGTGCGTCACGCTGCCGGAGACCCTCATCACCGTCATGGGCATCGAGAAGATCCTCCCGCGCTACGCGGATCTCGGGACGTTCATGCAGCTCCTCCCGCGCTCCTCGACGGGGGAGCGGATGAACCCGTACTCCTCGTTCTGGACCGGCGTCACCCCCGGCGACGGCCCGCAGAACGTCCATGTCGTGCTCCTCGACAACGGCCGCACGCGGGCGCTCGCCGACGAGCACGGCCGCCAGGCCCTCCACTGCATCCGGTGCTCCGCGTGCATGAATGTCTGCCCGGTCTACGAGCGCACCGGCGGGCACGCCTACGGCTCGGTGTACCCGGGACCGATCGGTGCGATCCTGTCCCCGCTCCTCACCGGCACCGATGCCGGGGCCAACGGCACCCTGCCCTACGCCTCGAGCCTGTGCGGCGCGTGCTACGACGCATGCCCGGTGAAGATCGACATCCCGCAGCTGCTCGTGCGCCTGCGCAACGAGGACAGCGAGGTCAGGGAGCGCCGGACCCGGCTGCCGCGGGGCCAGCTCGACGCCGCGCTCACCGCGGCCTCCTGGGTGATGTCCGACGGGCGTCGGATGGCGGTCGCGGAGAAGAGCCTCCCGCTCGTCCACCTCCTCACCGGGTCCGACGGCATCCGCAGCCTGCCGGGCATCGCGGGGAAGTGGACCGGCTCGCGCACGCTGCCGCAGCCGCCGGCGCAGTCGTTCCGCTCGTGGTGGAAGAAGGAGAGGGGCGACCGATGAGCCCGCAGTCCGCACGCGCGGAGGTCCTCGCGCGCATCGCCTCCTCCCTCGGCCGCACCGGCGCCCCCGACGATTCCGGGGTCGTGCCCGCCGCACCCGCTGCGCCCCGTGCGCAGGCGCCGGCAGATCCCGGCCCGCACCTCGACCGCGCGGAGCTCATCGCGCTGCTCACCGATCGCCTCGTCGACTACGACGCCCGGGTGGACCTCCTGCCCGCCGCCGAGGTCCCCGCCCGGATCGCCGCGCTCCTCGCCGGGGCGCGGAGCGTCGTCGTGCCCGCCGACCTCGAGGAGTCCCTCGTCGCCGCGGTCGACGCCGAGGTGCTGCGCGATTCCGCCGACCGCCCGCTCGCCGTCGAGGTCCTCGACGCGGCCGACGCGGTGCTTACCGCCTCGACCACGGCGGTCGCCGACACCGGGACCATCGTGCTCAGCGGTCCGCAGTGCGGCAGGCGGGCGATCACCCTCGTCCCCGACCGGCACATCTGCCTGGTCCGGACCTCCGACATCGTCCATCGGGTGCCCGCCGCAGTGGGGATCATCGAGGAGCGCGGGCTCGTCGAGGCGCCGCAGACCTGGGTGTCCGGGCCCTCGGCGACCTCGGACATCGAGCTCGAGCGGGTCGCCGGTGTCCACGGCCCCCGCACGCTCGACGTCATCCTCATCGACGACTGAGCGCGCGACCGCCTCCGGAAGCGGGGTGCGCGTCGCAGCGCGTACACTGGTCCGGTGAATTCCGGTGCCCAGATCAATGACACGACCGTCCGGGCGGAGGCGGCGCGCAGGCGCACCTTCGCCGTCATCTCCCATCCCGACGCCGGCAAGTCGACGCTCACCGAGGCGCTCGCGCTCCACGCCCGGGTGATCGGGCAGGCGGGCGCGACCCACGGCAAGGGCGGCCGGCGGGCCACGGTGTCGGACTGGATGAAGATGGAGCAGGACCGCGGCATCTCGATCTCCTCGGCCGCTCTCCAGTTCGAGTACCGCGACACCGTGATCAACCTCCTCGACACCCCCGGTCACGCCGACTTCTCCGAGGACACGTACCGGGTGCTGTCTGCCGTCGACTGCGCCGTCATGCTCGTCGACGCCGCCAAAGGCCTCGAGGTGCAGACGATGAAGCTGTTCGAGGTGTGCCGCCACCGGAGGATCCCGATCATCACGGTGATCAACAAGTGGGACCGTCCGGGCCTCGACGCGCTCGCCCTCATGGATGAGGTGTTCGAGCGCACCGGGCTCACCCCGACCCCGCTCACCTGGCCGGTCGGGCAGTCCGGCGACTTCCGGGGCGTCCTCGACCGGGAGGCCGGCACCTTCACCCGATTCACTCGCACCGACGGCGGCGCGACGATCGCCGGCGAGGAGACCCTCGACCCGGAGGCGGCCGAGGAGTCCGAGGGCGAGGCGTTCACCACTGCCGTCGAGGAGTCCGAGCTGCTCGACCTCGAGGAGCAGAACCACGACCAGGAATCGTTCCTCGCCGGGCGGACGACCCCGGTGATGTTCGCCTCGGCGGTCCTCAACTTCGGCGTCCACAAGCTCCTCGACACCCTCGTCGACATCGCCCCGGCGGCCGAGGCCCGTCCGGACCGCGACGGCGAGCCCCGCCCCGTCGACGCCCCGTTCTCCGGCTTCGTGTTCAAGGTCCAGGCCGGGATGGACACCCACCACCGCGACCGCCTCGCCTACATCCGCGTGTGCTCCGGGGTGTTCGAGCGCGGCATGGTCGTCACCCACGCCACCACCGGCAAGCCGTTCGCGACGAAGTACGCCCAGCAGGTGTTCGGCCGCGACCGCGAGGTCATCGACCGGGCCTACCCCGGCGACGTCGTCGGCCTCGTCAACGCCTCCGCGCTGCGGGTGGGCGACTCGCTCTACCTCGAGAAGAAGGTCGAGTTCCCCGAGATCCCGACGTTCTCGCCCGAGCACTTCATGGTCATCCGCGCGAAGGACTCCTCGAAGTACAAGCAGTTCCGCCGCGGCATCGAGCAGCTCGACCACGAGGGCGTCGTGCAGGTGCTCCGGTCGGACCTGCGGGGGGACCAGGCGCCCGTCGTCGGCGCCGTCGGCCCCATGCAGTTCGAGGTCGCGGAGGACCGGATGGCGGGCGAGTTCAACGCCCCGTGCACGCTCGAGCGGCTGGGATACTCGCTCGCCCGTCGCACCACGCCGGAGTGCGTGAGCACGCTCGCCCGCGAGCGCTCCGTCGAGGTGCTGTCGCGCTCCGACGGCGAGCTGCTCGCACTGTTCTCCGACCGCTGGCGGCTCGCCGGGGTCGAACGGGACCACCCCGACCTCGTGCTCGAGCCGCTCGTCGTGTCCTGATCCCGGGGTCGCCCGTACGGCCCGGACGCCTTTTGTCCGCGTGCGCGCGGAGGGCTAGGATGGAGTGTCGTGCCTGAGACCCCCTCGTGAAGTGTGCGGAGCTCGGCGGCCGGGCCCCGCACCGGGTCCCCCAACCATGCGCTGCACCCCATCCGTGCAGGTCCGAGAAGGAGAGTTCGACCAAGTGGCAAACCATCCGATCCGTGTCGCGATCGCCGGTCTGGGCAACTGCGCGACCTCGCTCATCCAGGGCGTCGAGTACTACCGCGGCGCGTCCGCCGATGAGCAGATTCCGGGACTCATGCACGTGAACTTCGGGGACTATCACGTCGGCGACCTCGAGTTCGTCGCCGCCTTCGACGTCGACGCGGCCAAGGTCGGACTCGACATCGCCGACGCGCTCGGCGCATCCCAGAACAACACGATCACCCTCGCCGAGGTCCCGACCACCGGTGTTGAGGTGCAGCGGGGACCGACCCTCGACGGCCTCGGCCGCTACTACCGGGAGACGATCGAGGAGTCGACCGCGGAGCCGGTCGACGTCGCCGCGGTGCTCCGCGAGCGCGAGGTCGACGTGCTCGTGTGCTACCTGCCGGTCGGATCGCAGGACGCCACCGAGTTCTATGCGCAGGCCGCGATCGACGCCCGGGTCGCCTTCGTCAACGCGCTCCCGGTGTTCATCGCCGGCACGAAGGAGTGGGACGAGAAGTTCCGCGCCGCCGGGGTGCCGATCGTCGGCGACGACATCAAGAGCCAGATCGGCGCCACCATCACCCACCGCGTCATGGCGAAGCTGTTCGAGGACCGCGGCGTCATCCTCGACCGGACCTACCAGCTCAACGTCGGCGGCAACATGGACTTCAAGAACATGCTCGAGCGCGACCGGCTCGAGTCGAAGAAGATCTCGAAGACGCAGGCCGTGACGTCGAACACCTCCGCCCGGCTCACCGAGCGCGACGTCCACATCGGCCCGAGCGACTACGTCGCCTGGCTCGACGACCGCAAGTGGGCTTTCGTCCGCCTCGAGGGGCGCAACTTCGGCGATGCCCCGGTGTCGCTCGAGTACAAGCTCGAGGTGTGGGACTCCCCGAACTCCGCCGGCGTCATCATCGATGCCGTGCGCGCTGCGAAGATCGGCCTCGACCGGGGGGTCGGCGGCGCCCTGATCTCCGCCTCCTCGTACTTCATGAAGTCGCCGCCCGAACAGCAGCACGACGACGCGGCGAAGGCCGCTGTCGAAGCGTTCATCCGCGGCGACATCGAGCGCTGAGACGCTCCGCCGCACTCGGACCCCTCTCCGGCCCGCCGGCCCGTCGCACTGCGCGGCGGGCCGGTGTCGTGTCCGGTCCGTCGACCTGTGCGCCGGGCGCCGGAGGCCGGACACCGGCAGACAGGACCCGGCTGCGCTGGTACTCTGAACCGGTCCGCGACCCCGGGCGATGACCGCCCGCCCCCGATCCCGAAGGGCTTCCCGCATGTCGACTGCTGCGACAGGTACCCAGGGCTCCCCGCCCGCCAAGTCCGGTGACGATCTCAACTGGCTGATGCGCTCCCTGGTCTTCATCGAGAAGGCCGGCAACAAGCTACCGCACCCGTTCTGGCTGTTCCTCAGCCTCGCGGTGATCGTCATGATCCTGTCGTGGATCCTCGCGAACGCGGGCACCTCGGCGGTCAACCCGGCGACGGGGGAGACGGTCACCGCCGTCAACCTCCTGTCCCAGGAGAACCTCCGCGAGATCGTCGCGAACGTCGTGACGAACTACGTGACCTTCCCGGCCCTCGGCCTCGTCCTCGTCGTGCTCTTCGGCGTCGCCGTCGCCGAGCGCTCGGGCCTCATCCCCACCCTCATGCGCTCGGCGATGGCGAAGACCTCGCCGCGCTGGATCACCCTCATCGTGGCGCTCACCGGATCTGCGGCCTCGATCGCCTCGGACGCCTCGTACATGATCGTCATCCCGCTCGGCGGCCTCGCCTTCAAGGCGGTCGGCCGGAACCCGGTGATCGGCTGCGCGGTCGCCTATGCGGCGACCTCCGGCGGCTACTCCGCCGCCCCCTTCGTCAACAGCCTTGACGCGATCCTCGGCGGCATCTCGACCTCGGCCGCGGGGATCATCGACGAGAGCTACACCGTCACCCCGGTGGCGAACCTCTACTTCAACTTCGTGTCGATGTTCGCCGTCGCGCTCGCCGTCACCCTCGTCACCGAGCTCCTCCTCAACAAGCGCGGCGAGCAGCTCGAGCTCACCGAGGAGGAGGTTCCCGAGGACCAGGACAGCGATCTCACCCAGGAGGTCAGCCGGACCGAGAAGCGCGGCATGATCGCGGCCCTCATCACCCTCCTCGTGTGCATCGCGATCGTCGTCGCGCTCGCGTGGCCCGCGAACTCCTTCCTCCGCGATACCGAGGGCGGCTTCGGCCCCGAGTCCGGCCTCATGGCCGGGATCGCGGCGATCATCGGCTTCGGGTTCTTCGTCATCGGCATCGTCTACGGCATCGTCACCGGCTCGATCCGGCACCCCAACGACGTGCCGGAGATGATCGTCAAGGGCGTCGCGCCGTTCGTCCAGGTCCTCGTCCTGTTCTTCGCGGCCTCGCAGTTCCTCGCGCTGTTCAAGATGTCCTCCCTCGGCGAGATCCTCGCGATCCGCGGTGCGGAGTTCTTCCAGAGCATCGGCGCGAGCACCTTCCTCATCCTGTTCGGCGCCTACCTGCTCGTCGCGCTCGGCGCGCTCTTCATCACCTCGGGCTCCGGCCTGTGGACGCTCATGGCGCCGGTCCTCGTGCCGATGCTCATGTTGCTCGGCATCTCCCCGGAGACCACGCAGGCGGTGTACCGGATCGGCGACTCGACGACGAACATCGTCTCGCCGATGAGCCCGTACTTCGTCATGATCCTCGGCTTCATCCAGCGCTACAAGAAGGACGCCGGGATCGGCACCCTCCTGTCGCTGACGATCCCGCTGTCGATCGGCATGTTCGTCGTGTGGGGTCTGCTGTTCTTCGTGTGGTGGGCGCTCGGCATCCCGTGGGGACCCGGTGCGCCGATCAGCTACGAGCTGCCGAACTGACGCTCGGACAGCCGACGGCGGGCGCGACCGGACTCCGGTCGCGCCCGCTGCTCATCACAAGTCCGTAACGGCTGCTCGGCGACCTGCCGGGCCGAGCGTTCTGTCAGGTTCGGCCGGTACTGTTGTGGGCAGCAGACAACCGCCTTCGAAAGGAATTCCATGAGCAACCCGCTCGTGCGCCGCGGTCTCGAACAGGGGATCCAGGCCGGCCGCTCGCAGACCCCGGCTCCCTCGGCCGAGCAGCTCGACCAGATGTACCGCATGCCCTCGGCGGATCGGCAGGCGCCGCCGACCGAGCGGCCGATGACCTACGACGACGTGCTCATGAAGACCGCGTTCTGCTTCGCGGTCCTCCTCGCCGGTGCGGTCGTCGGCTGGTTCGTGCCCGTGCTCGCGCTCCCGGCGGCCATCGTGGGTCTCGTCCTCGGCCTCGTCAACGCCTTCAAGAAGGAGCCGAGCAAGGCGCTCATCCTCGCCTACGCCGCTGTCGAGGGCGTGTTCCTCGGCGGCATCTCCGGGATCTTCGAGGCGAGCTACTCCGGCATCGTCGTGCAGGCCGTGCTCGCCACGCTGTGCGTGTTCGGCCTGATGTTCGCCCTCTTCCGGTTCCGGGTCATCCGGATGAGCAAGGGGTTCACCAAGTTCCTCATGCTCGCGGTCGGCGGCTACGCGCTGTTCTCGATCGTCAACTTCGTGTTCGTCCTCGCCACCGGCTCGGGCGGCGCCCGCAGCGTCGAGATCACCATCATGGGCATCACCATGCCGCTCGGCGTGATCATCGGCATCATCGCCGTGGTGCTCGCCGCGCTCACCCTCGTCGCCGACTTCCAGATGATCGAGCAGGGAGTCCGGCACCGCATCCCGGAGCGCTACTCCTGGACCTGCGCCTTCTCGCTCATGGTCACGCTCGTGTGGCTCTACATCGAGATCCTCCGCCTGCTGTCGTACTTCCGCAGCAACTGAGACGGGACGCGCGCTCCCGATGACCCCCGACACGGCGGCGGATCTCCACACGGAGATCCGCCGCCTGCGCGTCCGGGCGGCAGGACTGTCCTCCGCAGAGCTCGACGCCGGCAGACGGACTGCGATCCGCGCCGCGCTCGCCGCGCTGTCCGAGCTCACCGCAGGAGGGCGCCCGGTTCCCGAGCTCGCCGACCGGGTCCTCGGCGATCAGCTCGTCGTGCTCCTCCAGGACTGCCTCCCGGAGTTCGGAGCGGATGCGGAGACGACCGCCCGGGGGCTGCGGATCGCCCGGGATCTGCGCCGCAGTCTCACCTGATGTCCGCAACGTGACCCCGGTCACCGGACGCGATAGGGTGCCGTGTACGGTTCTCGCACCTGCGCCGCGGTCCGGTCGTCACCCCCGCGGCGCGGTACTCGCTCTCGGGAAGGTCAGCACATGTTCGGACTGCCAGCTGTCACCACCGCGGTCCTCATCGGGATCCCGCTGTTCTGGGTCCTCTACACCATCGGCTTCCTCGTGGTCTCCCGGAACTGGGCGCGCGAGGACATCGACGAGGACCTCGTCGATCCCGCTGTCGGCTCCGGTCCGGCCGTCGCGCAGCCGGGAGGTGACGTCCGATGAACATCGAGACGATCTTCCTCATCATCTACTTCATCGCGATGATCGCCATCGGGGTGTGGGCGATGCGGCGCGGCACCGAGGACTCCGAGGGATTCCTCCTCGGCGGACGCAGCCTCGGGCCGGCGGTCACCGCGCTGCGCCTCCAGAGCTCCTCGATGTCGGGGTACATGTTCCTCGGCGCCGGCTCGCTCGGCTACACCCAGGGCTACTTCGGCATGTGGTACGCGATGGGCGACATCGGCGGCGGCGTGCTCAACCTCTCGATCCTCGGCCGCCGGATGCGCAAGCTCTCGCAGATCCTCGGCTCGCTCACCTCGATCGAATACCTCGAGCACCGGTACCCCTCGAAGTGGACCCGGCTCGTCGCCGCGCCGATCGCGCTCTTCTGCATCTTCTTCTACGTCATGAGCCAGTTCATCGCCGGCGGCCGCGGGCTCGAGATGGTCACCGGGATCCCCTACGTCTGGGCGCTCCTCGTGGCGATCGGCGTCATCGTCGCCTACACCTTCCTCGGCGGATACCTCGCGGTGGCCTACACCGACTTCGTGCAGGCGATCATCATGGTCATCGGCATGCTGTGGATCCTCATCGCCACCCTCATCGCGGTCGGCGGCCTCACCGCGGGCAATGCCGGCGTGGCCGAGATCAACCCCAACCTCCTGAGCATGTGGGGGCCCGACGGGATCGCCGGCGTGCAGTGGGGCGTGATCATCGGCGCGCTCCTCGTCTTCTCGATCGGCTACATGGGGTGGCCGCACGTCAACGTCAGCCACATGGCGATGAAGAGGCCCTCGGTCGCCCGGCGGGCCGGCCTCTACGCGACGATCTACAACCTCCTCTTCATCCCCGCGCCCTACCTCATCGGCGTCCTCGCGCTCATCATCGTGCCGAACCTCGCCGACCCGGAGATGGCGATCTTCGAGGTCGCAGACATGGTGCTGCCGGCATTCGCCGTCGGCATCGTCATGGCCGCGATCATGGCTGCGATCATGTCGACCGCCGACGCGCTCCTGCTCCAGTCGGGCACGATCGCGAGCTACGACCTCTTCCGCCGGTTCATCAACCCGAACATGACCGACCGGCAGTCGGTGTGGGTCTCGCGGATCACCGTGCTCGCCCTCGCGATCATCGGCTACGTCGTCGCGATCGTCGGCGCCCCGGCCGTCGCCCAGGTCGTCATCTTCTCCACCACCGTGCTCGGTGCGGCCTTCGTGCCGGCGTACGTGTGCGCCGCGTGGTGGAAGAAGGCGAACACCGTCGGCGCGATCTCGTCCATGCTCGTCGGCACCGCAGTGGTCGTCGTATGGCAGCTCTCCGGGCTCGTCGACGCCACCGGCATCGACCCGATGGGCGTGGGCATCGTCGCCTCGACGCTCGCGATGATCATCGGTTCGCTCGCCACCCAGGGCAGCAGCCCGGTGCCCGAGCACATCCGCGAGGCACTCGTCGAGACCGACCGGATCGGTCCGATCCCGGCGCGGCTGCTCACCGGACAGAACCCGGCGCTCGGCGGCCAGGTGCCCGGTACCCACGCGAAGGACACGGGCGCCGACCGCGCATGACGGTGCTCCCGACCGCAGGGCTGCGGCTGCGGCCGATGTGCAGTGCGGCCGAGGCGCGGAGCGTGTTCACCCGCCGTCTCCCCGGGGCGGAGGTGGAGATCGAGAGCACGATGCACCCGTACTGGTGGGTTCGATGCACTGTGTCGCGGACCCTGCTGCGGAGCGCGATCCGGGACCGCGCCGGGGGAGCGGCGGGCTCCGAGGCGGGTGAGCCGCTCGACGTCCTCGTCGACGTCTACACCCGGAAGGGCTTCCTCGCCGGCTTCGCTCCCGCCGGGGATCCCGTCGGCGACGAGGAGTTCGCCGCGGTGCTCGAGCGGGAGCCGATCCCGGTCGAGGACGCCGTCGAGGTCGCCCGGAACCTCGTCCGCACCCGCGTCCAGCGCCGCTGGAAGCTCGGCATGGGCTACCGCGTCGAGATCACCGGACCGGTGCGCGGGGTGCTCAAGCCGAACTGGCTCGTCGCCGGCCGGAACCGCGAGTTCGCCGCCCGCATGCTCGTCGACGGGCTCGACGGAACCCACTACGTCATCAGCGCTCAGGCGCTCTGAGGCGGCCGGTCCTCGTCGATCGGGAGCTGTGCGAGGTGCTCGGCCATGATCCGTCCGGCCGTCGACACGTCCTTGGCCGCGATCGCGTCGAGGAGATCGCGGTGCTCGAGGACGCACGCCTCGAACGCGTCGGGCGGAGTCGCGGCGAAGGCGCCGCAGATCCGCGTCTGATCGCGGAGGCTGCCGATGGCCGCGCTCAGGCGCGGATTGCCGACGAGGTCGACGAGGTACATGTGCATCGCATGGTCGGCATCGAGGAAGTCGACCACCTCGCCGCTCCGGAGCGCGGCCAGCGAGGTCTCGCTGAGATCGTGCGCGCGGGCTCGCTCGGGCTCCGACATCCCCCGGAGCGCGAGCCGCTCGATCGCCGCGACCTCGAGGATCGACCGCATCTCGCGCACATCCTGCAGATCGGAGCGCGTCATCGAGTACACGCGGAAACCCCGGTTCTTCACGACTTCGAGCAGCCCCTGTGCCGCGAGATCCATGAGGGCCTCGCGCATCGGGGAGTTCGAGATCCCGAGCTCCTTGGAGAGGGCATTGGCGGAGAGGATCGACCCTGCTTCGACGGCCCCGCTGAGGAGTTCGCGCTTGACGAGGCGCGCTGCCTGCTCGCGCAGGGTGGAGGGCGCACCCAGCCCGGTGGTCTCGGACAGCATTCCGCCTCCTCGTCGCTCATCGAGTGCCTTCTCGACCAGCGTATTCGTCGCGATGGTGAGACTTCTCCTGTGACGAATATTGACACAGATGGGCCCCCGGTTGAAGATTATCCGTAACCGATGATGTGACCGAGGCCACAATGCCTGCGGATCGCATCGGAAGCACCGGGAACGGGGACACGCATGTACGACTCGATCGAGAAGCCGCTGGACGTCGGTCCGCTGCACCTCGCCCGCCGGGTGTACCTCCCCGCCCACCAGCCCGGCCTGGCGAGCAGCGGTCGGCCGACCGCTGAGTACATCGCCTACCACCGGGCGCGCGCCCGGGCCGGCGCGACGATGCAGGTCACCGGAGCCACGCCGGTGCGGCCGTCGGACGAGTGGGCCGATATCTGCCTCTGGAACGTCGATGACTCGATCGTGCCCGGGTACCGGGCGCTCGCGGACGCCGTGCACGCGGAGGGCGGTCACATCCTCGCCCAGCTGGCGCACCCCGGCCCGACGGAGACCGAGGGGCGCGAGGTCATCGGAGCGTCGCTCGACTTCTCCGAGGTGAGCCAGCAGGTCGCGGTCCCGGCGACCACGGAGCAGCTCGCGACGATCGTCGACGACTACGCCGCCGCTGCGGCGCGGTGCGCGGAGGGCGGTCTCGACGGCGTCGAGATCAGCATGGCCCACGGTCTGCTCCTGGCTGCGTTCCTCTCCCCGCTGCTCAACGTGCGCGAGGACGAGTACGGCGGGTCCTTCGAGAACACGCTCCGGCTCCCGCGCGAAGTGCTGCGCGCCGTGCGCGCGGCGATCCGCCCGACGATGGCGCTCGGCATCCGCCTGGGCGCCGACGACCTGGTCCCGGGCGGCATGACGCCGGAACTCGCCGCGCGGGTCGCCGAGGCGCTCGAGGCCGAGGTCGACTACATCAGCGTCATGGTCGGCAACAACAATCGCCGCGAGGCCCGCGTGCGCCACTGGGCGCCGACCCCGATGCCCCCGGGCGCCTTCCGCGAGATCGGCCGCGCGGTCACGGAGAAGGTGGACGTTCCCGTGGCGATCGTCGGGCGGATCCTCGACCTCGAGCTCGCGAACGACATCGTGGAATCCGGGGATGCGGACATCGTCGGCATCGTCCGGGCGCAGATCGCCGACGCGCGCCTCATCCCGCTGTCCCTCGCAGATCGGGCGTCCGAGGTCCGTCCGTGCATCGGCTCGAACATCTGCGTCGACACCCTGCTGTCCGGGAAGCCGCTCCGGTGCATGGTCAATCCGGACGTCGGGGACTCCCGCGACCTGACGTCGCTCCCGTCGCTGAACGGACGCACCGCACTCGTCGCCGGCGGCGGGCCCGCCGGTCTGGAGGCCGCGCGGCGGCTCGCGTCCCGCGGCGCAGCGGTCAGCCTCGTGGAGCGCTCCGGCGAGCTCGGCGGCGCCCTGCGGCACTGGACGCGATCGACGAGCCGGCGCGAGTTCCGCCGCATCATCGAGTGGCAGGAGGACGAGCTCGCGCGCCTCGGGGTGTCGGTCGCCCTCGGCACGGCGTTCTCGCCGGAGCTCATCGACTCGATCCGCCCGGACTGGGTGATCAGCGCGGTCGGCTCCGAGACCCGGGGCGCGGCGATCCCCGGCGACGATTCGATTCCGGCCCTGCGCGTCGACCGGATCACCGGATCGGACATCGCGGGGAAGCGCATCCTCGTCCATGACCTCATGGGGCGGCTCAACGCCGTGTGGGTGGCCGAGCACCTCGCCGAGGAGGGAGCGACCCCGATCCTCACGACGAGCCGGCTCCACATCGGCGAGGGGGAGGGCGTGAGCACGCTCTATCCGGCGCTGCGGCGGATCGGCGAGCTCGGCCTCGAGACGCATTCCGCCCTCGAACCGGTCCGCGTCGCATCCGGGCGCGTGACGCTGGCAGGTGCGTTCGGCGGGCCGGAGCGCGAGATCGCCTGCGACGCGATCATCCACCTCGACGTGTCGGTGCCGCGCGCGCTCGTCCTCGAGGCGTCGGTCCCGGTCGTCGCCGTCGGCGACGCCGTCAGGCCGCGCGACGTCACCTCCGCCTTCGCCGACGCCCGGGAGCTCACCGATGATCTGCGCTGATCCAGTCCCGGCCGTCGACCGTGCGGATGCGCGCGCTTCCGATGCCGGCCTGCCGATCGTGGTCACGGGTGCGAACCGCGGTCTCGGGCGCGCCGTGGCCGAACGGCTGCTGGCGGGGGATCGGTCGGTCATGCTCACCGCGCGGGACCCCGAGACGCTCCGGCAGCGGACCGACTCCCTGAGCGGGGACTTCGCGATCCACGGCCTCGATGTCGGCTCGCCCGCGCAGTGGGAGGACCTCGCCGCAGCGCTTCGCGCAGAGTACGGGGCGATCGCGGGACTCGTCTGCAATGCCGGGGTCTTCTCCATCGGGTCGATCCTCGATTTCGACCCGGAGGAGTACGACACGCTCATCCGCACCAACCTCGGCGGCGTCGTCTACGGGATCCGTGAGCTCGCCCCGCTCATCGCGGCAGCGGGAGGCGGGTCGATCGTCGTCATCGGTTCGGTCTCGGCCCACACCCCGCTGCGCGACTGCGCGCTCTACGGCGCGTCGAAGTCGTCTCTCCTCTCGCTCGTCCGCGGGGCCGCGGCCGACCTCGGCCCGCTCGGCGTCCGGATCAACCTCGTGAGCCCGGGCGGGATGTCGACCGACATGGGCGCCCCCGGGGGAGTCGAACCGGCCGACTACGCGGGGATCCCGCTCGGACGCATCGGGAGGCCCTCCGAGATCGCCGAGGTCGTCGAGTTCATGCTGTCCCCGCGGGCCTCGTACGTCACGGGTGCCGAACTCATCGTCGACGGGGGGATGCTCGCCGTGCAGAACCGCCCCCACTGACCCGTCCGCGTCGGCTCCACCGCCCGTCCGAGCGTTCCACCGTCGTCGGAATCCCGACCACCTCCACCCTCCACCAGCACCACCGAACACCATGAAAGCGAGACCCATCATGAAGAAGCTCACCGTTCTCCCCGGAATGATCGCCGTCGCCGCACTCGCGCTCGTCGGCTGCGAGAGCACCGGCGGCGGAGGCGGCACCGAGGTCGCCGAGGACTGCCAGCCCCAGCACGAGTTCGAGACCATCAACGAGGGAACCCTCACGATCTCCGTCCCGGACCTCGTCCCGTTCTCCGCCTACAACAACGGGGACCCGACCGGGGTCGACATCGATGTCGCGAAGAAGGTCGCCGAGGCGAACTGCCTGGAGATCACCTGGGAGCAGGTGAGCTACGCCGGGGCGGTGCCGTCGGTGACCAACGGGCGCGCCGATCTCACGCTCGGATGCTTCTACCGGACGACGGAGCGGGACGAGGTGGCCTCGCTCACCGCGCCGATCTACGCCGATTCGATGGCCTCGATCTCCAAGGACGGGGTCGATTCGATCACGGACATGGAGTCGCTCAAGGTCGGCAGCGTCGACGGCTACCTCTGGGTCCAGGACATGAATGCGGTCATGGGCGGCAACCACACGATCTACCCGTCGTCGGTGGAGATGGAGGCCGACCTCGAAGCGGGCCGGATCGACGTCGCGCTCGACAGCTACGGTGCGGCGCAGGAGCGTCACCAGGACGACGACTGCACCGTCGCCGAGGTCCAGCCCGACGACCGGGTCAAGGCCTCCACCGAGCCCGCGCAGATCGCGTTCCCGATGACTAAGGACAACGCGGATATGCTCACCGCCTTCGATGCGGTGATCGAGCAGCTGCACGAGGACGGGACCATGGTGGAGATCCTCACCGAGCACGGCCTGCCGGAGTCCGCCGCGGAGACCGGCGACCCCCGTCTCATCGGCTGACCGGCCCGACCACCCCCCTCCAAGGAGTCCGCATGATCGAGAACCCCCAGGATCGGCTGCCCGGTCGCACCGAGGTCGTCCGCATCCGCAATCTCGCCAAGTCGTTCGGGTCGAACGCCGTCCTCACCGACGTCAACCTCACCGTGCTCGAAGGGACCGTGACCGCGATGATCGGTCCCTCGGGTGCGGGGAAGTCGACGGTGCTGCGGTGCATGAACCTCCTCGAACGACCCGATTCGGGGACGATCGAGGTCAACGGCCACGTCATCGAGGCGGAGAAGAGATTCACCAACAAAGAGCTCTACGCCCTCCGGCGGAGCACAGGGATGGTGTTCCAGCACTTCAACCTCTTCCCCCACATGACGGTGCTGCGCAACGTCTCGCTGCCGCAGCAGCGCATCCTCGGGAAGAGCAAGGCCGAGGCGGATGAGCGGTCGATGGAGCTCCTCGGTCGCATGGGGCTGTCGGACAAGGGCGGACAGTACCCCAGCCGGTGCTCGGGCGGACAGCAGCAGCGGATCGCGATCGCCCGAGCGCTCGCGCTCGACCCGAAGGTCATGCTGTTCGACGAGCCGACCTCCGCGCTCGACCCGGAGGTCGGGATCGAGGTGCTCGAGGTGATGAAGGAGCTCGCCGCCTCGGGCATGACGATGATCGTCGTCACGCATGAGATGGGCTTCGCCCGCAGCGTCTCCGACGACCTCGTCGTCATGGCCGACGGCGGCATCATCGAGCAGGGCGACCCGAAGCGGATCATGGCGGACCCCTCGCACCCGCGCACCCGCGACTTCCTGCGCGCGGTCCTCCAGAGGTGATGGGGATGATCACATCCGTCCTCGCGGGCATTCCGCTCACCCTCGCGGTCACCGTGGTCGCGCTCCTCATCGGCACCGTGGGGTCCGTTCCGCTCCTGTTCGGCATCCTGTCGAAGAACCGTGTGCTCTGGCTGCTGAGCCGCGCGATCATCGACCTGTGCCGTGGCATCCCGATCGTCGTCTGGATGTTCATCCTCTACTACGGGGTGACCTTCGGCGGAGCCAAGCTCTCCGCGTTCGGCGCGGCGGTGCTCGGACTCGGGATCGTGTCCGCGGCCTACCTCGCGGAGATCTTCCGGGGCGCGGTCTCCTCGGTGTCGGCCGGGCAGTTCGAAGCCGGTCGCGCGCTGGGGATGACGTCGCCTGGACTCTGGCGCGACATCATCGGTCCGCAAGCCTGGCGGGTCGCGATCCCCGGGTACACGACCTACGGGATCGGACTGCTCAAGGACTCGTCCATCGCCTCGACGATCGGAGTCGCGGAGATGGTGTTCCGCTCGAACTCGTACGCGCGCACGACAGGGGAGGGCATCACGGTGTTCCTCATCGCGGCGGCCGTGTACATCATCGTGAGCGTCCCCATCGGAATCCTCTCGCGGCAGGCCGATGAGAAGCTCAGTGCGGCGGTGGCGCGATGACCTTCTTCGACGACGCAGCACAGTTCCTGCCGACGCTCCTCGACGGGCTCCGCGTCAGCCTCCTGCTCACCGGGCTCAGCCTCCTGTTCGGCATCCCGATCGCCGGACTCCTCGCCTTCGGCATCCGGTCGAAGAACCTCGTGGCGCGCTACGCGTCGATCGCCGTGGTCGAGGTCGGTCGCGGCGCTCCCGCGCTCGTCCTCCTCCAGCTCATGTACTTCGGGCTGCCCGACGCCGGGATCACGCTGTCGGCGCTCGCCTCCGCGACGCTGGCCCTGACCTGGACCACGGCGGCCTACTGCGCGGAGTACCTGCGCGGCGGCCTGTCCGCGGTTCCCGCCGGTGAGATCGAAGGGGCCCAGGCTCTCGGGATGACCGCGGGGGACACCCTGCGCTACATCATCATCCCGCAGGGGTGGCGGATCGCGCTGCCCTCCCTCATGGGCTTCGCAGTGATCCTCTTCCAGGCGACTTCGCTCGCGTACACCGTGACGGTGCAGGAGATGATGAGCCAGGCGTACTCGCTCGGCGCGTCGACGTTCAAGTACCTGACGATCTTCATCCTCGCCGGACTGCTGTACGCGATCATCTCCATCCCGGCGACATGGCTCTCGGTGCTCATGGTGTGACCTTCGCCGGTAAATGGCGGTGTTCTGTCGATGCTCCGTGGCGGCTTTAGTTGGTGGTACCGATGACAAGCGTGGTCTGGCCGTCCGTGGTCGAGAGTCCTGCCGCCGATGCGAGGGCGGCAGTGTCATCGTCAGCAGCTGAGGTGTCCTCGTCGACGTAGCCAGATCTCCAGGGGAATGGTCGTCAGTGGCGGTACCGCGGCGATGATCGAGAGAGCTGTGACCCGCCATGGCCACCGCAGGGTGATGGCGGTGATGAGCGCTATGGCGAGGTAGATGAGGAACATGCCGCCGTGCAGGGCGCCGAAGATGCTGACACCGACGTCGGTTGTGCCCGTCACGTACTTGAGGAACATCCCCGCGAGCAGACCAGCCCAGGTGAAGGCTTCGAGAAAGGCCGCGACGATGGAGACTCTTGCCACAAGCGGAAGTCCATAACGCTGCTGGGTGCTTGCGCTCATTGGTTCGCCTCGTTGCTCGGGAGTTCGTCTGCGTCCGCGACGGAGCGGGCGAGGTGCTCTGCCAGCGCGGCGCGCAGCTGGTGGGGTAGTGGGATCGCGCCGATGGATTCGCTGAGCCAAAGACCGTCGGCAGCGAGGTAGGCGACCATCTTCTGCAGTGCCCGAGGGTCGGTCGGGTCGATGCTGGCGGGGTCGGGGACCCAGCGAGTGATGACTCGTTTCCACGGCTTGCTGAGCTCGCTGTCGGTGCTCGCTTCGAGCATAAGCAGTAACTCCGCGCCGGTGGCGTCGCGGGCGCTGACTCGGGCATAGGCGGCGAGTCGCTCATCCTGCGATGCCTCATCCGGGTCCTTGCCCAGTGCGTGGATCATCTCCTCGTCCCAGTGCTGGGCTTGATGTTCGTGCAGCGCGAGCATCATGGCGTCCTTCGAGGGGAAGTGGTAGAGCAGCCCGCCTTTGGTGAGTCCGGAGGCGGCGGCGACGGATTCGTACGTGAGCGCCGTGACGCCGTCGGTCTCGACAACGCTGAGGGCGGCCTTGAGGATCGTGTCCCGTTTACTGGTCCGCATGGGCGGTCCTTTCTCGGTCAGTGCTCGGAGTGCAGCTGTGACTGGGTGCCAGGCAGGTACCGGCGCAGAAGCACTCCGGTGATGACTGCGCCCACCGCGAGAACGACTGCGACGACCAGCATCACAACGAGGTAGGCGGAGTCGAAAGCCGTCGCCGCCGCCTGGAGGATCTCTGCGTCACCCTGCGCAGCAGCCTGTGCCTCAGCGATGCTGTTGCCAGCCGCGTCCGGGGCGCCGTCGGGTAGAACGACGCGTGCGCTGTAGATAGCCGTGAGCAGGCTCCCGAGCACGGACACTGCAATGAGGCTGCCGAACTCGTAGGAGACTTCTTCGATCGAGGCGGCCATGCCTGCTCGGCGCACCGGCACGTTCCCGATAATCGCGGTGGAGGCGACCGCCAAGGCGGCTCCGATACCAGCTCCGGTCAACAGCAGTCCGAGGATCAGCACGCCGAAGGACGACTGGAATCCGATGACCGTCACCACGACGCCGCCGGTGGCGAAGGCGAGACCGCCGGTGATGAGCGCGAGCAGTCCGGTGCGGTGCAGGAACGCGCCCCCCAGGAGCGCTGTCGGCAACGTGCCCACGGCGATCGCGGCGACCAAGAGCCCAGCTTCCAGCGGGCTGAATCCGGCGACCTGCTGGAATCGCTGCGTGGTGACGAGCTGGATGCCCCCGATCGCGAACATCGCGAACGACGCGGCCAGCACTCCGGCAGTGAACGCCGGGTTGCCGAAGATGGAGAACTCCAATAGAGGTTGCTCCATACCTCGCTGACGGCGCACGAACAGCCAGAACCCGATGGCAGCAACGAGCAGCGCAACAATGATGGTCGTTGCCGAGGGCGGCGCGTGGCCGATCTCTTTGATGGCCATCACCGTTCCGACAAGCCCGATCATCACCAAGATCGAGGAGATGGCATCCCATCGCTTCGAGGGATCCGGGTCGTTGGCCGGGCGGATCAGCCAGGTAGCGACCAGCGCCAGCACCACAACGGGCACGTTGATCAAGAACACCGAGCCCCACCAGAAGAACTCAAGGAGTGTGCCGCCAATAATCGGGCCGAGGGCGAACCCGATGACCGACATACTTCCCCAGACCGCGATGGCGATATTGCGCTCACGCTCGACCGTGAAAGTGGTGCGGATCAGCGCCAGGGTGGCCGGCATCATCGCTGCCGCACCGACAGCGAGCACAGCACGCGCAGCGATCAGGACCTCGGGTGACGGAGCGAACGCTGCCAGCAGGGAAGCCAGTCCGAAGATCACCAGACCGACAACAAACATCCGCGTGTGGCCGATGCGATCCCCCAGGGTTCCGCTGCCCAGCAACAGCCCCGCCATCACCAGGGGGTAGGCATTGATGATCCAGAGGTTCTGTGTGTTCGAAGCCTGCAGTTCCTCAGTCAGCGTCGGCAGGGCCGTGTAGAGAATCGAGTTATCCAAGGTGATCAGCAGCAGACCTGCTCCAACCGTCACCAGCAGCGACCAGCGTCGCCTCTTCGTCATCGCGGACATGCGCGTCTTCCCCTCGTCGTGAACGACATAACTGTACCGGATGGATGGTGTAGTTAAGTCGACGGAGGGAGAGACTCACGGCGCGCGCTATGCATGGCGTGCGGGCGGCGAAGCTTGGAAGGTTTTAGAGCGAAGGCGCGGCACTTCGATGCAGGCAAAACCGGACGAGCTGGTGCCTCAGTTGGGTACACCCCAACGCGACACCCTGCGGGCATGCGAAATCATGGTGTGGCTTCGTTCGCTTGGTGGCGGGGTTTTTGCAGCGCTCCGTGGCGGTCTTGTTGCCGCGATCACGCAGGACTGGCTGCAGGTAGGTGTCGCGGT
>ENA-OOKA01000151-OOKA01000151.1-human-skin-metagenome-genome-assembly--contig:-NODE-151-length-23327-cov-7.474820_pt1 | contig 23327 bp, 23 predicted proteins | sample MGYA00248825_ERZ500995 | MGnify/ENA primary metagenome ERZ500995 (study PRJEB25958, sample SAMN03398540) | human skin metagenome | study: EMG produced TPA metagenomics assembly of the Human Skin...
AGCCCGACGAGGAGCTCGGCGAGATCGCCGTCGCCTACGTCGAGGCCGAGGACCATGTGCGGCCCGGTGAGGAGCTCGCGGAGCAGATCCGCTCCTGGCTCGCCGACCACGTCGCCCGCTACAAGATCCCCCGCAAGTTCTACTTCATCGACGAGATGCCGCGCACCCCCACCGGCAAGCTCGTCAAGCGCAAGCTCACCGAGCAGACGCCCGCCTGAAGCCCGGAGGTCCGCGTGCGCGCGGACCGGCTCCCGGCACCGTGCACGCACGGACCCGACCAGTACCGCCGACCGAAGGAAGATCGAACCATGAAAGCCATCCACGTCACCCGCCTCGAAGGCCCCGAGTCCGTCGAGTTCGTCGACGTCGACAAGCCCACCCCCGGCCCGGGGGAGGTGCTCATCGAGGTCGCCGTCGCCGGCGTGACCTTCCCCGAACTCCTCCAGACCCGCGGCATGTACCAGGTGCGCCACGAGCTCCCGTTCGTCCTCGGCTCCGAGGCCGCCGGCACCGTCGTCCAGGTGGGCGAGGGCTCGCGCTTCTCCGTGGGCGACCGCGTCGCCGCGATCACCGGCAAGGGCACCTTCGCCGAGTACCTCGTCGCCGCCGATCAGCAGACGGTCAAGGTCCCCGACTCGGTGAGCCTCGCGCACGCGGCCGGCATGCCGATGAATCTCCTCACCGCCGACTTCTCGCTGCGCGTGCGCGGCAACCTGCAGCCGGGCCAGACGGTGCTCGTCCACGGCGCGGCCGGCGGGCTGGGCTCCGCCGGCGTGCAGCTCGCGCTCGCGATGGGCGCCGAGGTCATCGCCGTGGTGTCGACCGACGACAAGGCCGCGATGGTCAAGGAGCTCGGAGCGCACCACGTCGTCAAAGCCGAGGGCTTCAAGGACGCGGTGCTCGAGCTCTACCCCGACGGCGTCGACGTCGTCTACGACCCGGTGGGCGGCGACCGCTTCACGGACTCGCTGCGCTCGCTCAAGCGCTTCGGCCACGTCCAGGTCCTCGGCTTCACCGCCGGCGAGATCCCCACCGTCAAGGTCAACCGCCTCCTGCTCAAGAACATCTCCGTGGTGGGCGTGGCCTGGGGCGAGGCGACCCGCGGCAACCCGAACCTCATCGCCGAGCAGTGGGACGTGATCTCCGAGCACGTCGCCGCCGGCCGCCTCAACCCGCACATCCACGCCACCTACCCGCTCGAGCAGGCCGCCGCCGCGATCTCCGAGCTCGACAACCGGGCGGTGCTCGGCAAGGTCCTCCTCGAGGTCAAGCCCGAGGCCTGAGCCGGCGACCCGCTCGGCGCCGGCATTCCGGCCACCGGGCGGGTCCTCCCGGCCCGGCCCGGCCGAGCCCTCACCCCGCACTCCACAGACGAAAGGTCCGATCATGGCCGATCAGCACGATCAGCACCTCAAGGTCACCGTCGACGACGGTGTCATGACCATTCAGTTCATCCGCCCGCAGGCGCTCAACGCCGTGACCCGCGAGGTCGCCGCGGCGCTCGAGGCGGCCGTCGACCGCGCCGCGTCCGAGGCCCGCGCGGTCATCATCACCGGTGACGAGCGCTCCTTCTGCTCCGGCGCGGACCTCGGCGGCGATTCCGCGGCCGGCGGCGAGCGCAAGGGCGTCGGCCTCGACGTCATCAACCGCATCATCCGCAAGATCCGCGACCTCAAGGTCCCGACGATCTCCGCGGTGTCCGGCCCCGCCGCCGGTGTGGGCTGCTCCTTCGCCCTCATCTGCGATTACGTCGTGCTCAGCGAGGATGCGTACCTCATGCTCGCGTTCACCAAGATCGGCCTCATGCCCGACGGCGGCGCCACCGCGCTCGTCGCCGCCTCGGCCGGTCGTCACCGCGCTCTGCGGATGGCGCTCACCGCGGAGAAGGTCAAGGCGAAGACTGCGCTCGAGTGGGGGCTGGCCACCGAGGTCACCCCGGGGGAGACCTACATCGAGCGGGCGCAGGAGCTCGCCGCGCAGTTCGCCTCCGGGCCCACCCTGTCGCTCGGCGAGACCGAGTACGCGGTCAACCAGGCGACGCTGTCCGAACTCGACGCCGCGCTCGACCGCGAGGCCGAGGGGCAGTCCCGTCTCCAGTCCAGCGGCGACTTCGCCGAGGGCGTGGCCGCCTTCCGCGAGAAGCGCGCCGCGAAGTTCGAAGGGAAGTGAACGACGATGAGTGATTTCCTCAATCTCGACGGCCACGTGGCCGTGGTCACCGGCGGCAACAACGGCATCGGGCTCGGGATGGCCCGCGGGCTCGCGCAGGCGGGCGCCTCGGTCGCGATCTGGGGCCGGAACACCGAGCGGAACCAGGCGGCGGAGAAGGAGCTCTCCGCGCTCGCGCCGGTGAAGTCCTTCGCGTGCGACGTCTCCGACCCCGCCCAGGTCGAGGCCGCGATGGCGGGCACGATCGAGGAGTTCGGCCGGGTCGACAGCCTCATCGCCAACGCCGGGATCGGCGGGAAGAAGGGGCCGTTCCACGAGATGACGATCGACGAGTTCCACGACATCGCGGCGGTCAACGTCGACGGCGTGGTGCTGAGCTTCCAGGCCGCGATCAAGCAGATGATCAAGCAGGAGTCGGGCGGCTCGCTCGTCGTCGTGAGCTCCCTCGCCGGCATCGAGGGCGCGGCGACGAACGTCCACTACGGCGCCACGAAGGGCGCGGTGCTCGCGATCATGCGCGGACTCGCCACCGAGTACGCCCGCTACGGCATCCGCACGAACGCGATCCTGCCGGGGTGGATCGACACCGACATGACGTCCGCGGCGGTCGGCAACGACACCTTCACCGAGAAGGTCATCAAGCGCGTGCCGATCCGACGCTGGGGCACCCCCGAGGACTTCGCCGCCGCCGCGGTGTACCTCGCCGGGCCCGGCAGCGCCTACACCAACGGCCAGCAGATCGTCATCGACGGCGGATACTCGGTGTTCTGATCCCGTCCGACCGTCCCCGGAGCGCACCGGTCCCGGTGCGCCCCCGGGGGCGGGATCGCGCGGCCCGAACGACCGGTCGGGCGAACCCCGGTCCCACCCACCCCTGAGCGGGCCCCACTCACCCCTGAGCGAAAGGACGAGGATGTCCGACTACACCCACATCACGTACGAGGTGAGCGAGCAGATCGCCACCATCACCATCGATTCCCCGCAGACGAAGAACGCCTTCACCGCCCTCATGGGCCAGGAGCTCATCGAGTCGTTCCGCACGGCCGACGCCGACAACGACGTCAAGGTCGTCGTCCTCACCGGAAAGGGCCGGTTCTTCTGCCCCGGCGCCGATCTGTCGAGCGGGGCGGACACCTTCGACTACGACGCGCGGAGCTCCGCAGCGGTCGACGTCGCCGGCGACGGCGGCGAGACCATCGACGGCGTGCGCCGCGACGGCGGCGGCCGGGTGTCGCTCGCGATCGCCGCGATGCGCAAGCCGGTCATCGTCGCCTTCAACGGCGCGGGGGTGGGCGTCGGCTCGACGATGACCCTGCCCTGCGACATCCGGATCGCGAGCGAGGACGCGAAGTTCGGCTTCGTGTTCGCCAAGCGCGGGATCATGCCCGAGGCCGCCTCGACCTGGTTCCTGCCGCGCGTCGTCGGCATCAACCGGGCGCTCGAATGGGTCTACACCGGGCGCGTGTTCGGCCCGCAGGAGGCGCTCGAGGCCGGGCTCGTGTCCCGCGTGGTGCCCGGGGAGAAGCTCATGGAGACGACCTACGCGGTGGCCAAGGAGCTCGTCGAGGGCTCCTCGGCGCTCACCATGGCCGCCGGGCGGAAGATGCTCTGGGGGATGCTCGGCGCGGACTCTCCGTGGGAGGCCCACCGCCTCGATTCCCGCGGCATCTACGAGCTCGGGCGGATGTCGGACGCGAAGGAGGGCGTGACCTCGTTCCTCGAGAAGCGTGCGCCGGAGTTCCCCGCGCGCATCCCCGCCGACTACCCCGAGTGGCTGCCGGACTTCCCCGGCCCCCAGCCCGTGGACTGAGCGCTGCGGGACGCGCGTCGACGCAGGGCCGGGCCACCTCGGGAACGCCGAGGTGGCCCGGCCCTGTGCGCGTCCTCGCGCGGCCGTCCCTCCGGTGTGCGGCCGCCACCCGTCCTCAGCGTTCGGCACTCGTCCGCGTGCTCCGCACGTCCACACGTCCCGCACGGCCACCTGCTGGGGCAGCGTGCGGCCGGCACGGCGAGATCCGGTGCCTGTCGGTGAGGCGCCGGCCGCCGGGGTGCTGGTCGCGCGGGCGCGGTGGTCCTCGGCGCCGGCTGCTCCGGTACCCGGTGGTCCGGCGCCGATCGCCTCGGCACTGACCGGCTCCAGCCTGGTGCGATGTGGCACGAGACCTGCCGGCGCGGTGCGGTCCGGCGCCGATCGTCCCGGCACCGACCGCTGCGGCACAGCGGGATCCGGTACCTTCCGGGGCCGCGGACCGGTTTCCGCCCGGAGCGTGACGGCGCAGGACATTCCCGGTGCACGTGACGGCGATCACGCGCTAGGATTCCCTCGTGCGCGCCCCCGCGCGCGCGGGAGGACGCCGTTCCGTTCGGGACGTCCCACCCGGAACTGCACCGTTCCCTGCCACAGCGAAGTGAGAAGGAGCTCCGATGCTCAGAGGAATCCCGTCGACCATGGGTGACACCCACCCCCTCAACATGACGACGCTGCTCCGCCATGCCGCCACCGTCTACCCCTCGACGGAGATCGTCCACCGGCGGATCGACGGCACCTGGGACCGCACCGACTACGCGGGACTGTTCTCGCGGGTGAGCCGCCTCGCGAACGCCCTCGACTCTCTCGGCATCGAGCCCGGGACCACTGTCGGCGTGCTCGACTGGAACCACCTCCGTCACCTCGAGCTCTACTTCGGGGTTCCCGCAGTCGCCGCCGTCATGCTCCAGCTCAACCTCCGCCTCGCTCCGGCCGACCTCGTCTACGTCGTCGAGCACTCGAAGGCGCAGTGGATCTTCGTCGACGAGTCGCTCCTGCCCGTCGCCGAATCCCTCGCGGACAAGGTCGAGGTCGCCGGCTGGGTCGTCATGTCGGACAAGCCCGCCGCCGAGGTGCAGACGAGCCTGCCGAACGCCCTCTTCTACGAGGACCTGCTCGCCGAGCAGTCCGACGAGTACGACTTCCAGTTCATCGAGGAGACCTCCGCCGCCTACGCCGGCTACACCACGGGCACGACCGGCCGTCCCAAGGGCGTGTACTACTCGCATCGCTCGATGTACCTCCACACCATGGGGCTGATCTCCGCGCTCAAGATCGACTACCTCGACTGCGTCATGCCGGTCACCCCGATGTTCCACGCGGTGTCGTGGGGCTTTCCGCAGGCCGCAGTGGGCGCCGCGACGAAGATCGTGCTCCCCGGGCGCTTCACCGCGGACAACATCGGCTCCGTGGCCGAGGCGATCGTCGACGAGGGCGTCACCGTGGCCAACGGCGCCCCCTCGCTGTTCGCCCCGATCCTCGAGTACATCCGGACCCTGCCCGAGGCGCCGGACCTGTCGAACACCCGCCTCGTGTCCGGCTCGACCGAGCCCCCGCTCTCGCTCATGAAGGGCTTCCACGATCTCACCGGTGCGAACGTCATCCACGGCTACGGCGCCTCGGAGACGAGCCCGCTCGTCACGTACAACTGGAACATCAAGCCCGAGCTCGCCGGGCTGTCCGACGACGAGAAGTGGGACCTCAAGCGCAGCCAGGGCGTGCCGATCCTCGGTGCGGAGATCGCCGTCCTCGATCCCGCCGGAGAGGTGCTGCCGCGCGACGGGAAGTCGGTGGGCGAGATCATCATCCGCGGACCGTGGGTGACGACGAGCTACCACGACCTGCCCGACAACGACGAGCGCTTCCACGACGGCTGGTGGCGCTCCGGCGACGTCGGCGTGATCATGCCCTCGGGGTACATCAAGCTCACCGACCGGCTCAAGGACGTCATCAAGTCCGGCGGCGAGTGGATCTCCTCGATCGACATGGAGAACGCGATCATGGGCCACCCCAAGGTCCTCGAGGCCGCGGTCATCGGCGTGCCGGACCCCAAGTTCCAGGAGCGCCCGGTCGCCTACGTCGTCCCGCGCGGCGATGCCGAGGTCACGCAGGACGACGTGTACTCGGTCCTCTCCGACAGCTTCGCCAAGTGGCAGCTGCCCGACCAGGTCATCGTCGTCGAGGAGCTGCCGCGGACCTCGGTGGGCAAGCTCGACAAGAAGCTCCTGCGCTCGCAGTGGAGCGAGTGATCGCGATGGTGCGCGGCGCCGGGCCGGAGTGCGGAGGGGCGAAGGTGCGTGACGCTGCGGCGGAGCATCGGAGCACCTCGGCGACCGGAACCTCGGCGTGCGGCATTGCAGCACTCGGCGCCGGGCCGGAGTGATCGACATGACCGGAGGCCCCGTGGATGAGCCCCGCCGCGAGCTCGCGATCATCGACGCCGCGGAGGTCACCACTGCGGTGATCCGCGCCGAGCGGTACCCGATGGCCGAGCTCCGCACGCTCTTCGATGCGGCGTTCTCCGGGCTGTTCGCGGTGCTCGGACAGCGGGGGATCTCTCCGGCCGGGCCGGCCTTCGCGCTCCATCACCGGCAGCCGGACGACACCGTCGACATCGAGGTCGGGGTGCCGATCGATGCCGATCTCGGCGAGCCCGCGGAGCTCGACGGCGGGATCGTCGTCGAGCAGTCGCGGATTCCTGGCGGGCGCACCGCAGTGCTCTCGCACTTCGGCGGGTACGACGGATTGGGGCAGGCGTGGGAGGAGTTCCTCGGGGAGCTCCGGAGCCGCGGAGCGGAGGTGCGGCTGCCCTTCTGGGAGGTCTACGTCACCGAGCCCGGCCCGGACGTCGATCCGGCCACCCTCCGCACGGACCTCGTCACCCTCGTGGAGTAGACGGTTCTGCGTGGAGTGGGCGGCCCGGTGGGTGTGCTCGTCTGAGGTCGGCGGCTGCCCGCCTGAATTCGACGGTTCGGTGGTTCTGCTCGCCCGAGGTCGGCGGTTGGCGGCCCGGCGAGAGCCTCAACCCGGTCGTGACGGAGAGTGCGACGGAAACTGCGGTGGCGGGCGGAAACTGTGAAGGCTCCGGCCGCCACCGCAGTTTCCGTTGCACAGAGCGGTTCCCCGCTCGGCGCGCGGCCGCGCGGTGTACGGATCTTCGCGCCAGTTCGGGCCGAGGCCTGCCTGTCGGCGCCGAGCGACCCGAACCGACCTCTCGATGCACCTTACAGGTGAGATGTCAACGAGAACTGCAGCTGCACGCAGATCCTGTACAGGATCCGCGCGCAGCTGCAGATTCTGCGTGTGAGTCAACTCCGGGACGGCCGGCGGCATCGGCCGGGGCGTCCGCGCGTCCGCTCCCGGGGGCGGTGCCGGCCGGTAGGGAGGGACGTCCACTGCCCCGCCCTCAGCCAGCCGGGGAGCCCCACGTCAGCTCCCAACCGCCTCGGGCCCGGCTCAGTCGCGGGGGCCGGCCTCCTCGGCGGTGCTGATCTCGTCCTCGGCGAAGTCGCCGTCGTCGGGGTGGGTGAAGAGATAGACGCCCTGCTTGAGGAAGCCGTTGACCTCCCACCCGTCGGCGAGCAGCCCGGCCATCGCATCGCGCTGGGCCATCCGCCACCGGGTGGCGAGCTCGGCGTCGTCACCGCGCAGAGTCTCCATGTCCGCCGGGATCCGCACGGCGGCGACCTCGGTGCTCCGGGGCACCTCGCTCAGCACCGGCTCACCGTGCTCGCCGAGGTCGAGGGCATGGACCGCGCGGTCGAGGGCGTCCTCGCCGAGCAGCGTCCGCTTGGCCGGGAGGTCGAGACGCCAGGACACGAGGAGCCGGTCGGACGCCTGCCCCTCGTTGACGCCGTCGCGCATCTGCCCGTAGAAGTCCTCGAAGTACTCGAGGGCGTTGACGCCCAGGCGGTTGAAGTTGAAGTAGGCGTTCCGAGCGATGAGCGGGTCGAAGGTCCAGGTCATCTGGCGGATGCCGCGGTTGAGGCACCACAGTCGCTGGTGGAGCTTCATCGCCGCGCCGGTGCCGCGGCCCACCTGCTCATGGCGGACCCCGGCGATGTGCGAGTGCATCATCTTGCCGAGCGGCTCGCCGAAGAACCCGATCGTGACGCCGATGAGCGAGTCGTCCTCGGAGTCGAATGCGCCGGCCACGTAGTTGCCCGCGTGGGCGAGTGCGACGATCAGCCCGGGCTCGAGCTGCGTGGTGCCGGCGCGGCCGACGTTCCACACCTCGTCGAGCAGGAGCGAGGCCTCGGCCGCTTCCTGCGCGGAGTGGAGCGCGCGCATGGTGATCCGCGCGGATTCCTGGGCTGCGGCAAGTTCGTCCTCGGCGATCGCGAGGATCTTCGAATCAACTGAGCTCATGCGCTCATTCTGCCACTTGAGCCCGTGCGCAGATACCGTTCGCGCCCGCTGTCTCTGCACAGGTGCCCAGCGGTCTCACACCGTGGTCGCGCAGTCCCGCACCGTGGGTCGCGCCGCCTCGGTGCAGCCACCGTCAGCGCGCAACAGGCGTTGGTCGACAGCCGCCATCGACCTCGGCGGTGCCGTCCGCGGGGGAGTAGCCTTCTCGCATGAGCGATTCGGAACTCGATCTCAGCACAGTGAGTGTGCCGCGCACGGGCGCGGCACCGGAAGCGGACGAGCAGGCCGGGGCATCGACCGGGACGGATCGGACCGCACGATCCGCCCAGGCCGCCGACCCCGCACGCTCCTCCCAGGCCGCCGACCCCGCAGCGGACTCCCGCGCGGCCGCCGGCCCCGAAGCCGACACCCAGGACACCGCTTCCGGCACTGCCGAACCGCAGCGTCTCGCCCCGGTGGCCGTGGTGGGTGCCGGCACCATCGGGCTGTCGTGGGCGCGGCGGTTCGCAGCGCACGGGGCACCGGTGCGGATCTTCGATCCGCGGCCCGATCTCGTCGAGGTCTGCGCCGCGCTCGTGGCCGAGGTGCCCGAGGCCGAGGCGCTGCTCACCGTGGCCCGTTCGCTCGACGAGGCGGTCGACGGGGTGCGCCTCGTCCAGGAGAGCGGCCCGGAGGACCCGGGCGTCAAGGTCCAGATGTTCGCCGACCTCGCCCAGTACGCGCCGGTCGACGCGCTCCTGGTCTCGTCTTCCTCGGCGATCACCGCGAGCACCATCGCCGCCCGGATGACCGACGAGGACGCCGCTCGCGTGCTCATCGGCCACCCCTTCAACCCGCCGCACGTCATGCCGCTCGTCGAGGTCGTGCCGGGGGCGCGGACGGCGCCGGAGTCGGTCGAGCGCGCGGTCGGGATCTACCGCCGGTGCGGACACGAGCCGGTGGTGCTCCGGGCCGAGGCCGCGGGCTTCGTCGGCAACCGGCTGCAGAACGCGGTCCTGCGGGAGGCGGTCGCCCTCGTCCAGCGCAGCGTCGTGTCACCGGCGGATGTCGACGCGGTGGTGCGGAACTCGCTCGGACTGCGCTGGGCCGCAGTGGGGCCGTTCGAGGGCATGCACATGGGAGGCGGCGCGCGAGGGTTCCGCGGATTCATGGAGCACATCGGCCCCTCGTTCGCGGCGATCGATCCCGCCGATCCGGACATGTCGGACGAGGGGATGGAACCGGTCATCGCGCAGGTCGAGGAGGCCTACGGCGAGCAGGCCGCGCCCGAGGCGATCCGCCGCCGGGACGCGGTCCAGGACGGGGTCCTCCGTCTGCGGGGCGAACTCGGCTGAGTCGTCGGCGGTCGCCGTGGGACGCTCCGCGCACCCGCTCAGCCCACGCGCACGCTCAGACCGCGCACGCTCAGACGGCGGCGCGGAAGAAGTAGCTCGTGCGCTGGGTGATGAGCCCGGCGTCGTCGAAGACGAAGAAGTCGGCGAAGCCCTCGTGCGCCTCGGCGCCGGACTTGAGCACCCCGTCGAACCGCCCGCGCACGGCAGCCCGGTTCCCGTCGGTGATGATCTCGTCGAGGGTGTGAGCGCCGGACTCGATGACCCGGGCGCCGTGGTAGAACTCGCTGATCTGCTCGCCGACGAGCGTGTCGTAGCCCGGCCGGTCGTATGTGCCCTCGGGGGCGAACAGCGCCGCGGTGGCGGCCGGGTCCCCGGCGTCGACGGTTGTGTAGTAGGTGCGGGCGAGCGCCTCGGCGGCGGCCATGGGAACTCCTTCGTCCGGGGGTGCGTCGACGGCGGCGGATGCCGGTCCCTCGCAGTCTACTCACGGTCCCCTCGCCGCCGGATCACAGTCTTTCGCCAGGCTCGGGTGTGACCTGTCTCACCTGGCGGTCCCGAGGGCCGTTCTGGTTGCCAGGCCCGGAATCGCGGGCATACCGTGGGACCAGTACCTTCAACGAAGAGGAGCGTCCACATGTCGCAGTACCAGGTCGTCAATCCCGCTACCGGTGAAGTGGTCGAGGAGTATCCCACTGCCACCGACGAGCAGATCACCGATGCGCTCGAGCGCTCGCACCAGCAGTACAAGTCGTGGCGGGACACGCCGATCGAGGAGCGCACCGCTGTGCTGTCGCGGGTTGCGGAGATCTACAACGAGCGCTCCGAGGAGCTCGCGAAGATCATCCAGCTCGAGATGGGCAAGGCGGTGCCGGAGGGCCAGGGCGAGATCGCGCTCTGCGGTCTGATTTACAACTACTTCGCCGACAACGCGAAGGCCTTCATCGAGGAGGAGCAGCTGCGCGGCCCGAAGAATGCCGACGCCTACGTGCTGCGCCGTCCGGTCGGTTCGCTGCTGGGCATCATGCCGTGGAACTTCCCGTACTACCAGGTCGCCCGCTTCGCAGCGCCGAACCTGGCGCTGGGCAACACGATCATCCTCAAGCATGCTCCGCAGTGCCCCAAGTCGGCCGAGGTCATGGAGCAGATCTTCCAGGACGCCGGGCTGCCGAAGGACGCGTACATCAACGTGTACGCGACCAATGAGCAGGTCTCCGACGTCATCCTGCCCGATCCGCGCAATCAGGGCGTGTCGCTCACCGGCTCCGAGCGCGCCGGCTCTGCGGTCGCCGCGGCCGCGGGCAAGAACCTCAAGAAGGTCGTGCTCGAGCTCGGCGGCTCCGATCCGTACATCCTGCTCGACACCCCGGATCTCGATGCGACGGTCAAGACGTTCTTCGGCACCCGGATGGGCAACACCGGGCAGGCCTGCAACTCGCCCAAGCGCATGATCGTCATGGAGGACATGTACGACGAGTTCCTCGCCAAGCTCACCGCTGCGGCGAAGGAGGCCACGCCGGAGGATCCGGCGGCCGAAGGCTCGAAGCTCTCCCCGCTGTCCAGCCTGGCGGCCAAGGAGCGGTTCATGGAGCAGGTCAACGCGACCGTTGCCGACGGCGCGACGATCCACGCCGGCGAGGGCGACTACGACACCCCGGGCGCCTTCGTGAAGCCCGTCGTGCTCACCGACGTCAAGCCGGGCAAGCGCGGCTACCACGAGGAGCTGTTCGGTCCGGCGTTCATGGTGTTCAAGGTCTCCACCGAGGAGGAGGCCGTCGAGCTCGCGAACGACACCCCGTTCGGTCTCGGCTCGGCCGTGTTCTCCTCCGACGCGGACAAGGCGGCGAAGGTGGGCTCGCAGATCGACGCGGGCATGGTGTTCATCAACAGCCCCGAGCAGTCGCGCGAGTTCCTGCCGTTCGGCGGCGTCAAGCGCTCCGGCGTGGGACGTGAGCTCGGCCCGCTCGCGATGGACGAGTTCTGCAACAAGCAGCTGTTCTACAAGCAGAAGTGACGCACGCGGGGTCTCCCCGCACCCGAGGCGCCCGTCGGCATCCGCTGGCGGGCGCCTTCGCGTGCGCGCCCGTAGACTCGTCCGCATGAGTGCGGAGCAGGACCTCGTGGCCGGTGAGCAGGACCTCGGGGCCGGTGCGGCGGACGACCCGACGGGCACTGACAGGCCGGCTGCCGGGGCGACGGCAGGTGGGGAAGAGGGTGCTTCGGCGCGTTCGACGGCAGTCGCTCCGGCAGCCGGAGCGCCGGCAGGTGGGATGGCCGGAGTGCCGGAGAGCGGCGGCGGACCGGTCGTCGGCGAGGACGGCCGGGCGCGCACCCCGTGGGCCTACGGGCACCCGCTCCTCCTCGACTACTACGACACCGAATGGGGCCTGCCGGTCACCACGGAATCGGGGATGTTCGAGCGCCTCAGCCTTGAGGGCTTCCAAGCGGGTCTGTCGTGGCTCACCATCCTCCGGAAGCGGCCGCGGTTCCGGGAGGTCTTCGCGGACTTCGATGTCGATGCGGTCGCGGCCTTCGACGGGTCCGACGTCGACCGGCTGCTCGCCGACCCCGGCATCATCCGTCACCGCGGGAAGATCGAGGCGTGCATTCGCAACGCCCGCGCCGCGGTCGACCTGCGGGAGGACGGCGGGCTCGTCGCCTTCATCGAGGGCTTCGCCCCGGAGTCCACTCCCGAGCCCCGGACTCTCGCCGAGGTGCCGACCTCGAGCCCCGAATCGATTGCGCTGTCGAAGGCGCTCAAGAAGCGCGGTTTCGGATTCGTCGGCCCGACGACGATGTACGCGCTCTTCGAAGCGGTGGGGATCGTCGACACCCACGTGCTCGGCTCGCACATGCGCGGAGCTTCGGGCCGGTGGCCGAGGTGACGGGGTTGACCGGAGGGCGACCGAGGGCGGCCCCGGCGTCGTCCGGCTCGGGGTGCGAGCCGGGGCCGCCGGGGATCATCCGGGGCGGTGCGCGAGGTGAATGGCGAAGTGAATGACGTGAATATCGTCGTGTTCGCGCTCGTCGTCGTGCATCCGGACGGAAAGCACCTCCTGATGGTGCGGAAGGCGGGAACGACGTCGTTCATGCTGCCCGGCGGCAAGCCGGAACCGGGAGAGTCCGGGACCGACACGATCATCCGCGAGATCGCCGAGGAGCTCGGACTCGTCATCGAGCACGCGGACCTCGAGGAGCTCGGCACCTGGACCGCGCGGGCGGCGAACGAATCGGGCTTCACCGTGACCGGAACGGTGTTCCTCCATGCGGGGGTTCCGCGCGGGCTCGACGTCGGATCGCCGCAGGTGGCCGAGGAGATCGACGCGGCCGGCTGGTTCCCGTGGGACGACCTGCCGGCGGACACGGATGAGCGGCAGTTCGCCCCGCTCACCCGGGATCGCGTCATCCCGCATCTGCGCACGAGGCTGGGCGAGCAGCGGGGCGGTACCGGTGACTGGTCCGCCCGCCGGTGATCGACCGGGCGCGCCAGAACCCTGCCGAGGGAGCAGGAGCTCGTGGAACGGGCAGCCTACTTCGCGTCGGACCAGGCGTAGAGCGCGCGGTAGATCTCCTGCGGAGAGCACCCGGTGCTGTCGGCCAGTTCGGTGATGACGGCGAGGTAGTCGCGGTACTCGATCCTGGCGGGGTTCTCCGAGCTCAGGTGGCCGGCGGCGTGCAGTGCGCTCACCGCGCGGGCGTCGAGGATCGCGAAGCGATCGGGGTACACCGCGGAGAGCAGCGAGCTCGCGAGCGGCACCCCCACTCCGTCGAGGGTGCGGAGGATATCCACGCGGAACCGGTCCGGGGTGTCCGAATCGATCGCGATCTCGGTGATGAACGCGACGTCGTCCTTGGGGTGGAGCTCGAGGCGGTTGAGGACCGCGAGGCCCTTCCACTCGCCGACCCGGAGGAAGCTCTTGCGCTTCATCTTCCCCTTCTTGCGGGCCTTGGGGCCGTCCTTGGTCAGGACGCGCTTCTCGAGGTCGGTGACCTCGTAGCGCGGTGCATAGGTCTCGACGAAGGTCCGGTCGATGACCGGGGAAGTCGGGGATGCCGGGGCCGCCGCGGTCGATGACTGCGGCGAGGCCGCCGATGAGGACGGCGACGTTCCTTCCGTCTTCACCGACTGCGCTGAGGTGGTCGACGGCGCAGCTGTCGACTCCGGTGCGGAGGTCTTCGCGGGGGACGACTGCGGGGTGTCGGTCTTCTCCGCGGCGGGTGCCTTCTCCGCCGTCTTCTCAGCGGTCTTCTCTGCCGCCGGCGCGGATGTCTGAGACGGAGTCGTCGTGGCGTCGGCCGCCTTCGACGCCGCAGTCTTCGCGTCGCTCGCCTTCGCTGGCGTCGTCGTCCCCGACTTCTGCGCGGCTGCTGTCTTCGCCCCGCCCGACGCCTGCGCAGTCGTCGTCTTCGCAGATGGCGCCTTCGCAGATGAGGTGGACTTCTTCGCGGACGATAGATCCGTGGCCGCCTCAGCCGTCTTCTTGGCGTCGGACTTCTTCGCGGCCTGTGCCTTCGCAGTGTCCTTCTTCGCAGCCGTGGCCTTTGCGCTCGTCTTCTTCGCGTCAGCGGTCTTCGGGCTCGACTTCTTCGCTCCGGCCTTCGTAGCGTCCTTCTTCGCCGACGTCTTCGAGGACGACGTCTTCGTCTTCGACGACGACTTCGCTGTGGACTTCTTCGCCTCAGCCTTCTTTGCCGGGGTGCTCTTCTTCGCAGGTGCCGTCTTCGCGGACTTCTTCCCAGCGTTCTTCTTCGCTGTGGTCGCAGCGGCCGAACCCTTCGCTGGTACGCCTCCGGATCCGGCTTTCGCTGACGACGAGCGCTTCGCCTTCGACGACTTCGTGGGAGCATTCGTGGTCGACGTCTTCGATGACGCGGATTCTTCAGCCATGGATCAAGTCTACTCGCGCGTCACCTCGGGTGAAGGGGCTCGTGGCGGTGCGAGTCAGATGATCCCGAATGCTGATGCCACGGCGGAAGTTGTGAGGACGAGGCCGCCGAGGAGGCTCACGATGAGGAAGGTCCTGACCCCGCGTCGTCCGGGTGCATCCTGGCGAGTGCGCCGGGGTGCGACGCTCGCCGGGGTGGGCACGGCCGAGGACCGGGGGATGACGGGGATCCCGTAGAGATCGCGGGGGATGTCGCCGGGGGATGCGGAGTGCTGGAAGCGCTGCACAGGAACTCCTTCAGGGTGCGTTCGGATGCTGCACACCAGTCAAGTCCTCAACCGTGCATCCCGCGTGGCGGAGTTGTACCGGTTCCGACACATCGCCCTGGCGTCGAGCGGTCAGTTCTGGTTCGCATGCCCGGTCGGGGGTCCGGTCGAGTGGTCACTTCTGGTCGAGAAGGACGTCGAGTGGTCAGCTTCGGTCGAAATCCGAGCAGAAATCGACCGAAACTGACCACTCGCGACGTCAACTGACCACTCGATCCGTTTGGCGTCTCGACCCCGCCCGGCTGTACGGCCGTGGCTGACCATCCGACCCGTTTGGCCTCTCGAGCTGCACGGCTTCGGCCGACCCCTCGATCCTGGCTGGCCTCTCGAACCTGGCTGACTACTCGAAGCTTGGCTGACGATTCGGGCCTGACTGACAGCCCGAGCCCGGCTGATCACTCGAACCTGGCTTGCCTTTCGAGCCCAGCAGACAACCCTGGCCCGGCTGACGACTCGAGCGTGGCTCGCTTTTCGAGCCCGACTGACGACTCGACCGTGGGTGACCGCTCGAACCTGCCCGGCTGCACGGCTTCAGCTGACGACTCGAGCTCGGCTGACTGCTCGAGCGTGGCGGACCGCCCGACCCGGCTGACGACTCGAACCCGCCCGACCACCCGAACCCGCCCGACCACCCGAACCCGCTGACCACCCGAACCCGCTGACCACTCGAGCCCGAGGACAGCCCGATCGCCCAGAACCCGCATCTCGGGAAGAGAGCGAGTAGGCGCCGCCTCTCAGCTCGGGCGGGTGTCGGGGGAGACCGTCTTCTTCGGATCGGTGACCGCGAGGTGTCCGACGACCTCGTCGATGCGGGAGAGCACCTCGGGCTCGAGCTTCACCCCGGCGGCGCCGACGTTGTCGACGACCTGCTCGGGCTTCGACGCCCCCACGAGAGCGCTGGCGACGTTGTCGTTCGCCAGCACCCAGGCGACGGCGAGCTGGGCCATGGACAGGCCGAGGTCGGCAGCGATCGGCTTGAGCTCCTCGACGCCCTGGAGCACCTCGTCGGTGAGATAGCGCTTGATGCTCTGAGCGCCTCCCCCCTTCTCATCGGTCGCTCGCGATCCCACCGGCAGCTCGGCGCCGACGGCGTACTTGCCGGTGAGGACGCCCTGGGCGATGGGCGACCAGACGATCTGGGAGATGCCGAGTTCCCGGCTCGCCGGGATGACCTCGGACTCGATGACTCGCCACAGCATGTTGTACTGCGGCTGCGAGGAGATCAGCTGCACCCCCAGGTCCTTGGCGAGCGCATGGCCGGCGCGGATCTGGTCCGCGGTCCACTCGCTCACGCCGATGTAGAGCGCCTTGCCCTGGCGGACGACGTCGGCGAAGGCCTGCATGGTCTCCTCGAGCGGCGTCTCCGAGTCGAAGCGGTGCGCCTGGTAGAGGTCGACGTAGTCGGTGCCGAGCCGGCTGAGTGAGCCGTTGATCGACTCGAGGATGTGCTTGCGCGACAGCCCGGAGTCGTTGTGTCCGCGGGGTCCGGTGGGCCAGTACACCTTGGTGAAGATCTCGAGGGACTCGCGGCGCTGCCCGGCGAGCGCGTCGCCGAGCACCTTCTCGGCGCGGGTGTTCGCATAGACGTCGGCGGTGTCGAAGGTGGTGATGCCGGCGTCGAGCGCGGCGTGGACGCATTCGGTGGCGACCGCGTTCTCCACCTGCGAGCCGTGGGTCAGCCAGTTGCCGTAGGTGATCTCCGAGATCTTGAGGCCGCTGTGTCCGAGGTACCGGAATTCCATTGTGCTCCTCCTGCTGGGTCGAGCGTGTGGGCGGGTGGTCGGACGGATCGCCGCCCGCTGCGCGTCGGGTTCGCACCGCACAGCCACCGGATTCCAGCCTACCGAGGTCGCCGCCCCGGCGGGAAGAGCGCACCCGTTACATTCATTGGTAGGTCCTCACCAGAGGATCTGGTCGCTGGCCCTGGTATGGCTGTCTTGCCCTGTCTTCAATGATCCGGGGGGTGTTGCCGCCAGGAGTCCAGGACGCGCGTTGACTGCTGATAGGGACGCGGCCCGACTTCGGTTGAGGTCTCTTCGTAACGTGGGTGCCAGCATCGGGTGTCATGACACCAGTGACCGAGGTCTAGCAGGTGAAGGAGCCTGTCATGACAACCGAATACGCCATCACTCTGGGGCTCGACGTCGGAAAATCGGCTCATCACGGATGCGCCCTTACTCCTGAGGGTCAGCGCGTGTACGACCACGAGCTGCCGCAAGACGAGACCGCTCTGCGCGAGGTCATCACCGACCTGCAGCAGCACGGTGCGGTGCTCGTCGTGGTGGACCAGCCGAACACGATCGGGGCGCTGCCGATCGCGATCGCTCGTGATGTCGGCGCGGATGTCGCTTACCTGCCCGGGCTGGCGATGCGGAAGGCCGCGGACCTGTACCCAGGCAGGTCGAAGACCGATGCCAGGGACGCCTTCATCATCGCGGACACCGCGAGGACGATGCCGCATACGCTGCGGGCCGTGGACCGGGACTCCGCCGTCTTATCGGCGTTGAAGGTGCTGTCCGGGTTCGACGAGGACCTCGCCCGCGAATCAACGCGCGCGATCAACCGACTGCGGTCCCTGCTGGTCCAGATCTACCCATCTTTGGAGCGTGTCTTCCCTGGTGTCGTGCTCACACGAGCGATCGTGTTGGAGCTGTTCATCCGTTACCACGGGCCGGCCGGGCTCAAGGCTGCGGGGAAGGCGGGGGTGAAACGGTGGGCGAGGAACCACAGCCGCAAGGACCCGGGTCCACTTGTCGATCAGGTCTTCACCGCGTTAGCGGAGCAGACCGTCACGGTGCCCGGTGCCGACGCGGTCGAGCTCGTCATCCCCAGGGTGGCGGCGCAGATCAAGGAGCTGAACCATCAGCGGGACATCGTTGCCGGTGAGGTCGAGAAGCTGGTGGATGACTTCCCTCTTTCCAGGGTCTTGACCAGCATTCCGGGAGTCGGGGTCAAGACCGCCGTACAGATTCTCCTGGCCGCTGGTGACATGTCCGCGTTCCCCACCCCGGGACACCTGGCTGCGTATGCAGGGATCGCCCCGGTGACCCGCAGGTCGGGCACGTCGATCCGGGGCGAGTTCCCCGCCAGGGCTGGGAACAAGCGGTTGAAGAACGCATTGTTCCGGTCCGCGTGGGTCGCTTCCTGCCACGATCCGCTGTCGAGGGCGTACTACGAGCGGAAGCGGGCTGAGGGGAAGCGTCACAATGCTGCTGTGATGTGCTTGGCTCGTCGCCGGCTGAACGTCATGTACGCGATGATGAAAACTGGCACGCTGTACGAGCCCCGAGTCCCTGCGGCTGCTTGACAACCACCATAGGGACACCCCCCGGCAGGAAGGCCCGGCGGCCCCTGCGGGAAGAGAGCGCCCGCCCCCGGGGGAGCGTTCCGGCCCGGTGACCGGAGGTCGCCTCTCCGCGTGACGAGCACACCCGTGCGCCCGCTATTCACCCTGCGTCCTCCCGGCGGTACCGCGCGCTCGTATACTTCCTCACTGTGAACACCCCGCATGCCCTGAGCCCGCAGACCACGCTCGAGGCGACGAGCGTCCGCCGGCCCGAGGTGCAGGCCCAGTACCAGCACGACGTCCTCGAGGAGAAGCAGGTGTTCCCCGAGCGCCGACCGTGCGCCATGGGGAAGATGATCCGCAAGGCGCGCGAGGCCGGCCTCACCGATCCGAGCGAGCCGATCCTCGGGGACAACATCTACCCCTACGTGCACTTCGCCGACCAGCAGGTGCTGCGCCACCGGCTGCTCACCCCGAGCTACCACGTCCCCGACATCGACGACCTGCGGGACATCGATCCGCTCGCGTGGGAGAAGTTCTACCTCAAGCAGGGGGAGCTGCGGCGCGACGGCCACGCGATCTTCATCCATGGGCTCGGCTCCTCGGCGATGTCCGTCGCGGCCCACGTCCACGCCCACGTGTTCACGCTCGGCGAGAAGATCTCCCACTTCGACTACGACCAGGACGCGCACCGGGTGCGGATCCGGGCCGGCGAGTGCTGGCTCGTCGACACCGAGGACGGCGCGCCGGTCGCCGCACCCGAGGCCTGGGAACCCGAGGCGAGCGTCTGCGACCACGTCTACCAGGACCGGTTCGGCTGGGCCTGATCCCGCCGCCGAGCGGCGTTGCCGGTCGGCACGCCGCGTCCGAGGTGCCCGCGGGCCCATGGCCACGTCATTGGCCGAACGGCGACCGCGCGACGTCAGCCCGCTGGGACTGACGACCGAACACCCGCGGGCCGACGGCTCGGACCTGGTCGCGCCCAGCCCCGTGCCCGTGCCATCCGCGGGCTCGGATCAGATCCAGCCGTGCTCGCGGGCGATCGCGCTCGCCTCGTGGCGGTTCCGCGCGCCGAGCTTCGTCACCGCCGCCGACAAGTAGTTCCGGGTCGTCCCCTCGCTCAGGTGTGCTCGCCGGGCGATCTCCGAGACGTCCGCACCGTCGACCGAGAACTCGAGGACATCGGCTTCGCGGGCGGTCAGCGGTGAATCGCCGATGGTGAGCGCGTCGGTGGCGAGCTCGGGGTCGATCGCCCGCCCGCCCGAGGCGAGTGTGCGGATCGCGGCCGCGAGGTCGCCGGCCTGGGCGGTCTTCGGCATGAAGCCGCGCGCCCCGACCTCGAGCGCCCGTTTGAGGTAGCCCGGCCGTCCGTGGCTCGTGACGATGAGGATCGCCGTGTCCGGGTGGTCGCGGCGGATCGCCTGCGCGGTCTCGATCCCGTCGAGGCCGGGCATCTGGAGGTCGAGGAGCGCGACGTCGACCGGGGCGCTGCGCGCCAGCGCGACCGCCTCGTCGCCCGTGGCCGCCTGCGCGAGGACGGTGATGTCGTCCTCGAGATCGAGCATCGTCGCGAGCGCGGAGCGGATGAGGTGCTCGTCGTCGGCGATGAGCACGGTGATCGCGGAGGTCCTGGGAGTGCTGTCGGTCATGTCGGGTCCTGGCGGTGGGTTGCGGTCGGGTCGGTCGCGGTCGGCTGCGGCGCGCCGGTGCGAGCGCCGGCGTCGCGGGCACCGGGCACATCCGGTACATCCGGCACCCTGTCGGCGGCCCCGTGCGGAGCGGGTGCTCCTGTTCTCGGCGCGGAGCCGGTGAACTCGACGACGAGGCGGAAGCCGTTCCCGGAGTGCGCCGTGCGGAGGCGCCCGCCGACGGCGGCGACGCGCTCGCGCAGCCCAGTGAGTCCGGTGCCGTCGGCGACGGGTGTCTGCGAGGCCGAACCCCGAGCGGCACTCCCCTCCTCGGGCACGTGCTCCGGGTCTGCCGCTGCGTCGCGGATCTCGAGGCTGTCGGGTGCGAATGCGATGGTCGCCGTGCGTGCCTGCGAGTGGCGCAGAATGTTCGTCACCGCTTCCCGGATCACCCAGGCGGCGGCCTCGTGGAGGTGCACGGGCATGACATCCGGGTCGCCGACGACCTCGACGTCGATCGCTGCCGACTCGAGCAGACGGCGGGCGCCGGCGAGCTCGGCCCGGACGTCGATCGACCGGTAGCCGCGCACGAGCGCCCGGATCTCCTCGAGCGATTCGACGGCGACGTGTCGGACGGTGCGCGCGGATTCTGCGGCACGGGAGTCGGCCCCCGCCTCGCGCTCGGCGAGGACGGCGATGAGCTCGGACTGCACGGCGATCTGGGACATGCGCCGGCCGAGCACGTCGTGGAGGTCGCGGGAGAAGCGGAGGCGCTCCTCGGCCACGGCGAGCCGGGATTCGGTGCCCCGTGCGCGGTCGAGGTCGGTGAGCACGCGGCGCAGCCAGATCACCGGCCACAGCGACAGCCACAGGATCACGCCGACCCCGGCGAGCAGGGCGGCGAGCGCGAGGGCGGTCTCCCACTGCCCAGCGGCTGCATCCGTGTGCGCGTCCGGTCCGCCGAACACGCCCTCACCGTGGAACCAGGACAGGACGAGGGACAGAGCAGCCGGCAGCCCGGCGGATACGAACAGAGCGCTGCGCGGGGTGAGCCTCGGGACGAGAGTGATGATCACCGACACGGCCGGGACGAACGCGAGCCGCTGGATCTCCGCGAGCTCGGGTTGCAGGGAGAGCACGATGATCGTCGCGGTGGCGACCGAGACCACGATGCCGCACACAGCGATCGCGAGAGGCCACCGATGTGAGGTGAATCGTTCGCCGAGGCCGTGGGGCTCGACCTGTCCGGCGATGCGGACGCCGCCTCGGGTGCCGCCGTCGTGCCTGGTGTGGGAGTGCTCGCCGGGAGCTGTACCTCCTCGGGCACCTGCATCGCCGCCGGGACCTGCATCGCCTTCGTTTCCCGCACCGTTCCCGTGGCCGGCGGCGCGGATTCCGGAGACGAAGGCCGGGAGGCCGAGGACGATGGCGACGGTGAAGGCCACCGTGGCGAGGGTCGCCGTCGGGCTCCAGCCCATGTCGGCGAGGGTCGTCACCGCGATGACGAGCGGGATGAACGGCATGAGGACCATCGACCCGTCGATGAGCGAGAGCGCGCGGCGCACCTCGGCGGGGCCGACGCGTCGCGCATGCGAAGGCTCACCGGCCGAGGTGCCTCCGGTGCGGCGGGAGGCACCTCGGCCGGGTGCGGGGGTCGACTGCATCATCGGGTCCATTCTTCCGGATGAGGAGAGCTGCGGGGTGCCGGCGAGCCGCGTGGGTCGGGTAACGGGAGGCCGCCGGGCGTGGAACGGCCGCCCGGAGTGCTGGGGTGCGTGCGGGCGAGCGGGCGTTCGCTGGTAACGGGGACGTCTGCCTGCGACGGGGTGCTTGTCTGCGGCGGAGCGTTCGCCGGCGACGGGCGCCTTCTGGTTGCCGACCGCCTGCGGGGTGCGGGACTGGCCACCAGGGTGCGGGGCAGTCGCGCGGTGCGAGGGAGCCGTGACATGCGGCGGGGCGGGCCGCCGAGGACCGGGAAGGCCGTCGAGGCGAGGTCGCCGCCGTGCCGAGGTATCTCGCGTCCTCAGCCCCGGGGCGACCAGCGGAAGCGCTTCTCGACCGCATTCACGCCGATCCAGCACCACGCCGCGAGGACGAGCGCGGGCAGCCAAGCCTCGGTGATCGCCCCGAAGGCATCGACGCGGGCGCCGTCGTCGGTGATGCCGAGCCAGGCGAGTGAGGTGAGCTCGACCATCGCGGCGGACGGGACGACGGAGAGCAGGCCCTGGACGAACTGTGGGAGGAAGTCGAGCGGGATGGCCGCGCCGGAGGCGAGGATGCACACGGAGACGATCGGCAGGGTGGTGATCTGAGCGGCCTCGACGTTCTTGGTGAAGGTCGTCGTGATGAGGGCGAGGCCGATGAATGCGCCGACGGCCAGGACCACGGCGACGACGAGCAGCGGCGCGTTGACCGGCGCCGGGAGGTCGAGGACGAGAGCGCCGATCGCGCACATGAGCGCCGTCTGGACGAGCGCGAGGACCACTGCGGGTGCCGCGGTCGAGGCGAGCACGAGGGGCTGCGGGACGGTGCCGGCGCGCAGGCGCTCGAGCACCCGCTCCTCGCGGCGCGCCACGTAGGAGCAGGTGAGGTTGTAGTAGACGACGAACAGGAGGAGGAAGACCATCATCGTGCCGGTCGCCGCGGCCGCTCCCGCGCCCTCGAGGAGGCCCTCGTTCTTGAGCGGGAGCATGAGGAAGGGAACGCCGAGCGGGAGCGCGAGTGCGGTGAAGAGCTGGATGCGGTTGCGCAGGAGGAGGACGAACTCGGCGCGGACGAGGGAGCCGAAGCGGCGCAGCAGCGGGGTCGGCGTGGATGCTTCGTGCGGGGTGATGGGGGCGAACGTCGTGGTCATGATGACTCCTGGAGTGGTGGGCGGTCAGGCGGCGGAGCGTGATTCGGCGATGCCGAGGAAGAGCTGCTCGAGGTCGGCCTCCTGGGCGCGCAGGCCGCGAAGCTCGATCCGCTCGCGGTCGGCCCAGGTGAGGAGCGTGTGGAGGTCGGCCTGGAGGTCGGTCGTGCTCACGGTCAGCGTGGGGTGACCGGACCCTGCCCGGCCGGCGGGCGCCTCGGCGACGGTGCCGGACAGCGGCAGCGTGCGCACTTCGGACGCGGTGGGAGCAGTCCCGTCTGCGGAGGAGACAGTGCTGTCTGCGGCGATCGGTTCGAAGGCGATCGTGGCGGGGTTCGAGGCGAGGATCTGGGACACGGTGCCGTGCTCGACGACAGCGCCCTCGTGCATGATCGCGAGGGTGTCGCAGAGGCGTTCGGCCTCGTCCATGTAGTGCGTGGTGAGGATGAGGGTGGCGCCGGCGTCGCGGAGCGCGGCGATGAGCTTCCACGCGGCGTGGCGGCTCTCGGGGTCGAGGCCGGTCGTCGGCTCGTCGAGGAAGAGGACCGCGGGCCGTCCCATGACTGCGAGGGCGAGGTTGTGGATGTGATGGCTTGGTGGCGGGTTTCTGTGATTGCTCAGTGGCGGTGCAGGCGCGGTCAGGTGTCGGCCGTGGTGCGGCGCAGCTCGCGGTAG
>ENA-OOKA01000152-OOKA01000152.1-human-skin-metagenome-genome-assembly--contig:-NODE-152-length-23004-cov-5.975380_pt1 | contig 23004 bp, 18 predicted proteins | sample MGYA00248825_ERZ500995 | MGnify/ENA primary metagenome ERZ500995 (study PRJEB25958, sample SAMN03398540) | human skin metagenome | study: EMG produced TPA metagenomics assembly of the Human Skin...
CGGGTTCGGCCGGCTGCGGGGCGGCGGGAGCGGCGAAGGGGTTGCGGGGATCGAATGCGGGCGCCTGCGGACGGGCCGGTGCATCGGCGGCGTCCTCCTCGGCGTCGGTGTCGGACTCGGATCCGTCCGACCCGGTGCGATCCGTCTCGCGGACGAACTCCTCGAAGACGAGCCCGCGGTTGGCCACCGCCTCACGGGCCCGCTTCGGGCCGCGACGGCTGCGGGGGCGGGAGTCCTCGCCGTCCTCGTCGGGGTTCTCCCGCAGGGAGCCTGCCGCATCGGCGAGGCTGTCGAGCTCTTCGCGCACCTTGTCGTCGACCTGGTGGTCGGCGCTGCGCGCGGCATTCGCGGACTCCTGCAGATCGGCGAGATCGGCGAGGATGCCCTCAGTGGCATCCGATGTGCCGTTGTCGTTCGTCGAATCGTTCATGATCACTCCTGGACCGGTGTCTCCGTCCACACCACACGGATGACCGGTGTCCTGCATGGCCCGTGTCGGGCCGAAACCTGTGGACGTCATCCCGGGCTCGCGCTCAGCGCGTTGGCTCAGGATGCTGCCTCATCTTCGTGTCGACCTGCGAGGCCGTTCCCTCGACTCGGTGGAGGCACGTCTCCCGCCCGGTGTGAGGGCGAGTATCCGTCGCACCATTATGTCACAGTTTCTCCTGTCATCTGCGGTGCGAGGGGCTGTGCGCGGTTTGCCGCGGACCCCGCGGGCAGGCATGCTTGAGGGGTGAACACCGCACACGCGCCCGCAGACGACGACCTGGCCGACGACATCGCTCCAGCAGCACCGACGAGGTCGTGGGTGCTGCGGCCGACGGCCTTGGGGATCTTCCTCATCGTCGGCTCCGTCATCGGCTTCCTCGCCTCCTTCGCCCTCGCCGTCGAGAAGTACGAGAAGCTCGAGAACCCCGAAGCGGCGCTCTCGTGCGACCTCAACCCGTTCTTCTCGTGCGGTTCGGTCATGGAGTGGCCGCAGAGCCAGCTCTTCGGCTTCCCCAATCAGCTCATCGGCGTCGCCGCGTTCATCTTCCCGCTCCTCCTCGGCGTCCTCCTCGTCGCGAAGGCGCGGATCCCCGCCTGGGTGATGATCGGGCTCAACATCGGCCTCGCCCTCGGCGTCGCCCTCGTCATGTTCCTCTTCTACACCTCGATCTACGTCATCGGCGTCGGCTGCCCGTGGTGCATGGTCGTGTGGACCGTGACGATCCCGATGTTCTGCGCCGTCACCGCGCACAACGCCCTGGCCGGCAGCTTCGGTCGCGGCGTGCGCGACAGTGCGATCGTCCGCGTGCTCGCGAAGGAGAACATCGCGATCGCCGTCGTCTGGCTGCTCATCATCGCCTTCTGCGTCGTCGTCCAGTTCTGGAACTTCTTCTCGACGCTTCTCTGAGTCCCGGTCCCTCCTCTGGGTCCCAGGCCCCTTCTGGGTCCCAGTCCCCCGCCGAGGCGGTCGTCCCTCCTCCAGGTCCCGTTTCCCCGTCGATGGTCGGGTGCGGACCCCAGACAGCAACGTGCCCCGCAGGTCGGCTGACCTGCGGGGCACTCTCGTCTCAGCGGACCCGGCTCAGTTGGGGAACCAGATCCCGATCTCGCGCTCGGCCGATTCCTCGGAGTCGGAGCCGTGGACGAGGTTCTTCTGCACCTTCTCGCCCCAGTCGCGGCCGAGGTCGCCGCGGATCGTGCCGGGGGCGGCCGCCGTCGGGTCGGTCGCCCCGGCCAGCGAGCGGAAGCCGGGGATGACGCCCTGCCCGGAGGCGATGATCGAGACGATCGGGCCCTCGGACATGAAGTCGACGAGCGGCTGGTAGAACGGCTTGCCCTCATGCTCGGCGTAGTGGGCGGCGAGTTCCTCGGCGGTGGCGGTGCGCAGGCTCAGCGCATCGATCGTGTAGCCCTTGGCCTCGATGCGGGAGAGGATCTGTCCGACGAGTCCCCGGGCGACTCCGTCGGGCTTGATGAGGATGAGCGTGCGTTCCATTCCGGTCCTTCCGGTCGATGAGATCAACGTTGGACAGTGTACCCGGGCGGTTCCCGGCGATGACCGCTCACGCGCGTTCGGCGACCTCGCAGTCGATGCGCGCCGACCAGTAGACGGCCACGGCGTACATCGCGACGAAGATGGCCGCGACGAAGAACATCGCCGGAATGACGAAGCCGGTGGCCACGAGGAGCACCTGGACGAGCCACCCGATCGCCGCCCCGGGGCGGCGCTGCCCGATCTGCCGCGGCAGGAGGACGACGGCGACGATCGCGACGACGGCGATGATCGAGGCGCCGACGAGCAGCTGGGTGAGTGTGAGCGTGCCGTTGGTCTTCACCGTCAGTCCGTACGCGGTCAGTGCCGCGAAGTAGACGACGACGAGTTCGCAGATGAGGATCGACCCGGCGAGCACGGGGTACTTCGACTTCATTCGGCCTCCTCCCGTCCCAGCAGCAGGCGGGCCTCGGCGACGGTGTAGAGCGAGCCGGTGACGACGACGCCGGTGCGCTCCGCATCGGCGGCGGCGACGAGGTCGAGGGCCTTCATCAGGGCCGCGTTGAGGTCGGGGGCGGTGAGGACGGCGTCCTCGTCGACCCATTCCCGGGCCGCCTCGGCGAGGGTGTCGATGTCGAGGGCCCGGTCGCTCACCGGGGCGGTGACGACGAAGGCGTCCGCGGACCGGTGGAGGGCCTCGAGCACCCCGTGGACGTCCTTGTCGGCGAGCATGCCGAGGACGATGACGGTGTAGTCGAAGTCGAACGCCTCGGCGATCGTCTTGGCGAGCACCGCTGCGGCGTCGGGGTTGTGGGCCCCGTCGACGAGGACCGCGGGTCCGGTGCGCACGAGTTCGGCGCGTCCGGGCGAGGTGACATGGGAGAGTCCTTCGGCGACGGTGTCGCGGTCGAGGGGTTTGTCCTCATCGCCGAGGAACGTCTCCGCGGCGACGAGGGCGACGGCGGCGTTGTGCGCCTGATGCTCCCCGTGCAGGGGCAGGAAGAGGTCCGAGTAGACGTCGCGCAGACCCTGGACCGTGATGAGCTGGCCGTCGACGGCGCGCTGTCGCTCGAGGAGGCGGAAGTTCCGGTCCTCGACGAGGGTGGGCACGCTGCGTTCGGCGGCTTCGGCATCGAGGACGGTCAGCGCCTCGTCCTCCTGGAGGGCGATGACGGCGGTCGGCTCGGGGGCAGGGCTGGGATCGACGGTGCGGTCGAGGATGCCCGCCTTCGTCCGGGCGATCTCTGCCAGCGTGTCGCCGAGGAACGCCTGATGGTCCATGCCGACGCGCGTGAACACGCAGACCTCGGCATCGGCGACGTTGGTCGAGTCCCACTCCCCTCCCATGCCGACCTCGGCGACGACGACGTCGACGGGGGCGTCGGCGAAGATCGCGAACGCGAGGATCGTGAGCACCTCGAAGTAGGTGAGGGTCGCCCGGCCCGCCTCGGCGAGTTCGGCGTCGACGATGTCGAGGTACGGGGCGATCTCGTCGAAGATCCGCACGAAGTCCTCATCGGCGACCGGGTGGCCGTCGACGGAGACCCGCTCGGTCACCGAATGCAGGTGGGGGCTGGTGAAGCGTCCCACCCGCAGGTCGTGGGCGGTGAGGATCGCATCGATCATCCGCGCCGTCGACGTCTTGCCGTTCGTCCCGGTCACCGTGATGACCGGCGCTGCCCGGTGGATGTCGCCGAGGAGTTCGACGGCGCGCTTCGTCGCGTCGAGGCGGACCTCGACCTGGGTCTCCCCTGCCCGGGTGAGCAGGGTCGCGTACACCCGGGTGAGCTCGTCGGCGCTCATGCCCGCACCACCGAGATCCGGGTGCCCGAGGGAAGCTCCTCGGGGGCGAAGACCTCGCCGGCCCCATCGAGGGACGCGAAGTCGAGCCCGGTAGCCAGGGTCTCTGCGCTGATGAGGTCCCGGTGGGCGCCGAGCGCCTCGGCGACGGAGTCCTCGGCCTCGATGACGACGGTGATCCTGTCGGCGACGTTGAGGTCGAGCTGCTTGCGGATGCCCTGGATCGCGCGCACGGTGTCACGGGCCACGCCCTCGGCCTCGAGCTCCGGGGTGACCCGGGTGTCGAGGGCGAGGAAGCCCGAGTCGAGGGCGGCGAGCTCCATGCCGTCGGAGCCGGATTCGGCCACCGACTCGAGCGTGTACTCGCCTTCGACGAGGTCGACTCCCCCGCTCGTCACGGTGCCGTCGGCGCCGACCGACCAGTCCCCGGCCTTCGAGCCCTTGATCGCGGCCTGGACCTGCTTGCCCAGACGCGGTCCCGCGGCACGGGCGTTGACGACGAGGTTCTGGGTGAGCGAGAAGCCTGCGGCCTCCGCCTCGGCGAGGTCGAGCGATTCGACCTCCCTGACGTTGAGCTCGTCGGCGATGATCGCGGTGAACTCGGACCCCAGATGCTCGCCGCTGGCGACGACGAGGCGGCTGAGCGGCAGGCGCACCCGCAGGCGGTTGGCCTTGCGCACCGACGAGGCGGTCGAACTGATGTCGCGGGTGAGGTCCATCGCGGCGACGAGGTCGGCGTCGGCCGGGAACTCGGAGGCATCCGGGTAGTCCTCGAGGTGGACGGAGCGGTTGCCGGTGAGTCCGCGGTAGATCTCCTCGACCGTGAACGGCAGCAGCGGGGCTGCGACTCGGCAGAAGGCCTCGAGGCACGTGTAGAGGACGTCGAAGGTCTCATGCGTCTCGGCGCCGCCGTCCCAGAAGCGGCGCCGGGACCGGCGCACGTACCAGTTGGTGAGCATGTCGAGGTAGCTGCGGACGATCTCGCAGGCCGCCCACACGTCGAAGTCGTCCATCGCCGCAGCGAAGTCGACGATGAGGTCATGGGTCTTCGCGAGCAGGTAGCGGTCGAGGACCTGGGAGGAGTCGAAGCGCTTCTGCGCGCGGTAGCCGCTGCGATCCTCGCCGGCATCCCCTCCCGCGGCGTCGGCCGTGTTGGAGTACGTCGCGAAGAACTGCCACGTGTTCCACAGCGGGAGGACGACCTGGCGCACGGCGTCGCGGATGCCCTGCTCGGTGACGACGAGGTTGCCGCCGCGCAGGATGGACGATGCCATGAGGAACCAGCGCATCGCGTCCGAGCCGTCGCGGTCGAAGACCTCGTTGACGTCGGGGTAGTTGCGCAGGGACTTCGACATCTTCTGCCCGTCGGAGCCGAGTACGATGCCGTGGGAGATGACGTTGCGGAAGGCGGGCCGGTCGAAGATCGCGGTGGCGAGGACGTGGAGGAGGTAGAACCATCCGCGGGTCTGGCCGATGTACTCGACGATGAAGTCCGCCGGGAAGTGGTTGTCGAACCATTCCGCGTTCTCGAACGGGTAGTGGACCTGGGCGTAGCTCATCGACCCCGAGTCGAACCACACGTCGAAGATCTCCGGGATCCGGCGCATCGTCGACTTCCCCGTCGGGTCGTCGGGGTTCGGGCGGGTGAGGTCGTCGACCCACGGCCGGTGGAGGTCGACCTCGCCCCTGTCGTTGACCGGGAGGCGGCCGAAGTCGGCTTCGATCTCCGCGAGCGAGCCGTAGACGTCGGTGCGGGGGTAGGAGGGATCGTCGGAGATCCACACCGGGATCGGCGACCCCCAGAAGCGGTTGCGCGAGATCGACCAGTCGCGGGCGTTCTCGAGCCACTTGCCGAACTGGCCGTACTTGACGTTCTCGGGCACCCAGTTGATCTGCTCGTTGAGTTCGACCATGCGGTCCTTGAACTCGGTGACGCGGACGAACCAGGACGACACGGCCCGGTAGATGAGCGGGTTGCGGCAGCGCCAGCAGTGCGGGTACGAGTGCTCGTAGCTCTCGTGGCGCACGAGCAGGGCGTTGCGGCCGGCGAGTGGGCCGGTGTGGTCACGCAGGTCGCGGATGATCTGACGGTTGGCGTCGAAGACCTGCTGTCCCTCGTAGTCGGGGACGGTCGAGTCGAAGAGGCCCGCATCGTCGACGGGGCGCACGGCGAGGATACCGTAGGAGTCGGTGAGCTCCTTGTCCTCCTCACCGAAGGCCGGCGACTGGTGGACGATGCCGGTGCCGTCCTCGGTGGTGACGAAGTCGGCGGAGAGGATCGTGTGCATCCGCTGCCCGTAGTCGTCCTGGCGCGCCTCGAAGTAGGGGAACGGCGGTTCGTACTCGCGTCCGACGAGCTCGCCGGCGGGGAACGTGCGAAGGATCTCCGGGTTCTCCCCGAGTTCACGGGCGTAGGCGCTCAGGCGCGCCTCGGCGAGGATGAGGGTCTTGCCCTGGAGTTCGGGCGCACCGTCGTCACCGGCGACGACGGCGACGAGCGGGATCTCCGGGTTGACGGCCACGGCCTGGTTCGACGGCACCGTCCACGGGGTCGTCGTCCAGATGAGGACCCATTCGTCGGCGTCTGAGAGCTTGTACCCGATCGTCACCGCCGGGTCCTGACGCATCTTGTAGACGTCGTCGTCCATCCGCAGCTCGTGGCTCGAGAGCGGGGTCTGGTCCTTCCAGCAGTAGGGCAGGACGCGGTAGCCCTCGTAGACGAGGCCCTTGTCCCAGAGCTGCTTGAACGCCCAGATGACGCTCTCCATGTAGTTGACGTCGAGCGTCTTGTAGTCGTTGTCGAAGTCGACCCAGCGTCCCTGGCGGGTGACGTACTCCTCCCACTCCTTCGTGTAGCGCAGCACGGAGGCACGGCACGCGTCGTTGAAGGCGGCGAGTCCCATCCGGCCGATCTCGGACTTGTCGGTGATGCCGAGCTGGCGTTCGGCCTCGAGCTCGGCGGGCAGGCCGTGGGTGTCCCAGCCGAACCGGCGGTCGACCTTCTTGCCCCGCATCGTCTGGAACCGCGGCACGACGTCCTTGACGTATCCGGTGAGGAGGTGACCGTAGTGGGGCAGGCCGTTGGCGAAGGGAGGGCCGTCGTAGAAGACGAACTCGTTCGAGCCGTTCTCGCCCGGGTCGCGCTCGTCGATCGAGGCCTGGAAGGTGTCGTCCTGCTTCCAGTACTCGAGCACGGCGCGCTCGATCTCCGGGAAGTTCGGGGAGGCGCTGAGGCCGAAGGCGGAGGTCGAGACCTTGGGGTAGAGCGGTTGCGTCATGAGCGTCCTTGTGCGTAGCAGCGGTCACGTGCCGCGAGGACGACATCACTGCCGCGGTACCACCCCGCTTATCCGTTCGCACCGCGGGGCGGCGGCGAGCGGATCGCTCATCGGCGGACGATGACGGGTCCAACCGTCCGGGTCTAATGGGCGAGGTCCGCCGCCGAGGCGATCGGAGTCGCTGTTCTTCCGGATGCTCCCCGGTGATGGCCGGATCATCGCAGTCCCGATTCTATACCCTGTCCGCAGCCCCGGACCACCCGCCGGGTGCCGTGCGGCGCCGGGCGCCCGGCGGGCGGTGCGGACTGCGCTGCGGGCAGCGCGGAGACGGCGCTGTGGGCGGTGTGCTCTCCCTTCTCAGAGCCCCTTGTTCCGGGCGACCTTGTGCTGGGCTGCCTGGGCGATGGGGCGGATGACCATGAGGTCGACGTTGAAGTGGTGCGGTCGGGTGAGCGTCCACACCACGGCGTCGGCGACGTCTTCGGCCGTGAGCGGGTTCTCGACCCCTTCGTAGACCTTGCCTGCGCGTTCGGCGTCTCCCCCGACGCGTTTGAGCGTGAACTCGTCGGTGGCGACCATGCCCGGGGCGATCTCGATGACGCGCACCGGCTCACCGGCGAGTTCGAGGCGCAGGGTCGCGGCGATCGAGTGCGTGCCGTGCTTGGCGGCGACGTACCCTCCGCCGCCCTCGTAGGCCTGATGGCCCGCGGTCGAGGACATGACGACGATGTCGCCGCGGCCCGATGAGATGAGAGCGGGCAGGAACGCCTTGACGACGCGGAGGACGCCGAGGACGTTGATGTCGAACATGTCCCGCCACCCCTCGACCGAGGCCTCAGCGACGGTGTCGGTGCCGTACGCGGCTCCTGCGTTGGCGACGAGGGCATGGACGGGTCCGCCGGCGAGCACCTCGGCGGCCATCGCGGCCACGGCTGCGTCGTCGGTGAGGTCGGCGACGATCGCGGTCGCCCCGGTCTCCTCGGCCAGGGCGGAGAGCCTGTCCTCGCGTCTGGCCACGGCGACGACGTCCCAACCCTGTTCCCGCAGGTCACGCACGGTGGCCGCGCCGATGCCCGAGCTCGCTCCTGTCACCACTGCCCGCAGTGCGCTCATCTCTTCCCACTCCTCTGTGCTCGCTGACTGACTGTGGGGCCAGTCTACGAGTCGTGACGGGGGCGGGGCTGGGACGATCCGGTGTGCGGGACTAGGCCGAGCGCCTCGGCGGTGGTGAGGGGTTGCGGGGACCGCCTTCGCCGAAGACGGCACGGACTCCGGGGATCTTCACCGCCACCCATGTGATCGCGACGCAGATGACGGTGTAGACGACGGGCATGACGAAGGCGTGGACGAGGACGCCGGGCACGGTCGTCGGCAGGCCGATCTCGTTGCGCAGGGGATAGAGGACGAGGGGATGGAGGAGGAAGACGCCGAAGGAGTACGGGTAGAACCAGTGGAGGAACCGGAAGCCCGTGCGCATGTAGTGGTGGAGGAGGAGGTAGGCGGCCAGGGAGGCGATGACGACGCCCGGGGACAGGTATTCGTACGGGTAGAGCCACGGCTTCTCGCCGGGTCCGAAACCCGCCCACAGTGCCGTCGTCGCCGTCGCCGCGACGAAGGCGACCCAGCCCCAGACGACGCCGCGGGTGGAGAGCACGACGTCGCGGAGCACCCAACCGAGGATGTAGAAGCCGGCCATCGGCAGGAAGCGGGTGACGATGTTCGCCTCCCCGACGGAGAAGATCATCGACACGAACTGGTCGACCATGCCGATGCCGAGGAAGATCAGCCCCGTCCCCCATTGGAGGCGCCGCGAGCCGTGGACGCTGAGCAGCCTGAAGAAAGGGGTGAGAAGGGTGAGCCCGGCGAGGACGTAGAGGAAGTAGAGCTGGACGAAGGGCGAACCGGAGAGGATGGCGAGGAAGGCGTTCCAGTCCGAATCGGGCGGCAGCAGGTAGAAGCGTCGGAAGGCGACGTAGACGACCGTCCAGAACACGAGCGGGATGCCGATGCGCCACACGCGTTTGGAGAGGAACTTCCGCGGCTCGGTGCCGCGACGGGGGTCGAGGGCCAGGGCGCCGGAGATCATGATGAACACGGGCACCGACCAGCGGCACGCGGAGTCGATGACGTTCGCGACCCACCAGTCGGGGCCCTGTGCGGCGAAGTTCTCCTCGACGACAGTGCCGAGGGAGTGGATGGCGACGACCGCGACGATGGCGAAGGCGCGGGCCGGATTCATCCAGCCCGTCGAGGTGGGCGGCGGATTCTCTGTTCCGATCTTGTCCAAGGTCGCCATGTCCCCATCGTCTCATCTCCCGACCTGCTCCTGCCCGGGGGCTGGGCCGCTCCGCATGCCGGTGAGGCGCGCGTGCGGGGGCCGGGACCGGTTTGGCGAGTCGGGGTGCGAGTGAGAAAATCGACAACTATGAACTCACCTGCCTACGGAGACTCGACGCACGAGTCAGTCAGCCTGCCGGACAAGCCGGCCCTCGAAGGACTTCGCGACAAATGGGATGCCGCCTGGAGCGAGTCCGACGTCTACGCGTTCGACGTCGACACCGACCGTGAGCAGGTCTACTCGATCGACACTCCCCCGCCGACGGCGTCGGGATCCCTCCACGTCGGCCACGTCTTCTCCTACACCCAGACCGACATCATCGCCCGCTTCCAGCGGATGCAGGGCAAGAACGTCTTCTATCCTCTCGGCTGGGACGACAACGGCCTGCCGACCGAACGGCGTGTGCAGAACTACTACGGGGTCACCTGCGATCCCTCCCAGCCCTACGACGCCGACTTCGAACCGCCGGCGAAGCCGGCGAAGAACTCCCGGGACTTCGTGCGCGTGTCCCGGCGGAACTTCATCGAACTCTGCGAGCAGCTCTCGGCTGAGGACGAGAAGGTCTTCGAGGACCTCTTCCGCTCCACCGGCCTGTCCGTGGACTGGAAGTACACGTACCGGACGATCGACGACACCTCCCGTGCCGTGAGCCAGCGGGCCTTCCTCGCCGACCTCGCCGGTGGGCATGCGTATTCGCAGGATGCCCCGACGATGTGGGACGTCACCTTCGGCACCGCCGTGGCCCAGGCCGAACTCGAGGACCGGGAGAAGGAGGGCGCCTACCACAAGGTGAGGTTCTTCCCGCAGGGCACTGACGGTCTCGCCGACACCTCCGCCGACCCGATCATCATCCTCACCTCGCGGCCCGAGCTCATCCCCGCCGTCGTCGCCCTCGTCGCCCACCCCGACGACGAGCGCTACCAGCCGCACTTCGGCACGACCTTCGTCTCTCCCCTCTTCGGCGTCGAGGTCGAGGTCAGGGCGCACGAGCTCGCGAAGTCCGACAAGGGCACCGGCATCGCCATGGTCTGCACCTTCGGCGACCTCACCGACGTCACGTGGTGGCGGGAGCTCGACCTGCCCACCCGCGCCGTCGTCAACCGCGCCGGACGGCTCAGCCTCGAGGTGCCCGAGTGGATCGCCGCCTCCCCGAAGCCCGACGCCGTGGCCAACTACGAGCAGCTCGCGGGCAAGACGACGTTCACCGCCCGCAAGGACATCGCGGAGATGCTCAGGGACAGCGGCGACCTCGTCGGGGAGATCGAAGCGATCACCCACCCGGTGCCGTTCTACGAGAAGGGCGACAAGCCGCTCGAGGTCGTCACCTCCCGCCAGTGGTACATCCGCAACGGCGGGCGTTCGGCCGAGCTGCGCAACGAGCTCATCGCCCGCGGGCGGGAGATCGACTGGCACCCCGCGTTCATGCGCTCGCGGTACGAGAACTGGGTGGAGAACCTCAACGGCGACTGGCTCGTGTCCCGGCAGCGCTACTTCGGCGTGCCCATCCCCCTGTGGTACCGCCTCGACGAGGCCGGTGAACCCGACTACGAGAACCCGATCGTTCCCGAGTCGCTGCCCGTCGATCCCATCGCCGAGGTGCCCGCGGGCTTCACCGAGGAGCAGCGCGACCAGCCGGGCGGGTTCTCCGCCGACCCCGATGTCCTCGACACGTGGGCGACGTCGTCGCTGACCCCGCAGCTGCTGGGCAAGTGGAGCCGGGACGAGAAGTTCTTCGAGACCGTCTTCCCGTTCGACCTGCGCCCGCAGGCCCATGACATCATCCGCACGTGGCTCTTCTCGACGATCGTGCGCGCGAACTCTCTCAACGACGCCGCCCCATGGAGGCACGCCGGCCTCTCGGGCTGGATCCTCGACCCCGACCGGAAGAAGATGTCGAAGTCGAAGGGCAACGTCGTCGTCCCCTCCGACATCCTCGCCGAGGCGAAGCCGGGGTTCGGCCCCGACGCGGTGCGCTACTGGGCGGCGAGTGCGAAGCTCGGCGCCGACACGGCCTATGACGTCTCGCAGATGCAGATCGGCAGGCGGCTGGCGATGAAGCTGCTCAACGCCTCGAAGTTCGCTCTCGCCCAGGGTGTCCACGCCGGACTCGTCGGACAGGTCGGTTCGGTCACCCATGACCTCGATCGGGCGCTGCTCGTGCGCCTCGGCGAGGTCACGGCGAGTGCCACCGAGCACATGGCCGCGTACGACTACGCCCACGCCCTGCGCGAGGTCGAGAGCTTCTTCTGGGAGTTCACCGACGACTACGTCGAACTCGTCAAGGACCGCTCGTACGGTGCGGGCACCGAGGAGGATCAGCTCTCCGCCCACGTGACGCTGGCCACGGCCCTCGACGTGCTGCTGCGGCTGTTCGCGCCGATCATGCCCTTCGTCACCGAAGAGGTGTGGTCGTGGTGGCGGACCGGGTCGGTCCACCGTGCGCCGTGGCCGGGCAGGGAGCAGCTCATCGATCCGATGGGCTCGGTCGATCCGGGCCTGCTCACCTCGGTGGCGGCTGTGCTCAGCGAGATCCGGCGGGCGAAGACCGAGGCGAAGGTCTCGCAGAAGACTCCGGTGCTCAGTCTCTCGATCGAGGCTCCGGCCCAGATCACCGGGGCCGTCGCCTCGGCGGAGGGCGATCTCAAGGCCGCCGGACGGGTGCAGACGCTCACGACCGACGTCGGCGGGGACGCGATCACCATCTCGGCGATCGAGTTCGAACCGCAGGCCTGAGGGCCGACGCCAGGACGCAGGGCGGAATCGGGGAGCATCCCGGTTCCGCCCTGCGTCGTGTTCGCACCGAATTCACCCGTGTTCCAGAATCACCACATCATTCGCCCGCTCACCGGCGCGGAATCCCTCTACGATTGAGACGACGAAGGAAGGGACACTGGGTCCCTCCTGGTGAGAAAGGCATGACAGACGATGAGAAGTGAGCTCTTTGCCCAGCGCAACGCCGAGGTGCAGAACCGCGACCGTTGGACCCTGCAGTCGAGCAAGATGCTGCGGACCGTGATCACGCCGGACGCGCCGATGATCGCCACGAAGGGCGCCATGGTCGCCTACCAGGGCGACGTCCGCTTCTCCCACCAGGGATCGAAGTCGGTCGGCCAGTTCATGAAGAAGGCCGCGACCGGTGAGGGCGGCAACGTCATGCGCGTCGAAGGCAACGGCGAGGTCTTCTTCGCCCGCGAGGCCTCGAACATCTTCATGATGACCCTTGAGGGCCAGCAGGATGCGCTCACCGTCAACACTGCCAACCTCCTCGCCTTCGACGATGCTCTCGCGTGGGAGATCAAGCGGATCAAGGGCGGCGTCGGCGCGCTCGCCAGCGGATCGGGCCTGTTCAACCTCGAACTCAGCGGCACCGGCACGGCCGCGATCTGCTGCAAGGGCGACCCGATGGTCCTCGACGCATCCCAGCAGCCGACCTTCGTCGACCCGCAGTCGGCCGTGTGCTGGTCCTCCTCGCTCGCCCCGCAGATCAAGACCGACGTCAGCCTTGGATCGTTCTTCGGCCGCGGCTCCGGCGAGTCGATCCAGCTCGCCTTCCACGGCCCGGGCTTCGTCGTCGTCCAGCCGGCAGAGAACGCGGTCTACACGCCCCAGGCCTGACCGCACGGTCGCTTCACCCCACCGCGGGGCCGCGGGCACCGTCGCCCGCGGCCGCGCGGTCATCATCAGCACTCCCCTCGACCCCGGCGCGCTCCCCACCGCGCCTGTCTCCCCACGCCGCGCCGCGCCGCGCCGAAACCTCCGGCCGTCGAATCCACCGTGTGCCGACAATTCATCCCTGTAACCGCACATCATCCCCGCCGTGGCATAACGCCTCGGCAGCTCAGCACGTCAGAGTCTTAGCGGCAGATCCTACGTGTGCCAGGGTTGTTTTTGCGGCCGCACGTATGGGGTACGATCTCGGACTGACGTTGCCAGCGACCGCGACCGGCGTTGCGCGCCGCCACCGACCGATGCTTCGCATGTCGCCCACGCCGAGTGGCGCGCCGCACGTCGCCCACGCCGAGTGGCGCGTCGCCCAGATTCACGACTTCTTGGAGGCCAGCGATGACCGACGAACGCACGATCGACGTCGATCAGTTCCTCACCCATCCGCCCCGCACAGTGTGGCGGGCACTCACCGAACCCGAGATCCTCGCGATGTGGTGGGCACTCGGCGACGTCGCGCCCGTCGTCGGGCACGCCTTCACCCTCGATATGGGCGGCTTCGGACAGCAACCGTGCACCGTCACCCGAGTCGAACCCGAGACCCTCTTCGCTCATACGTTCGCCGAGGGCAGTCTCGACTCGACGCTCACCTGGACACTCCACCCCGAAGGCACGGGCACCCGTCTGCACCTCGCTCATTCAGGCCTCGACGTCGATACCCCGATGGGCAGGCAGGCGTTCACCGGGATGGGGGCCGGCTGGCCGCGGGTGCTCGCGAACATGGAGTCCGCCCTCACCGAGGTGTGAGGAAGGCAGCCTCTTATGCGGGGCAGTCGCTCACCGGGCTCGAACTCGAAGCACCCCGGTGGGTCGCACTCCACCTCTGTCGTGCCAAGTGGCATGTATCGGACAGTCAGCCGTGCACGGAGTGCCTTTCCGCCCTGTATCTCAGAACGCCATCGATGGCGAGAACAACGGCTCCTCCGACGACGATGAGAACAGGCACCACAGCGCCCATAGAGCTGTTCATTGTGAGCAGCCATCCGAGCAGAGCGAGCGGTATCAGCACCAGCACTTTGATCCCGAACTTCTTGAGGTGCTCGTTCCTGAGCTCGCCGCTTGACAGGGATTCCTTCCGATCGTGAGTCATACGCACCTCACCCCCTTGATCGCTTTGTGCCGGTCATGGACAGCGATTCACCCGGTAGGCTGACCGGCTGACGCGATGTGCGCAGGGCCGATAGCGAGGGAGAGTGCGGCAACTGCTGCCGTAGCTGCGAAAAGCGTCCTTGGAAGTGTCATTCCTGTCGTTTCTTGTGAGGTGTTATGCACCAACGACGCTACATCGATCATTGCCTGCTGGCGGCCCTGTTAAGGAATTGATGAAATATCGACGTCTCATGACAATCGCGCACATCCGCGGGCTTGTCAGGAAAGCGGAGATCTCACCAGCATTGGTTCCACAGGAACGTAATATATCCGCGACCTTCTCATCGATTCGTGTTCGGATATCGCTGTACATCAGCGTTGCTTCTCGCGTCGTCACCCCGAGGCGCACGTCCCCGCGGGGACGTCGGCTACGCCACGGTGCGAAGGTCGTCCGGTCCCCCGCGGTCGACGCTGTAGCGGCGGAACGCCGGGAAGACCGCAGCGCAGATGAGGACGAGGACGATGACGGCGATGCCGCCTCCCGCCGAGGCGATCGTCGTGTTCGTAGCCTCCGCTGCGTAGCCGTGAACGATGTCCGCGATCCGCGGGCCGCCGGCGACGACGACGATGAAGACTCCCTGCATCCGCCCGCGCATGTCATCGCTCGCCGCCTCCTGGAGCATCGTCGAGCGGAACGCCGCTGAGATGATGTCGGCTCCCCCGCCGAGGGCGAGGCCGAAGAGGGCGACGATGAGAGCCGCCGTCCAGAAGCCGGAAGCGAACTCGAGTGAGAAGCCGAAGATCCCCATCGCCGCACCCCAGACGAGGATCGCGACGATGACCGCGAGGCCTTGGCGTTCGACTTTCGACACCCACCCGGAGAAGATGCCCGCCAGAGCACTGCCTGCGGCAAGTGAGGCGAAGAGGAGGGAGAAGACGATGCCGCCTTCCGGGGGCCCGCCGAAGGTCTCGGTCGCGATCTGCGGGAACAGTGCTCGCGGCATCCCGAAGACCATGGCGATGACGTCGACGAGGAGGGAGACCATGACGACGGTGTTCGTCCCCAGGTAGCGGAAGCCGTCGACGACGCCCTTGAACCCGGAGCGCGTGTCCGGCTGCTTTCCTGGGATGAGCGCGGGCAGTTTCACCACGGCATAGAGGGTGGTGGCAAGGAAGAGCGCGTCGAGGATGTAGAGCATCTGATACCCGAAGACCGGGATGAGCGCTCCGCCGATGACGGGACCGGCGACCGCTCCCAGGGTCGCGACCGTCATGTTGAGCGAATTCGCCGCCGGCAGGAGCGCGAGCGGCACGATCGTCGGCAGCAGCGCCCCTCGCGCCGGCTGGTTGAGACCGAAGAAGGCCTGTTGGAGTGCGAAGACGCTCAGCAGCAGCCACACATTGTCGATCCGGATGATCGCCAGCACCGCGAGCAGGGCGCTTGTGACGATGAGGCCGGCAGTGGAGACGATGAGGAGCTTGCGCCGATCGACGACGTCGGCGAGCGATCCGCCCCAGAGACCGAAGACGATAAGGGGAACGAGACCGAAGACCCCGCTCAGACCCACGTACCCGGACGAGCCGGTGATGTGGAAGATCTGGGCGGGGATCGCGACAACGGTCATCTGCGCCCCGAGGACGGTGACGATGTTCGCCAGCCACAGCCGGCGGTAGTTGTCGTATCTGAGCGGTCTGGTGTCAGCGAACAGCTTCATCTGCGCGTGACACGCTCAGGCAGATTTCTTGCGCGTCCGCGTCTCTTCCCGAGGAACGAGGGTGGGGGCGACATTGCTCTCGACGACGTCCTTGGTCACGACCACCTCGGCGACGTCCTCACGGGAGGGCACGTCGAACATGATCGGCTGGAGGACCTCTTCCATGATCGAGCGCAGTCCGCGCGCACCCGTGCCGCGCAGGAGCGCGAGGTCGGCGATCGCCTCGAGGGCCTCGGTCTCGAAGCTGAGCTCGACGTTGTCGAACTCGAACATCCGCTGGTACTGCTTGACCAGGGCGTTCTTCGGCTCGGTGAGGATCGACATGAGTGCTGCGCGGTCGAGGTTGGAGACCGTGGCGAGGACAGGGAGGCGACCGATGAACTCGGGGATGAGGCCGAACTTGAGGAGATCCTCGGGCAGGATGTCCGCGTAGAGGTCCTCGTCGTCGTTCTTCGACTGGAGCAGCGCTCCGAAGCCGATGCCGTGCTTGCCCTTGCGACCGGCGACGATCTCCTCCATCCCGGCGAAGGCACCGGCGACGATGAAGAGGACGTTCGTCGTGTCGATCTGGAGGAAGTCCTGGTGCGGGTGCTTGCGCCCGCCCTGCGGCGGCACGGAGGCCTGCGTGCCCTCGAGGATCTTCAGCAGCGCCTGCTGCACGCCCTCACCGGAGACGTCACGGGTGATCGACGGGTTCTCGGACTTGCGGGCGATCTTGTCGATCTCGTCGATGTAGATGATGCCGTGCTCGGCGCGCTGGATGTCGAAGTCCGCGGCCTGGATGAGCTTGAGGAGGATGTTCTCGACGTCCTCGCCGACGTAGCCGGCCTCCGTGAGCGCGGTCGCATCGGCGACGGCGAAGGGGACGTTGAGACGCTTCGCGAGAGTCTGGGCGAGGTAGGTCTTGCCGGAGCCGGTGGGACCGACGAGGAGGATGTTCGACTTCGAGATCTCGACGTCGGACTCGGACGACCCGAGCGTCTTCGCATCGTCACTGCCCTGGAGGGCGCGGATGCGCTTGTAGTGGTTGTACACGGCGACCGAGAGGGCCTTCTTCGCCGGATCCTGTCCGACGACGTACTCGTGGAGGAAGTCGAAGATCTCCCGCGGCTTGGGCAGTTCGAGCTCGGCATGGTCGGCCGTCGACTCGCTCAGCTCCTCTTCGATGATCTCGTTGCACAGGCCGATGCATTCATCGCAGATGTACACCCCAGGTCCGGCGATGAGCTTCCGAACCTGCTTCTGTGATTTGCCACAGAAGTTGCATTTGAGCAGATCTGCTCCGTCCGCACTGCGAGCCACTGTCACAACCTTTCGCCAGGGCACTTGGCCCCAACTCTACCGCTCGTGTTTCCTGTACCTCAATAGCTTCCCACATGACACTGACACAGTCCCTGCGCGGTGTCACACGGTGTGTCGTCACATCCCGGGCGCCCGGGGCCGACACGCCTGGTCGGACCGTATGGTCCGACCGTGCGCGGACGACGAACGGGCCCGGGCGATCAGTGATCGCCCGGGCCCGCTGCGAGAGCGCTCGGACTCCCCGGCGGGAGGTCAGACTCCCCTGCGGGGAATCAGACTCCCTTGCGGGAGGTGAGCACCTGGTCGACGAGACCGTAGTCCTTCGCCTGCTCGGCGGTGAGGAAGAGGTCGCGTTCGATGTCGTTCGAGACCTGCTCGGCCGTCTTGTTCGAGTGGTTCGCGAGCGTCTGCTCGAGCCACTGGCGCATCCGCAGCACCTCGGCGGCCTGGATCTCGATGTCCGAGGCCTGCCCCTGTCCCTGGCCCTGCATCGAGGGCTGGTGGATGAGGACGCGGGCGTTGGGCAGAGCGAGGCGCTTGCCCGGGGTGCCCGCGGCGAGCAGCACTGCCGCGGCCGAGGCTGCCTGGCCGAGGCACACCGTCTGGATCTCCGGCTTGATGTACTGCATCGTGTCGTAGATCGCGGTGAGCGCGGTGAACGAGCCGCCCGGCGAGTTGATGTAGAGGGTGATGTCGCGGTCGGGGTCCTGCGATTCGAGGACGAGCAGCTGCGCCATGATGTCATCGGCGCTCGTGTCGTCGACCTGCACGCCGAGGAAGATCACGCGATCCTCGAACAGCTTGGTGTACGGGTCCTGGCGCTTGAAGCCGTAGGGCGTGCGCTCCTCGAACTGGGGCATGACGTACCGTGAGACCGGCATCTGGCCCGCGGCCCCGCCTGGCATGAGATTCATCGAGTTCATTCTTCCCTGTCTTCCCGTCAGTTGTCGGTGACTTCGGACGACTGGGTCACGACATCGTCGATGAAGCCGTATTCGAGGGCCTCCTCGGCGGTGAACCAGTGGTCGCGGTCGTTGTCTTTGAGGATCTGCTCGAGCGACTTGCCCGTCTGCTCGGCGGTGAGCTCAGCCATCTGCTTCTTCATGTGGAGGATGAGCTCGGCCTGGATCTTGATGTCCGTGGCCGTTCCTCCGATGCCGCCGAGCGGCTGGTGCATGAGGATGCGCGCGTGCGGGGTCGCGTACCGCTTGCCCTTGGCGCCGGAGGAGAGCAGGAACTGACCCATCGAGGCGGCCATGCCCATCGCGACGGTCGCGACGTCGGGCTTGATGTACTGCATGGTGTCGTAGATCGCCATGCCCGCAGTCACCGAGCCGCCGGGCGAGTTGATGTAGAGCCAGATGTCGGAGTCGGGATCCTCGGCTGCCAGCAGCATCATCTGCGCGCAGATCGCGTTGGCGTTGGAGTCACGCACTTCCGAGCCCAGCCAGATGATCCGCTCCTTGAGCAGACGGTTGAAGATGTGGTCGTCGAGGCCCATGCCCCCACCGGCGTCGAGGCCGACGGGCGCTGTCATGTCGTGTGCGCTCACGTTTCTCTCCTGATTGGTCGTGATTGGCTTGCTATGGACTCTAACTGGTGACACCTGGGTTTTAGTCCCCGCGCTCACCCGTGTTCGCCCTCAGCGTGATCCCCCGGATCCGCGGGGCAGGATCGCCTGCGACAGCGAGTTCGCTGAATGCGGAAACGGCGGGCACGGGCATCCCGTGCCCGCCGTCGTCCCCGCCTCAGCGGAGGTGCGATTCCCCCGCCGAGGCGGTCAGAGCGTTCGGCTCAGAGCGCTCACTTCTCGGTCTCGACCGTTTCGGTCTCCTCGACCTCGACGTCGTCGGCTGCGGTGTCGTCACCGGCGGGAGTGGTGAACTCCTCCATGTCGACGACGTTGCCGTCGGTGTCCTTGACGATCGCGCCGGCCAGCGCCGCGGCGAGGGCCTTGCGCCGGGAGACCTCGCCGACGAGGGCGTTGACCTGGCCGGAGTTGTCGAGCATCTGCGCGAACTCGTTCGGGTTCATCCCGTACTGCTGCGAGGCGGAGATGAGGTATTCGATGAGTTCGGGCTGGCTGACCTCGACGTTCTCGGCTTCGGCGATCGCATCGAGGACGAACTGCGTGCGCAGGTTGCGCTCGGTCTCCTCGGTGACCTCCTTGCGGTGCTCGTCATCGTCGACGCGGTCCTCGGACTCGAGGTGGCGCTCGACCTCGTCGGCGACGATCTTGGCCGGGACCGGCACGTCGACGGCGGCGATGATCGCTTCGAGGACCTTGTCACGGGCCTCGGCACCCTGGGCGAACTCCTTCTGCTTGCCGGCCTGGACCTTGAGGTCCTCACGGAGTTCGTCGATCGTGTCGAACTCGCTGGCGAGCTGGGCGAAGTCATCGTCGGCCTCAGGCAGCTCGCGCTCCTTGACGGCCTTGAGGGTGACGGTCACAGCACCGGACTCGCCTTCGTGCTCGCCGCCGGCGAACGTCGTCTCGAAAGTCGTCGACTCCTCGGCGGAGAGGCCTTCGAGGGCCTCGTCCATGCCCTCGAGCATGGTGCCGGCGCCGACCTGGTAGGAGATGTCGGAGGCCGAGTCGATCTCCTCGTCGTCGATCTTCGCGACGAGGTCGAGGGTGACGAAGTCGTCCTTGGCGGCCGGGCGGTCGACAGCGGTGAGGGTGCCGAAGCGCGAGCGCAGCTGCTCGAGCTCGTTCTCGACGTCGGCGTCGGTGACCTCGATGGGGTCGACCTCGACGGTGATCGAGTCGTAGGCGGGCAGGGTGATCTCGGGGCGGACGTCGACGTCGACGGTGAAGACGAGGTCGCCGTCCTCGGTGCCGTCGAGGCCGGGGACCTCGGAGATCTCGACCTCGGGCTGGCCGAGCGGCTTGAGGTCGTTCTCCTCCACCGCGTCACGGTAGAAGCCGTCGAGTCCGTTGTTGATCGCTTCCTGGATCACCGTCGGGCGTCCGATGCGCTGGTCGATGATGCGCGCGGGGATCTTGCCCTGCCGGAAACCGGGGACGGTGACCTGGGCACCGATGGTCTTGTAGGCCTCGTCGACGCTCGGCTTGAGTTCGGCGTAAGGGACTTCCACGCTGATCTTGACCCGGGTCGGGTCGAGTTGCTCGACGGAGCTCTTCACAGTGTGACCTTTCAGAATCGACAGTCATGCTCGGGGTCGGCACGACCCTGCAGGGTCATGGGACCGGTGAGTGGGCGGACATGGACCATGTCCGCGCAATGCAGTCACCCATCCTACTTGACCGGAGCGCCAAAACACGAAACCCGCCGAGGCGGCCGGACCCGGGTTCGCGCCCGGCGCAATCGCCGGTGCGGACAGCCCACTCAGCCGCGGAGCGCGTCGAGGGCGAGGACGACGTTCGCGGCCGTCCATGCCAGCGGTGCCACGGAGACCGGTGTCCCCTCGCCGTCGACCTTCTCCGGCAGCGAACCGGACGCGGTCCGATGGCCGGCGAGCCAGTCGAGGACCGCCTCGGCGCGGGCACGCTCCCCCAGGCGGGCGTACCCGAGGGCGAGCAGGGAGGTCGACGGGGTCCAGCTCGCGTCGTCGAGGATCCAGCCGGTCCCCGGTCGGATGCCGCCTGCGGGCTGCCGCAGCCGTTCGCCCATCCGGTCGAGAGCCGCGGCATCGACGAGGTCGGGACCCATCCCCGCAGCGGGCAGGTAGGCCGCCGCGGAGTCGAAACCGCCGGAGCTCGGGTAGCGCTGCAGTCCTCCGGCACCGAAGGTGCGGGCGAACGTCTCCGTGAACGCTTCCGCGACCGCGGTCCTCTCGCCGAGGCGCTCGGCTGTGCCCGCGTCACCGAGCGAGGTGAGAGCGCGGAGTCCGATGAGGGTGGGCGCGGCGATGCCGAGGGTGATCCGGCCCTCCCCGACCTCCCAGTAGTCGGGTGAGACGGGTGGCAGGGTGCGACCGCTGCCGGTGAGCTCGTCGAGCAGCGCGGCCGAGCGGTCGATCATCGGCTCGAGCTCGGAGAGCGGACGCGCTGAGGCGGCAGCCACCTCGGCGATGGACCAGAGGACGAGACCGACGGCGTCGAGCTGGGGCGCACGGTCGTCGGGGACGGACCCGGTCTCCGGGTCGTAGCGGGCGGCGAACCATCCGTCCTCACCCTGGAGGGCCTGGAGGTGGCGCAGCTGGCCCCACGCGAGCTCCGCGTGTCCGACTGCGGCAAGGGCGGCGGCGACGAACGCCGTGTCGCGCGGCCAGATGTAGCGCCACGCCCCTGACCAGCTCGCCACCGGTCCGGGCAGGTCGTCGCTGAGGATCCAGAGGTCGAGGAGTGCGGAGACGGCGAGGTCGACGAGGCGCTCGGGAACCTTCGCGAGCCACGGCACGGCGACGGCGAGAAAGTCACGTTCGCGTTCGGCGGCCGCACGGGTGCCGGTTCCCGGCAGGACCCGGGAGCGCGGCGGCAGGTCGCGGGCGGCCGCAGAGGAGAGGGCGGCGCGTTCGGAGTCGGAGACGTAGGCGGCGGCCACCGAGCGGACGGGATCGGACTTCTTCAGGGACTCGATCCGGGCAGGCAGCCCCGGGGCGGCGAGTCCGATGCCGAAGAGCCCGGCTCCGGTGAGGGCCCCGGTGAGCACGCGGCGGCGCGCAAGGGGACGCTGGGCGGATCCGGGGGCCATGGATGCCTCTCTGCAGGAGACGACGGGCGATGCACGGGCCGCCGCGACGAGTGACCGGGGTGGGCGTCAGACTATCGCGCGGAAGCATCGGCGGACCAGAGCAGAGCGTCCGGGAATGCAGAAACCGGCCGGACCAGGTGGTCCGACCGGCGGTGGAGGGGATGACGGGAATTGCACCCACATACCTCCTGACCAGGCTAAATGCCGCTCTCATGGGGTCCGTGACCATAGCGTGACCACAACCAGGCTACAGTCCCGTCGCGTGCCACGGAACCAAATCGCCGGAAACCCCTGAGGAACATCTACGTCAGCACACCTCTAATATCAGAGGCAAGACACACAGTCAAGTCAAGAGGCTCGCGTGACGATCGCGGGCGTGCGAGCATGAGAAGAGCGGCCCCCGTGGACCCAGGTTTCTCAGGCCTGGCGGGAGCCGCTCGGATTCTCACTCATGTCTGAGTTTACGGACGCTCCCGGCTCTGTGTCACCCGCGACACGACCCGATGGCCCAGCATCCCAGCGGGCTGGCTTTGGTGTGCGCATGTCGCGCGGAGCAGAGGACTGTTTGTCCTTCTACATGCGCGCTCACTGCGGCCTCCATAGGACTGCGGCCCTTGGCTGGGCCGGGTGCCCGTGGTCGCTCTATCCAAGCCGAACCCCTCGCGACCCAATCGCTGGCTGGCAGGGCTCGCACATCAGACGCCGTGACATGGTGGCAAGTCTCGCTTTGCTCGTGATGCAGCAGGCAGCCGACGACGTAACGACGACTTTCCTCACCGTCTCCCCGACGCTTCCGGCGGGGTCTGGAGCCTCACGGACTGGTGCGGCTCTACTCGCGCTCCAGGACCTCGTGACAGGTATCCGCGCACTCCCTGGTCCGTGGGGGCGGATGGTGGGCACGCTCACTGTGCCGATAAGCCAGCCGGGCACCGACGCCTGGACGGCCCGACCCCACCTTCAGATCGCGGTCGCGGCGGCGCTCGTGCCGACGATCCGCGACACGTGGGACGATCTGGCGAGCCTGTACGACGTCTCACGCGGCCCGGACCCCGATGCCGTCCAGTCCAGTCCCATAGACCCTGACGACCCGGACGGTATCGCCGCCCTCGGCGTCTATCTC